>Ga0247727_10016828_pt1 | contig 11731 bp, 9 predicted proteins | sample WisWelCaveWW1625_FD_202498 | JGI IMG/M metagenome (GOLD analysis project Ga0247727, IMG submission 202498) | Biofilm microbial communities from Wishing Well Cave, Virginia, United States - WW16-25 | ecosystem: Environmental > Aquatic > Deep subsurface > Groundwater > Cave microbial mat | place... | reverse complement strand
CCGATCGTGCCGGCGTCGAAGCTTATCGCAATCAACTGCGGCAGCTCGAAGCCGATATTGACGGTATGGCGGCGCTAGCGCCGGAAGAATTGTTCAAGCGCCGCGCGGAGTTGGATCAATTGCAGGCGCGTCTCGATGAAATGAAGAAAAATAACGTCTCCAAGCTCACCGAGATGCAGGATTGGATCGCGACGCTGGAAGGCAAGATGACGCAGTTGCGGTCGCGCATGCCGAAAGCCGTTTACGATCAATACACCGTCGTCAAAGGCGATTATCTCTGGAGAATCTCGAAGAAGGCGGACATCTACGGCGATCCGTATCAATGGATGCGGATTTATTCGTACAACCGCGAGATGATTAAAAATCCGGATTTGATTTACCCGGACTGGAATTTAAAAATCCAGCGGGAAGTCGGGCCGGATGAATATCTGGTGAAAAAAGGCGATTCGCTCCGCCGGATTTCCCAATCGATGGGCGATTCGATGAGTTGGATGAAGATTTATGAGGCCAACAAAGACATCATCGGCGACGACAAGAGCCGGCTCTATCCCTACACCGTGTTGAGGATGCCGAAATAACCTCACACTTGCAAATGTGACTTTATGCCCCGCGCTTCCTCAAAGTATTTTTTGGAGGGCGGGGCTTTTTCTTTTTGAACTTTATTGGCGAGGTTAATTTTTTTGGGACCGACAGTGCAATTGGAACAGGCGCAGGAGGAAGGGAAAGGCGAGCCGCTCGCCGTTAGCCCGGCGGCAGTAACGGCGCTGGAGCGGCGCATTTCGTTGCGCGGCGTCGACTCGCTGCAATTGCTTGGGCCGGGCGATCAGCATCTAAAAGAAATCTTAAAAAATTTTGGGGCGCGGATCACCGTGCGCGGCCATGAAATTATTTTACAGGGGCAGGAGACGGAGTTGCGCCAGCTCGAGCGGCTGTTTACGGAATTGATTCTCGTGCTGAATCGCAACGACGAGTTGCGCCACGCCGACGTGGAGACGTTGATCAATGTGGTGAAGCGCGGCAACGGCAATAAAACCGCGGGGCAGGAAAGCTCGCCGGCGAGCGGCACGCAAAATTCGCGGCCGGTGATCGTTTACACCAAAAGCGCCGCGATCAAGCCGAAAACCGACGGGCAGTTGGAGTTTTATAACGCCGCGCTCAAAAGCGATATTGTTTTTGCCATCGGCCCGGCCGGAACGGGCAAAACGTATCTCGCGGTGGCGATTGCCGTGGCGCATTTGCGCGACCGGCAGATGGATCGCATTGTGCTGGCGCGCCCCGCGGTCGAAGCCGGGGAGAGTCTCGGTTTTTTGCCCGGTGATTTAAAGGAGAAAATCGATCCGTATCTGCGGCCGTTGTACGACGCGTTGCACGACATGATTCCCGTGGAAAAATTGCGGCGTTATCTCGAAACTCAGGTGATTGAAATTGTGCCGCTGGCTTACATGCGCGGCCGCACGTTACACAACGCCTTCGTCATTCTTGACGAGGCGCAGAACACCACGCCCATTCAGATGAAAATGTTTCTCACGCGTTTGGGCGTCAATTCCAAAGCCATCGTGACGGGCGACATCACGCAAACCGATTTGCCGAGCACGGCGCAATCGGGGTTGGTGCAGGTGCGTGAAATTTTGCAGGGCGTTGAGGGCATCGGGTTCGTTTATCTCACCGACCACGACGTGGTGCGCCATAAATTGGTTCGCGATATTATCAAAGCTTACGATCACTACAGTCCGTGAGTTCTATGGATGCGCGAGGGCGATGGTTTGACGGTTGGGCGAATTTACCGGCCGTCAAACGGCTCGGCAAAATTTTCCGGAAAAAAAATTTGGCGGAGCGCTCGGGAACGCTGGATTTCTGGCGGCAACATCGGGCGCAGTTCCTCATCGCCGTCGCGTTTGTGTTGGTGGGGATGTTCTTTTTTCCCACCGGAAAATCCTACCAATTTGCCGATTTGCGCGAAGGCGAAATTTACGAGGGGGAACAGATCATCGCGCCGTTTACGTTTTCCATCGATAAAACGCCGGACGAATATGAGCGCGACAAGCGCGCTGCCCGCGAAAGTGTGCCGCCGGTTTTTGTCCGCGTCGACAGCGTCGAAGCGCGACAATTGCAGGCCCTCGCCAATTTTCTCGCCGGCCTCGAGCAAAATGTCGAAGCGCTGGCGCCGGATTCACTGAAGTTGCGCCGCTTGCGCGAGGTTCTGGCCGCCCAGCCGCAATTGGTGCTGTCGGAGGAAGGGCTGCGTTTTTTGGTGAACGGTTTTTTTCGCGGGCCGCAGTTTTTGAAATTTCAAAACTATGCCGCGCAACTGCAACGGATTGCTCGCGATCTTTTTGCCGTCGGCATTTTGCGGGTCGAGCGCAGCGCGCTGCCGGCTTACGCGCAGAAAATTTCCATTCGCGTCGGCGCCACCGAAACGGTGGAAAATCTCGAGGCCTTTACCGGCCCGGAAGCCGCGAAAGCCACGGCCCTGCAAAAGTTGCGTGAAATTCCCAACCTCAGTGATACCGCCATTAATATCGGCTACCAGATTCTTGCCAATTTTTTGCAACCCAATCTTTTTTATGACGAGCGGGAAACGCCGCAGCGCTGGAGCGCGGCTGAAGCGAAAGTGCCGCGGGCTCGGGGCACCGTTCTCGCCCGTGAGCGCATCATTGAAAGTTATGACAAAGTCACGCCGGAGCATTTGCAAAAAGTCCGTTCGCTGCTGGCCGAAATGGCGCGGCGTCGCGTTTCCGCCGGCGGCATTCGGTGGCTGCTGCCGATTTTCGGCCGCGTCACGATCTTGGCGATCAGCGTCGGCATCATTGGGATGTTTCTGTTCCTTTACCGCCAACCGCTTTACCGCGATCCCCAGCGGGTTTTGCTCATCGCGATTATTTTGCTGCTGGTTATTTTCATTTCTTATTTAACTCATGTTATCGGGCTGTCGGAATATTTGATTCCGATCGCGATGGCGCCCATGCTGCTGGCGCTGTTTTTTGACGCGCCCACCGCCTTCGTCGGCACCGTCTCGCTGGGAATCATGCTCGGCAGCATGCGCGGCTATGAGTTCAACACGATTTTCACGACCCTCGTCATCGGCTTGTTCGCCATTCTCGCCGTGCGCCGCGTGCGTTCCCGCACCTGGATTTTTAAAGCCATCGTGCTGCTCGCGGCCGGTTATATCGTCGTCATCACCACCACCGGATTGTTGCGCTTTACGCCGCTGCCGCAAGTGCTGTTGAATTGGCGCGACGGCATTCTGTTGAATGCGCTGCTCTGCCCGATTTTTACGTACGGCTTGATGGTTATTTTTGAATACCTTTTCGATCTCACCACCGATGCAACCTTGCTCGAGCTCTCGGCTTTGAATCGTCCGCTGTTGCGCGATCTCGCTTTGCAGGCGCCCGGCACTTATCATCACAGCATCGTGGTGGGCACGTTGTCCGAAGCGGCGGCGGAAGCGATTGGCGCGAACTCGCTGCTGGCGCGGGTCGGCGCGTATTATCACGATATCGGCAAAGCGGAAATGGCGGAATATTTTGTCGAGAATCAGCGCGGCGGCAAAAACCCGCATGAAAAGTTGACGCCGAACATGAGCCTGCTGGTGATCACCAATCATGTGAAGCGCGGCTTGGAAATTGCCGAGGAAAATGATATTCCCCGCGAAGTGCGTGATTTTATCCCCGAGCATCACGGCACCAATGTGGTTTCGTATTTTTATAAAAAGGCGCTGGAAAGAAACGGCGACGACGAGGTGCAGGAATCCGATTTTCGTTATCCCGGCCCGAGGCCGCAGAGCAAAGAGACGGGCATCGTCATGCTGGCGGACGCCGTCGAAGCGGCGTGCCGATCCCTGCGGGATCCTTCCATTAGCCGGTTGCGCAGCATGGTCAACGGCATTGTCGAAGAACGTTTCAAAAAAGGCGAGCTGGCGGAATGCCCGCTGACGCTGCGCGATTTAAATTTGATTAAAGAAAGTTTCATTCGCACGCTGACAGGTATTTTTCATGGCCGCACCCAGTATCCGGAAGATCAAAAAAACACCGGCGACAACAATAAAAACGGCCAGCCGGCGCCGAACGCCAATCGCGCCCGCCCGCCGCGCCAGAGCCACCGGGCCGCTGCGAACCCGACGGAAACTTCGCGTCCTGCCGGTTCCGGGCGCAAACCCAGCCATGCGGCGCCAACCGCCACAACTGCGGCTCCAGTGGTCGATGGCAGCGCCGCTCCCGCGCCGGACCCTGCTCACGAAAAATGACCGGCAGTGTTTGAACAACGTTTTAAATTCTGTGTGGCGCCGGCGCGCCAAAGCTTCGATCAATCTCGAGGTGAATTTTGTCGATGCCGCCACCATCAGCCAACTCCATCGCGATTTTTTGCAGGACGCCGCGGCGACCGATGTGATTACTTTCGACCTCGGCGCGACGCCGGAGGGCTGGCGCGTCGCGGCGCTGGCGATTTGCATGCCGGTGGCGCTGGATTATGCGAAAGCTTACGGCGTGAGTTTGCGCGAAGAATTGCACCGGCTGGTGATTCACGGCGTGTTGCATCTGCTGGGTTATGATGATCACACGCCGGCGGCAAGAAAACAAATGCGCCGCAAGGAAAATACGCTTTTGCGCCGTTGTTTGCAAAATCTGGCGTGAACACTTCGGCAAAATTTGCAGTATTTTCATTTTTTTGTGTTTTTCTTTTTAATTTGGAACTTGACTCTCAAAGCGAATTTTCTTATATTTTATCACCCAAAATAATTAAGCCGGGATGGTGAAACTGGTATACGCGCTGGACTCAAAATCCAGTGGGCGCAAGCCCTTGCGGGTTCAAGTCCCGCTCCCGGCACCAAAATAAATAGCTCCGTGATGGAGCTATTTTATTTTAGGGTAATGTAACTGTTCAGCTATTTCACGCCCAGCGGTGCTGCATAGTTACGGGGAAAGCGCAAAATAATTCAAAAAAACTTTCTTGGCCATCGGCGCGGCATCCAATGCCCCGCGGCCATTTTCCAGAAAAACGACGACCGCAATCTCCGGCTTCTCAAACGGCGCGAAACCGACAAACCATCCGGCGGTTTTATTGCCGAAATATTCTGAAGAGGTGCCAGTTTTGCCGGCCATTGTGATCTCGGATAATTTTGCCGCCGCGCTCGTTCCATACGCTACACTCTGCCGTAAGCCTTCTTTAATGACACGTAATTCATCGCCGAAGTGAAGCGTTTCTTTCAACTCCGGGTGAAACTTCCCATACGCTGCCAATGAGTTGGGATAAAAGGGCCGATAGTTAAACCCGCCATTGGCCAAAATCGAAATCATCGAAAGCATTTGCAACGGCGTCACTGCCAACGCGCGCGCCTGGCCGACTGTAAAATTGACCCGTTCATCGTCCGAAACCCAATCGGGAAGCTCGCCACAATCTTCATTGGCGAGATTGATGCCCGTACATTTTCCCAGATGAAGCTGGCGCGCCGCGGTGTTGAGTTTCTCGGCTGCGAGTCTCTCTCCGGCCTGAAAAAAATAAACATTGCAGGAATTGGCCAGCGCCTGAAAAAGATTTTGCTCGCCGTGTCCTGTGCGCAGCCAGCAGCGATAGGTTTTGCCGCGAATATCGATTTGGCCGTTGCAAATAAATTGTTCGGTCGGGCGAACAATTTCATTTTTCACTAACGCCAACGCCGTCACAATTTTAAACGTCGAACCGGGGCGCATCGAACTTTGGACGCCGAGTTTTTCATTTATTAAAGCTAATACAAGCCCATTGCGCGGATTCATCACCAGAATCGCGCCGGGGCGATTGCCCAAAATTTCAACACATTTTTTTCTGAAGTCAAGTATGCGGCTGTATTCGAGATGGTGAGTATTTCGATTCGATACCAAGAGCCATACCACAACAAGCCCCGCAACCATAAAAAGTGGCAAGACGATTTTTTTAATTAAACGGTTAAATCGCGTCGACATCATTCAGGTTTGTGCTGGCCGACAATTCGAATTTTAGTTGCTGTAACGACAATGAGCAAACCTCGGTAATCTGTGAGATTCGTTTGAGAGAGAAAACGCCGCATCGATTTGAAAGCCGAAATCCTCCAAAAGTTTCTGTGTCGAACGGGCAATGTGACTGTCTACGAGTGCCGGAATTTTCATCTGCCGTTTTCTGCCCGTTCAATTGTACGAGAGGCGAAGCGTAGAGCCGCTCGAATATCACCACGGGTCAAAATTGGATATTCAAGAATGATCTCTTCCGGCATGTAACCTTCGGCAAGATGATCGAGTATCAAGCGCACAGGAATGCGTGTGCCGGCGATCGCCGGCTTGCCGCCTAAAATCTGCGGGTCTCGTGTTACTCTTGATTTCGGTTGAACGGTTTTCCGAGTTCTTAAAGATTTCATATTAGCCTTTCACCGCGTCGTTAACTTGTACGCAAAGTTTCATGATCGCTGCCCACTCCTCACGCCGCTTTTTTTTTCTCCACAATCGCGATACTCGCGGAGGCGCCGAGGCGAGACGCGCCGGCTTCGATCATCTGCGCCGCGGTGTCGTATTCGCGAATGCCGCCGGAAGCTTTGACGCCCATATATTCACCAACGACGCGACGCATGAGCGCGATGTCTTCGATCTTCGCGCCGCCGGAGCCAAAGCCGGTGGAGGTTTTCACGAAATGCGCCCCGACGTCTTGTGCCAGCACGCAGGCTTTGATTTTCTCGTCGTCGGTTAAAAAACAAGTTTCGATGATCACTTTCACGTGCGCCGGCACCGAAGCGCGCACGACGTGATGGATGTCATGTTCGACGGCGTTGTAATCACCAGATTTGAGGCGACCAATATTGATGACCATATCAATTTCCGCGGCGCCGCATTCAACCGCTTGCCGCGCTTCAAATGCTTTCGTCTCTGTTGTCGTCGCGCCGAGCGGAAAACCGATGACGGTGCAAACCATCACGCTCGTGCCGTGCAGCAACTGGTATGAAAGCGGCACCCACGTGGGGTTGATGCAAACGCTCGCGAAATTGTATTCCGCGGCCTCGCGGCAGAGTTGTTCCACCTGCGCCTGCGTCGCTTCGGCTTTCAGCAAAGTGTGATCGATGGTCTTTGCCATATCGCCGAGCAACGGGCCGATGCCGGGATTCGCGCCGACTCGCGTTGCGCCGCTACGAACGATCTGCGACACGACTTCCGTTTTGCAATCCGGGCACACCCAGCACCAGTTGCATTTCGGCGCATGATGGGCGTGGCCGCGCTCTTCGGCGATCATTCGGGTTATGCGATCATCTAAAGTCATGGAATGTTACTTTTCATAAAAGCTTTTCCAACGGATTAAAAACGACCAACGGATATTTATCCTGGCCATCCGGTGGTCGTTTTTTTTATCAGTTGGGCAATTTTATTAAAGCCGTTGAAAACGCTTTATCCGCCTGGTGGAACATCGAGGCCGTCGATCACCCCGACAATCACCGCCTGCACGGGAATTTTGGGATTGCCCAAAATCATTCTCGCCGCGCCGCCTTCGCGATTAACCAGCACCAAATCCTGCGGCCCGGCGTCGGCTTTATCGAGCGCGATGATCGTTTCGCCTTTCGGCGTCGCGCCGTCCAGATCGACCGGCTGCACGAGCAAAAGTTTGTGGCCTTTGAGATGCTGGTTTTTGATGGTAGAGACCACGTCTCCGACCACGCGGCAAATGAGCATGTCTGGTTTCTGGTTTCCAGTGACATCGAATTTGAGTGACGAGCGACCAGCTTAAGATACACAGTTTTCAGCCGATTTGCAAATTGAAATTAAAGCGACCTTGTTGCGCAACAGTTGCAACAAAAAGAATCACGCCTAAAATTTTTTCAGCAAAACCGGCCCAATTGCATGACCTCAAATTTCAATACTCGCCATCTTCCGTCAGACTATCCGCGTAGCCGTAACGAATCGGACTGCGATCGTTGGTGAAATAAGCTTGATAGATACTGCCGCGCGCTTGCAACAGTTTCGGCTCGACGGTGACCACGCCTTCAGTCAAACCATATTGAATCGGAATATTCGCAATGCTGGTGATCGGGACGAAAACGCCGCCTTCTTCCAAAAATTTCCGCAGATTCATCAAGCCCTGCAAGCCCATGCCGCCGCGCATGTCGTCGGTTTCATCGATGCCAAGATTCGGCGTCAGCGGGGTTTTCTTCCACGGAATCGGCTCGCCGCGTTTGGGCAGGCCTTCAACAATGCGTTGGGCGCTGCCGCCCAATGGCGGGAAAATAATCACATCAAATTTCTCGCACAAATTTGGCGTGTCGCGCACCGTGTGATCGGAAATATAGAAATATGGAATTTGCAGCCGATCAAACGCGAGACGAAACCAGCCTTCGTTTTGTGTGTTTTGCCAGGTGTGCAGAATCGCAATGCGCGGTACCGCCAATTCATGCGTTTTAACTTCCGGCAGCCTTTCAACCGCCTCGACGGTGAGGCCAAGCTCCGTGGCGGCTTGTTCGAGCCGCGCCGCCAAATCTCTCGGTGTGCCCGAGTTTCTGATCACGAAAGTGCCGAGCGAAAATTTTTTCTCACCGATGGCGAAACTTTGTTCCGCCGCTTCCATCTTCACGTCTTTGAGACGGAACCGCAACGTCATCAGCGTGTTGTCCGTGTTGTGATTGATCAGAAACGCCGCCGGTTTTGCGGTTGCCAGCGCCACGACTTTACCGGTCACCGTCGCGTCACGCGTCAATAACGTCATCCCTTTATCGAGAATAGTTTTGTCCGTAACTCGCACCGTGCGGACATTGCGCAGCGCGCCGAGCGTCCAGCCCGTATCGTCGTAAGGCCGCGGATCATCGGTGTTGTAATATTGTTTGTCCAACAACATGTCGACCATGCGGCTGTACGGTTGATCCATCCGAATCACATAACTGCCGGGCGGAAACTTGCCGTTTTTCGTGGTGAAGCTGCTGTCACTGCGATGCACTTCGGCGCCCTGCAAGCGCAACAGATTGATCAAATCCGCGCATTCCACCGGACGCGGATCGTCGCTTGGAATCACCCACGCCGCCGGGCCTTCCGTGGTCGCCTTGGCAATCGAACGCTTGCTCTTCAAATAAAAATTCTCGAGAAATCGCGCTTTGTTATTCGCGACAAAACTCATCGCCAGCAATAAGGCGCTCTGTTGCAGATTGACATTGTTGCGCAACGACCATTTGACTTGCGGCAAAGGCGGATTGGGCCGGTACCAAACGCGATTGGTCTGCGCCGGCTGCAATTTGCGTTCGCGGGTGTCGGCGCCGCCATTGCCGAACGTTTCATAAAATCGGCCAATGGCGTTGTGGCCGTTCGCGATATAAAACATATAATTGCACGCCCAGCCATCGTAAAAGCCGTGCGTCCACACGCCGGGAACGCCACGCTTGGTCATTTCGGTGATTTCCCATTGCGCCAACATTTGCCATTCATCGACGAGAATCGGATCGATCCAGGCGTTGTAGGGGCCGGTGCCGGTGGAAGTATAAAGATACGGCACGGATTCGTGCAGATCGTGCAAAACGGTCGGATGCCAATCGAGAAACGCTTTCATCATATTGCGCGTCAACGCCAATGACAGCGCCATGCCGTCGCGGTTGTTGTCGTGCGCCACGTATTTGCCCCAATACAATAAACTCGGCGCATTGGCTTTTGGATAGGCCTTGCGATAATTGTAAATATCCACTTGCCGATCGCGGCCATCGGTTTCCACCACCGGCGTGAACAGGACGATAATGTTGTCACGAATATTTTTAATGGCCGGCGTTTCTTCCACGGCCAGGCGATACGCCAGCTCCATCAACATTTCCGGCGAGCCGGTTTCCGGAGAGTGAATACTGCCGGAAGCCCAGTACATCGGCTTGGCTTGTGTAAACAAGGCCTGGGCTTGTGCCGCTGAGATTTGCCGCGGGTCGGCGAGTTGCCCGGTGAGATTTTTGTAATGCTCGAGCTGCTGAATCGTATTCTCCTCGGCAATCGCCACCAGCAGCATTTCGCGGCCTTCTTCGGATTGCCCCATGGAAAAAACTTTCATCCGCGGCGAAGCTTTTTCCAGCTCGCGCAAATAGCGATAAATATCTTTCGTATACGTCAACTTCTCCGGGGTGCCAATGACGTATCCCAAAATTTTTTCCGGCGTTGGCACGGTCGCCGAAGCCGGGAGATGATCGATCAAATCCGTTAGAAAAAACGTCTCGGTGGTGTATTCTTTAATTTTTGCCGTATACTTTTCATCAAGCGGCTGTGCCGGCAAAATGCCCGCTAGGGCGAAAAGGCTGGCGGAAAAAAATCCGCAAAAACGCCGCCAATAAATGGCGTGGGCGCGGCGTGCAAAAAAACTTGCGCCGGCAAAACGGAGAAGGGCAACCATCATATTCTCCTTTCCTGGCAAAGAAGGGGTTGAGTGCGATCGCTTCAAAAGCTTGAAGATTAATTCACGGGTGGTAAGATACAGAAGTTGCAGCGGGAAGTCAAGTGCGGATTATAAATATTACAGCGCTTTTTGATTGAGCGAGTATGTCATTCCAGGAGCGCAGCGACGAGGAATCTTTTTAGCGGCAGAGCCCTCGCGGCGCTCCGCAAGAAAATAAAGTATACAATAAATTCAAAATCCATCGACGCTGATATTGCCATTCACCGTCGAGAGCGAGATCGTGCCCTGCCCGTCGCCCAGCTTGCCGCGCAAAGATTTGGGCGTGCTCACCGAATTATTCAGCGCCAAATTCGAGAGATTGATATCTCCATTCGTCACCGCCGCCGAAAAATCCGCGGTTGTCGTTTTGGGTATGGTCAGCAAAATTTGGCCGTTCACCGTCGTCATTTTACAAGTGCCTTGCACGGGCAGCCCCAGCTTACCCGTCAGTTGTCCATTCACCAATTCGGCGACGACGCTGCCGAAAATTTCGCGCAATTGCACGCTGCCATTCGTAACCTTCAGGGAGACGTCATTTTTAAGTGAATCAATCGTCACTATGCCGTTCACGTGGTCGACGTTAAATTTCCACGTGTTCGGGAGGCGCAGATGATAAACCGTTTTGTAATTGCGCCCGTGCGTGTTGTCGGGCTGGATCGTATTGACCGAAATTTCGTCTTGACGATCGGTGACGCGCACTTCCAATTCTTTGAGATGCGCTTTGGCGTCGGCTGCACTTGCGGATTCGATGCGGCGTTCGCCGAAGATTTTGGCCGTGGTGGCGCCCGCCACGCCGATCACGTCGACCGGCCCATTGATCACAGTCAAATTGAGTCGCGTTTGATTTTTGACGGCGATTTCAAATGAGAAAGATTCGACGGCGAAGAAATTGGTGTTGGCGACGTTATTATCGGAGTCGATGACGCGGACATCGCACGCGATAAAAGCTGCAAGACTCAACAAAACAAATAGAAAAAGTGACGTGGCGTTTCGGGTCAAATTAATGCGTTTCATATAACTCCTCCTAAACTTACAAAGTTTTCAACACACGAGTAGAAAGCTGTCATTCCGGAGGAATCCTTTTTGATTCGAGCCCTAGGCTTGGATTCAAAAAAGATTCTTCCAGAATGACATTTGAGAGAATGGCTGAATAGTTGCATAAAATAAAAAATGAAATTTTACTTCCAATTCACAAATCCCAGACCGGCGGTCTGGGTTACGCCCGGCGGGCATACGTGTCAAGCTAAGAAATCAATCAAACTAGAGGACAAACGTTCAGTCTAGTTTTTTTCAAAAATCTTTCTAGATTAAAATAGCATGGGAAAAGTCCATGCTATCAAACAGCCGAACGCGC
>Ga0247727_10016827_pt1 | contig 11731 bp, 11 predicted proteins | sample WisWelCaveWW1625_FD_202498 | JGI IMG/M metagenome (GOLD analysis project Ga0247727, IMG submission 202498) | Biofilm microbial communities from Wishing Well Cave, Virginia, United States - WW16-25 | ecosystem: Environmental > Aquatic > Deep subsurface > Groundwater > Cave microbial mat | place... | reverse complement strand
CGGGGGCAAGCCCTCGGCCAGCATCACCATCAGCGTTGTCCGCTCAGGCGCCGACAGATGATTGTAGCTCGTTCCCATCCCAACACCCTGACCTCAAGGTGTTGCACTTCAGTTTGGAGCCCGCCCTAGCAAAGTTCCGCTATTTGACACCGCAACCTTACTAATCAGTTCTGCAGTCGGCAGCGAAGGGATGCTTAGAGATACACGCGCGTCCGAGTTGAGATTTAACAAGATTGCGGCCCCGCTGTCAGAGACTTCCATGAGCCAGTCTCCGCTGGCAGAGAGAGCGAACTTCTGGAGGCTTAGCGCGTGCCTTGTTTTTCTGATCGTATTCGTTGTCGGGTTCCACTTGACGATAGAATTTTCGGTCATTACGACAAGTTGATCGTCTTTCTGAGAGAAGCGCAGCCCACGCGATTTCAGCAAGCTGGCCAACGGAGCCACAATAATCTCGTCCTGGGGAATCTCCGTTGCCACGCTCGCGGGCTTGGGTGCTTCATCGGTCTTTCCGGGCGCTTGGCCAGCATAGAAATCTGTAGCTACTTCCTTCGCCAGATAGGCGAATGCCACGATCGCAATCATAGCCGCAGTGAGCCGCACCATGCGGTTGGCCCGAAAATATTCCGAGAACAGGATGCCCCCGCTCACAACAAACGCGAGCGCGAGGATGAAGAGTTTTAGACCGGCCATGTGAACCCTAAGCGATGGAGACGAAGGCGAAGGAATGCCGAATCACTGGCGGCCTGCAATTTTACCAGAGATGCAACGATGTAAGTGGGGCAGTGTAGACTTGTTGACAAGTTCGACGGATCACACGGCGCAATCGCGGCGGGGCGCGGGAACCGTGATCCATCGCGCCGCACGCTCCGGAGCCCGCTGAGGGCTGGATACCGGGGACAAGCCCCGGTATGACAGGTGTGCCGCGTTGTTCAGGTCAACAACCCCCCAAGACGCAACCCATGTTCGCCACCTTCTTCCATGAGCTGAAAGCCGCCAAGGTGCCGGTCACCTTGAAGGAGTACCTCACCCTCATGGAGGCGCTGCAGGCGAACCTCGCCGACCGCCGGGTCGAGCACTTCTACTACCTCTCGCGCGCCTCACTCGTGAAGGACGAGCGCCACCTCGACAAGTTCGACCAGGTGTTCGGCCACGTCTTCAAGGGCCTCGAATTGATGAGCGACGCGCTGGAGGCGCAGATTCCCGAGGAGTGGCTGCGCTCGCTGGCCCAGCTCTACCTGACCGAGGAGGAGAAGGCCAAGATCGAGGCGCTCGGCGGCTGGGACAAGATCATGGAGGAATTGAAGAAGCGCCTCGCCGAGCAGAAGGGCCGCCATCAGGGCGGGAAGAAATGGATCGGCACCGGCGGCACGTCTCCTTATGGGGCGGACGGCTACAACCCCGCCGGCGTGCGCATCGGCCAGAAGACCAACCGCAACAACCGCGCCATCAAGGTGTGGGACAAGCGCGAGTACCGCGACCTCGACGACAAGGTCGAGCTCGGCACCCGCAACATCAAGGTCGCTTTGCGCCGGCTGCGCAAGTTCGCGCGCCAGGGTGCCCCCGACGAGCTCGATCTCGATGGCACCGTCAAGGGCACCGCGCACAAGGGCTACCTCGACATCCACATGCGGCCCGAGCGGCGCAACACCGTGAAGGTCTTGATGTTCTACGACATCGGCGGCTCGATGGACTGGCACATCAAGCAGGCCGAGGAGCTGTTCTCGGCGGCCAAGACCGAGTTCAAGCACCTCGAGCACTTCTACTTCCACAACTGCCTCTACGAGTTCGTGTGGAAGGACAACGCGCGCCGCTGGACCGAGCGCACGCCGACCTGGCAGGTGCTGCACAAGTACCCGGCCGACTACAAGGTGATCTTCGTCGGCGATGCCTCCATGAGCCCCTACGAGATCTCGGTCCCCGGCGGCTCGGTCGAGCACATGAACGAGGAGGCAGGCGCGGCCTGGATGCGGCGCGTCACCGACATCTACGAGCACTGCGTGTGGCTCAACCCCGTGCCCGACAACCACTGGGGCTGGACGCCCTCCATCAAGATCATGCGCGACCTGATGGGCGCGCGCATGTACCCCCTGACCATCGAAGGCCTCGACGGAGCCATGAAGGAATTGATGCGCTGAGTTGGGTGCCAGACCTCCTGGCGGGCCCCTCCGGGTTGTCCGCTGTGTCATAGGGTCTGGCACCCTGCCGCCGACCCCTTTTCACCTTATTCCGCCGCAATTATGCGGGGATTGGCGATTGACGCTGCCGCCGTTCTCGGCACACTGGCGCCAGCGACCCGGGGAACTCGATGATTCGATTCGCGCAAATCCTTGCTCTCGGCCTGCTGCTTGCCGCCGCCGGCCTGCAGGCGGGATGCGGCAACAGCGCCAGCGGCCTCACCACCGCCAGCTTGACGCCCGAGGGCGGCGGCATCAATAGCGACGACCCGATGGCGCGGCCGGTGGCGGTGGCCTGGACCTCGGCGCGCGCCAAGCGCTGCGGGTTCTTCTTCGATGGGCCGAAGCTACGCACCAGCTACCTCGCCTGGGAGAAGAGCCAGGGCGCGGCCGGCGAGCAGCTCACCAAGATCGAGCGCAGCTACGACACGACCTACCAGGGGACCTGGGACCGCGTGGCTGCCGATGCGGGCTACTGCACCGACAAGAAGGGTAGCGAGATCAAGGCCGATCTGCAGCGCCACCTGGCCGGCGACTACAAGGCGAACCTGCCGAAGGCCAAGGTGGTCGAATCGTGCGGGTTCTTCGGCTGCGGGTCCACGCAGTCGGACGAGCCCTTCGACAGCAAGAAGTTCTGGGAAAAGAAGGACAGAGACAACGTCAAGAAGTAGCCCGGCATACGCCTCCTGCAGCAGTCGTTAACGCTTGCGCGCATGGCACGCTCCTTGCGACCTCCAGCCCACAACGGCGGTTGCATGCGATCCTGGGGCGTGTCTCGTGGACATTGTGTGGCGTTGGAACGAAGCGGGGATGCTCCCGGACAGCGCGCTGCGCGAGCGTGCCATCGCGAGACCGGGGCCTCACACCGAGCCCGCAGCGTCGCCCATTGCCATCGACCTCATCGACGAGCGCTCAGCCTTCGACGCCCTGGAGCCTGAATGGAACGACCTCTTCCGCCGCGCCGGCAAGGACATCCAGTTGTTCCAGACCTTCAACTGGAACTGGCATTGGGCCAACCACTACCTGCCCCCCGACGGCTCCGAGCGGTCGCTCGCCATCGTCACCGTGCGCCGCGGCGGCCGTCTCGCCATGCTCTGGCCGCTCGTCCTGGAGCGCACAAGCGGGCTGAAGGTGCTGCAGTGGATGGGCGAGCCGGTCAGCCAGTACGGCGACGTGCTGGCCGAGGATAGCGCCGACACACCCGAGCTGATGCGCCACGCCTGGCAGTTCATCAGCCGCCGCCTCGGCGCCGACGCCGCCTTCTTGCGCAAGGTGCGCGACGATGCCGCGGTGGCACCCCTGCTCGAAGAGATCGGCGTGCGACAGACGGCCCGCACCGACGCGCCCTGCCTCGACCTTGCAAGCGCACCCGGTTTCGCCGCCTACGAGACACGCTACAGCGGCAAGGCCCGCAAGAACCGCCGCCGCCTGATGCGTCGCCTGGCCGAGCGTGGTGCCGTCACCCTGGAGCGCCACACCGGCGGCCCACAGGCCCGCGCCGCCGCGCTCGAGGCCATCGCGCTCAAAGCCAAGTGGATCGCCGACACCGGCCGCGTCTCCACCGCGCTGGCGGATGAGCGCTTCGCCACCTTCTTCGCCGACGCCGCGGAAGGCCGCGGCCGCCCCGCCGGCTGCCAGGTGACAGTGCTCAAGTCCAACAGCGAGACCGCCGGCATCGCCATCGACGTCAGCTGCGGCGCCCGCCGCGCCGCCCACATCATCGTGCACGACCCCGGCCTCGACGGCTTCAGCCCGGGCACGCTGCTGCTGCAGGAATGGATCCGCGGCGCCAGCGCCGACGGCATTGCCACCTTCGACCTGCTGGCTCCCGCCTACGCCTACAAGCTGGACTGGGCCGATCGCAGCGTTGCCGTCGGCGACTATGCGCTCGGCCTCTCGCTCGCTGGCCGCGTCTACGCGCGCCTCTATCTGGGCTTTGCTCGCGAGCGCCTGAAGGCCGGCGTCGAGGCATTGCCGCACATCCGCGAACGGATGCGCGCCTGGTTGTCATTCCGGGGCTTGTCCCCGGAATCCAGCCATCGGCAAACGCCTCCTGCTTCGGCCTCTGGATGATGGCCCTGCACAAGCTGCACCCTGGATCCCGGGCATAAAGCCCGGGATGACACCGACCGTCAGCTCACGCCGAGCTTCTTCTGCAGCGAGGAGGACGAGGTGGTGTACTGGAACAGCAGCTTCTTGCCGGGATAGACGATCTTGTATGCGGCCTGGGACATCAGCGCCGCCTCGTGGAAGCCCGACAGGATCAGCTTGAGCTTGCCGGGATAGCTGTTGATGTCGCCGATGGCGAAGATGCCGGGCACATTGGTCTGGAACTTCTCGGTGTCGACCGGAATCAGGTTCTCCTCGAGATTGAGCCCCCAATCGGCGACGGGTCCGAGCTTCATGGTCAGCCCGAAGAACGGGAGGAGCCGGTTGCAGGGCAGGCGCATCTCGCCGTCCTTGGCCTTGATGTTGACCGCCGCCAGCCCGTCCGCGTTCGCCTCCAGCGACGCCATCTGCCCGATCAGGAGGGTGATCTTCTTTTCCGCCACCAGCGCGCGCATCTGCTCCACCGAATGCGGCGCGCCGCGGAAGTCGTCGCGCCGATGCAGCAGCGTCAGGGAGCGGGCGACCGGCTGCAAATTGAGCGTCCAGTCGAGCGCGGAGTCGCCGCCCCCCACCACCAGCACGTCCCTGCCGCGGAAATCCTCCATCCGCCGCACCGCGTAGAACACGGATTTGCCCTCGTGCGCCTCGATGCCCGGCAGCGGCGGGCGCTTGGGCGTGAACGAGCCGCCGCCGGCGGCAATGATCACCACCTTGGCGAGGAACGCGGTGCCGATATCGGTGACGAGGCGGAACCGCCCATCATCCGTGCGCTGCAGCTGATCGATGCGCTGGCCCAGGTGGAACGTCGCCCCGAACGGCTTGATCTGCGCCATCAGCTGCTCGGTGAGGCCCTGGCCGGTCACGATCGGCAGGCCGGGAATGTCATAGATCGGCTTCTCGGGATAGAGCTCGGCGCACTGGCCGCCCAGCTTGTCGAGGATGTCGATCACGTGTGCCTTGATGTCGACGAGACCCAGCTCGAACACGGCAAACAGGCCGACGGGGCCCGCGCCGACGATCACCGCATCGGTCTCGATCGGTGCTGTGCTCGGTGCGCCGTTCGGCACCGGGCCGGTTGCGCCTTCAGCTGCCATGGTCGGACCCATCCCTCATCATCACTGTTTCTTGCCGCTCGCCGCCGACATGTAGTGCTTCAGTGCGCAGCCCGAATAGCCGGCGTCGCTGAACATCCTCTGCACGTTGCGCATGGCCTCGCGCCGGTTGCCCGCCGCCGAGACGGCGCAGCCCGCGCGCGGCTGCGTGCAGCACATCACGGCGAACACGTCGCCCATGTCGTCGGTCGACGCCGGGCCATTGGCGCAGGTCTTGGACAGACGTTTGCAGGCCTCGGTGGCGCGCTGGCGTGCCTCAGCCTCGGTTGTGGCCCACACCACCGGCGAGGAGGTCTCGCTGTTGGGGTCGAGCGCGGCCCATCGCTTGGGCTGCTGTGCGGGCACCGGCCGCGACCCCGCGCTCACTGCCGTTGCCAGCACGAGCCCCAGCGCCAGCCAACTCAGGCTCCTGCGCACCGTCGTCCTACCTCGGTCCTGCCCACACATTGCTCGTAAAAAACACTACCCTGCGGCCACAGGTCTGGTCCAGTTGGCGACGCGGCTAGAACTGCTTCTCCGGCACGCGCACGGTCAGGCCGTCGAGCGCCTCGGTCACCTTGATCTGGCAGCTCAGGCGGCTCGCGGGGCGCACGTCGAACGCGAAGTCCAGCATGTCCTCCTCCATCTCCGAGGGTGGGCCGACTTTCTCGCGCCAGGCCTCGTCGACGTACACGTGACAGGTGGCGCAGGCGCAGGCCCCGCCGCATTCGGCCTCGATGCCCTCGATCAGGTTCTTCTTGGCCGTCTCCATGACGGTCATGCCTGGGTCCGCGTCAACGAGCTGCTGGCTGCCGTCCGGCTGAATGAACGTGATCTTGGCCATGGATGGCAGGTTTCCTGCGCTGCGGGCGCTCGGCCGAGCCGGGCGAGGAACGGCGGGTGTGCGAAAGGATGGCTTCGGCCGCGCGGAGTGTTAGCGGCCCGGCCCCGCGAATTCAAGCCCGCCGCGTGCCGCCGCCGGCTGGCCCCAGGCCGGGACTTAGGATCAAGGCGCCGCGAGCAGCCGCGCAATATGCCGGCAAACCTCCTCGATCGCCTCGGCGACCGCGCCTAGCGCCTCCTCGCGATACCCCTCGGTGCGGGCCACCTCGGCACCGATGTCGATCTTCTCAGCCATTTCGGCCATGCGCGCGAGGCGCCAAGCGCCGATGGCGGACGCTGAACCCTTGATGGTGTGGGCCGCATCCTTCCAGTCCTTGGCGATCCGCGCGGCCCGCAACCGGCCCAGGTAGACCGGCGCCTGCGCCGCAAACAACTCCAGTACCTCGCGCTCGAGCGCCGCATTGCCCATCGTGAAGCGGGCAAAATAGCTGCGGTCGATGGGATCGGCCGATGACGTGTCGGCGGGCCCATCGGACGCCTTGGCTGCGCAGAAGAGTGTCGATTTCCTCGCCACGCGGCAGGTCCCCAATTTCCGTGAATGTGATTCGTGCTGAGTCCCGCGGCAGCCTCACGGCTAGGCAGCGCCATCCCGCCCTAACCGGCCGCGATCATGCGTGCGACTGCATAACCTTGCGTTAAGGCGGGCCAGGCGCCGATAGCATTGGTAAATCATTGGCCATGGACAGCTAAGTCGCGCTGGTCGCAGCCAAATCTTTGTTTTGCCCCATTGCGTGCTTAGCAAGGCCCACGATGGCCGGGCGCGCGGGGGACAACACGCCGCGCCAGCCGCTTACAAGTAGCCTGATCACCAGTTTTCCGCGCTCGGCGCCCTGGGCCGCAGCTGGGAAATGCGATATGCTCGTGCTGCGCACCGGAGTTGGAACGGGGAATGGCACACGACGGAAAGACGCAACGCGAGGCGGCGCCGCGCACGCCCGGGCTCGCACCCGTCGAGCGTCTGATGCCCCCCAAGGCCTCAGCCGACGCCTCCCGCGACATCTCGGATGCGCCCCCGCCGGTGCCCAAATCGACCCCTGCCGCAGCCAAAGTGGCCAGCGACGGTGCCAGCGACGCCCCCCGGCGCGCGGCCAAGCGGCGCGGGGCGGGGCCGGCGCGCACCCAGATTGCCGCCAACGACGACGCGCCCTCCATCGGCGGCCTGATCTTCGCGCTGCACCAAAAGCCGTCCAACCAGCCGTTCCTGATCGCCGCCGGCGCGTCCGGCGGCTGGCTGGCCGTCGGCGCGCTGCTGGCCTGGGCCATGCTGGGGCCGGAGATCGCCGCGGCTTCGAGCTTCGGCACGGTGCTGGCGAGCCCGATGATGATCGTGGTGGCGGCCACCATCTGCCTGCCGATCGCGCTGTTCTGGTTCCTGGCCCTGCTCGGATGGCGGGCGCAGGAGCTGAAACTGATGTCGTCGGCCATGACCGAGGTGGCCGTGCGCCTCGCCGAGCCCGATCGCGGGGCGGAGCAGTCCGCGGCTTCGTTGGGGCAGGCCGTGCGTCGACAGGTCTCATTCATGAACGAGGCGATCTCGCGCGCACTGGGGCGTGCCGGCGAGCTGGAGGCGCTGGTCCACAACGAGGTCGCCGCGCTGGAGCGCTCCTACGGCGAGAACGAGCACCGGATCAAGGGCCTGATCCAGGAGCTGGTCGGTGAGCGTCACGCGCTGGTCAACACCACCGACAAGGTCGCCGAAACCTTGAAGTCGATCGGCAGCGACGTGCCCAACCTGATCGAAAAGCTCTCCCAGCAGCAGATCAAGCTGGCCAGGATCATCGAAGGCGCCGGGCAGAACCTGATCGCGCTGGAGAACAAGCTGGCCACGGCCAGCGGCAGTCTCGAGACGTCGCTCGCCAACCGCACCTTGCAGCTGCAGGCGGTGCTCGACGACTACACCGTTGCGCTCGACGCCACCCTGGCCAACCGTGCGGAGGCGCTCGACGTGCAGCTGGTGGAGCGCACGCGCGCGCTCGATGCGGCCTTCTCGGAGCGGCTGGCGCTGTTCGACGACTCCATGCTGCGCTCCACCATGGCCATCGACAGCGCCGTCAACGAGAAGGCGCGTGCGCTCACGCTCGCCATGGAAAACCACGTGCGTGCGCTCTCCGACACCATGGGGCGCCAGGCCGTCACGCTGGATGAATCGATGATGCACGGCATCGACGCGGTGCGGCGCACATCCGACAACATCACCCGCCAGTCGCTCAAGGCCATCGAGGGCCTGTCCGGCCAAGCCGACCTCCTCAAGAACGTCTCGGAAAACCTGCTGCACCAGGTATCGAGCGTCACCAACCGGTTCGACAACCAGGGCCAGTCGATCGTCAGCGCCGCCAGCGCGCTGGAATCGGCCAACAAGCGCATGGATTCCACGCTCCAGCGCATGAGCGGCAAGGCCGTCGAACTCGACGAGGTGATGCGCGGATACTCGGCCACGGTGGAAGGCACCATCAGCCACGCCGAAGGCCGCGCCCGCCAGCTGATCCAGCAGTTGGCGCAGGGCACCGCCGTGCACGCCCAGGCCGCGCTCGGCGAGATCGAGCGCCTGCGTGTGCAGAGCGATACCCACTCGCAGGCGGTGATCGCCGAGTTCGAGCGCCTGCACACCCAGACCAACACGCACGCCGCGCGGGCGATCGAGGACATGCGCGCCCGCGTCACCGGCGTGTCGCACGAGGTTTCCCAGCACCTGGGCTCGCTCGCCAGCCGCTTCAGCGAGACCTCCGACGACGTGCGCGCGCAGGCCGGGCGCGCCGCCGCCAGCCTGCAGATGGAGCAGGAGCGCCTGCGCGCCGAGGCTGAGCGGCTGCCGATCGCCACGCGCGAGAGTGCGGAAGCCATGCGCGCGGCCCTCAACGAGCAGCTGCGCGCGCTGGAGCAGCTTTCGGCACTCTCCAGCCGCGAGCGCCGCGATATCTCCCCACCGGCATCCAACGCGCCTGCGATGCCGCCCGTGGCCGCGCCGGTGTCGCTGACGGCGGCCTACACCGCCCAGACCGGCACTGCCCAACTGCCCGCAGCGCCAACCGCCGAGGCTGGCGATCGCTGGTCGCTGGGCGATCTGTTGGCGCGGGCGTCGCGCGACGACGACGGCACCCACCGCCCACCCATCATCGACCTGGAGAACATCGCCCGCGCGCTCGATCCCACCACCGCCTCGGCCATCTGGTCGCGCTTCCGCGCCGGCCAGCGCGGCATCATGGTGCGCAGCATCTACACGGCGGAAGGCCGCGTCACCTTCGACGAATTGACCGAGCGCTACGGCCGCGACATGGATTTCCGCCGCACCGCCGACCGCTTTCTCACCGACTTCGAGCGGCTGATACGCGACGTGGAGCACAAGAACCCGCGCGGCGTGCACGACCACCTCGTCTCCGATGCCGGCCGCGTCTACCTCTTCCTCGCCCACGCCAGCGGGAGGCTGCGCTGACGCGATCCCCTCTCGGCGTGCCCTGTTCACGACCGACGTCACTATCGCGAACCGACGCCGACGGGGCAGCGCGCCGAGAGCGAGATCAGCGGGCGGCTTGTTGCCCTCAGCATCAACAATACCGAGCTCGTCCGTCGGCAAGAGGGCTCATACTCCCACGCGAGTGCGCGCAGGCGGTCCCCTACCGCCCAGTGGCCGGCTTAGGCCGGATCTCGACCTCGTACCACACAGATCCGCAAGCGGTGACGGTTGCGTCGGCCAGCAGTTTGCGCACAGACCGGAAATCATTTTCGCGCCAGACCACCAAGTCACCGCTGTCGACGGGCATGAAGTTCCACTGATGGAGGCCCTTGTAGTTGGTGCACAACGCCTCGTTGCTATGGCCGGCCAACCAAACCGCCCCACCGGGTTTGCATGCTCGACACATCTCGCGCAACCCATGCAGCGGGGCGCGCGAATGATCGAGGGCGTTGCGGCTATGCACGAGATCGAATTGGCCGACGTAGCGGGACAGGTCTTCCGCCTGTCCCGAGATTGTCGGAATCTTGGGGCCGACCCGGTGCTTGGCCATCAGATCGTTGTATTGGTCGGCCAAAGGATCGATCGCCACGATCTCAATCTCGAAGCCGGAGATGTTCGGGCTGATGCTGCTGATTGGACCGGAACCGACGTCCAGGATGCGGTTGACGACACCGCGCCTGAGATATTTCGTCAGCGGCCTCGGGAACTGTCCAAGGCCGTCACGCCTGTTCGCGAACTCCTGTCGGATCGCCTCCTTCGGATGCTTGCCGCTGATGACTGCTTCCCAAAAAGCGATTTCGTGTGGAACGCCCGCCTGCCATGCCTCGTCAACATTCGTTGTCACCATGAAGTCCTCGACAGATACTGATGCAACTTTGGCCCGCAGCAGGTCGGGCAGCTGGCAGAATGCAACGCCTCGCTTTCTCGCGATGACCCGACCCTACCTGTCCGCCCCGACCTCTACAATGGCAATGTGATCTTGAAGCTGGGTGCCGCGGCGCAGTACGGCGCTGCAGGCTGGAATGGGTTCTCGAATGGTGTTCCGACCGTCGAATAGATGTGACGGCCGTACCAAGAAAAGGAACAGGAGCGCTCAGTGCAATTTCGTTGCATGAGGGTTGTAGAAGTAGGAGCGGGCGGGGTAGTGTTTGCGGAACTGTCGAGAAGAAGCGACGCGGTGGCGTGCTTCAGGCATCAGGAGAATTCGCGAGTGCCCATTGTTCTCGCCGAGCTCGGCATCGCCTATCATCCCAGCCCAAAGTGCGGCTGCACCTCGATCAAGTCGGCGTTGTACAAGCTCGTCAAAGGCCGCGACTACGAAGAGGATGCGACGTCCGCGAAGCCCTACATCCATCATGCGTGGGGCACGTTTCCATTCAAGCCAGTGCGCGGGCACTACTACCGCTTCTGCGTGGTACGCGATCCTGTGGAGCGCTTCCTCTCGGCCTACCGGAACCGCGTTCTGCAACATGGGCAGTTGGCGCCCCACCATCTGGGCGCCAACCCCAGAGGACTGCCCGCCAACCCCGACCTCCGCACGTTCGTCGAGCGCTTGGAGGAATACCGCGAGATCTCCGTGGAGATTGCGCACCATACCGACCCGCAGGTCTCGTTCGTCGGACATGACCCGGCCTATTACAGCCGGGTGTTCCACTTCGCGGACTTGCCTGCGCTGCCCGCGATGTTGGAGCAGGATACTGGCCATAGGCTCATCATGCCGCATCTACAAAAAGGCCTCGCTAAGGCACCCGTCGAGCTCGATGCGAGGCATCGTAAGGTACTGGAGCGATATTACGTGGATGATTTTGCATTCCTGGCCGCGAGCGCTGCAGACGGCCTTGAACGCGCTGGTTGATGAGAAGGAGGCTGCCTATCCCAGGGCGGTTTCAAAATTGAACTGCAACAGTCGATAATTTGCGATGACAATCCCGGTTTGTCGGTGGGGCGTCAAGGTTGAGTTTGCGAAGAATTCCGGTTGCATTGAGCGTGGCATCGCGCACAGC
>Ga0247727_10016826_pt1 | contig 11732 bp, 8 predicted proteins | sample WisWelCaveWW1625_FD_202498 | JGI IMG/M metagenome (GOLD analysis project Ga0247727, IMG submission 202498) | Biofilm microbial communities from Wishing Well Cave, Virginia, United States - WW16-25 | ecosystem: Environmental > Aquatic > Deep subsurface > Groundwater > Cave microbial mat | place... | reverse complement strand
GCTCTTCGATTGTCGCTCGCCGAGCTCACCACGGGCGATCTGCAGACCGCCTACGAGTGGAGCCACGCTCAGGAGGACGCGATCGAACGGCTCCAGCGGTTCTTCCACGAGGACTGGCTGGTGCGTGCGGGCGAGGAACCGGACGTGGCGGAGCTGGCCGAGCAGATCGGCGTGGCGACGGTGACGCTTCGCGTCGTACAGCGACGGGCGCAGCGGATCCTCGACATGCCGTGCATCTCGCGCGATCCGTCGGTGGGGTCGCTCTCGGAGAGGATCGTGGACGAGCTCACCGCGGGCCTGTCCGTGCTCGTGGACACGTCGGGGCTGTCGTCGTTCGAGGAGGTGCTGGTGGCCTCGGTGCTGACCAGGCGCATCCTGGATACCTACCAGTCGACCTTCCTGGACGATCGGGAGCGCTTCGATCGCCTGCCGCCCGCGTTCGTGGCGCTCGAGGAGGCCCAGCGGGTGCTGTCTCGCGCCAAGCGCTCGGACGAGAACGTCTTCCCCCGCGTGGCGCGCGAAGGCCGCAAGTTCAAGGTGGGCCTGTGCGCCATCAGCCAGCAGCCCAAGCTGATCGACGACGAGCTGCTGTCGCAGTTCAACACCTTCTTCGTGCTGGGCCTGGCCGACGAGAAGGACCGGAACATCCTGCGTGGCTCGTCGAAACAAGACATCTCGGACCTCGGCCCCGAGATCCAGACGTTGATGCCGGGTGAGGCCATCGTGACCAACCTGGAAGCGCCTTTCGCGTTGCCGGCCCAGATCTACCTCTATGAGGAGTACCTCAAGTCGGTGAAGGGGCCGTCGCCGCTGCCGGATCGGCCTTCCGGCGGGTCGAAGGGCTTCACCGAGTAGATGGCGCGGCTGGTCGCCCTCGGCGACGCCCACCTCGGTCGGACGCACCTCGCCCACCTCCGCGACGACCAGGGCCGCAACCTGCGCGAGGAGGACTTCCTGCGATCGTTCTCGTGGGCGGTGGACGAGACGATCCGGCTGGAGCCCGACGGGTTCGTGTGGCTCGGCGACATCTTCGACCATGCGCGGCCGACCTACCGCACGTTCTCGCGCGTTCTCATGGGCCTGAAGGTGCTTCGGGAGGCCGGCCTCCGGGGGGTGGCGATCAGCGGCAACCACGACACGCCCCGGATCCGCGGCACGGGGTCCCCGTACCAAGCGCTCGAGGAGGTGTTCGACAACGTCGCCTTCGCATGGGCGATGGAGGCCCGCAGCGTCGAGCTGGCCGGGGTGCGGGTGCACGCGGTGCCGCAGACGCTCACGGTCGATGACTTCCGGTCGGAGCTGGAGCGAGCCACGGGGACGGCGGGGGGCGACATGACGGATCTGTTGCTCGCCCACGTCGCTCTCACCTCGCTGCCGTCACGCGACTGGCGCGACATGAACGAGCTGGAGGTCGAGGAAGCGGCGTTCGACCGGCGCTTCGACCAGGTGCTGCTTGGCCACTACCACGTGTTCCAGAAGGTCTCGAAGCGGACCTGGTACGCGGGATCGACCGACTCGTTCAACTACGCGGACACGCCGACGGAGCGCAAGGGCCTGGTCGTGCTCGAAACCGAGACAGGTCGGGTCGAGCACGTGACCAACCCGCACGAGCGCCCGCTGGTGTCGCTGTCGGTCGAAGCTGCGGGGATGTCGCCGGGCGAGCTCGTGCCGGCGGTCGAACGTGCAGCGACCGGGACGGCGTCGGGCTCGATCGTTCGCGTTTTCCTGGAACAAGCCGACGCGGCAGCGTTCCGCCAGATCTCACGTGACGAGTTCGAGGAAGCGGTGCCCGGGGCGGTCCACGTGCAGGTTGAAGCCGACGCCGGTGCCGAAACGCTCCCCGTGCAGGGCGGCTCGGCGATCGGTTCCCTCGAAGCCGAGTGGGCGTCGTTCGTCGAGCGGCAGGACCTGGCGGGGCTGGAGCGGGACCGGGTGGTCGCGATGGGGGCGGGGTTCCTCGAGGACGCACGAGGGGAAACCGTGTGAGGGTCGTCGAGCTCACGCTTCGGAACTACCGGGTCTTCGAGGAGGTCGAACTGGAGCTCCCGGCCCGCGTCATCGGCATCTTCGGCGTCAACGGGTCCGGCAAGAGCTCCCTCCTGGAGTCGGTGCTCTTCGCGCTCTACGGGCGCGCGCGGACCAAGCGCCAGGAGATCCGGACGCACGGCGTGCTGACCGACTGCATGGTGAGGCTGCTATTCGAGCACGGTGGGTCCGAGTACGAGGTGCGCCGCTCGATCCGAGGCAGGAACCACGCCACCGACGCGGAGCTGTTCGTGGGGGAGCTGCCGCTCGCCTCCGGTGTCACCGACGTGGACACAGAGATCCAGCGGCTCCTTCGGATGGACCAGCAGGTGTTCCGGGCGTCGGTGTTCGCGGAGCAGAAGCAGCTCGACGCCTTCTCGGACGTGACCGCCGGCAAGCGCAAAGAGATGGTGTTGCGGCTGCTGGGCATCCGGCCGGTGGACGAGGCGCGCTCGAGCGCGAGGAAGCAGTCGAGGGACACGCGGCAGCGGGCCGACGATCTCGGCGGGGCGCTCCACGATCTGAAGGAGCTGGAGGCGCAGCTCGAGGCGGCGAAGGGCGAGGTGTCCGAAGCGGCGGCCGCAGCCAAGCAGGCGACCTCGGCGCTGACGACTGCCACGCGATCGGAGCGGGGCGCCGTGAAGGCGTTCGAGCAGGCCGACCGCGCGCGCCAGCAGGCAGAGAAGATCGCCGTCCGCCGCGAAGGACTCCTGGAGCGCTTGAAGGGGGCGGAGGAGACGCGCGCCGGGCACGTCGATCACCTCGATCACCTGGCGAAGGCGCTCGAGGAGCTGCCGGAGCTACGCGCGGAGCTTGGGTCTCTGGAAGGAGTGGGGGACCTGTTGCGGCGGGCAGAGCGCCTGGCCGAGGTGGCGTCGGCGCAGGCGGCGATCGCAGCGAAGCTGAGGTCCTTGCAGCCGGTCGACGTTGAGGCGGCCGCGGCGGCGGCCGGAGCGGCGGAAGCCGCTGCGGCCGCCGCCGCCAAGGAGACCGCCGAGGCGGGTGTGCGCGCCCGGCACGCCGAGGACCAGCTGGCCTCCGTCGAGCACCGTCTGGCGCGAGCGGCGGAGGCCGATCCGTCGGAACCCTGCCCTACGTGCGGGCGCGAGCTCGGCGACGACTTCGCTACGTACCTCGCGCACTCGAGGCGTGAGCTGAAGGACGCGAAGCAACGAGCCACCGCCGCCAGACGGGACGCCAAGCAGGCGGGGAAGGGGTCGGCCGCAGCGGACCGCGAGCGCTCGGCCGCGAGCCGGGAGCTCGAGGCTGCCCGCAAGGCAGCCGACGAGCGTGCCCGGCTCGCGGCCGAGCTCGAGGAGCTGACGGCCAACGCCGCTCCGCTGCGCGAGGTGTTCGGTGATGCAGATCCCGACCTCGAGGTCCTGCGGTTCGGGGTGAAGCGTGAGGGGGAGCTTCAGGGTCTGGTCGGGGCTCTGGACCAGCAGGCCGAGCACCGCAAGGAGATCGAGGAAGAGCTCGGTCGCGCCGGCGAGATGCTCGAGGAGATCGGGGAGCACCTGAAGGCGCTCGAGACCGAGGGGGCCGGGCTCGCTTTCGATCCCGACGTGCACGACGAGGCGCGCGCCGCCGTGGCGGCGGCGCGCGACGACCTCGAGCGTGCCAGGGGCGCGGAGCGGGAGGTGTCCGCAGGTCTGGCCTCAGCCGAGCGCGAGGCGAGCAGGTTGGAGGGCCAGGTGCAGCAGTCCCGAGAAACCGCCGCCCGAGTGGACGAGCTGCGCGGGGACGCCCGCTACCTCGAGCGGATCTCGATCCTCCTCGACGGGTTCCGAGATCATCTTGTCGCTCGCGTTGGTCCCGAGCTCTCTCGCGAGGCCGAGTCGCTCTTCCGAGATCTCACGAACCGTGAATACGACGACCTCAGGATCGATGAGGAGTCACTCACGATCCGCATCGCCGACGGCGACACCTACTTCGGGATCGAGCGGTTCTCCGGTTCGGAGACCGACCTGGCGAACCTGGCCCTGCGCGTCGCCATCTCATCGCACCTGTCCCGTATGTCTGGCGCGGACGTGGGCCTGATGGTGCTGGATGAGGTCCTCGGTTCGCTCGACGCCGAGCGCAAGGACCTTATGATCCAGGCGCTCGGCCGGCTCGGAGCGCGGTTCCACCAGCTGTTCGTCATCACCCACTCCGAGCAGGTGAAGGATGCGTTCCCCGTCTCGATCGAGATCCGCAAGGTCGGCCGCCGCCGCAGCGAAGCGATGTTGGCGTGATGCACTAGTCTGGTCGAGACTAGCTCGTCGCCGGAGTCCCATCGCTTGACGATAGGGTGACGTCGAGATGAAAGACTCCGGTCGCTCGGCGATCTATCGGCTGGCTGTCGCCGGTTTCATCAACGGTACGGGCTCGGCCATCGGGCAGGTGGCGCTCCCCATCGCCATCTATCGGCTGACCGATTCGGTCCTCTGGCTCTCGGCTAGCTTCTTCTTCACGTTCGGTATCGCGGGACTCCTCGGTCCTTTCGCCGGCGCGATCGCCGACCGCTTCGACCGGAGACGCGTGGCGATCGCTTGCAGCCTCCTGTCGGCGGTCGGATGGAGTGTGCTCTTGCTTGGCGATGGACCGGTCTGGCTCATCGGGATGGGTTTCGTTGCCGGCGTCATCGGGATGCCGGCTGGCCCAGCGCTGGGTGCCGCCGTGCCGAACCTGGTCGGTCCGGATGACCTCGACTGGGCGAACGGGACCTTCGCGATCGCTCGGAGGGGCTCGCAGATCTCCGGGTTCGCTCTCGGAGGCTTGATCGCCGCGTCCCTCGGAGCTCCGACCGCGTTCCTGATCAACGCTGCATCGTTCGTAGCTGACGCGGCCATCATCGCAACGGTGCATCGGAGGTTCCAGGCGCAAGACGCCGATACCGACGAGGAACGGCGCGGATCAGCGTTCGTCGGCTTCCCGATCATCTGGCGCGATCCCATCCTGCGCTCTCTGTTCATCGTGTGGACGATCCTGTTCCTCACGCTCGACATCGGAGTCGTCGCGGACCTCCCGATCTCCGACGAGTTCGGGTGGGGGGATGCGGGCTACGGGTGGATCAATGTTGCGTTCGGGATCGGGGGCATCGTTGGCGCGTTCTTCGGTCGCAAGATCACCCGCCGGTTCGAACCGTGGGCCGTGCTCATCGGGGTCCTTGGGGCCGGCTTCGGCTATCTTCTCGTCGCAGCTGCCCCGCTGTTCGCGGTCGTGTTGCTCGGGAACGCGATCGTCGCGGCAACCGACGCGGGGGACGAGACCGCCGGGTTCTCGATCATCCAGCGTTCGACACCCGACGCCGTACGTGGCCGCGTGATTTCAGCGGTCTTCACCGCGGGCCTGGCTGCGAACGCGCTCGGTTTCACGTTCGCCGGGTTCCTCGTGAAGGCATTCGGACCTCGAGCCGTGTTCCTGATCGGAGGCCTCGGCTCGCTCGCGGCAGGCCCGCTCCTCGTGCCGATGTTCCGCGGACTCCGCGCACGCGACGATCAGACAGAGGTCTCCTCGACCGAGACCTTCGTCCAGCCGCCGTCACCGTCGTAGGTCAAGACCGTTCGCCGGAACGCGCTCGGGCAGCAATGCGCGTCGCCCGGCTCGTACACCGCCTGATCGATGACCAGCCCCACCGGCGCCGTCGAAGGATCGACCTGCGCGTCGCAGAGCTCCCGTTCCCACACGGCTGAGCCGGCCAGAAGGTCGAGCACCACGTATCGACCACAGGCTCCGGTCCCGCCCGTGTCCTGAACGACGAGGGCGTCTTCGGAGCCGTCCCCGGTCACGTCGGACGTGGTCGCCCGCACGCCGAGCACTCCTTCTTCGGCAAGCGTCGCGCGACCGAACACGGCGCGCCATGGTGGGTCGTCGTCGAAGCGACGCCACGCGGCGATGCCTCCGTCGCGACGGAACGGATCACCTTCGGGATCGGCCCAGGCCACGACGACGGCATCGCCCTCCGCCGTTCGAGCGAACCAGAGCCCGGTGACCTCGGCGCCCTTCGGCACCAGCGCGGACCCCGGCAGGTCGGCGGGGTCCAGGTCCTCGCCGAAGGCGGCGGGGAGTCCGTCGGGGAGATCGACCGCCGGAGGAGGAGGCTCGCTGTTCGATGGCGGGATCGGGTCCGGTGAGATCGTGGAGGGCGGGGCCACCGACGGCAGCGGGGGAACCTGAACCGGTTCGCCACCGCACGACACCAGCGCCAGCGCGATGACCGCGAGCTTCCTCATGCCTGCCGATCGTATCGGCGGACCTGCGGAGGACCGGTAGGCCTCGCGTACGATTCGCGACGTGACCGAGCCAGCCCTCGTGCCGAAGCGGGTCCGTGACTCCGAGGTGACGCTCACGCAGATGATGGAGGTCACCGATGCGAACGTCGCCGGCAACGTGCACGGCGGCGCGATCATCCGCCTGGTCGACACGGCGGCCGGGCTGGCCGCGATCCGTCACGCCAGCGGCCTTGCCGTCACCGTCGCCATCGACGAGATGTCCTTCCTCGAGCCGGTGCACATCGGCGAGCTCCTGGTGCTGAAGGCTTCGGTCACCGACGTCGGGCGGACGTCGATGGAGTGCGGCGTGCGGGTCGAGGCGGTCGATCCGGTGACCGGCGTGACCCGCCACGCCAACAGCGCCTACCTGGTGTTCGTGGCGATCGACGAGACAGGCCGTCCGCGGCCGGTGCCGCCGCTCCTCGTGGAGAGTGCAACGGAGCGCCGACGCCAGCGCGAGGCCAAGCTCCGTCGCGAGCGGCGTATGGCGCACAAAGAGGCGGTCATGGCCGCACGCGCCACCGCGGGCGAGAACGACGTGTAGCGGGCCGGTCGGCGAACAGCCCGTGGGAGACTGGGAGGGGAACCGAACCACCACGAGGTATCGACGATGACCACCGAACTCAACGGTGCCCGAGCCCGGCTCGAGATCGCCGACGGACAGGTCGATCTCTTCCGGCTGGGTTGGCTCGCCGAGCAAGGGATCGGCGACGTCGCGCGTCTGCCTCACACGATCAAGATCCTGGTGGAGAACCTCCTGCGCCGCGCGGGGACGCGCGACGTCGCCGACGACGACGTGCGCGCCCTGGCCGCGTGGCCTGGGTCGGCGCGCAACGTCGCGTTCATGCCCGCTCGCGTTCTGATGCAGGACTTCACCGGCGTGCCGGCGGTCGTCGACCTGGCCGCGATGCGGAGCGCGGTCGCACGTGCGGGCGGCGACCCCACGGCGGTGAACCCATCGGTCCCCGTCGATCTGATCATCGATCACTCGGTGCAGGTGGATCTGTTCCGAACGCCGGAGGCCTACGAAGCGAACATCGAGTGGGAGTACCGCCGGAACGGCGAGCGTTACTCCCTCCTCAAGTGGGCCCAACAGGCGTTCCAGGGCTTGCGGGTCGTTCCCCCTGGCGCCGGGATCTGCCATCAGGTGAACCTCGAGCACCTGGGCCAGGTCGTGAGCGTTCGCGACGGCGTGGCGTTCCCCGACACGGTCGTGGGTACGGACTCCCACACGACGATGATCAACGGCCTCGGCGTCCTCGGCTGGGGTGTGGGCGGGATCGAGGCCGAGGCGGCCATGCTCGGACAACCGACGTTCCTGCCGCAGCCCATCGTGCTCGGCGTGCGGGTCACGGGTGCGCTCACTCCGGGCACGACGGCCACCGACCTCGTGCTGACGCTCACGCAGGCGCTTCGAGCACACGGCGCGGTCGAGAAGTTCGTCGAGTTCTTCGGGGACGGGCTGTCGACGCTCTCGATCGCCGACCGCGCAACGCTCTCGAACATGTGTCCGGAATACGGCGCCACGTCGTCCTTCTTCCCAGTCGACGAACGGACGCTCGAGTACCTGCGATTCACCGGTCGAGGGGATCGGACGAACCTGGTCGAGCGCACCGCGAAGGAGCAAGGCCTATTCCGGCGAGACGGCGACCCCGATCCGGCATTCTCCGAGACGCTCGAATTGGATCTGACGTCGGTCGAGCCGAGTGTGGCCGGTCCAAAGCGCCCGCAGGATCGCGTGCCGTTGCCGCAGGTCTGGGACTCGTTCGTGGCGGCCTTCCGGGACCGCCTGGAGCCCGATCCGAAGTCCATCGACGTCGGTCGCTTCGTGTCGGAGGGGGGGAACCCGGATGTCGCGGTGGACCGCTCCGCAGTGACGGATCCGGACGACGGGAAACGGGTGACGGTGGACGGCGAGGTCGGCCACGGCGCCGTCGTCATCGCCGCCATCACGAGCTGCACGAACACGTCAAATCCGTCGGTGATGCTGGCGGCGGGGCTGTTGGCAAAGAAGGCCGTCGAGTCCGGTCTCGAGACGAAGCCGTGGGTCAAGACCTCGCTCGCTCCCGGCTCACGTGTCGTGACCGAGTACCTCGACCGCGCGGGGCTCACGCCGTACCTGGAGAAGCTCGGCTTCGCCCTCGTGGGCTACGGATGTACGACGTGCATCGGGAACTCGGGTCCCCTGATCGACGAGGTCGCGACCGCCGTCGACGAGCACGACCTGAACGTGGTGGCGGTGCTGTCGGGGAACAGGAACTTCGAAGGCCGGGTGCACCCGCAGGTGCGCGCGTCCTACCTGGCGTCGCCGCCGCTGGTGGTGGCCTACGCGCTGGCGGGACGTGCCGACATCGACCTGTCGTCCGACCCGCTCGGCGAGGGGCCGGACGGGCCGGTGTACCTGCGCGACCTGTGGCCGGGCGCCGACGAGGTGCAAACCGCGATCGGCGCTGCCATCACCGAGTCGCAGTTCGTCGAGGAGTACAGCCGGATCTGGGACGGGGACGAGCACTGGCGGGCGCTGTCCACCCCGTCCGGGTCGATCTACGAGTGGGACCCGGCTTCGACCTACGTCCGCGAGCCGCCGTTCTTCCAGGATCTGACCCCGCCCGTCGTGGGCGACATCGAGGGTGCCCGGGTGCTCGTGAAGGTGGGCGATTCGATCACTACCGACCACATCTCACCGGCCGGCTCGATCAAGGCCGACTCACCGGCGGGTCGCTACCTCGTCGAGCACGGCGTCGAGTCACGCGACTTCAACTCCTACGGCGCCCGGCGTGGGAACCACGAGGTCATGATGCGAGGCACGTTCGCGAACATCCGGTTGCGCAACGAGCTCGCGCCGGACACCGAGGGCTGGTGGACGACCCATCTCCCGAGCGGCGAGGTCACGAGCGTCTACGAGGCCGCGCTCCACTATCAGGAGGCGGGGACGCCGCTCGCCGTCCTGGCCGGGAAGGAATACGGGAGTGGCTCGTCTCGCGACTGGGCGGCGAAAGGTCCCTCGCTACTCGGTGTCCGGTTCGTGATCGCGGAGAGCTACGAGCGCATCCACCGGTCGAACCTAGTGGGGATGGGCGTGCTGCCGCTGGAGTACCGCAAGGGCCAGAACGCGGCGTCGCTCGGCCTCAGCGGTCGGGAGATCTTCCACGTAGGAGGTCTCGCCGGCGGCATCCACCCCGGCATGAGTGTCGACGTGCAGGCCGTCCGTGAGGACGGCTCGACGGTGGCCTTCCCGGTGACGGTCCGGATCGACGGTGCCGCCGAGGTCGACTACTTCGCGGCAGGCGGCGTGCTCACCCTCGTGCTCCGTCAGATGCTCGGACGTTGAGCCGGTAGCGGTAGGCCTCAGACCAGCTCGCCCGTGTACACGGGCACCGTCGTCGGCGAATCCGGACAGGCCGCCGACTCCACCGTCACGGCCATCAGCTGGGCGTCCCCGATCTCGGCGTTCAGGAACGCCGCCAGGTTCCCGTTGCTCGGCTCGAGGCACCCCTGAGATATGGGCGTCCCGTCGGCGAACGCCCAGAGCTCGTACACGTTGCCCGCGCCTGGATCGGGTAGGTCCTGCCCCCACACGACGATGCCTCGCTCGCCCGGCGTGTATGCCAAGGCCAGGCTCCCCTCGCCGCCCTCCAGAACCAAGAAACGCTGGAGGGCGACAAGGTCCACGCCGACAGTGTCTCGGAGCACGGCGACGCCGGCGATCAGCACCACGAACGAGGCCGCCACGGCCAGCGCGCGACGCCACCTCCCCGTGCGCCGCTCGGCGAGCTCGTCGACCGCCGGCGCCTCCCGGCCCCAGGCCTCCGACAGGATCCGGTTCGCCATCGTGGGGTCCACCGGCAGCGGTTCCAGCGCGAACGCCAGCCTGCCGGCGGTCTGGTCGAACCCGTCCCGCAGCTGTCGGCATTCCTCGCATGCGCCGTGCTCGGTGAGCTCGCGCTCGAGCGTCTCGAGATCCTCGCCGTCCAGCCCGCCCAGCGAGCGGACCGCGAGCAGCTCCTCGATCAGGGTGTGATCGAGCGTCATCGCTCCACCCCTACGAGTGCGACGCGGAGCCGCCGCATCCCCAGCAACGTCCGCGACTTCACGGTCCCGAGCGGCAGGCCGGTTCGTTCGGCGATCTGCGACTGCGACAGTCCCGAGAAGTACATGAGCTCGATCACCTCGCGTTGCTCGTCGGGCAGCCCCTTGAGGGCGGCTCGCACGAGAGCCCCCTCTCCCGGACGGTCCAGCTCGACGGCAACGTCGTCCGCGTGGTCGGCCTGTTCCTCGCGGACGTCGACGACCGCGTGTTCGGCGCGACGTCGGTGGGCCTCCTCGCGGCGCACGAGATCGACCGCGCGATGGTGCACGGTACCCATCAGCCAGGATCGCACCGATCCCCGCTCACCGTCGTAGCCGCCGGGGTTCTTCCAGACGGCCAGGAATGCCTCCTGCACGATCTCCTCCGCAAGGTGCGCCTGTCGTACGATCCGCTGTGCCAGAGCCTTCGCCGCGGGGGCGTATCGGGCGAAGAGGCTTCGGAAGGCCTCCTCGTCTCGTCGCCGGACACGCTCGACCAGCTCCTTGTCGTGCGCCTCAATGAGATCGATCACCACGGCGCCCCGGGTCAGGGTCGGGCAAGCGTCCATCGTTGCTGAAGCGGGCATCCGTTCCCCCGCGAGGGTGTCTCGGACGGTATTCGCGCCTCATGAGGGGTCGGATGACCCTTCGGCCAGGCGCCGCCCCGCGGCTTGCAGGATCGTCTCCAGGGTCGTGCCGCTCCCCGGCTCGTAGAGGGCGGAACCGACCGAGAGGGCCAAAGGGGTCCCCTCGACGGCGCGGGTCGCGATCGCCTCGACCAGTCGGGAGAGCACCAGGCCCTCGGCGCCCTCGGCGTCGCCGGTCAGTAGCACGCAGAACGTGTCGTCGGCCACCCGGGCTGGCACGTCGGAGCTCCGCACCGCGTCGAGGACGACGTCGGCCGACGCCCGAACCAGCTCGTCAGCACGAGCGGACCCCTCCTGCTCGGCCACCACCTCCAGCCCGTCCAACCGCACGAAGACGAACACGACCGGCCGCTGCGCCCGATCGGCCATCCTCAGCTGGTGCTCGGCGATCGAGGCGAACCCGCGGAGGTTGGGCAGCCCTGTGGCTTCGTCTTGCGCCGAGACCTCTCGGCAGAGCCTCCTCACCGCCACCGCGTATCGGATCGCCCTGGGCAGCAGCCCTTCGGGCATAGCGTCGGTGATCAGATGATCCTCCGCGCCCGCGTGCATCGCCACGGTGCCATCGGCAGCGTGCTCGGTGTCGGTGACCACGACGACGGCGGCGTTCGGCGAGGCCCGGCGCAGCGTTCGGATCGCCTCGAGCGGCTGGCCGTCGTCGATCCGCGCGACGATGGCATCGAGGTCGGCCGTTGCCGAGTCGAGCGTCGTGGACGACGAGACCTCGAACCCCTCGTCGAGC
>Ga0247727_10016825_pt1 | contig 11733 bp, 13 predicted proteins | sample WisWelCaveWW1625_FD_202498 | JGI IMG/M metagenome (GOLD analysis project Ga0247727, IMG submission 202498) | Biofilm microbial communities from Wishing Well Cave, Virginia, United States - WW16-25 | ecosystem: Environmental > Aquatic > Deep subsurface > Groundwater > Cave microbial mat | place... | reverse complement strand
CGGCCAAACACTGGCGCCGCCTCAACGGATTCGAACAGATTGTTTCACTCCTCAAAGGAAACAAATTCGTCAACGGAAAATTGCAGGAAGCCGCCTAAGTCCAAAACACAAGACTTGACAATACCTCGATAGAAAACTCCAAGGGATTGAAGCTTCTTTCGATCTCGAGGGGAACCATGCTGTGTACAACGTGCTCAGCACCAGGATTCCGTTCGGCTTTACGACATTGCGTTTCACTAAAAACGGCACCTGTGAGGTTGACCCAGAAAACTGGGCGCCTGATTAAGATAGAGTTTGGCGGTCGATTGATGGGTCGCGTGTGATAGGCACGAAGTGCGCGGTGATGTGATGAGTCTGGAAAGTGATTATGGATTTGGCAGCGTGTTAGTTAGGGGATGGATTTTGGGAGGCATGGCGAAGGCGTTCGATTGTACTGTGGGAAAGAACACCTTGGCGACCGCCGGGCCGCTAAGGCCAGGAGCGTCATCGACGCGCCCTCGACCCGGTTATCCCTTGTCGGGTTGCGTCCCCGCAGAGCCCGACTCTGTTTCACCGGGCAAGCGTGACGATAGGCGCGTGTTGGTGTGGTTGCAAGCGGACCAGGAGACGGGTGGGAAAATTCGCCAGGAGGGTGAAGGATGTCGCGACGCAGGAAGGTACACGAGGCATCATACAAGGCACGAGTCGCCCTGGAGGCGTTGAAGGAGCGCGAGACGATGGGGCAATTGGCCAAGCGATTCGGGGTGCACCCCACGCAAATCCATCAATGGAAACGAAAGCTGCTGGAGGATGCCGGGGAACTCTTTGAACGCAACAACGGCTCGAAGCGAGCCGAAGCGTTCGAGACCACGGAGCTGTACGAGCAGATCGGTCGACTCAAGATGGAGTTGGACTGGTTGAAAAAAAAAGCTGCCCAGTTCGGCGAGTAAGAGGCGTGGCCTGATCGATGCGGAAGAATCGGGATTGGCCATCGCGCAACAATGCGAACTGTTGGATCTGGCGCGAAGCACGTACTACTACGAGCCGGCGCGAGAAAGCCCTGCAAATATAGCGTTGATGCGACGGATCGATAAGCAGTACCTCGAGACGCCGTTCTATGGCAGCCGCAAAATGGCTCTGGAACTTTCGACAGCGAATCGGGTGGTGAATCGGAAGCGAGTGCAACGGCTCATGCGCAGGATGGGCATCGCGGGCATCTGTCCGAGGCGGAAGACGACGATCCCGAGCGTGGGTCACCGAGTGTATCCGTACTTGCTGCGTGGGTTGACGATCGACCGAGCCAACCAGGTATGGTGCAGCGACATCACGTACGTACCGATGGAGCGTGGCTTCATGTACCTAGTGGCCGTGATGGATTGGTACAGCCGCTACGTGCTGAGTTGGAGGACGTCGAACACACTGGACGCAGCGTTCTGTGTGTCAGCGTAGCAAGAGGCGCTGAGGCATTCGAAGCCAGACATCTTCAACACGGACCAAGGATCCCAGTTCACGAGTCGCGAATTCACGGGTCTGCTGGAAGAAAACCAGATTGCGATTTCAATGGACGGTCGCGGCCGCGCGATGGACAATATTTTCATCGAACGGCTTTGGCGTAGCGTGAAATATGAAAACATCTACCTCAAGGAGTACGCGACGGTAGCCGATCTGAACGAAGGGCTGGATCGCTACTTTGATTTTTACGATCACAGCCGAATACACCAATCGTTCGAATACCAGACTCCGTACGAGGTGTTCACCGCAAGCCTCGCCAGCGCGGGACAGACAAGTAGGTCAAAACGGAAGCGCGCCGGCGCTATCTTAAATTGACCCCAAAAGCGCCCAACGCTTTGGGTCCACCTCAATCCGTATGGCAATCGTGGACAAATCATGAGATTCTTGTTCTCCTCATCAAGCGGATCGAAACTTTCTTTGGCAGACAGGTTGACGAACATGCCTTGCTCAAGCGACCGCAGGCGCTCCTTGATGATTTCCTGCGGCCAGTCATGGATGCGCAGTTCAAGGGTCAGGGAAAATGGCTGAATGCTCCGATGCGTATGGTCTTAATGTCCGTCATCAGATGGAGGCCCCGTGACCTAGTGAAGCTCTGCACGCTCGCGGCACAAGACGCGGGGAAAGAGAAGGCCGATCTGATTCGCACGAAGCATTTCACCAGCATTTTCGACGAATACTCTCAGGGTAGAGTTCAAGACACAATCAATGAGTTTCGTTTCGAGCTCCCCGATATCGAACGATTGATCTTGAACATGAAACCCAACCATCGCGAACGGACTGGAAAGGAAGGCTATGTGTACACGACGGATTCACTGCTAAAGAAGATCCGAAACGTTGAGCAGTCGGGAGCCTTCCGTTTTGCATACGGAAAGGAAGCAAGCACCAAGGATTTGGCGGCTTTCATGTACAAGATCAATTTCATCACCGCGCGGAAGGAAAGCCCAAATGGAACCATACGCAAGCACTTTGAACAGAATCGCTATTTGTCCAATGAGTTTGCTGACTTCGGTTTTGATTGGGAGATTCACCCGGCATATCGTTGGGCACTCCAGCCGGACGATATCCAAAGCATGTTTCGTGATATGGACCTTACGAGTGACGACTGATTACCGCGGGCGGGTGGCGGGTGACGGGGGTCGAGTCTTCAAGCCCCCAGCCGATGGTTGTTGATGTGTCCGCCGACTGGGGGCTCGAAGCGGCGGACTTTGGGAAGGTACAAGACTCGACACCATGCACCCTACACCACCACCAATCGACAAGTAATTTCAAACCAATTCCTCAGCTTAGATCAGGAGATGTGACTCGCTCCAGGGCGGCAATTGCTTCCTGGGCCAATGCGGCTTCGCGGCTGGCTTGTTGGAGGGCGGGAATTGCCGCAAGGGCGGCAGGACCAAGCTGGCCGATTGCTTGGATGACTTCGAGGCGGACGCCGGTGTCGGCGTCGCTGAGGGCGGCGATGAGGGATGGAACTGCGGACTGGGCTAGTGGTCCGATTTGGCCGAGGGCGAAGGCGGCGTGGCGGCGAATGAAGTCGTGGTCGTCGCCCAAGAGCTTGGTCAAACTGGGAACGGCGGCGTGGGCGTCTGGGCCGAGTTCGCCCAGGGCCGCGGTTGCTTGCCGACGCACTACGCTGTCTGTGTCGTTCAGCAATTCGACGAGAATCTGCACGACGGCTTCGGGGCCGTGCAGTCGCTTGATGGCGGAGATCACGTTGGAGGCACCGGCGGGATTGTCGTCTTGCAGGGCATCGATCAGGGCGGGCATGACGAGTTTAGGTTCCGAAGCGATTTGGCCGAGTGCCTGGCCGGCTCGGGAACTCACGTTGCCGGTTCGGTCTTTGAGTGCGTCGATCAGGGCGGGGACGGCCGCGGCGGCTGATGGGCCGATTTCGCCGAGCGCGGCGGCGGCCGATTCTCGGACCAGGGCCTCGTCATCTTTGAGTGCGGCGGTGAGTGCCGGGACAGCGACCGCGGCAGCGGGGCCGAGTTTACCCAAGGCGTCGGCCACCTCGATGCGAACGTAGATTTCGCAGTCCGTCAGTGCTTGGGCCAGGGCGGGGACCGTCGGCGTCGGTTGCGGGCCGAGTTCACCTAACACGATTACGGCCCTCCGACGAACCAACGCAGATGCATGAGCGAGCAGGCCGAGTACCACGGAGAGGATCGAATCCGATTGGTGATTGAGCCGCACCAGCGTCTCGGCGACTGCCAGCGACACGCGACCATCAGAGTCGTTCAGCGCGTTTGTCAGTGCGGAAAGTGTCGGCGGATCATTGGTCCGGAGTTGCCCGAGCGTGTCGGCTGCTGCTTGACGGACCAAGGGGTCACTGTCGCGAAGGGCCGCGGTCGCTGCGGGAAGTGTGGTTTCAGAGGCTCCGCCAATCTGTCCCAATGCCAAAATGCTCTCGCGGCGAACTTGAGCATCGGGGTCTTGCGCGGCCCGAACGAGTGCTGTCACGGCCTCAACGCCCTGGACTCCCAATTCTCCCATCGCCAGCGCAGCCTTGCGACGCACCAGGCTTTCACTGTCGCTGAGCGCCGTCAGCAGCACCGGCACGGCTGCCTTTCCCGCCTGCGATCGATTCAATGCATCGACGACTTCGATCAGTTGCCCGAATCCGGGTCCACGTAGCGATGCGGCCAATTCGGAAACCAGCCGCGTGGTGCCCACACGAAGCTTGGCCGGAGTTCCGATGTGCATAGGTCCACGCGGCATCTCTCGCTCCTGTGCTCGTCATGTGGTCCCAGAATAACACAATCTTTGCAGACGATATGCAAAAGCACTCCATAATCCTGGCATGCACAACCCAGAAGTCTTCACCGGCAGGCCCGGCTTTTTTCCGATGCATCGTCCATTGCCCGGTTCGATCCGTCATGCCATCTCGGTTCATTGGATGATTGGCTGAGGGGAGTTGTGAATCTGGGTGGCAAAGGACGACTAGCTAATTGGCAATGGGCGAGAAGCTGATTGGAAAAGGGCTACTAACGGATTGGAAAAGAGCTGGTAGCTGATTGACAAAGAGCGGGCAGGTGATTGACAAAGAGCGGGTAGCTCTTTTTCTATCCGTGGCTGTCGGATCGGCTTGTTCCTGGTGATTATCAATATAAATCAAGTTGCTTCAGTATATTATGTCAATAGGTTAAAAATGGAAATCTAGGTCGTGGGACGCCACCGGCCTGGCAGAAAGTTGTGCTGTTATGGCACATCTGTGATTTGGAGTTCGCTATCGGGGGGCGGTGATTCGGCCCCCCGTTGGGCGGTCGCTGCGGCCCCACCTCCACGAATTGTGTCGTGTATCTTATCCTTTGATAAAGCACGCCCGGAAAACCGATTTGCCTGCCTTGAGATACTTGCGTTCGAAATTAGTGAGATAGTCCGTGTCTTGCTGCTGTGGCTGATCGGGCTGAAATGGGGCAGGGATCAGCCCGGATTGAGCAGCGATGCGGCGACTGATTTCGTCGAAGTAGTCCGGCACGTCCGTGGCCAGGCGTAACTCGCCGCCGGGCTTGAGGACGCGAACGACCTGCGTCAGGAATGAATCGGTAAAGATACGCCGCTTCTTGTGACGGCGTTTCCACCAGGGGTCGGGGAAATAGACGTGCAAGGCGGCGACGGAAGAGTCCGCGATCCGTTCGGTAGCCACGCGTCGTGCGTCGGCACGTGCCACGCGGGCGTTGGTGAGGGAGTGCTTGGCGAGTTGGGCGGCCGTAAACTGAGCGAATTTCGCGGCGAGCTCGATGCCGAAAAAGTTCCGTTTCGGAAACTGCGTTGCAGCCGAAATTAGGAACAGGCCCTTGCCGCAGCCAACCTCCACCTCCACCGGGTTGTCGTTGCCGAACACTCGGTGCCAGTCAAGCGGGGCCGTGGGTTCCAGCAAAAACGTCGAAAGCTCGAGCGGTGGCGGCAGCCTCGCGGATGAAGTTTTGGTCCGGCTCATGGCGATTCCACTGGCTCGTTCCATGTGGGGCCGTCCTGGCCGCGCGGTTCCGGTGCGATGAGGCGCATGAGAATCAGTCCGGCGATGAAACCGCCGACGTGTGCCCACCAAGCCACGCCGCCCGCCGCAGGCACCGCCAGCGCCGCCGTGCCCTGAACAAACTGCATCAGAAACCACAACAACAAGAACACGAATGCCGGCAACTCCACCACCGGCCAGAAAAAGTAAAAGAACGGAACGAACGTGAGCACGCGGGCGTACGGATAGGTGATCATGTATGCACCGAGGACTCCTGCCACCGCGCCACTGGCACCGATGATCGGCGTCAGTTCGCCCCAGTTGACGATCACCTGCGAGACAGTCGCCGCCAGTCCGCTCAAAAGATACAAGAGAACAAACCGGGCGCGGCCCAGACGATCTTCCACGTTGTCTCCGAAGAGCCACAAGAACCACATGTTGCCGATGACGTGCAGCCAGCTACCGTGAAGGAACATGCTGGTCACGAGCGGCACCAGCGCGGCGGCCCAAGTCCCGGAGAGCCGGACATCCGCGAGTGGCGGATCGACGAGTACTTCCTGGCCATTGCGAAGGACCCACTGCGGCTGGCCCAACGGCATGGAAAACGCCTGTTCTCCTTTCCCGATTACTTGAAACGCGCGAGGGATTGCCCCAAAACGAAACACGAATCGCGTACGAGCTTGGTCGTCGAGGACCCACTGAAAGAAGTACACCAGCACGTTGAGCGCAATCAACGCCACGGTCAAGACCGGGTCACGCCGCGAGGGGATATTGTCCCGAAAGGGGATCATGGGGATTTGGACCCGACCATGCTTGGCGACTTTTCGCGAGGTCTGGTGAACGTGACCCCGATGATGTCTCCATGAAAGACGATCGTCTTTCCGACAATGCCCTGAACTGAGAACGTGGCACGCCGCCCCACGCGATGATCGATCATCCGCGAGACAAGAACCAATCGGTCGCCAGGGCGAACCATGTCTCGAAACTTCACGTTGTCCATGCCACCAAACGCAACGAAGTCGCCGGCGACTAACCCCTGGGTCATCATATAATACGAGGCGAGCTGAGCCGCCGCCTCGCACATCAAGACACCGGGCATCAACGGAAAGCCGGGCAGGTGCCCGCGCACCCAGAATTCATCCGGCCGAACTTCTTTGTAGGCAACCACGATCTGCTCGCGAGGGTCCAAGCTCAGAATCGCCGTGAGCTGCTCCATTTCGTGCCGTTGCGGCAATACCCGGCGAATCGCTTCGATGTCGGCTATCGGGTGATCGAAGTCCAGCTCGTCAGGGTTGATGATAAGTGCCGGGGGCATGAAGATTAGCCTACTATTTGGGCGATCTGCTCAAGTTCCGTGATGAGCACGTCCGGTCGAGTGGCCGGGTCATTTACTTGCTCCTTGTTGGCCACGATCGAACCCTTGTCTCTCGCGAACAGTGCCGTTTGAAACCCCAGACGACGCGCGGGGATGATGTCGTTCGCCATGTGCGAGGCCACGTGGAGCACTTCGTTCGTTGCAATGTCCCGCTCGGCCAGCTTCGCCGTCAGCGTTCGAAAGAGTCGGTCCGACGGCTTGCGTGCCCCGACCTCAAACGAAAGGGCCTCGAATTCGGTATCGAACAAATCCGCCAAGCGGGCGAGTTTACCCTGCTTAGACAACGCCCGCAACAGTTGCACCGTCGTGAAGCATTGGGCGTCGGCGCACAAACCGAGCAACATACCCTTGGCCTTCGCCGCCTGAAGTGCGGCCAGTGCTCCGGGTTGTGGGCCGGTTCCTTGCAGGCTTGCGTGAAAGAAGAAGCTGATCTTTTCGCAAAGTCCCTCGATCGAGCCGTAAAACGGCGCGTCGTACTGATATTCGTTCTTGAGTAGCCGGCCAACGATCCGCTGCCAGATTTCATCGGAACGCACTTCCGGATTTCGTTCGCCCTTGCCGCTGCGAGCGATCCGCACCTCGTCGAGCATCTGTTCGTAAAGCTTGGCCATGTACTCGGACGGCTTGCCTGGCTTGCGGCTCATGGATTGCCACATTTTGAATTCATGGATCGTCTTCTCGAGTGCCGTTTCCATGATGAACTTCTGCGGGTGGATGTAGTACAGCTCACCGCCGGGGATGGCAACGAGCGTGCCGTAGATATTGAAGGTAACTGCCCGAATGCCCGACAGCCTCTTCAAATGCGGTTTCGCCTTGGGCCTCTCAACCTCCGGCGCGGCAGGCCACAAGAGGTCGGCACGACCGTCGAGAAAACGCCCATACTGTTCCAAACTTAGTGGCATATCTGCACAGAAAACTATCGGTTTTGAGCCGCCCGAATCGCGTTGCTATCGTCGTCTGGCCTTTGGGTCGAGTCAATGCCAATGGAATTCGGCTTCAACGCGGCTTACATACTGTTGAATCTCAGCTCCCCCGCTCGCAGTCCAGGCATAAGCCGGTTCGGTCGTTGCCGTCGAAAGGCGGTGTACTCAAAACTTCTATGAGCACCTAACAAAACGGGGACTGGCTCCGAGTCTGCGAGGTGCCTGTCTCCGTTTTGTTAGAGCCCTAACTTTGCTCGCTTGCCCGGTACGCTCGCGTTTGATATGCCTTGAACTGCAATGCGAACCCATTCCACTCCGAAGCACGATGAGCCGTGGCCTTTGGGCTTGATGGTCGTGTGTGGATACGAGCAACACTCGCTTGCAGATCAACTCGAAATTGTCACACGCCTGGGCGCGAGCCACATCGAATTCTATCCGCGTTGGGTTACAGCCCCTGACCCAAAGTACGTCGGCAGACAAGTGCGCGACGCGGGGCTGGAGGTCGGGAGTGCTCACGGCCCGTGGGGTAATGAGACGTGGTCGAACTGCCGAGTCGACCTTGCGTCTCCGGAGCTGGCGATTCGACGTCAATCTGTTGCTGAAGTCTTGCGAGCAGTCGAATGGCTGTCAGCCGCAGGTGGGCAGTACCTCGTCGTTCATCCCGGCGTGCTTTCTGTGTCCTCTGAGTTTGAGCGACGCCGAGTTGCCCTCATCGACAGCCTCCAATCTCTCGCCCCTTCAGCGGCCAAGCACGGCATTTGGCTCTGTGTTGAGAATCTGCCCCCCGGCTCATTTCCCGGCAGTTTTACGACCGACAATGCCCAGATTGTCCGGCAGCTTGGCGCGTCGCATGTTGGTCTTTGCCTGGACACTGGACACGCCAACATCATGGTGGACGTCGGCAGTGAAGCCCGTGCGGCCGCCGGGCTGCTTCGCACCACACATGTTCACGACAACGACGGCAAACGCGACTCGCACTTACTACCGGGACTCGGCACTATCCACTGGCCCGAATTTTCATCGGCACTGGCCGAGATCAATTACGCCGGTGTCGTAATGCTGGAATGCCCGCGGTATTTGCGCGAGCACCCAGAAATGATTACCAGTGAGCTTCGCCAACGGTTGGCCGACTTGTGCCGAAAAAAGTCATAGGACTTTGGCCTTATGACGGTTGGCGGCGTCCGAGTTCTTCACGCAATCTGGCCACCTCAACTTCGGCAGCCCGCCGTGCCTCGGACTCAAGCTCGGCGCGCTCTTCTGCGGTCATCAGCCGCTCGCCGGTATCGAGGCGATACATCATCAAAACCCCTTCCTCGGCGCGGAGCCGCAGCCCAAGTTCCTCGCTGACTAATGTCCCAGTTTCGTCCGGCTGGATTTGCACAAACCCTTCTCCCGACAGCCGGTGACCCTGAAGAGCCGGTTCGAGGTAATCCTCTTCTGGGTCGAGCATGAAATACTCCTTCACACCGAGCCGGGCGTAAAGTCTCGGCTTGTCAACCAGGTCTTTGCGTCGCGTCTTGCGCGAAGTCGTCTCAATGATTACGCCGGGGGCCTTGTGTTCGACCCAGACCTTGTAGATGCGGCGACTCTTGGGGTTGACACCTTTCACGACAAACGCGTCCGGCACGACGAATTTCTTGGGGTTGCCCTGCTCGTAGTACACCAGCAAGTCGCCCGATACATACACCCGTTGGCCGCGGAAGTAATGGCGAAGCAGCTCGATATGGCGGACCATCTGATCGCGGTGCAGGTCTGTTTCGCCCATGGGTTTCCCGTCCGATTCGGGGTATTGCACTGCCGTGAATTTGATAACTGAGGACATGAGTTTCGCTCCTTGAGAACATCATACCACACTCGGCACCTTACTCCAGCGTCGCCTCACTCCGGAATTACTGCCGTGAAATCACGTGCGGTCGCGGCAAGCGTCTCGCAATTCGCTGGACTCCCACAGCCGCCAGCAGGGCCACAGCCGGCATGATCGGGGCCCGCATTCGCATGTCACTCCAGTAGACAGCGTGTACCAACGTGAAGCTGATCAACGCCGTGGGCAAGAGAACTAGTGGCCACTGCCACGCGCGGCGATCCGCCAACCCGATCACCATGAGCAGCAACTCCGGCAAGTAAAACAGTGCACATGCCAAACGAATCCTGATGCTGTACTCGTCAGTTGCATGCGGAGTAATCCGCCAGAAGCTAACGATTCGATAGACGATGCTGCGTAGAAAATCTGCCGGTCGAGAGCGAATGGTCGCCAGCGCGCGGCGATAACAATAGGCATCATAGGCCAGCTCGTTGGCGGACCCGGCCAATGCGGATGCCATGCGAACTTCCTGTTGCCAGCGTTCCAGGCTCTCTTTGGACCATGTGCTGCCGAGGGGTTGATGAAGCACTTCGTCATAGAAAACGTCGTTGTTGCCCAAAAGCAGCGTGTAGCCGCCGTGCGTCGTTGTCAGCACCGGCCATCCAAGACATCGCCAGTTTCGCACGACCCAAGGGACCTGAACGGCCATCGCGACGCACAGGACTACGCCGGCCTGCCTCCACCGAGTTGTGCGATCAATTGGCCGCACAGCGGCACTTACCAGAATTGTCAAGAACGTGAACGACCACAATGTCGTGCGGCACAACATGCCCAATCCGAGTACGACACCCGCGATGAGGCTTCGATGCCAATTTGCGTTCGAGTCAATTGTCCCCAACAAATTCAGGCTGGCGGCCACGAAGAAGGCCGCGAACGATTCGGTCATCGCCAATCGCGAGTTGTGGACGAGCAACGGATCGGCGGCCACAAGCACCGCGGCCAGAATCGACCAGTTGCCCAATCCCCATCGATCCGCCGCGCGATAAGTGAACACGACGGTGGCCGCGCCCATGATTAGGTGCAGCCCGGCGATGACCGCAAACCGGGCACCCCACGGCACGTTGAGAAAACTTTCGATCCAATAAGCTGGCACGAGCACCAGCGGGTAAAGCGGCGGGCGATAGGCTTCGGGTATGTCAAAGGTGCCGAACGTTCGCCAAATGGATATGTTTTCCGCGAGGCGCAGGTAGTCGTCAACGTCTTCACCCAGTCGCCACAGGTTGCCTTTGAGCATCAAGAACCGGGCGGCGACGCTGAGCAGGATCAGCCACGGGATTATCTCGCGCGTGCGACTGCTAGTCGGTTCCATCGATCAATCTTCCAGCGAGTCTGCCTTGCTCCTTTTCGCCTTGAGCTTGATACTAACCGAATCGTGTCGCCGCGAAACGAGCAATCGCGGCGATTCCGTACCCCATTACCTGCAGCTCGATGAACCACATGACCGAACCGGCCAGTCTAGCCCAGCGCGTCGCGGACCTCCTCATTCGCTGTCGCTGGACAATGTTCGTCCTGGCCATCGTGCTTACTGCCGCGGGCGCCTGGCCGTCCACGCAACTCCTCTTCGACGCCGCCATCACAAACCTGTTTCCGCCCGATGACCCCGTGCTAGTCGCGTACAAGGAGGGTCTCGACGTGTTCGGCGGTGCGGAACTCGTGGTGGTTGCGTACAGCGATCCCCAGTTGCTCACCGTGGACGGCTTGCGGCGGCTCAAGCAGTTTTCCGATTCGTTTCGAGACTTGAAGGAGTTGGGAATCGAAGATGTTGCCAGTTTGGCCGACGTCCGTTGGCCGCTCAAGCCGCTCGATACCCGGCCCCTGCACGAGCTTGTGGTCGCCCTTGATTTATCTACCGAACAACTCCGAGAAACATTGTGCAAGTCTGAACTGTACCGCAACCTCGTGCTCAGTGGTGACGGTCAAACGGCCGCAGTCGGAATGACGCTGCGGCCCAAACGCGACGACCTGGAGCGGAAGAACTTGATCGCGGGGATTCGCGAGCGGTCACGCCGCAACCAGTTTCCAACCTTCGTTGCTGGTGGCCCGATGCTCACCCACGATTCGTCCGTGTTCGTCGATGAGGACAGTCGCACGTTGGGCTGGACATCGACCGTGGCCTTGCTCGTTGTTC
>Ga0247727_10016824_pt1 | contig 11733 bp, 13 predicted proteins | sample WisWelCaveWW1625_FD_202498 | JGI IMG/M metagenome (GOLD analysis project Ga0247727, IMG submission 202498) | Biofilm microbial communities from Wishing Well Cave, Virginia, United States - WW16-25 | ecosystem: Environmental > Aquatic > Deep subsurface > Groundwater > Cave microbial mat | place... | reverse complement strand
CCGCGGACACTCTATTTTTGCTAAACGTCCGTCCATCTAACACCTCATTTTCTCAAGAAAGTATTCTCCAAAAATATGACATTTCTAATGAGTTACAGATATGACATTTCTAAAGAGTCACGACACCTTGTGGTGCATGCGTTTGACAAGTTCTCGGTGGGTGGTGTAGAGTCCCGCCACCGTGGAACGGCAGTGGCGAAATGGTGGTCCCTGTGGAGTCGCCGCAGCGCGCGCTTCAGCGGTCTGTACGGGCCATCTATAACGGACCATGTCATAGAGGAGGATACGATGCGTTTACTGGAACGTGTGGTGGTTTGGGTCTTTGTCGTGACGTTTACTGGGTCGGCGATGGGTGCAGGCACGCCTGGGCCCGCAGATGGATTTACGATCCATGTGTTGGCACCACACCAAATGGAAAGCGGCGATTTGGGTGGCCCGTTCCATCACTACTGCAAGCCAGTCAAGGAGGGCGCCATCTTTCAATGCCTCCTGTTTGCATCGGCGGATCCGGCGGCCGCCCTCGTGGGCGTCGAGTATTTTGTGGAATCGTCATTTTCACGACCATGAAGTCGAGATTGCCGGCGGGCGGGTGCAGGTTTTGGACGTCTCGCCAGAGGAGGCGAAGGCCATCGCGAAAGCCGCATCGGGCACGGATGGCGTTATCTTCCAACTCTGGCAAGAGGGGGCGACCGTTCCCGATGGCAAGGTTACCTTTCCCAATGCTATCGGCCATGTCTTTAGGACGAAATAGGGGAGGACGCGATGGCACGTTATCTCATTGTGGACAGTCGGGATCTGACCGAATACACCGGTGGACGATTTATCCAAAAGACGGCGGAGCAGTTGCAGGCGTCTGGGAACCAGGTGACGCTGTTCCTGATCGAAAACGGCGTAATCGCCGCCCGTCAGGGAAGCCAGATGTCCGCAAACCTTACGGCGCTCTCGCAACAGGGGGCGACCGTGTTGGCGGACGACATCTCGTGTAGCGCGCGGGGCGTGCTCCGACTCGCCGACGGGGTGACGCAGGCCAGCGTGGATCGCCTCGCCGACCTGATCGTTGAAGGCTCGGACAAGGTGCTCTGGTACTAAACAGGGAGGGTGTGATGGCAACGGCAACGGTCGAAACCGCAGTGGCTGCGCGCGTCAAAAAGGTCGCAGTTGTGTTGGCCACGGGCTCCTACCAGCGCGAGGCGCCCACCACCGTGCTGCGTCTGGTGGAGAAACTGCTCCAACGGGGGGTGGACGTGAACGTCTGGGCATTTGAAGAGGCGGTAACACTCACCAACCGTGATCAGATTGACCACAACGAGCCCGGCTCCCTCCAAAAACTACTGGGCGAAAAACATCCCAATGTCGGTCGCTTTATTGACCAGATGCTTCGCGCGGGGCTCCACGGGGCCAAGCTCGACTGGGTTTCGTGCATCCTTTGCGTTCAGGAACGCGGCGTCGAGAAACACCAAATGGGTGGCGCTATCGTCGGCACGCTCGGCGACCTGTGGAAGTTTGTGAAGGCGGCGGATCGCGTCATCGCCATCCCCACTTATCGCTGATCTCTGCCGATCTCTAAGGAGGCAACATGGCAAACAAGGTGCTGGTCGTTTTTGAGAAGCCGATCTACCTCAGCTTCGAGCCGGTTGATCCGCATGTCTTCGCCACGGCCCTTGGGGTCTCGGACACACCGGTCGAAATCAACGTGCTTCTGCGCGACTCCGGCGTGACTTACGGCGTCAAAGGCCAAACGGTCAACGTGAAGATCCTCGGACAGGACGTGATGCTCCACGACACTTCCCCAGACCGGGTGATGACCTACATGATGGAGCACGGGGCGAAGGTGCACGCGGTCTCCGAAGACATGAAACAGCGGGGCATCGGGGCGGAAGACTTGGTGCCCGGCATTTCCGTCGTTGCCGAAGACGACGCCATCCGCCTCTTTGAACAGCACGACAACGCCATCTTCTGGTGAGCCTGCCGCCTTCTCAACATACGGGGGAACCCGCACCGACGGAGGCGCCTCCTGGTCCGCCGCCGTGGGTTGTGGCCCGTGTCCTGGATGTGACCTCCTATTTTAATCCAATTGACTGCCGTAGCCTTGGCGTCATCCGAGTCTGCCTCTCCGAAATGCAGTCTGGCCAGGTGCTGGAGGTCCACGGGAATCGCTTTCAGCAGCGGGAGATTGCCGCCTGGACGCGCAAATTTAAACACGCCATTGTCAATACAATAGACGAGGCTGGGTTGGTCAGGATTTTTATCCAGAAGGGACTACGGTAATCATGCCGATTGCAGGGGCGGCGCCATCGGAAGGCGATGGGGTCAAAACGATGGCGGTCATCGTCACGCGCGGCAGCCATAACAACCTGGTTACGGTCATGACACTGGTCATGGCGGCGGCGGTCTGTGAGATGCCCGTACGCCTCTTCTTCCGGGATGAGGCGGTTTACAAATTGTCCAAAAAGAAGATCGCCGAGATGAATTTCTCGGACGTTTACGCGGACACTCGGGACACCTTGCGGGCCACATACACGGCGGCCGGCATGGCCGACCTCCAGAAGGTCATCCGAGACGCAAAGGCCCAGGGAGACGTCCGGCTTTACGCCTGCACGTCATCCATGGCCCTCTGCGGTTTGTCGCAGGAAGACCTCATTCCCGAAATTGACGAGGCGCGCGGTCTCACCTCCTTCCTGCTCGAAGAGATGGAAGGGGCCGACATGCTGCTGACGTTTTGATCCCCCATCCACAATCGTTGGAACGCCGGCGCGTGGTGTTTTTGCGTGCGCAAATTGACTTCGCCGAGCCTTTATTGATATGAACCCAGGCCGCTTGCGGGCTTAGAGCGCCGGGTTTGTTTTGATCTTCCAAATTGAGGAATCTGCATGTCACGTGTCATTAAAAAACGAAGAAAGAAGATGCGGAAGCACAAGGAAAAGAAGCTCCGCAGGAAGATGAAGCACAAGCGGTAACTTCGCTCGGGCTCTCCCGAGTCGTCTGCCCGAAGAAGGCGAGGCCAGTCGGATGCAATGTCCCACGACAGAGGAAAGAGATGATGCGCATGTGGCGCGTCTGCGCGAGGGGCTTCATCCGCTGGAGCGGCGGGTCCTTGCGCTGTTTGGGGTCACGCCGGCACTCTCTGAGGACGAAATCGGCGGGCGCGATCCGTCTTTGAATGCCGCGCAAATCTCGATGGCCATCGGCTGGCTTCTCGCCAAGGGGGTGATCGCGCAGACCGGAGAGCGGGAAGACGTGTTTGTCTCGCTTACCGAGACCGGCCTGCACTATGCCCAGCGCCGGCATCCGGTGCTGCGCATCGCGGATGACCTGCTTCACCGTGGGCCGATTGCCGTCCGCGAGATTCAGCAACGTGCGGACATGGAGGCGGAGGAGAAGAGCGCCGCGGTTGGATTTCTCAAGGAGAGCGGCGCGGCGCGCGTGGCGCAGGGTGGGCTGCTCGAAATCGCCGATGCGTCGCAACTGACCGGTGTTGAGTGCCTTCAACAACTCATCCAGCGTATGGGCAATCAAACGCGGGCTTGGGCCACGCTTGCGCCAGACGAGCAAGAGGCCATTTCATCTCATCACCGAAAGCGCAGCAAGGCAAAGGGGATTTTCCGCGTGGACACGCGGCGCGTCCGCGCCTTTGCCGTCACCCCGATTTTCGGGCCTTTGCGCGCGCAGATGGACGTGTCTGACCCAGCGGAGGAATGGGGGGGCGGCGTCACACCGGAGATGCTCAAGACGGGGGCCTGGCAGGGCCGGACATTTCGCAAATACAATATCCAACTCCCGGCCCCGCGCGTCAGTGGCGGGCAGACCCACCCCTACAAAAATTTTCTCGATACCGTGAAGTGGAAGTTCGTCGCGATGGGTTTTGTCCAAATGCGCGGGCCGCTGGTGGAGTCGGAGTTCTGGAACATGGACGCCCTCTACATGCCCCAATTTCATCCCGCGCGCGCCATCCACGATGTCTATTTTGTCAAAGACAGCCCGCTCGACAAAACGATTCCAGAGGACGTCATCGCGCGCGTGGCCGCAACCCACCAGACGGGTGGGACGACTGGCTCCCGCGGCTGGCGCTATCCGTTCGACGCGCAACGGACGCGGCGGCGTATCTTGCGCAGCCAGGGAACGGCCGTCTCCGCGCGTACCCTGGGGGCCTTGCCTCGCGTCCCTGGAAAATACTTTTCGATCGCCCGATGTTTTCGCTACGACGCGGTGGATGCTACGCATGCCCCCGATTTTTTCCAGGTGGAGGGCATCGTCCTCGGCCAGGAAATCCGGTTTACGACGCTGCTGGGTCTCCTCACACTCTTCGCCAAGGAGATTGCCCACGCACAAGACGTGCGATTTCTGCCGGCCTATTTTCCATTTACCGAACCCTCCGTGGAGATGCACGCGCGTCATCCCCAATTGGGCTGGATGGAACTGGGCGGGGCGGGCCTTTTTCGCCCAGAGGTCACCGAGCCGCTCGGCGTGGACGTCCCCGTGATCGCGTGGGGTCTGGGGCTGGATCGCATGGCTATGGTCGCCTTGGGCATCTCCGACATCCGAGCGCTCTTCTCACCCGACCTAGATTTTATCCGTGCCTGTGGCTCCGCAGACGGCAGTCCTGCGTCCGGCGGTCGGCGTCGCGCATCCGCTGGCGCCGGAGGCTTCTCCAAGCCGCAAAGGGGTGCGAACGTCGGGGTTACGCACTGAAACCGACGGGGAGCGGGCTGCTGAAGCCCAGACCCCCCTCCGCAAAATCGGTGTTGGCCATGAATATCCCATTGCCATGAATATCCCATTGCCATGAATATCCCATTGCCATGAATATCCCATTGAAGGTGCGCGGGGTTTTGTCTGACCCGAACACCGAGGCACAGATCGTCATTCTGAAAGACCCGCAGGACACCGAGGTGCTGCCCATCTGGGTGGGCGTCACGGAGGGCAACGCGATCCGGCTCGCCCTGGAAGGCGTGCTTCGGCAGCGCCCCCAGCCGCACGATCTGATCCGCGACACGCTTGACCACTTTGGCGTTCAGATGGAAAAGGTCGTCATCACCGAGATCAACGAAAATGTTTATTACGCCACGCTCCACCTGATCCACAAACGCGCTGCGCCGCCCGCCCGCGCCTTGACCGAAGAGACCGCGCGAGAGTGCGTCATTGACGCCCGTCCCAGCGATGCGATTGCCCTTGCCCTTCGGATGAACGCGCCGATCTATGCCTCCGAGGACATTCTGACGAAAAAGGGCGGGGATCATCTCGACGCCTGGATGGATAAACTCAAGCCATCCGACCACGATCCGGATGCCTAAACGTCGGCACGATGTGGGTGGCGCCTGAAATCTGGCGCGCCACGTTCCCCCGCCTGGGCGTAATCTCCGCCTGTCCTCCCGGTGGCATGTAGACGACGAAACGCGCGACCGCGTTCTATGAGGACAAGAAAACGCAACACGTCTTTCAGTTGACGACTTGGGGTGGGTTTGCATCCAACGCGGGGGTTCCAAAACCGGCCTGCTTGAACCGAGTGCGCAACTTTTCGTTGCGGGGATCAAGCCGGAGCGCATTGAGCCAAGACGCCTTGGCCTGCTCCGGGTTGAGATCCGTCAAGTACACCTCGCCGAGGTGTTCATAGATAGCGGCGTCCTCCGGTGCCAGCCGCGCCGCCTTTTGCAGGGCGTCCTTCGCCTCCTGAAGCCGCCCCTTTTTGTAGTAGGCCCAGCCGAGGCTGTCTACGATATAGCCGTCTTCGGGCCGCAGCGCAAGCGCCCGCTGGATCAGGTCAATGGCCTCATCCAGTCGAATGCCACGGTCGGCGTAGGTGTAACCCAAATAGTTCAGGGCAACGGCATGCTCGGCATCAATCCGGATGGCTTGCTCCATCTCGGCGACCAGATCGTCAAAGCGGTTGATTTTGTCGTAGGTCGCGCCCAGATGAAAGTGGAGGTCGGCCACACCTGGGTTGCGGGCGATCCCGGCCCGTAAAACCTGTCCCGCCTCCTCGAAGCGGCCGGATTCATACAAAACGACGCCACGAAAGAGATAGGCCTCCGGGCGTTTCGGGTCGCTTTCCCACGCCGCCTCTCCCTGCGCCAAGGCCTTCTCTGGCTGTTTGAGTTTATAAAAATAGACCGCGCCCAACCGCAGCCGTAGGTCGTAGGCCTGTTTCTGCGTTTTCAGAATCTCTTCATAAAGGGCCACGGCCTTGTCGTATTGCTCATTCTCCTCGTAGAGGGCGGCGAGATACGCCTTCAGACGGGCATTCTCAGGATGGGCCGTCACGGCGGGCAGTAGGGTTTCAATCGCGCGGGCGTACTCCTTCTGCTCCCGTAAAACCAACGCCTTCTGAAACGAAATCGCCGCGTTGGACGGCGCCCTGCGCCCCAAATCGTCCAAAACGGCGAGCGCCTCATCGAGATTTTTCCCGTCAACGAGCAATTGCAGGAGCCGGCTCGTCGCCTCCTCTCCCTCCGGGCCTTCTAGCAGATTGCGATAGGTCTCCTCCGCCAAACGCATCCGTCCCTGACGCTCGTAGACGCGCGCAAGACCCAACCGCGCCGACTCAAGCGTGGGCTGGAGTTCCAGCGCCCGCTCATGGTGCCCCAGCGCCTCCGCCAGCGCCTCTGGCGTCCCTTTTTCCGCCACCCAGTCCCCCAGATAATAATGGCCGAAGGCTGAATCCGGATGCGCGGCGACCCCGGCCCTTAGGATTGCCTCAACCTTAGGGGCGTTGTGCCGTATCCGATACAACTCGGCCAGCGTAAAATAGGGATGAATCTCCGTGGGCAAAAGGGTCAGAACCTGCTCGTGGGTCCGGATCGCCAAATCCATTTGCCCGGACGCGGCGTAGATATTCCCCAGGAGGGAAAGGGACTCAGCTTCGTTGGGACGGAGGGCCTGCGCGCGTTGGGCGTAGGGAATCGCCTCTGAAAATTGACCGGCCCTGGCCAGGAGGGCCGCAATGCGGCGCAGCACAAATGGGGCGTCTGGGTCTTCCCGAAGCGCGGCTTGATACGACGCGATGGCAGCGGCAGGGTCGGCGTCGGCCTCCTGTATGAAGGCCAGAAGAACGTGATGATAGGCAGACGCGCTGGGAGGTGGCGGAGCGGCGGGGGGTTGCGATGAGGTCAATGACGCGCAGGACGCCAGCAGGCACAGCAAGGCCGCAGAGCAAACCGCATGAAACCCACGTCCGCGCACCGTTTCCCCCTCACGCCTTGAACCCTTTTTCGCCATTTTGGGACGGCGGGGGCGATGGTTTTGCGTCCGCGCCGCTCTGTGCATGGGGCGTGACGTCAATCGCATCCGGTTCCGCAATGCCCTTTTTGAATCCCCGAATGGCCTTGCCAATAGAAAGGCCAATCTCCGGCAGCCGCCCCGCCCCGAAAAGCACCAGGACGATCAGCAAAAGCACCAGCAGCTCTGGCATACCCAGCCCGAACATACGCGTCCCAAATCTGAAAAAATTATAGGGGGGCACACAAAAATTGTCAACGACGCCCCTAAATGTGATCTTCCTCCCACCACCGGCCTTGGCGTCCACGCCAACCCGCGTTGCCTGCAGTGTATGTTGCCATGAACCACAAATGGTATGTGGGGAGTAAGGTCGGGTATACTCCCTTTTGGAATTGAGGAGAGACGATGCTGCGGGGTAAAACGCAAGAGAAGATCAGGCGGAAAATGATCGAACACTTGGAGGCCGAGGAGGTCGCCATCGTGGATGAAAGTTGGAAGCACGCCGGACATGCGGGTGCGGAAAGCGGCGGCGGGCACTTTATCCTGCGGGTCGTGTCCAAGCGATTTGGGGGCGTCTCGCGGCTGGATCGCAATCGGCTGGTCTTCCAGACGCTCGCGCAAGAGATGCAAGGGGAAATCCACGCACTCTCGGTGGCGGCCCTCACGCCGGAGGAGCGCGCAAAAGACGCGAGGTGATCATGCAGGTGTCCATTGTCCATCTCCTCTTTCTGGCTGCGGGTGCGTGTGCGGGCGGCGTGGTGGCGTGGTGGATGTCGAAAGGCAAGATCGCCCTCGCGGTGGCCCAGTGTCGCTCCGCAGGCGAGGTTGAACGCGCCGCGCTTGAGGAACGCACCAAGGCGGCCTCGCGCGAGATCGCGGACCTCAAGACGCGCCTTGAGGACGTGGAGGGCCGTGCGGCGCAACTTCAGACCGATTTGAGTCAGGCCGAGCGGCGCGGCGCCACACTGGATGCGACGCTCGCGCAAGAGCGGGTTCAGGCGCAAGAGAAACTCGCCCTGCTGCACGAAGCGCGCGCGCAGTTGAGCCACGAGTTCAAGGCCCTTGCTGGCGAAATTCTCGAAGAGAAGGGTAAACGGTTTACCGAACAGAATCAGATCAACCTCGGCCAGATGCTCCATCCCTTGCAAGAGAAGATCAAAACCTTCCAGGCCAAGGTCGAGGAGGTCTACGTCAACGAAAGCAAGGATCGCAGCGCGCTGATGGCGCAGGTCGCGGCGTTGACGCACCTCAATGGCACGCTCAGTCAGGACACGCAAAATCTCGCGCTGGCGCTCAAAGGCGACCGCAAGGCGCAGGGCAACTGGGGCGAGATCATCCTCGATGACGTGCTGGAGAAGGCGGGCCTGCGGTCTGGCCAGCACTACCGGCGTCAGGAGGGCGTCAAAGGCGAGGACGGGCAGACGCATCTGATTCCCGACGTGGTGATTGATCTTCCGGGCGACCGCCATCTGGTGGTGGATTCCAAGATGACGCTGCCCGACTACCGGCTCTTCGCCGCCGCGGAGGACGACGCGGAACGGGCCGCAGCCCTCAAGCGGCATCTGGAGTCCGTCCGCGCGCACATTAAAAACCTCTCCGAGAAAAATTATCAGGCGCTGTATGGCCTCCGATCACTCGACTGCGTGGTCATGTTCGTTCCGCTCGAACCGGCCTTCATGGTGGCCGTCACGCACGACCGAGAACTCTTTACGCAGGCATGGGATCGCAACGTGTTGCTGGTCAGCCCCAGCACGCTGCTGTTTGTGGTTCGCACGGTCGCCCATCTGTGGCGGCAAGAGGATGTGGGCCGCAATGCGCAGGAAATTGCCAGCCGCGGCGCGGAACTCTATGACCGCCTCGTGGGCTTCGTGGCCGACCTGCAAAAGGTAGGTGAGCGCATTGAACAGGCGCAGGACAGCTACAACGAGGCCCGCAAAAGGTTCCGAGAGGGGAAAGGCAACCTCATCCGCCAGGCCGAGATGCTCAAAGACCTCGGCGTCAAACCCAGCAAGACCCTCCCCCGGCAGTGGATCGAATCCGCTGGCGAGGCACTTCCCCCCGCGCGGAGCGGTGACCCAAGCCAATGGGGAGGGCAGGCGCAACAGGACAGGTAAAAGGGGTTTGCCAAAGGGGTGCTTGACAGTGGTCTTGACGGTGCGGGGCGCCCGAGCGCGCAAAATAGTCGCTCGGTCTTTCGGTCTTAAGGGGCGACTGGGGCGTTTGTACGTGACCCCTTGCGCGACACCCGCCCACCGGGCGCAGGCCGAGATCGGCCCCGTGATTTGCGTGGGGCCTTCGTCCACGACGACAAATAGGCGATCAGCAGGCGGACACCGGTTCCAGTCGCGCCTTTTGAGAGATACGGGTGCGCTGCATCGGTGTTCCAGGCGGTACTGGCCAGATCGAAGTGCGCCCAGGGGGTCTTGACGAACTGCTTCAGGAAGAGCGCCGCCGTGATCGCCCCGCCCGGACGCCCGCCGCTGTTTTTCAGATCGGCCACGTCGCTTTGAATCTGGCGGAAATAATCGTCCCACAACGGCAATGGCCAGGCCCGCTCGCCCGCCACGTCCCCCGCCGCCCGAAGCCGCGCCAGCAGCGCGTCATCATTTCCAAAGAGACCCATCGCGTGGTGGCCCAGCGCCACAACACACGCGCCGGTTAGCGTCGCGAGGTCAATCACAACCGCCGGTTTGTACCGCAGCGCGTAGGTGAGGGCGTCGGCGAGGCACAGCCGTCCTTCGGCGTCGGTATTGACCACCTCTACGGTTTTCCCGGCGAGCGTGGTGATGATGTCGCCCGGGTGCATCGCGGCCCCACCCGGCATGTTGTCCGTCGCGGGGAGCAACCCGACCAGGCGCACCGGCAGACGCAACTGCGCCGCGACCCGAATTGTGGCCAGCACCGTTGCCCCACCGGTCATGTCATATTTCATTCGATCCATATCCTCCGCGGGTTTGAGAGAAATGCCGCCAGAATCGAACGTCACCGACTTCCCCACCAGGGCAATGACCTGGGCCTTCTTATCGCCCTCGTATTCCACAACGATGAACTTAGGCGGCGTCGCGGCCCCCTGCGCCACACCCATCAGCGCCCCCATCCCCAGCCGCGCCATGTCGGCGCGTTCGAGCACCGTCACGCGCAGACCGTGCGCGGTCGCCATCGCCCGCGCCTCCTCCGCAAGGTAGCCTGGGGTTACCACGTTTGCCGGACTGTTGCAGAGGTCACGAGCGTAGGCCGCCCCTGCCGCGATGATCTCGCCGCGTCGCGCGCCCGACTCAACCGCCCCCACATTCGATGCGTCCTGCGCGATGAGGGTGCAGGTGCGGATTGTGTTCGGCTCGCGCTCGGTCTTGTAGGTTTGGAACCGGTAGAGGCCAAGCCGTATCCCCTCCGTCATGGCTTGGGCTACGTCCTGGACCGTTGCCCTCTTGATCCCATCCGTCGCAACCGGCGCGCAGAGGGACAACGCGCCCGCATCACGCGCCCGCCGGGCTGCCATCCCCATTACCTGGCGCAAACGCTCGATCGTCATCTCGCTGCGTTTCCCCAGCCCCACAAGTAGCAACCGGCGCACGGCGATGCGGCCCTGCGCATGCAGGATCGCCGTCCGCAAAAACTTTCCAGAGCACTCCTCGCGCGCAATGGCTTCCTGAATCAGGCCGCCCAGGGCGCGATCCACCGCCCCCACCGTGGCTGGCAAAATCGCTGTTTTCCCCTCATTTTTCCCCTCATAGAGACCCAGCACCAGCAGGTCTCCCGCTGCCTGGGTCAGCGCCCTGTAACTCGCTTTAATCTCCATCATCCCCCTCCTCGTGGTTTGTGCTTCAAGGGCACTTCTATCCATTCGTTTTGGGGTAGGACGAGACGGCGGGGCGAATGAGGCAGGGTTTTGCTCGCGTCGAAATGTCCCGCAGAGAGAACCCCAAGCCGTTCACCATGCAATACCCTATTCGCCCCAACACACCCGCAGTCTAACACGGAATTTTATAGAAGTGCCCCCGTATTTCTTGATCCACTTTCACCATCATTCCAGCATGCCTTTGGCTAGAATGACGGGCGGGGGAAGAGGCAGGAGAGACGCGCCGATTGCGGGAATGACGAATATACGGCTGACCTTGCCGTGGGCCTGGCGGGGGGCGCCGCTGGCTTTACTCACCCCAAGGCTTATGTTAGATTTTGGCATGCTGCACGGCAGAATCCGGGCGGGCAGCGGGATCCCCGCCTTCCTGATGGCTGTTTCTCTACTGCTCTTGGCTTACGCAGGGACGCGCGTCGCGGTGGGGCAAAAGGCGGTCGCGCCCGTCGTTCCAACGGTGGACGCACGGGAGGGAAACAAGGCACGGGTCGGGCCATTTTCGTTCGTGCAAACGCGCGACGGCGCGCGGGAATGGACACTCTCGGCAAGACGGGGCCGGACGGAGGATGGACAGCATGCCGTTTTGGAAGACGTTGCGGTGGAGATGGTTCCCTCCGCGGGTTGGCCCATCGCGCTGCGCGCCGACGTGGGGACGTTGGACCTGA
>Ga0247727_10016823_pt1 | contig 11734 bp, 13 predicted proteins | sample WisWelCaveWW1625_FD_202498 | JGI IMG/M metagenome (GOLD analysis project Ga0247727, IMG submission 202498) | Biofilm microbial communities from Wishing Well Cave, Virginia, United States - WW16-25 | ecosystem: Environmental > Aquatic > Deep subsurface > Groundwater > Cave microbial mat | place... | reverse complement strand
GAGGTACCACTTCCAGTAAGGGATCTCCGGTACGCCCGCCGTCTCGGACTGCTTCACGAGCTCCGGCATGTAGAGGATGGCCTTGAAGTTGTCGAGCGTGAAGTCGGAGGGGAAGAGGCTCGCGCCCGACAGCGACGGGTCCTTGTCGAACGCCGCGGAGAGCACCCACAGCACCGGGAAGAGCGCGAAGCCGATCGCGACCAGCGACACGAGGTACCGCCACCAGGTCTCGCGGAAGGGCGGACGCTCGGGGCCCCCGCGCTCGACCTCGACGATCTCCTCCCGCGCGGTGACGAGGCCTCTGCCGAGCGCGGCGGCCGGCGCGGGCGTGGCGGGCAGCTCGACGTCGCCCGCGCTCATCTTGTTCCCTCGCTTCTGTGGTCGGCTGGGGACGTTCCGTGCCGGGCAAGAGACTGGAGACCGCCGCAGAGCGGCGGGTGGAAAACACCAGCCTGCATCGCGAGCCGTATCGAGACGGAGAACCACCGGACGCCCTGAGATACACAGGTCGTATCGCTCGGGGCGAGGCGCGCCTCGCCCCGACGGCGCCGCGCCGTCCCAAGGTGCCGCTCCGTCATCGCAGGTTCTCCAGGGCTTTCGAGCGCGAGAACGAGATCGCGCTGATCAGCCCGACGATGAAGAAGATGATGATCGAGACGGCGCTCGCGAGCCCGTAGTCCTGGCCCTTCCCGGCCGCGAAGGCAAGCTTGTACGTGTAGCTGATGAGGATGTCGGTGGCGCCCGCGATCGACTGGTCCTCGGCCTGCGGGCCGCCGCCCGTGAGCAGGAAGATGGCGCCGAAGTTGTTGAAGTTGAAGGCGAAGGACGCGATCAAGAGCGGCGCCACGGCGACGAGCAGGAGCGGCAGCGTGATCCTGCGGAACACCTGCCGAGCCGTGGCGCCGTCGACGCGCGCGGCCTCAGTCAGCTCGCTCGGGATCGCCTGCAACGCGCCCGTGCAGACGAGGAAGAAGTAGGGGAAGCCGAGCCACAAGTTGACAAGAAGGGCCGAGACCTTGGCCCACTCGGCGTCGAACAGCCACGGGATGTCGGTGCCGAGCACCTTGTTGACGATCCCGAAGTCGTCGTTCAGCAGCCCGGCCCAGACGAGCACCATCAGGAAGGCGGGAATGGCGTAGGGGACGACAAGCAGCGAGCGCTGCAGTCGCTGGAAGCGCAGCCCCGGCAGGTTGAGCACGATGGCGAGGAAGAGCCCCAGCGAGAACGTGAACAGCACCGACAGCGTCGCGTAGGCGACCGTCCACACGAACACACGGAAGAAGGGGTCGCGTACGGTCGGGTCGTCGACGATGCGACGGAAGTTGTCGAGTCCCACATAGGTGCGCCAGCCCGGCTCGATCTCCTCGCCGGCGGGGGACACGTACGAGCCCTTGCCGTCGTCCGAGTAGACCGTGCCGGTGTCGACGTTCGTGAACGTGTCGGCGGCCGGGTCGTAGCGGAAGGTGGGCTCGAGCTCGATGGCGACGCTGAGGCCCTCCGCACGGACGAAATGGTCCTCCTCACCCGTCGGCACGACGAAACCGGAGAGCTGCTGGTCGAGGCCCGCGAGCTCCTCGCCCTGGAGCGGCGTGTACCCCTCCGCCGTCGTGACGGCGCCGCCGGAGACGGTGGTCGTGCCGGCGGAGAGCTCCGTCAGGCCCTCCTCGGTGCCGACGTAGGCGACGCCGGTCTCGTCGTCGACGAGCAGCAGCACGAGGTTGCCGTCCGCGTCGTCCGCCGGTGTCATCGTGTATTGCGCGCCGTCGGGAGGCGGTGCCAGGGTGTTGCGCTGGATCGCTGTGATCGCCTCGCTCTTCGGCAGGTTGTGACCCGTCGACCAGTTCGTGAAGGCGACGCCGACCGTGTACGCGATCGGCAGGAGCTGAAAGCAGACGAGGAAGATCGTGCCCGGGACGAGGAACTTGAGCGGGATCGCCCGGCGGGGCACCAGGTAGAGGACGTCGATCGCGATCGTCGCTGCCACGAGCACTGCGGCGGCGACCCACTTCCCGTCCGCAGCGAGGATCGAGAGCGCCCACACCGCGAGCGCATTCACCACGGCGAGTAGGCCGATCTTGAGCGCGAGCCCGACCGGCCCGGAGAAGAAGCCGACGAGCCGCGAGACGAGAGACGGGGGCGGGACCCTGACCGTGGTGTTGGGAGCTGTGAGATCCGTCGTCGTCACCGTCGCAATCACCGTCGTCATCACAGCGCGAGGGAGGGGTGCGGGCGCCTCCCGGCGCCCGCACCTCCGTCGTCGATTCGAGTCGCTACCCGATCTTGTTCGCGATGTTGCGCGCCGCCGTGACGAACGCGACACGCGCCGGCGTGGCGTCGGCGCCCTTGGTCGCCTTCACCCAGGCGCCACCGAGCTCCGACCAGACCGCGCCCATCTGCGGGATGTTCGGCATCGGCACGCCGCCGACACCCGCCCGCCCGAACAGCTTCAGGACCGGGTCCTTGACCTGCTTGCCGGCATCGACGTTCGCCGGGAAGCGGCCGTTGGCCGCGGCGAGCGCGACCTGCGCATCGGCACCGAGCATGTAGTTGCCGACGAGGTCCTTCGCCAGGCTTTCGACGCCGTGATCGGTCGCGTACTTGGTGACCATGAAGCCTTGGACGCCGAGGAACGGCACCGAGGCGCAGGCGTTCTTCGGGAACGGGACGATCGTGTACTTGAGACCGGCGCCACCCGCCTTCTTCAGCGAGTCGGCCTCCCACGGACCGGTGATCCAGAAGGCAGCGGTGCGCTTGGTGAGGAAGGCGTCCCGCGCGATGCCGTAGTCGACCTTGGAGTTGAGGAACCCCGCCTTGTTCCACGTGTTGACCTGCCCCACGTTCTTCAGGAACGCCGGGTCCGAAAGGCCGATGTCAGACGGGTCGAGGTTACCGGCCTTGTTGGTGCCGAAGACGTAGCCGCAGAGGCCTGAGAAGAACGGATACATGTGGTAGGCGTCGCCGTTCGCGCCCTGCGGCACGGCGAGGCCGATGTTGTCGGCACTCTTCTTCTGGAAGGCGAGGGCGTACGCCTGCAGCTGGGCGAACGTCTTCGGGATCCTCGTCAGGTTCTTGTTGACGATGAGGCCGAGGTTCTCGAGCGCGACAGGCGCACCGTAGAGCCGCTTCGAGGCGATCCCGTACGAGAACGCATTCAGCGCATACGTCGGAATCTTCGCCCGCACGGCCTTGCTCGGGAAGATCGGCTGCACGAGACCGTCGGCCGCGAGCTGCCCTGTCCAGTCGTGCGCGCCGACGATGACGTCGGGTGCATTCTCGACGGCGACGGTCTTGAGGTCGTCGCGGATGCGACCGAAGTCCTTGAGCACGACCTCGACCTCGACGCCCTTCGACGCCGCCCACTCGCCGGCGACCTTCTGCACGGCGGCCTTGCGGTCGTTGTCCGCCCAGATGCGGATCACGGTTGCGTTGCTGGCACTCGTCGCCGCGGACGCGGCCACGGCACCGATGATCGCCACGGCGAGGGTGATTCCCAGCGCCCGCAGCGTGCGGCTGCTCACCATATGAGCTTCCTCCTTGGGTTATCTCGGCGACGGGCGCCGGTGGAAACATGTTTCATGATTGTGAAACTCGCGTGAGAGCCTACTCCCTGCGACCATCGGGGTCAAGAATGACATCCTTCGCTTTCGGCGCTACGATGCACCTTTCCATACGAAGCGTTGTTTCAGTGGACTGAAAGTGAAATCACAACCGATGGCCAGCCTCAGAGACGTCGCCGAGCGGGCAGGAGTCAGCGTCGCCACCGCCTCGCGGGTGGTGAGCGGCTCGGCCTCGGTGCGGCCGCAGACGCGGGCCCGCGTCGAGAGCGCCGTGCGCGAGCTCCTGTACGTGGCGCCGGGGCGGACGGGGCCGTCCGATGCGATCGGGCTGCTCGTGCCCGAGTTCGGCAACCCCGTCTTCGCCGCGCTCGCCCAGGCGATGGAGACGGAGGCGACTCAGGCCGGATTCGCCACCATCCTCTGCAACACGGCGGGCTCCGCCATGCGCGAGGTCGACTACGTGCACATGCTCCTTGAGCGACAGGTCGACGGCATGGTCTTCATCTGCTCGGAGGTGACCGACGTCCGAGGCGAGCACTCCCACTATCGGCAGCTGCTCGACCGGGGCGCCCGGCTCGTGTTCGTGAACGGCGGCTCGGACTCGCTCCCCGTGACGGCGGTCGGAGTCGACGAGCGCGCGTCCGGCCGCATGGCGGCCGAGCACCTGCTGGAGCTCGGGCACCGCAGAATCGGATTCGCCGCCGGTTGGGCGTTCGCCTTGCCCACGAGGGAGAAGCTCCGGGGCCGCGCCGACGCGCTGTACGAGGCTGGGCTCGACCCGGCGCCTCACGTCGCGCATGCGCCTTTCACCGTGGAGGGCGGCCGCGAGGCTCTGCGCGATCTGGCAGCCGCCGACGGCGAGCGGCCGACCGCGGTCATGTGCTCGAACGACCTAATGGCGATCGGGGTGCTGCAGGAGGCGGCGGCGCTCGGCCTCCGGGTGCCCGACGATCTTTCGGTGGTCGGCTTCGACGGCATCGAGGCCGCCGCCTGGACACAGCCGTCGCTGACGACGATCGAGCAGCCGATCGCCGAGATCGCCCGCACCGCCGTGGCCGCGCTGCGCAGGCTGATCGAAGAACCCGCCGAAGCAGTGCCGAGCGTCGGCTTCCGCCCGCGCCTGCGGCGCGGAGGGACGACGGCGCGGGCGTCCGCGTAGGACGAACGGCAGGGGTATCACCCCGGGCTGTAACCAGGGGTGACACCCCTGGGGTTGCGTAACGCGGCGCCCACGTCGACGAAGTCGCTGAACGGCTCGTAGGGCACGCCGTGGGCCTCGAGCCAGGAGGCGAGCCCGGCGCGGGCGAACACGCGCGACGCGGCGCGCGACACGCAGCGGTCCGAGACACCGTCCCCGACGAACACGAACGGGCCGAGATTGGCGACTGCGTCGCGCTTGCAATGCTCTCCGCACACGCCGCAGAGGGCGGCGTCGCGAAACTCCGCCACCCACCCTCGCGGGTCGGCGCACACCGTGTTCGCGACCACGTGGGCCTGGAGGCCCTCCCGGTGGAGCACGGGCTCGATCAGCTCGTGAAACCCGGAGGAGACGACCAGCGGGTCGAAACGCGAGACGAGCTCGGCAAACCCAGCCCTCACGCGCACATGCTCGGCGACCCACGAGACGACCTCGTCGAGGGGTGCGGTGATCGTCTCCATCTCGAGCGCGATCACCTCGCGCAAAGTGAGACGGCGACCGATCTCCTCCTCCGCCGCATGGAAGACGTCGAGGTCGCCGAAGCGCTCGAGCACCATGTGGAGGCTGTCCACCTCGGTCACCGTGCCGTCCCAGTCGAGGACGAGCGGGGGCGCTTTCGTCACGCGAGCGTGACCGTGAGCTCGCCGATCCCGTCGACCGCGAGCGCGAGACGCGCACCGGGAACGAGCCCCTTCAACTCGCCGGCCGCGGGGCCGACGAGGAGGTCGCCGGTGCGCAGCCTGGTGCCCGCCGCCGCATGCGCGCGGGCACGATCCCAGTCGAAGGGCGGCGACGTCCCCGACCACCATTCGCCGCCGTCGACGCCCACGGCCATCGGGAGGCGCTCAGCCGCGAGCTCGTCCGGAGTGACGACCACCGGCCCGAAGACGAGCCCGAAGTCCCGATCCTTCGGCGGCGCGAGCGCAGGGGCGCGGAGCTCGAGCAACGCCCCCACGGCGACGATCTCGTCGTCTGCGACGAGCGCTGCGAGCCGCGGCGAGCCGACGACGTCAGCAGCTGGGATCGCCACGACGGCCCCCGGGCCTACCACGGCAGCCGGGTTTGCGAATACGAACGTCGACTCGTCCTCGAACACTCGTACCGCTGGCGGATACAGCACCGGCACGGCGAACGCGATCTCGATCAGCGGGTACTCGGCATGCTCGCGGGCGCTTGCGCCGCCCGTGAAGAAGTGCTGGAGCGTCTGCGCCGCCAGCTGGACGACCCGATCGCCGTCGACGCGGCCGACCCAGCCCCGTTCCATCGGGTTGTCCTTCGGGTGGAACATGCACAGGCGCACGGCCGCATCGTAAGGGTGAGGGCTGCCTCGCCCTCGGTCAACCGCGGCGTTCGTCGCGGGCGAGGCAAGCCTCGCCCCTACGGTTCCGTGTGCACGATCACGTCGGCGACGCCGGGCACCGCGGCGCGGATCCGCTCCTCGATCGCGCTGGCGCGGCCATGCGCGTCCGCGAGCACCGTTCCCGGAGGCAGCCCGAGCGTGAGGAACACGACGAGCCCGTCGTCGGTGTGCAGCAACCTGATCGCGCGGGGCTCCTCGCCCGCCGCCTCGCGCACGAGCCTCGCCACGCCGCTCTCGTCGGATGTCACGTCCTGCGCCTCGGCCAGCTCCCCCAGCGGCTCGAGATGTGTCTGCACGGCGACGACCTCCGGTACCGAGCGGATGATCGCCCGCTCGACCTGCTCCGCCACGGCGTGCGCGTCTTCGAGCGCGAGCTCGCCGGGCAGCTTGAGGTGGAGGGAGATCTCGACCCCGGCCGCACCGACGGCGATCACCAAGAGGTTGTGGATCTCCCGCACGCGCGGGATCGACGTCGCCGCGGCCCGCACCCGCTCGTGGAGGTTCCCCTCGGCGGCCGCGGGCTCGACGTGGACGACGACGTCCGCTCCGGGCAGCGCCCGCTCCAGCGCCCCCTCCACTCGATCCGCAAGGGCATGGCCCTGGCCCACCGCGTCACCCGGGGAAACGGCGATCACCACGTCCGCAAAGGCCCGCCCCGCAGCCTGCCGTAGACGCAGCCGTCGCACCTCGACCGGGGGCTCGAGCGCGGCGATCGCCGCCCGGGCGGCCGCGACCTCGTCTGCAGGCGCCCGGTCCATCAGCACGTCCACGTTGCGGCGGGCGAGCCTGAAGGCGGCCGTGAGCACCAGGACCGAGACGAACAGCGCCGCCACGGAGTCTCCCTGGGGCCAACCGGAACGTGCCGCTGCGAGACCTCCGAGCACCGCCAGCGTGCCCACGAGGTCGCTACCGAAGTGCAGCGCATTCGACAGGAGCGCAGCGCTGCGGTAGCGCCGCGCCGTGCGGTACGAGATCGCGGTGCGGGTGAAGTCGATCACGACGACGACGACGACGGCAACGAATGCCCACCAGGCGGCGTCGACCTCGCCCGGGATCGTCCCTGCCAGTCGCAGCACGGCGAGCACCCCGACGCCGACACTGACCAGCGCGAGGAACGTCGCCTCCGTCAGCGCCGCCAGATGCTCGGCCTTCAGGTGCCCGTAGAGGTGGCTCGCGTCCGCCGGCTTGGCCGCGTAGCCGACGGCGAAGAACGTCAGCAGCGCCGCAACGAGATCGGTGCCGCTGTGCGCCGCCTCCGCGACGAAGGCGAGGCTGCCGGCGGCCAGGCCGGCGGCGAGCTTGATCGCGATCAGGACGCACGCGGCGACGACCGAGGCAAGGGCGGTGCGCCGCTCCGGCGACATGGCCGAAATCTATTCGCCGGGCGGGGTCGCCGTGCCGCGCCGGCGCACGACAAGGATTCCGGCGGCAATCAGCACGCCGCCGCCGGCCTGCACCGCCGTCAGCGTCTCCGAGAGCAGCACCACCGCGAACATCGCGCCAACGAACGGCTGGAGGTTGGTCGCGAGCGTGGCGCGTGCCGGCCCGATCCGGTCGAGGGAGCGAAACCACAAGACGTTCGTGACCAGGAGCGGCCCGAATGTCGCAAACACCAGCAGCGCCCACACCTCCCAGCCGAGATCCCATGTTTGCGACCGAGTCTGCGGCAGCCCGATCAGAGCGAGTGGCACCCACGCCGCGACGAGCACCACGGCACTGATGCGAAACGGCGAGTAGCGCTGCATCAGAGGCGTAATGGAAACGGAGTACACCGCCCACGTGATGGCGGTGAGCATCCCGAGGAGGATGCCGCCGGCGTCGCTGTCGATCTCGGCCCCCGTGCCCAGCGCGACCAGGCCGACTCCCGCGAACGAGACCGCAGCTCCGACCCAGAACCGTCTCGACAGCCGCTCGGTGCCGAGCGCGAGACCGATGAGGGCGGCGAACAGCGGCGTCGCCGCCAGGATCAGCGCGATCACCGAAGCCGAGGTCGTGCGCAGCGAGTAGACGAAGCCGATCTGGTTGAGGACGAGCGCTGCGACGGCGACGCCGGCCACCGCGAGATCGGAGCGCGTGATGCGGAGCGTTCGCTCCGCGGCGACGGTGAGCACGACGAACGCGGCCGCCGCCAGGCCGTAACGCACGGTGGTGTAGGCCAACGGTTGGAAACCGTGCGTGAGGATGTACCGCGTCAACGTGATGTTCAGCGCCCACAGCGTGATCACAGTGAGGAGCTGGAGCTCGATCGACGACGGGCGCCGCACCCGCCGGACGCTACTCGTTAGGCTTCCCAGCCGATGACCGAGCCAACGTTCGACGACGTCGACGCTCTCGTCGGCCCCGCGACGCCGCACTTTGCGTTCCAGATCCGCGCGCGGGTGCGCGGGCTCGTCGACGGGCTGCTCGAGGACCACGCTGTCCGTCGCTACGCCGAGGAGCGACTCGAGCAGCTCGACCGGCTCGGCTACGCGTCGTCGCTCGCAGAGGACTCGGAGAGCCCCGAGCCGCGGACGCGGCCGGGCTGGGAGGGGATCCCGTCCTCCGCCCCCGCCTCCGAGCCGCTGCCTCGGGCCGTGGCGTGACGCTCGACGGGGCGACGGTCCTCGTCACCGGGGGCTCGCGCGGGATCGGCAAGGCGATCGCGCTGCGCTTCGCACTGCTCGGAGCCGCGCGTGTGGCGATCGGCTACTTCCGTTCTGACGTCGCGGCCGACGAGACCGCCCGCGAGCTCGAGGCGATCGGAGCCGAGCCTGTGCTCGTACGCGGCAACATCACCTCGGAAAAGGTTCTGGCGCAGGTCGCCGCGCTCGGCTCGCTTCACGTGCTCGTCCACAACGCCGCCACCGGCGTCATCCGGCCGGCGCTCGAGACCGAAGACAAGCACTGGGACTGGACGCACCACGCGAACGCCAGAGCGCTCCTCTCGCTGGCTCGCGTCGCGGCTCCGTCGATGCCCGCCGGCTCGTCGATCGTGGCGATCTCCAGCCTCGGCTCGACGCGCGTGCTCGACAACTACGCGCTCGTCGGCACGTCGAAGGCTGCGCTCGAGGCGCTCGTGCGCTATCTCGCGGTGGAGCTCGCGCCGCGCGGCATCCGGGTCAACGCCGTGTCGGCGGGCGTCGTGGAGACCGGTGCGCTCGAGCACTTCCCGAACCGGGAGGCGATGCTCGAGATGGGCGCCCGCAACCCTGCTGGCCGCCTCGTCAGTCCCGACGACGTCGCGGGCACCGTCGCCTTCCTCTGCTCCGACGACGCCGCCATGATCCGCGGTCAGACCATCGTCGTCGACGGCGGCTGGAGCCTTCTGGCTTCTCCCACGTAGCAGCGGTCACTCTCGCATGAACCCCTGGCGGGCGGCACTGACGAGTGCGACCGCCTCGGGGAACAGCACCCGCATCGCCTCGCGCAGCGCAAGCGCCTGCTGCTCGGGCGTCCCCGGCGCAGAGACCTGCGCGAGCGCAGCCTTCGTCAGCTCGACGGCGGTGTTCAGCGTCAGCGTCGCGAACTGCTCGCGCTGCGCCTCCTTGACGCCTTCCGCCTGTTGCTCCGCGAACTCTCGCAGGCCCCGCAGGATCTCCTCGGGATCGCCGCCGAACGGGAAAAAGCCGCCGCCTTCCATGCGTCAAGCGTACGCGAGGCCGTACCCGCTCGGACGAGACAGGACTCGCGGGGTCTACCAAGGGGTGTCTGACACCGACTTCGCGTGGTGCGTCGAGGCGGTGTCAGACACCTACGTGAGCGAGAGGCGATAGCCAGCCTCGACGGCGCGGCGCAGCTCGTCGACTGCCCCCTGGGCTCCCTTCATCGCCGCCGCCAACGGCGATCCACCTCCAGACTCGCTCAGCGCAGCCTCGAGCCGGCGCGCGGCCGCGCCGATCGCGTCCAGCCGGTCCGCCGAGGCAAGGTGCGGCGGCGCGCCGACTGTCCGCTGCAACTCGGCGGCGGCCGCCTCGGCCTCCTCGATTCCCGGCGGCGCCTCGGTCATGCGCAGTTGCACGAGGTGGGCGCGGAGGTCGTCGAGGTCGCCGGGAAACGCCGCCTCGGCGGCGACCTCGCACAGCGCCGCCATCGAGACAGCGTCCGCGACGAGCTGCCGGTCCGCAAGCGGCGATCCGACGTCGTCGAGCGCGAGCCACGATCGCGGCCCGTCCTCGCCCGCGGCGAACGCGCACAGGTAGACGCGTGCGCCGGCCGCCGGCTCGGTCGCGAGGACGCCGACCACCGCTTCGCCGTCACTCGCGTGAGCCGACGCGGCGGTCGCAAGGCGCGCGAGATCGTCGGACAGGGCCACCGTGGCAGGATACGGAGGTGGCCCACCGCCGCAGCCATGCGATCGCGCTGTTCGAGCCTCTCGGCCCGACGTACGACCGCGTCGGCGCCGTGCTGTCGCTGGGGCAGGATCCCCGTTGGCGCCGGTTTCTCGTGTCGAGGCTCCCGGCCGACGGCGGCCACGTGCTGGACGTCGCCACCGGCACGGGGCTCGTGGCGGACAGGCTGGTCGCCTGCGGCTTCCGCGTCACCGGTCTCGACCAGAGCGGCGGCATGCTCGCCGTGGCGCGCGCCCGGCTCAATGGGCGCGCCACGCTCGTGGAGGGGCACGCCGACGCCCTGCCCTTCCCCGGCGGCGCCTTCGACCACCTGACCTTCACCTACCTGCTGCGCTACGTCGACAACCCGGCCGTAACGCTCCGCGAGCTGGCGCGCGTCGTCCGCCCAGGCGGGACGGTGGCCATGCTTGAGTTCGGCGTGCCTCGGGGCCTCTGGCACCCGCTGTGGCGCCTCTACGTCGGTGGGCTGCTGCCGCTGGGGGGAAGGGTCGTCTCGCCCGGCTGGCACGAGGTCGGGCGCTTCCTCGGAGGCTCTGTCTCCCGCTTCTGGGCGCAGCTTCCGGAGCCGCGCCTCCTCGAGCTGTGGCGTGACGCGGGCATCGCCGACCCCCACCTGCGACGGCTCTCCCTCGGTGGAGGCGTCGTCGTGTGGGGTGTGCGGCAGTGACCGAGACCCGATCCGCGTTCTACGCGCTCCGACCGGGAGGCTGGCGCGACTACGTCACCCTCCTGCATCCGCCGTACACGCTCTGGCACCTGTCCTATGTCATCGTCGGTGGCTGCCTCGCCGCCGAGGTGTCGTGGAGCCGGCTCGGCCTTACCGTCCTGGCCTTCGCTCTCGCCATGGGCGTGGGCGCGCATGCCCTCGACGAGCTGCACGGGCACCCGCTGCGCACGCAGATACCCGATCGGGTGCTGGTCGCGCTCGCAGTCGGCTCGATCGGGCTCGCGTCGGCGATCGGCATCGTGGTGGCGCTGGACTTCAGCCTCTGGCTGCTCCCGCTCGTCGCCGCAGGGGCGTTCCTCGTCCCCGCCTACAACCTCGAGCTCTTCGGCGGCCGTCTTCACTCGGATGTCTGGTTCGCGCTCGCCTGGGGTGCCTTCCCCGTAGTCACCGGCGGTGTTGCTAATTCTGACAACATCAGCGGGGCGATACTGCTCGGTGCGGGCTGGGCGACGCTGCTGTCGCTCGCGCAGCGACGGCTGTCGACCCCGGTGCGGCGGGCGCGCCGGGCGGCGATCGACGTGCGCGGCGAGATCGCGCTCGCCGACGGGTCGGTCGAGGCCGTGA
>Ga0247727_10016822_pt1 | contig 11734 bp, 8 predicted proteins | sample WisWelCaveWW1625_FD_202498 | JGI IMG/M metagenome (GOLD analysis project Ga0247727, IMG submission 202498) | Biofilm microbial communities from Wishing Well Cave, Virginia, United States - WW16-25 | ecosystem: Environmental > Aquatic > Deep subsurface > Groundwater > Cave microbial mat | place... | reverse complement strand
CGCTTTCAAGACCAGCACTTTGCCTTTGATGGCTTTGGCGAGGCGCGGAAAGCGGATCAACCCGACGACGAGCATCACCGGAAAAATTTTGTAGCCAAAAATCACCGCGGCCAAAAAGAGCAGCACGAGCGAGGGAAACGCTTCGAACACGCTGCTCACGTAATCGAGTCCGGCTTCGACGCGGCCGCCATAATAACCCGCCCAGCCGCCGAAGAGCAGCCCGAAAATCATGGCGACGCTGACGGCGACGAGGCCGGGCAGCAGGCTCCAGCGCGAGCCTAAAACCAAAGCCGCCATCATATCGCGGCCGCGAATATCCGTGCCCAACGGATGCGACCGGCGCGTTGCATACAAGTGATAGCTTTGCTTCGAGCCATGCTGCGCGCCGGATAACGCCAACACTTCCACCTCATGCTTGTCGATTTGCTCCGCCGCCGGCGTCCAGCGCATCACGCCGGAGGATGAATCGATCGTCATGCCGGAGGGCGCGCGCTTCAACTGAAAAACCACTCGTCCGGAAAATCCCGCCGCTTGCACTTGATACTCGTACCCTCGCCCGGCGACCGCCGTGTATTTGGGCGTAGAAATAATCGCGCCAGCCGTATCGATCGTAACTACGGAATCAAACGGCGGCGAGGAATGATTGAAAATATCGAAACTGAACTCGCTCTCCTGTCGTTGATACGGTTCCGTTTTCGTCTCGAGGGCTTCATAAAGCCAGCGCTGCAAAAAGCGCCACTGCGGCGGCGTTTGCCGGAGGTCTTCGCGGTTCAAAGCCTCCGCGTGCGTGTAAGAAATAATATTGCCCGCGAGCAGCAGCAAGAGAATCGCCAACCCGGCGCCAAGCTCGAGGCGGCTGCTCTTCCACCCGGCCTGCCGCCGCGCGCTCGTCACGGCAGATTTTTTTTCGATAAACGTTCGCTGCATTAAGCCCTTGTTGGCCAAAAGTTAGAAAAATTTCAGAATTTTATATCCCCAACGGATGAAAAAACGACCAACGGATTTTGGCAAACTGATTGCCATGTTTCTGTTAAAAAGTTTGATGCAAAAGCTTAAGGCAAAACCATTCAATGTCTTTCGCATCAATGATATTGCCATTTAATGTTTTTATCCGTTGGTCGTTTTTTAATCCGTTGGAAATTTTTTTAAAAAGCTTTTTATCGCTATCTCGCCTCTCTCTGCGTCTCGTGTGTAGCGAGCATCTGTCGTCACTGCCGGCGCAGGCGCGGATCCGACACGATCGCGGCGACTTCGCCGAGGAAGTTCAGAAAAATAATGATCCCGACAAACACCATGGTGGCCGCCAAAATAAACGGATAATCTTTCGCGCCGGTCTCGCTCACGGCTTCCATAATTTGCAGGCCCAACCCCGGCCAATCAAAAATATATTCCACCACGATCGTGCCGGCGAGCAGCAGCGAAATCTTGCCGGTGAACACCGCAATCATGGTGATCGCCAGGCTGCGCCCGACGTGCCGCGTCAAGCCGAGGCCGCGCGCCCGCAGCGCCCGCACGAAATCCTGCTCCAACACCTTCGTGGTTTCTTCCCGCAAGACGCGCACGACGTCCGCCAGCATGCCGTCGCCGAACGCCAACGCCGTGATCGGCAGGCCGTAAATCAGCAGGCGCGAGGCCAGGCCCGGTTGCCGCGCCAACTCATCATATTGCGGATAAAGGCGCAGCAGCTTCGCGACGAAGAGCAGCAGAAACGCCGCCCACACCAGCACAGGCAGCGCGGACAGCGCATAGATCAGCTTCGTCCAGATTTTCAAAATTCGGTTGTCGCGTTGCAGCGCCGCGCCGATGCCGGTGGGCACGCCGAGCAAAAAGACCAGCGCCACGGCGCCGGCAATCAGCGTCAGGCTGTTCAGCCCGCGATTGAGCAGCACCGCGCCGATCGGCAGATACTCTTTAGCCGTGCGGCCGTAATCAAACGTGAGAAAGGTGAAAAAATTCTTTTGCACCCTTTCCCCAAAAGAAAGCGTCAGCGCGCTATCCGGCACTAAGCTCAAGAGGAAGGAAACCAGCATTCCCGCCCCGAAGAAAACCAGCGCCGCGACAAAGAACCGGCGTACAATGTTGATCAGCATCATGAGGCCGTTGATGAATTACCCGGTTTAACGTCCGGCGGCGCGATACCGCTGCGGAATATACCACTGCGGAAAATAGGTGAAAAAGTAATATGGCTCGATGCGCGTGCCGGCATAATGCAAATGCACCGCCGCGTAATTATCCGGCGAATACAGAAACGTATACGGACACGCTTCGGCAAGAATTTTGTGCAGTTGCTGCATAATCCGCTTGCGCAAATCACGATCGGTTGCTCTCTCAAAAAGCGCTATCGCTTCATCGACGAGGGTATTGCCATAACTGACAAAATTGTTCCCGCCGGCAAACTTCGCCTGCGACCGAAACAAGTCGGTGATGTCATAGCTCGGGTCAAACGTCCAGGTCTTCCACGCGATGTCGAATTTATGCTCCACGAGCAGGCGGCGCAAATAGGTGTCGAGGTCCAAAGGCTCCAGCTCGGTTTGGACGCCGACCGCGCGCAAATACGACGCATAACTCTCCGCCACATTTTGGACGACCGTGGAACCGCCCACGCGCTCGACCGGAATGGTGAGACGAAACTTCAGCGGCTTGCGATCCGCCGGCGTTTCGCGCGAGCCGTCGCCGTTGGTGTCGCGATAACCGGCGTTCTCGAGCAGCCGCTTGGCCTCCTCCGGATTGTACGGCAACGGCAAGACTTGCGGATTGAAATACGGGGCTTCCTCGACAAACGGACCCGACAGCACCTTGCCTTTGCCGGCATACCACTGTTTCAGCATTTCCTCCCGATTCACCGCGAGGGTCAAGGCTTTGCGCACGTCCGGATTCTTTAAAACCGGATGCTCGCAGTTGTGCGCAAACACGTGAATGGTGAAAGATTGATACTGCTTGAGATTGAACAGGCCCGAGTTCTCCAACCGCGTGATTTCTTGCGGCGGCGTTTCGATGACGAGCTTGATGCCGCCGAACAAAGCGTTGTTGACCAGGCCCGACGGATCCGGAATATACTTCATCAGCACCGATTCGATATTGCCGCGCGCGCCCCAATACGCGTCGTTGATTTTCAGCGCAACATCGCCTTCAATGGTTTTCGCGCCGAACAGATACGGCCCGGTGCCGATCGGCCGGCTCGACAGCGGCGTCACCCCCTGGCGATCGAGATAGCGCTCGTCAAACAAATGTTTGGGAATAATCCAGGTGTCGAACAAATTAATCGCGTCCGCGGTCAGGTTGGAGAAGTTGACGATGAGGCTGTAATCGTCGACGACTTGCACGCTTTCGATGACGTTGTAATTCAGGCTGATTTGCGGGCGCGCAATCCGCTTGATGTATTCGATGGTGAATTGCACGTCTTTCGCCGTCAACGGAATGCCGTCGTGCCAGGTGACGTTGCGCCGCAAATAAAAAATGATCGTCCGGTCTTTCTTCTCCCACGAGCTGGCCAGCACCGCATAAACCGAATCCTCGGCAAAGTCATAGCGCACCAGGCTTTCATAGATCAGCGCAAACAAACGATCCGAGGGCCCGCGCGCCGCGGTGCGCGTGTACGGATTCAAATTGCCGGCGCCTTCGCCTTCGCCGTAGATGAGCTCGCCGCCGCGCAAACTCGGCTGCGGCTTCGGCTGGTTGCGCCTTTGCTGGCCCGGGCGCGGCGCCGTCTGCGTTTGCGCCCAACTGCTCCACGCCAAACCGAGACCAAGCAAGCAACATACCGCAAAAAATCTTATTGCCGGCGCAACGTTTCTCTGAACACGGAGCCACGGAGAAAAACGAGACGCCACGGAAATTTTTTTTAAGCCCCGTGCCTCTCCGTGCGCTTCGCTGCTCCGTGTTAAACAGACTGCTCGAAAATTCTCCGTTGTTGCTGCGGAGCCGCATCCATCGTGATCGTTTTCGGTTCGGATAAAATTTTCAAATCGTTGCATAAGCCTCGCCGCCGCTTTCATTTTCTGATTGAACAATTGTTGATTCCTTATCTGATTTTTTTGCCTTCTTTTATTCTCGGCGTGAAGATTCCCTGCGCGATATCCAAAACACCGAGCGTCACCGGATAGGCCTCGCGCAAACAGGCAATGTGCCCGAGAATCTCAATGAAATATTGCCGCGCCCATAAATCGTATTTGACTTGCGCGAGGGTAAGCAAAAACGCCGGCTCGATGTAGCGCATCTGATCTTTGCGGCTTTCCGGATAGGCGGCTTGCATCACCTCGAGGGCTTCTTCGTAGCGCTGCACTTGCGCCAACGCCCGACCGAGCGGCAGCGCGAGCTCCATTTTCGCGCTCGCGGCATTCAGATGTTTTTGATGCAGCGCCAAAATCGGCTCGGCATTTTTGACCAAGCGGCTCGTCACCTCCGCCCACTCCAGGGCGATGGCCTCATTGGCGCCGGGGAACGCCTGCCATTTTTGCCCGGCCTCGGCGCGCTGGCCGCTGCGAAAAGCGATCGCGCCCAAATAAATATCTTTTTGCGGCAAATTCGTCTGTTGCAAAAAAGTACGCGCGCGGGTGTCATCGCCGGCTTCATACGCGCTGACGCCGGCGTAATAATTCGCCGGCTCGCGGCCCTTCGCGGCTTTATAGCGGCTGAAGACCTCGGCGGCCGCCGCAAAATCCGCATGCGCCAAAATCTGCGGCGTCGCCGGGTCATAAAATTTTTGGATATAATTTTGCTCGAATTTTTGCTCGGCGTCAGCGGCCGTGCTGTTCAACAACGCCGTTTGGAGTTTGTTAAGCTCCGGCAGCGAAATGTTCTGCTGCGCCGCGGCCCACAAACGGCAGCGCAAATCCGCGAGGCTGCTGCCGCTGCCGCATTTGCCTTCGCTCTTGAGGCCGGCGGCCGCACGGGCATACGCGAGCTCTCCAGCCAACCCGGCGCTCACCTTGCTCCACGCGGCATTCGCCTCCGCGGTTTTGCCCGATTGCTGTTGGCAAGCGCCGATCCAAATTTGGCAGCGCTCGGCGTCGGCGCCGGTCAATCCCCGGCCCGCGCGCTGCAGCGCCTTCAACGCCGGCGCATATTCGCCGGACTCGTACAAATAGCGCCCGAGGAAATACGGCGTCAACGCAAAACGTTTGGCGGCTTTGCTCGTGTCGCGGTCAAAATAATAATCGCGCCCCACTCGGATTTGCAGCGCCGCAAGATCGCGCAGCATGTACCCGCGCCGCATATACGCGCCCCCAAGCTGCACCATCTCCCCGTTGCTCAAGCCCGACAAATCCGCGCTCTTGGCCAGCAGCGCTTGGATGGCTTTCGAGTATTGGTGCTCGTCGAAGAAAGTTTTGGCCTCTTGGGCGGAAGCAGCGCCGGTTTCAAAAAAAATGAAGGCTGCTAAAACCAACCACGTGATTTTAAGTTTGTGCAAGGGCAGCTCCGTTTACAAATTCAATGCCTGCGATAAAATTTTACCGCCAGGACACGAAGACACTAAGAATGACTTCGTGTCTTTATGCCTTCAAAAGACAGAAAAATGGAGGACAGAAAAATGATCCGCAAGCGGATCAAATTTGTCATGATTCCGCACAGCGGAATGTTTGCCCCGCAAACATTTTTCTGTCTTTCATTTTTCTGTCTTCGTTTTTGTTCAAGCCAATTTAACATTGTCAAGTTTATTGAGCTAAAGTAACCACCACCTTTTGCGTCACTGTATCAGAAAGTATTCTAAAATCTCGCTGATCTTCAGCGAAGACGATTAAGGATACTGTATACGTCCCGGCGGCAGCGTAAGAATGGCTCGGGTTCGGCAAATTTGATTTTTGCCCGTCGCCAAAGTTCCATTCGCGTCCGCTCCAATTCGTGACATCGCTGCCGTTTTCAATAAAGCCGCCTTTAAAAGAGCTATCGGCAAACGTCACATTAAGCCCGTCGCTCTGAAACGTGAAACAGGCCGTGGGATTATACCGGCGATAGACTTTGATATAATGCCGCTTGATCGACGAATCCTGCTGCACGCCGTCGGAAACGCGCAGCTTAACGGCGTAACAGCCGCGGCCGGCATACGCATAGCGATGCGGCCCTTTCCCGGTTGCGTCGATCGTTCCATTATTGTCAAAATCCCATTCCCATTTTTGAATCGCCTGCTCGCCGGGTTTCGAACTGTCGCTAAAGGTGACGCGAAATTTAAAACCATTATTGATGGCTGCGACCGTATCCCGTCTGCCTTGCGCGCTCGTGGCCGCAAAATCCGCTTGCAGCGGCAGGTTCGTGCCCGGCGCCTCCGGCAGGCTGATGCAGGCCTGCAAGCCAATGCCACAACAAAGCGCGACGGCTTTGAGGGCGATACTGAAACGAAATTGCACGGTTGAAATCATCCTAATTTACCAATCTTTTAAGTAGGCCACGCCTCCGGCGGTGGCGGATCTAGAGATGATGAGTCTTAATTTTTTGTTAATCTAATCATCTCTCTATGATTATGGATTGCTACAATTACCAGTCAACTCCTCACAAATTCTTACAAGCCATGCGTTAGTCCATGGTCCCACATTCCCAGCTGCATCTCTAGCCCGAACACGCCAAGAATAAAATTCATAAGGAAGGCTCTCATTAGGTTGTACCACATACTGCGTAGTCAAACTACTTATTGCAATCGGTCGTTGCGCAAGAGTAGGATTAGCGGGTAATGGCGATAGTTTGAACGCATCGTCTTCCCAAACTTCCAGATCGTATTTAACGTTAGCTTCGGCAATTCCATCCCATTCAAATGTTGGTGTTCTGTCTGTAATGGCTATACCAGCGTCAGGAGATTTTAATTTCGGTAGTGCAGTCGGTGCCACATTATCAACTGTAAATTTACTCGTGCTAGACCAAAGACCAGTGTTGCCAGCCACATCTTTGGCGCGAACACGCCAAAAATAGAGCGCGTCCGAAAGCTCATTAACTCCATTTTCAATTTTATGTGAGTTCGTGTTTGTTTCTCTTCTTATTAAATTTGAATTATCCGGAAAACTCATATTGCGTGAAACTTCGATACCATATCGTATACCTTGTTCGTTAATCGCATCCCATGTCAAGGTCGGCATTCTTTCTTGAAATACTTGCCCATCTTCAGGCAATCTTGGCTGCGGCGCCGACGGTCCTTGCGTATCGATATTAAAATTTGCCGTTGTTGACCAGGTGCCTACTGTGCCGCGCGCGCTTTTGGCCCGCACGCGCCAAAAGTACGCGCCGTCGGTGGAAAGCGTTTGGGTGCGCACGGTATCACTGCCCTCATTGGGTGTTGGGTCAGTATCGCTCGGGTTCGGATTTGTGCCGATTTGAAAAAGATAGTTCGCCGCATTTTGCGCTCTCGACCACCTAAAAATAATGTCTCTTTGATTTCCCAACGACTGATTTTGTGGAGCAATCAGCACAGGTACTCCGACGGTGTCGTCGACCAGTTGCGGCGCTTCCGGGAGTTTGAGGCAAGACCCTAAAACACCACAAGTAGTTAAAGCGGCAAGCAGATTTAAAAAAATTCTTTTCATAGTGTTCGTCAAGGGACCGTAATTGTTCTCGTAAAACTTGAAAAAAGACTAGAATTATTAGATGAATTACTCGCTTTTAGGGTGACATCGTAATTGCCGGCTATAGAAAAAATATGTTCTGGATTTTGATCATTTGACGTATTTCCACTGCCAGTATCACCGAAATTCCACTCCCACTTGATTTCGTCGGCCGCCCCTTTATCTGAATGATCAGTAAATTGCACTTTTAATCCATCTTTGACAAAAGCAAAGCACGCCGTGGGGCGCTGCATAAAAGAAATCTTAACAAAATTCTGCACAAATTTTTCATGACGTTTCACACCATCAAAAACTTTAAGCCTAACATAATAACACCCGCCTGCCCTATAGGTAATTGTATGAGGGCCGCGATCAGTCCTTTGGGTGGTTGTTGCCGTAATTATTTTGACGTCATCATTACTAATTTGACCAACTTCAAATTCCCATTCCCAGTTTGTAATTGTCCTAGTACCTGACTGCGAGTTATCTGTAAATGTCACATCGAACTGGAAGTTTGAGTTAATCGTTGCTCGTTTGTTGTTAGAAGTTGACGTAAAATTTGCTTCCGGAAGCCGAAGAAAAGCACGGAAAGAATTCGGCTCAGCCCAGTTTCCAACAAGGTTCTTGGTTACATTGACGCCTCTCACGCGCCACTTATAATCTCCTTCATTTATAATCCCTACTAGTGTGTAAGGGATAGCATTCACTGAAATCGGTGCCGGAGAATTATCCGTCAAAGCTTGAGAAGCAAGGACATATTGCAATTCGTATCCTGTAACATCATTTACCGGATTCCATTGAAAACTAATGTTTTTTGCTTCAACCATTGCCCCGGTTTGGGGAGTTTGTAATTGCGGCACACCTAAGGTTTCATCTACCGGTGGCGTAATTTCTGGCGCCTCCGGCAGCTTGAGACACGACACCAGCGCCAACACCAGCACCAGCACGAGAGCCGCGCTCACCAAAATAAAACTTTTCTTCATCGTTCCACCTTCCGCTGACAAGATCATTATATCGCCTGAAGTGCATTTGTGCAAATGCACTTCAGGAGGTTTGCTCATCAAATAAATCAAGCCATAAAAAATGAATGCTTTAGTTAACAGTAAAATTGAAAACCGGTGATGACCACTCACCTATCATATTGTTGGCGTCTTTCGCTCGAACGCGCCAGTGGTAAGTTTTCCCATTCATAAGGGGCGACGGATTTTCAACAGTATTTTGAACAGTATATTCCGAGTTTGTTAACGCTGGTTGAATAATCACCAGTGTTCCAGAGAAATTAGAGTTATCAGCCACTTGCAGTTCGTAAGACACCGCGCCAGTAACATTTCGCCAATCAAATTTTGGAGTGCGATTCGTCATACTCCCATTTACCGGTAGAAACACGAAAGGTTGGTTTGGTGGGTCATCATAAATGACAAAAAACCGAACCGCAGAAAATTGACTAACACTGTCAAGTTTATCTTTTGCTTGAACACGCCAAAAATAAGTCGAATCTGGCAACAGCATAGCGTGCTTATAAGAAGAAGCAAGAGGCGATGAAATGGTTACATTAATTTTTGGACTTCTAAAAACAGGTACGCCATTATCTACAGAATCAGTCACTTGCAACACATACGAATTAGCACCAGGCACGTCTAACCAATCAAAAAGTGGTTGCCTATCGCCGGGAATTGTAACCATGATTGTAACCATGTCATTCGGCGCCAGCAAAGTAGGTGATAATTGGGCTCCAATAGTTACTACTCCGATATCAGAAAAATCGCTAGAATTCACTCCATCAAATGCCTGAATACGCCAAAAATATTTTTTGTCGCTCAGAGGAGGAATTTTATAACTAGGTGGTAGAGATTGATTTTGAAAAATGCGAGCTGTACGAGGGTTAGTAAAGTTGACATCCTCAGCTAACGCAAAATCATAATACACAGCATCACTAACTAGACGCCATTTAAATTCTGGAGTGACATTATAAATTGTGCTATCGATAGGTGGTGATAAGAGAACAGGTTTTGCTGGTTTATTCGCATCAACTTTTATAACCCAGACTTTTGAAGGATCACTCTCATTACCGGCTGCGTCTCTAGCGAAAACACGCCAATAATACGTCCCATCATCGAGCGCGATAGTTACCTCATATGTTGGGGCTGATAAACTGTCCTTTTTAATGATTGGATTTGCGAAGTTAGATCTACTGACGCTTAGTTGAAATCGATAGAATTTCGCTCCAGCCACATTACTCCATACAAATCTAGGCGTGCTGTCTATGGTTGTTCGATTAGTATCCGCTGGGGATTGTACAGTTGGGGGCAAAGGTTTTTCAGTATCAATATCAAACGAACGAGTTTCCGACCACAAACTAACATTACCTGCCGCATCTTTCGAGCGGACATGCCAGTAGTAAGTGCCATCTGGCCTAAGATTGATTGATGTTGTATAACTAGTAGCGGTCGAGAACCCACTTGTATCAACTGGACTTCCCAAATCGCGACTGTTGTCAATTTGTATTTGATAAAATGCAGCATCACTAACTTCGAGCCATGAAAATGTAGGCTTAAGAATATTCGTCGCAGTTTCATTCTTAGGTAAATTTAATTCTGGTGGTAAAGGCGCACTAATATCAATCGTCACTAATCTACTCGGTGACGACCAAGGTCCAAAATTACCACGATTATTTTTAGCACGTATACGCCATGAATAAGTTGCATCGACAAGACGAATAGGTGCGGTGTTATAGCTTGTATCTGGCAGAACTGGTACTGAAATCACAGGCGAAGAAGGATTGGCTGTATCATAAACCTCAAGATTGTAACTGACCGCCGTTTTTACACGGCCCCATTTGAAAGTTGGGGTTTGGTTATTTATGCTGCTACCATTATCCGGAGATTTTGCAACCGGCGCGACAGGACCATTCGTATCAACAAAGAGTTTCAACGGGAGTTGGGTTGCAGCGCCACTTTGGTTTTTAATACCAATGGTTGCGATAAAACTCGAGGTCTTAAAAGCATTTTCTTGCGTGGTTAAACCGGCGGGGTTGCCATTATTGACGATTAAATTGTTACTGCCGGATTCAGGTTGCAACATTACCGTCCCCGTAATATCAAGAGAATCTGATACACTCTTGTAAGCAAAAACTTTGAAACTGGTGTTTATGCCTGCCGAGGTAAACAACGTGTCTTTATCAGGATATCCTTTTCTGTCGCCAATAAAGAAAATTCGCAGCCGGCTAACGTCCGTGACGGGATACGTCTTGAAGCTCCACGCGTTATTTTCCGCGGTCAGGCTCAGCCCTTCAGTGTCTTTGATGTTGGCAGCGTTCAAGTCGACGGCGATCTCGTCGTTATACAGAAAGTAATTGTTGGGCTCGAGCGAAAATTTGACGACCGTCGCAATATTGTTCGGCGCGGTTTGGCTGAATGCCAGCACGCCGGGAATCGGCGTCAACTGGCCGCCGAGGGTATGCCCGACGCGAAAGGAACCGGTGGCCTTGAGAGAATTTTGATCCATCTGATCGTCAAATTTCACCACGATCACCGTATCGGCGCGCAAATCGACAGAGGCCGGCTTGGGCTCGACGCTGAGAATTTTCGGCGGGCCGTGTTTCGGATCCAAAGGATTGCTATTATCCGGCGCGGTCGGCTTTTTGTTGCACGTCGTTAGGCTCAGCCCAACCAGCAAAAGCGTTGCGATCGAAAAAATATTCTTGCCCATGAGATTACCCGATGCAAAAAGTTAAAGGCGTTAAAACGTAATTTGCGTGTTCAGCCAAATAATCGACTCATCGCCGATGCGGCTCACGTGAATTTGCGGAAATTGAATCTGCGAAGAGCGGTCCAATCGGATCCTGGCGCCACGCGCGCCGGCGCCGGAAAAACCAAAGCTGTCGATCACATTAAGCGCCCAAACGCCGATGCCGACGCCGGTGATAATTTTTTGCAAATTGACTTTGCTGCTCGCTTGATCGAATTTATTTTGCTTGGTATTGAACTTTTGCGTGACTTTATCTTTGCTGCTCGTTTCCGCCAGATAATTCTGCTGCGCCTTGTCATACTCTTCATTCGCCGTTTTAAACTTTGATTTGGCGTTGAAAAACGTCGCCGCCGAGGCGATCGCCGCCGTCGTAAAAAGAAAACCCTTCACAGTTTTGCCGGAATAAAATTGCCCGCCGCCTGGAAACACCGCCGAGAGCAGCACCGCTGTGGTCCTATTCG
>Ga0247727_10016821_pt1 | contig 11734 bp, 11 predicted proteins | sample WisWelCaveWW1625_FD_202498 | JGI IMG/M metagenome (GOLD analysis project Ga0247727, IMG submission 202498) | Biofilm microbial communities from Wishing Well Cave, Virginia, United States - WW16-25 | ecosystem: Environmental > Aquatic > Deep subsurface > Groundwater > Cave microbial mat | place... | reverse complement strand
ATGTGGTAATTTGTCCTGGGCGACTCATCGTATCCATCCTGCCTCCTCGTTGTCTTGGCAGGCAGGTGATACGACTTTTTGAGACTTTTGGTAAGGTTCAGGTATACGACTTTATGAGACTCGACAGCACCGATTAACTGCAAATTGGAATTGTCGGACAAGAACTGAACTGTGCCGAACAAAATGTACGGCACTACAAACAGAATACGAGTGAAAGGTGGGACGAATTTTCCAGTCGGGAAAAGGTAGAGGATCACAAAGAATGTTGGCCAAATAAACACGGCACCTAACGAATATAGGGTCTTGCCCCAGCTCGGGATTTCGGCTTGCGTCAAGAGCAAGTTACTGAAGCCCGGGTCGGTGCCCCATAAGACCAACGCAGCCAGCAAGCCAATCCAAGTGTCCGACTTGCGCCAAAATAGCAAACCACCGATTCCGAAAAAGCAAACCAGAGAGGCTACACTGGAAGCCAACATCGTTACATTAACAATTTCAGGTTGGATTTCCAGCCCGGCCATCAATGTTTGAAGTTGCAGTTCAGTCCAACCATAAAATGCAAAACCCGAATCATTCCCTGGGGTCAGGATATGCCGGGCTTGCCACTTCCCCGATATAGCGATAAGGCTAAAAAACAGACTCATTAAAAACCAAGCTAAAGTTCCTAAACGCGCAATGGCAAGCAGGCGAATGGTAAGACGAGTATCGGGTTGAGTTTGAACCGTCATCTTTGCTCTCCCGCTTGACTGGCGGACTCAGACCTGACACGGTTTTGCGAAGCATACCGGTCAGGTCTTGCCCCGGTCGGCTTCAACCACAAGCTGACCTTCTCCGGCTGCATCGTCTCCTCCACGACCCCGATCAGGGCGGCGGCGAGTTTGTCCATATCCACCTCATCGCGGGCGGTGATGGCAAAGGCGGCGAGGGCCTGTTCGGCGTTGTACTTCTTGCGGAAGAAGCGGCGGTCAATGAAGTCCTGCACCCGGCGGCGGAGCGGGGTGAATAACGCGGCGATCCCCAGTGTGGTGATTACGGTCACGATGGGGGAGTTCGCGGAACCCGCCAGGGGGCCGAGAATCCCCTGGAGGATCACCACCCCCCCGAAATACGCGAGCGCCAGCAGGCCGGTGAGCAGGGTGTATTGCAGGGTGCGGCGGATAATGAGGTCGATGTCGAAGAGACGGTAGCGCGTGATGGCGACTGCCACGAGGATAGGAAAAAGGAGAAAAAGAATGCTAAAAATATTCTGCCCAAAAATCGTTAAACGGAAATTTGTTGGACTAACCACGGTAATAACAAGCCCAAGAAAAACTAACCCTAAGCCGAACAGAAACCATTTGGCTTGTTGTCGTTCTACAGAAGTGTAAACGCGTCGGTACCGGTATATTTGCGAAATCAACACAAAACCGAAGATAGGTAAGGCCCCAAACCCGCCTAACCGGGCGCTAACGGTATCAATTTGTGAGGACAAAATCCCCATTGCTGACAGGACGCTCGCAACTTGCAAAGCGATGAACAAAGCAATGGCTACCGAAAAGGGAAGAAATGCTCGACGAGGTACCGTGTGACCATTTGGAAATAGTGCAAGCCATTCCATCCATAAAGGCCAGATAATGTATGCAGGTATCTCAATGATCATGATCGCCCCAGGAAATGTTGGCGCGACGCCAATTGCGCCCGACATGATTGTTGTGGAAAACAACATCAAAACAAATGCAGTAAACTGCCCAAACCCATTCGTTGTCCGCCAAAGGATGATCCCGGCAACCGCATAATAAACCAGAACTTGGATGCTATCGTAGATGATGTTATAAACAGCATTCGTTTGTACCGTGATCCCCCGTTGCTCTGCTTCTGTTTGGGCAATCGCATTATCGTAAATTACCCGCTCGCCTAATTTGAAAGGCTCGATGGTCAGTGTGCTGACGCGTTCGTAATAGCCCGGTACACTGGCCAGCCAAAGCAATAAATAACCAACTGCCAGAATAATCCATACGAGGCGGGCCAGGGGAAGGGAGCTTCTTTTCATGACAGTGTGGGGTTTCCAACAAAACACGCACCACGGCACAATCGTCCCGCGGTGCGTGTTGGGCGATGGCTGATCCGGTTACTTGCGCCCAAAAATTTTCTTGACCATGCCGATGGGCATATACAGCCCGGAGCGGATACCGGCGTTCTTGGTGATGTTGCTCCATTCCTTCCATTGCATGCGGGAGTCCACCAACTGGTTCACCTGCGTGGGCTGTGGGGCGTTGGTGCAGAAATGGTTCGCCAGGTTGACCAGCGTGCCATGCCAGAACGCGTCCTCCGCTTTGTGGGCAAAGCCCAGCCGGAAGCCCATTTCATAAAGCGGGTCATTGGCCCGGATGAGCGCCTGAATCTGGACAACGGTCACGCCCTCCTCAACGAATGCGCTAAACGTAATCATCCCGGCAAACATGTGCCCCTGAGGGGTCATGAACGAAAAAGATATATCGTCGGCGTAGATGACCAGGATGCCGGTGGAGAGTTTCATCCCGCCGGGGGCGGTCAGGTTGATGACGCCGACCTCGCCGGGCTGGATGCCGGTCAGGGGGACGTAGAGTTTGTTGCCCGCGGGCCAGAATGTGGGGAACTGGCTCTTCCATTCCTTGATGACGTATTCCGGGGTTGCGCGGAGATCTGCGCCCTCAAGGCGCACTTTGTACGTTTTCTGCCAGAACTGACCGAAACCATGCGTCAGCCCGGAGAGTTGGCGGCCCTCTACATTGATGTTGATGGCTTCTTTGGAAATATCACCAACGTGGAGTTTATCGACGGGCTTGGCCCAGCCGGTCTGGGAGGGGGGAGTGGGTTGATCAGTCATGGGAGTCTCCTGTTCAGTATTCAGTAGTCAGTGTTCAGTATTCAGTGTTCAGTCATCAGTGGTCAGTATCCGGTATTCAGTGGGCAGTATTCAGTATTCAGTAGGCAGTATTCATCAATGGATTACTGAATACTGATCACTGTTTACTGTTTACTGATTACTAATTACTGACTCCCGCCAGCGCTTCCGCCTCAGTGCTGTAAATACCAATCGCTTCGTCAAGCCGGGTGAGCTTGAAGATTTCAACGTAGTGGGCGCTCAGCCCGCAAGCCATGAGTTTCTGCTTCTGGCGCTGGGCGCGGATGAGCATGGTGACGAGTAGGCCAATCCCGGAACTGTTGAGATAGTCGAGGGCGGAGAAATTGAGGATGATGGCTTTGACGCCGCCATTGCTGGCTTCGGCGTAGGCGTCCATCAGGGCGTTCTCGGCAAAGCCGGTTACCTCGCCCTCGATGTCAATTACGCTGGTGGCGCCCAGTTTGCGGACAGCGGTTTTGAGATTGGGGGTTGGCATGGGGATGGCTCCTGGATGGTTGGTTCACCGGACCCCGAAGGGCAGGTGGTTGATTTGCATTGAGTCTACAAAATGGTCGTCTGCCAAGCGTTACGGGGATCGTTACGGTTTGGAACTTATCTGAATGTTTTATGAGGAAGCCAGGAATGCAGGAAAATAATTTCCGAAAACGGGGTTGGTTCCTGGTTTCCTGGGTTCCTTATTATTTTCTCCAGCCACCCGACAGTTTGCTCTAAGAGCTTGCAGTTGGTTGAGTAGGCGGTGGTTTTCCGCCGTATCGAAACCCACGGGGCAGAAAATTGAACTTGTCATGGGTCTCGATACGCCCCGCCAAACCTGTCCTGAGCTTGTCGAAGGGTGCGGGCGGGGCTACTCGACCAGCGTTGCAAACGAAAGTGTCAGGCAGCTGGTTATTTCCTCAATGAATCTCCATGAAATCAGAGAGCCGGGTGATGGTAAAGATTTCGCGGTAATGCTCCGTCAGCCCATTGGCGATGATCGCCCGGTGGGCGGCACGGGCTTTGGCAAGCAGGCCGACGATCAGGGCGATGCCGGTGCTGTTGATATAGTCCACTTTCTCGAAGTTGAGCGTAACAGAAGCGGCGGGGGTTTTTTCGGCTTCAGCGTAGGCGGCGTTGAGCGCAGCTTCGGCATAGGCGTTGATGTCGCCCTGCAGATCAAGGACGGGCGCGCCGTTTTCGAGACGGACAGTAGCGGTGAAGTTGTTTTCGGTCATGGGTTTCTCCTGATGGAATCGGGCCTGTAGGCGAGGCCTCGTTATAAATTGATTACCAACTCGATGGTGTGGGTGCCTTCGCCTTGAATCATATTCAGGCCGTCCACCATGTTCTTGATGAGGAACAAGCCCCAGCCGCGGGGGGATTGCTCCCCGGCGAGTTTGGCTTCCAGATTGGGTTCGGTGGAAGCCGGGATGGGCGCGCCGCCCCCGTGGTCGGTGAGGTGTACATGGAGCTTGCCCCGCTCTTCAAACACGCGGATGTCCACGAGTTTTTCAGGGTCATATTTATTGCCGTGTTCCATGGCATTCATGGTGGCTTCGGCGACCGCGGTTTCCAGCCGTTTGAGGCGGGCTTCGGGGAGGTGGAGGGAGGGGAGGATGGCCAATACCTGGCGGGCGGCCTCGCGTTCATTGCCGGGTGCGCTGGGGATGGAGAACTCCCCCAGGGTACGCGCCCCCCCGGGAACGGATTCCGCGCCTTTCCCCGGGGTACCGGTATCCCCTAAGCGCTGGATGGTCACGAGGGTGATGTCATCCTCCTGCTCATAATCCACGCCAACAAATCCATTCAGGGCGGCCATCAGGAAATCAATCAGTTTGCCGCCGCCGGGGTGCTGGGCCATCAACTGCTGCATGCGCGGGAAGCCAAACATTTCGCGTGCCACGCTGTGGGCTTCGACAATGCCGTCGCTGGAGAGCAGGACGGTCTGCCCCGGTTGGATGGTGAATTCTTTTTGCTCGTAGGGCATGCCGGGCATCAGGCCGAGCGGCATGCCGGTGGCGCGCAGTTCCACCACGCCATCGCTGGTGCGGACGTAGGGGAGGTTGTGCCCGGCGTTGGCATATTGCATGAGGCCGGTGTTGGGGTCGAGGACGAGGTAGAGGCAGGTGACGAACATTTTCTGCGGGATGTCGGGGTAGAGCAGGTCGTTGACGCGGGCGAGGACGGCGCCGGGTTCCAGCAGGCGCTCGGCGACGGCGCGCAGGATGCTGCGGCTGGTGGCCATGACCATGGCGGCGGGGACGCCTTTGTCGGTGACGTCGGCGACGAGTACGCCGATGCGGCCATCCGGCAAGGTCATGAAGTCGTAGAAGTCGCCGCTGACTTCGCGGGCGGGTTTCCAGTAGGCAGCCAGTTCCCAGCCCGCGAGGGTGGGGACCTGCTTGGGGAGCAGGGTCTCCTGGATGACGCGGGCGACGCGCAGTTCGTGGTCAATACGCTCACGTTCCTGCGCTTCGACGAGTTGCTGGCGGGCGAGCTGGGCGATGCGCAATGCCGGGGAGGCCTGGCTGGAAAGGGTGTTGAGCAGGCGGTAATCGTCGCTGGAATATTCCTGCTCGCTCATGCGTACACCGAGATTGAGCAGGCCGATCAGTTCGCCCTGGCTGACGAGTGGCAGGGCGAGGCGCACGCCTTCATCCTTGAGGGCTTGCAAGGTGGGCGAGGCGAGTTGGAGTTTGTCCACCTCGATGACGCCAGGCGAGCTGGTGATGTAGGCCAGGAGTGGGTCGTTAGGCGGCAAGCCGAGCGGGCGCACTTCACCGCGCGGGGCGGCAGGTGTGGCGCTGGCTGGTTCGGGTGGAGCCGGAACGGGCGTATGCTTGCGGGTGCGCTGGAAGAAGGAAGGTTTATTGTTCATCTTGGCTCCATTTTAGGGGATGTGCGTCTCGCAAACGTTACGAGGAGCGTTACGGTAAAGGACGGCAGACGGTAGACAGCGGACAGCCGGGCTTGTTCAAAAGGGAGAGGCATCATCCACTGTGTATTCTGCATTGCTCTCGCGGATCGCCCCGGATTTGAGTGAGTTTCGGAAGGCTTGTAATTTGGCAAATAGTATTTCGCTCCGAGCATACGCATCTCTTAAAATTCCTGATTCCAAATAGCCATGGCGCTGAATAAGGTGCTGGCAGGCAACGGTCTCAATCAATGAGCGGACGGCATAACCTAGAAATCTCGATTGCTCCCCATCGCTCTGGCTGGTTGAACCCTCTGCAATATTGAGTGCTATGCTCGTGGCAGCGCGTCGGATTTGACTGATCAAGTTGAATTTCTCTGTCTCGGGCAGTTTATCGGCAATCGTGTAAATTAACTCGATATATTCAAGGGCAAATTGCCACACTTCAAGTTTTTCAAATTTGTAACCCATGCTCGCTCCTTGCTAATCCAATAAGCGCAAGCCCCCGACTGCGGTCTGTGGTCTCTCGTCTGCCGTCTGCTCCACCCCCTCCCACTCTCCCGCCCTCCGTCCCAAAGCCCGCCATTCCGGCGACTGGGGGATCAGGCTCAACTCGTAGGCGATGCGCCGCGCCGCCAGCCCGACAATGGCGGTATAGGTCGGGTAGGCCAGTTCAAGGGCCGCCAGTTGTTCCACACGGCTCCCTGCCGCCATACTCGCCGCCACCAATTGCACCACCTCCACCGCCTGCTCGCCGACCACATGCGCGCCTAAAATCTGGCGCGTCTCCCGCGCGACAATCAGCTTGCAGAACCCGCCCGTGCGCCCGTCAATGACCGCCCGGTCAATCTCCGCAAAGGGGACGACAGCCACGGCGGCATTCGCCGCCTGCGCTTCGGTCAGCCCCACGCTCCCGTATTCGGGGTCGGTAAAGCCGCCGTGCGGGACGATGAAATGCCCGTAAGTTTGCCGCGCCCCCAGCACGGCATTTTCCGCGGCCATGCGCGCCTCATGCCCGGCGCTCTGCACCAGCATCATGCGCCCGGTGATGTCCCCGGCGGCGAAAATGTGCGGGACGCTGGTTTGCAGGAATTCATTGACGGGGACAAACCCGCCCACCGGGGTGAGGCCCGCCGCGGGCAGGTTCAGCCTCTCCATGTTCCCCGGCCAACCGACGGCGAGAAGGATGGAATCCGTGGAAAGCAAATGCGTCTCATTTCCCTGGGCGTAATGCAGTGTTATTGGACTGCCGACCGCCGACGGCTGATCGCCAATCGCCGCGGTCTGCCGTCCACCGTCCGCTGTTATCCTTTCAACGCCTGCAATCCCCGTCACAATATGAATCCCCTTGCGGCGGAAGGCGGCTTCCATGGCCTGTGAGACGTGTGCGTCCTCGGCGGGTAAGATCCGCGGGGCCAGTTCCAGCAGCCAAACCTGCGCCCCAAAATCCGCAAAAATCGAGGCCAACTGGCAGCCGGTGGCCGCCGCGCCGATGATGGCAACGGACCTGGGCAGGGCTTTCAGCGACCAGACATCGCTGTGGGTCAGGGCATATTCCGCGCCGGGGAAAGGCAGGCGGCGTGCATGGCCGCCCACGCAAAGGATGAATTTTTCCGCGCGGAAACGCCCGCCTCGCGTGGTTGCCAGCGTGTGCGCGTCCACAAAGCTGGCATCGCCGGTCTCGGTGAACACGTTCACGCCCGCGGCGCGCAGGTGCTGGATCAGCTGTTTCTTTTCCTGGATGGTATAGACGATCTGCTGGGTGCGGGCGAGCAGGGCGGGCAGGTCCAGCGTGGGCGGCGCGCCGGTGAGGCCATAATCGGCGAACTGGTCGGCGTCGCGCATGAGGCGGGCGGCATGGGCGAGGGCGCGGGTGGGGACACAGCCGTCATTGGTGCAAGTGCCGCCCATGCGGTTGCGCTCGATGACGGCGATTTTTAATTCGGGGCCAAGTTCACTTGCCCGGAGCGCAGCTGTCACCCCGGCGGGTCCGCCGCCGAGGATGATGAGGTCAAAAGTGGTTTGTTCGTTCATGGTTTGTTGGTTGGGTGGTTGGCTGCGTGCTGTTCGATGATTTCCACCGCGTGGGCGATGCCGTCCTCGGAGCGGATTCTTTCGCCCAGTGCAGTGGTACGGGCGCGGAGCGTGGAGTTGTTGACGGCAATTTGAATGGACTCGGCCAATTTTTCGGCGGTCAGCTTTTTGATGCCAGGAGTTTTGGGTCCGACGCCGGCTTTGACCACGAGATCAGCCCACGAGAATTGATCACCGCCAAAAGGGGTGAGGATGCCCGGAATTCCCGCACGCAACCCCGCCCCCGTCGTGCCCGCGCCGCCATGATGGACGACGGCAGCGACCTGGGGGAACAGCCACGCGTGCGGGGCGTTGTCCACGAAAAACACATTGGGGGAGGCGGAAAGTTGGGAAATGCCGCCCCACCCGGTTAACAGGATGCCCCGTTGCCCGGCCAGTTCCAGCGCCTTCAACGCGAGGCGCGTTTGGCGTTCCGGGTTTTCGGTGTTCATGCTGCCGAAGCCGAGGTAGATGGGGGGCGGGCCGCCTGCCAAAAAACGGAGCAAGTCGGCGGGTGGCTGCCAATCCGGAGCGGGGTCTAAAAACCAGTAGCCGGTGATGTGCCGGTTGGCGTCCCAATCGGAGGGTTTGGGGAGCAGGCTGGGGCTGTAACCATGGAGGAAGGGCATGTTCAAGCGGTTTGCGTAAGCGAACATTTCCGCTTCCGAACGCCACGCGGGGAGGCCCAGGCGGGCGCGCCACTGGTTCGTTGCCGATCCGCCCACGCTCCACAACATCCGGGAAACCAGCTTATGTGTGAGCAGGTTATAGCCGCCGCCCAACGAAAAACGAAATGGGAGCCAGAACATGGGAAAGGCGCGGGTGGGAGCCAATGGGACCAGATAGGCGAACGCGACAGGAATTCCCCGCAGGCTGGCAATTTCCAACGCCCCCATCCCGGTGCCTGTCTGGATGAAAAAATCAGCATCTTCCGCCGCCCGCCAGACATCATCCTGCGCTTCCTCCAGACCCTTGCTCAACACTGCGCGCATCGTTCGCATAGCCCGCAGGCCGCCGCCGCTTTTCGCCAACTTTTGCATTACCTCCTGCGGATTGAAGCGCACGGGCGCGCTGTCCACCCCATACGATTGAATCCAATCCGCAAAGGTCTGTGGCGCGGCGAGGGTGACGCGATGCCCAGCTTGTTGCAAGCCGACGGCGAGGGCAAGATAAGGTTGCACATCGCCGCGTGAGCCGAGGGTGGAAATGAGGATTTTCATGCTATTTATCCTTCAACCACAAGCTGACCTTCTCCGGCTGCATCGTCTCCTCCACCACCCCGATCAGCGCGGCGGCGAGTTTATCCATGTCCACCTCGTCGCGGGCGGTGACGGCGAATTGGGCGAGGGCTTGCTCGGCGTTGTACTTTTTGCGGTAGAAGCGTTGGTCAATAAAATTCTGCACACGGCGGCGGAGCGGCGTAAAGAGGGCGGCGATGCCGAGGGTCGTAATCACGGTCACGAACGGGGTTTCCGCGGAACCCGCCAGGGGGCTGAGAATCCCCTGGAGGATCACCACCCCCCCAAAATACGTCAGCGCCAGCAGTCCGGTTAAGAGGGAATATTGGAGCGTCCGGCGGATCAGGATGTCAATGTCCCACAGCCGGTAACGCAGGATGGCAAACAGGAATGAGAAAGCTAAAAAGCCATAGCCCCCGGCGTAAACGGGGCCGTTGATCAACATCGCCAGGATGCGCGCTTCAGACGGCATGTTGAACGGGTACTGGACGATGACGGTGACGTAGTAGGCGCCGATGATGAAAGTGGCGACGATTCCCAGCAACACCCATTTGATCTGCTGCCGCTCCGCCGGGCTGGAAGCTTTGTAGTAGCGGTAGGGCATGGCGTAGGCGGCGAAACTGATCCAAAGCGCGGTAAAAATCGCGACCAGGGCGCTATAAACCGGCTCCGCCGAATCCGCAAAAAACATCACCAGGAAGACATAGATGGGGGTGATGATATACACCGGCCAACGCATCCAACGCGGCTCAAACTGCCCGGTGGGGAAGATGAACGGGATGGGCAGGAAGAGCGCCGAGCCGATGCCAAAAACGATGGCCTGGAAACCGAGGAGCGCCGGGTCAACGCCCTGTACGCCCTCCACCAGCACCGACATCAACGCACCTGAAATGACCATCGCCACCCAATCATCCGACCTGCGCCAGAACAGCAGGAAGCCAACGAGCGCAAGGCTCAACCGTGCGATCAGTGAAGAAACCAGCATGAAGGGCAGGAAGAAAGGCAGCCCCATGGCCGTGGCGATGTCCACGTCTTCGCGGGTGAACTGGGTGGACATGGGGCAATTGGCGTCCGGCGCACTGCAACCGGGGAGCGGGTCGTTGATGGCGCTGAGGGTGCCAAGTACAAACAACATCAAACAAGCGGCTGCAAACAAAATCCAGCCCGCCCGCGCCAGGTGAACCCAGGGCGGGCGGAGGGTGGTGGAGGAGGGAGAGGTGGGTGGTCGGGGCATGAGGGTCACCGTATTCCGTATTGCGTATCAGGGTCAGGTCATTAACCCTATCGCCATGGCGAGCAGGAAGAGATAGGTGAAGAATGGGAGCCAGTCGCCCCAGCGGGGGATGATCACGCCCACCGACAACAGGACCAACCCACTGTGCACCCAGCCCGCCAGGGGGAGCGCACCCCCCAGGGCCAGCGCGGCCCCCATCAACCCCGCGCCAGCCAGCACGCAATACGTATGCGGCCAAAACGTCTGCCCGCCAATGTTGATCGCCACCGGCTGGGATTCCCGGTAATCCTTAAGCAACGCCGCCGCCGCCGGCAAAAATCTCAGCCGCCGCAGGCTGATCGGGACCCACAGCAGGCCGCCCACCCCAAAGAGGAGCGCGGCCCCCAAACCGATCCAGCGCGGCGCGCCCTCCGGCAGGCGCGCCGCCACCAGCCCAAAAATGACCGCCGTTACCAGGAAGCCCAGCGGGAAGATGACCGCCTGCGCCGTCCAGCCCAGCGGGTCTTCGGCGATCAGGGCCAGCTCCTGGCGTGCGTCCGTATGCGGCCATACGCGAAAGTAGGCAGCGGAGAACGCGCCGACGAAAAAGATGATTACAGTGATGAGCAGGGCGAGGCCGAGGGGTTGCATGGGGTTTACCTTCTACTGTCCATTTGCAAGGAACGGCGTTCCTATCAGTTCACCTGCCATCCATTCCATAATCAGGAACGCCGTTCCTATGAAGCGTGAAACGTGAACTGCATTACGCGGTTCACATTTCACTTTTTGCATTTTTACGCTTTCGCCTTACGGCTCCGTCGTGAGGTACGTATACAGCGCTACCAGATCATCATCCGTCATCTTGGAAGCGTTTTGCCACGGCATCTGCGGCGGGAAGGGATTGTTTCCGGGACGGACGCCGGTGCGCATCATCTCGATGAACTGCGCCAGCGTAACCGTGCTGACCAGCGGGCGCGGGTTCGGGACTTCCGTTGTGAACTGGGTGGCCGGGGAACCCGTCATGTCCGGGCCGTGACAGCCGCGGCACTCGCCAAAGGTGGCGACGTATTTGCCGTATTGAACATTGGGGCCGGGCGCGGGAGCAGCGATGCTGGCGGGGCGTACTTCCGCCGGCGGGAACAGCCCGGCCCCGAACAGGATCATGCCGAGGAAGTTCAAATCATCGCCGGTGGGGCCTGTCGAAGCGACCTCCGGTTGGGAGCGCAGGAAGGCGATCACGGCGATAATGTCATCATCGCTCATCCCGCCAAAGGGCAGGAGCGGCATAAATGCCAGCAGCCGCCCTTCCTGGTTATGGCTTTTTCAAGAAGGGTGATTTACGGTGAGCAGTAGGCTAAAAGCTTCGGCGAGATGACCTTCGTAGTATCGCCGGGCCTTTGCGGCGTTGCAATGGCCAGCTCGTTTGATCAAGCCGATCA
>Ga0247727_10016820_pt1 | contig 11736 bp, 9 predicted proteins | sample WisWelCaveWW1625_FD_202498 | JGI IMG/M metagenome (GOLD analysis project Ga0247727, IMG submission 202498) | Biofilm microbial communities from Wishing Well Cave, Virginia, United States - WW16-25 | ecosystem: Environmental > Aquatic > Deep subsurface > Groundwater > Cave microbial mat | place... | reverse complement strand
GTTCACCGCGCGCCTGCCCGGCCGGTCGCCCACCGTGAGGCGGCTCATATTGTTGCCGTCGGGATCGAGCATGTAGAGATCAAAGTTCCCCTCGGCCAGCCTCTGCGCCGCGAATACGATCTTGTCCCCCTTGGGCGACCAGGCCGGGGAGGCATTGTAGGTACCGGCGATCGTGAGCTGCTGGGCCGTCATGTCGGCGAGGCTCACGACGTAGATCATCGGGTGGCCCGAGCGGGCGCTCGAAAACACCACCTTCTGCCCGTCGGGAGACCAGTTCGGCTCGACGTCGAACAGCAGGCTCGGCGAAGATTGCTGAAACCCCTCGCCGGAGGCCCGCTTCCATCGGATCTGGCGGCTCATGGGCTCTGGATCTCCGGGGTCGCGGGGATTGACGAGATAGATCTCCGGGCGTCCGTTGAAACTGAGCGTGAGGGCGATCTTCCGCCCGTCCGGGGACCAGGCCGAGCCGCTGTTCATGCCCTCCATGCTCGATAGGATGGCGCGGTTGCCGGTGACCAGATCGTGTCGCTTGAGCGCCGTGCCCTTCTTGCGCTGTCCTCGGTAAACCTTCCACTCATACTGCGTATAGGCGATGGTGCGGCCGTCGGGCGCCCACGAAGGGCTCAGGCTGAGAGTCTCGTCGTTTGTGAGCTTCTTCATGTTCCTGCCGTCGGAATCGGCGATATAGATCTCTTTCGGGGGCGAACGCCTCCGTTGCTTGTCACGGCAGACCATGATGATTCGGCTGTTGAAGAGCCCGCGCTCGCCGGAGATGGCCTTGAGGAGATCCTCGGAAAGAGCATGCACCAGCCGGTAATATTGACCGGGCGCGTACTGATAGCGGGTACCGAAAATCTTCTTTCGCCCGGGGACGTCGAAAAGCAGGGCCTCGAGGACGAGCTTGCCGCCCTGGATCTTGTAACCCAGCTTCAGCACGAACGACGCCTGAAGGGCGGCGAACTCGTCATAGCGCGGGGAGTAAAGCGCGGGAGCGGTATCGATGGCCTCGTAAAGCGCCGGGTTCACGAACTCGAACAGATTGACGAGGTCGAGATCTTCGCGGATCTGGTCCGCAAGCCGCCGCCCCAGCTCGGGCTCGGCTGTCGCCCCCGGAAGCGGATGCACACGGCCCACCGCCATCTTCGCCTTGCGGACGTTGGCGCCCGACACCGTGATGTAGATATCGGCGCCGGCAGACCCTGCGGTGAAAAGGGCCAGCGCGATCAGGACTCTTCGCATCCTACTCCTCCGGACGAAATTCGATCGTTATCCCATCGGCGATGAGAGACAAGTCTTCCGGCACCGGAAAGGGCTGGGATGCTTCCACGGCCTGGAGCACGACCCCGTCGAAAACCTGATCCCGAGAGCCCCGCACGATTCGCTTTGTCTTCAGGCGGCCGGCGCCGGTGATCTCGATATAAACCACGCTGACCAGGCCCTTCTTCTTCTGCCAGGGAAAGATGTTGAAGTTTTGCTTGATCCGTTGAGCGACGAGCGCCGTGTAGCGATCGCGCGAGGTCCCGATTGCCCCCGCCACGGAAGTGCCCTTGGAGGTGATGTTGCCCCTCAACGTCTTGCGGCCAGCCTTGTCGCCCTTGCCCTGCAATGCCTTGACCGCAGCCTCGCGCTTGGCCTCCTCCTCGAGTTTTTTCAGCGCGCGCTCCTGCTCGGCGCGCTGGCGCTGCTTCTCCGCCTTCTCGGCCTCCTTCGCCTCCTTCACCTCGCGGGCCTTTTGCTCGACCGCGAGAGAGAGCTTGTCGGCCTCCTCCTTCTTGCGGGCCTCCTCGCTCTCGACCTCCATCTCCGGCTTCACTTCCGGGATCACGCTCTCGCCCTTCTCCAGCGCCTTGGGGTTCGCCACCTCGGGAAGCGTGGCGTCGATGTCCTGCGCCGCGCTCATCGGCAGATCCGGCAGCCCCACCACGTCCACCTGGATGTAGTTCTGGTAGACCTCCCGCAGGTCCTGCCGCTTGCGGGGCAGGATCGTAATCCCCATTCGCTCGAGCCCCTGAATGGTGAGAAACATCAGAGGCACGGCTGCGTGCAGAATCGCCGACACCACCAGGGCGGATCGGGGGATGTTGAGGAACTTCTGGTTCAACGCCTCGGAAGTCATTTGGGCGGCTGTTCGGGCGGAAGGGTGACCAGGCCGATCTTCTCCACGCCGGCCTGCTTCACCGTGGCCATCGCCTGCGCCACCACCGCGTAGGGCAGGGCACCGTCGGCGCGGATGAAGATCTCCTTCCGCTCGCGTCCCTTGAAGGCGGCCGCGAGGCGGGGCGACAGCCCCGCTAGGGTGATCTCCTCCTTCTCGAGATAGATCCGCCCGTCCTTCAGCAGGCTCAAGGTCAGCGGGTTGGCGCTCTTGTCGATGGCCTTGGCCGATGCCTTGGGCAGCTGGACCGAGATCCCGGTTTCCATCATCGGGGTCGCCACCATGAAAATCACCAGAAGCACGAGCATCACGTCGACGAGCGGCGTGATGTTGATCTCGGACACCGGGCCGCGATCGTCGGAGCTGGAGCTAGAAAACGCCACCGGAGGGTTCACCCCGTGAGGAAGTTCCGCTTTACGATATTGAGGAAGTCGCCGGCGAAATTATCCATCTGGATGCGCAGTCCCCGCACCTTGTGACTGAAGTAATTGTATCCCATCACCGCGGGGATCGCGGCGGCAAGTCCGATAGCCGTGGCGATGAGCGCCTCGGCGATCCCGGGCGCCACGGTGGCCAGCGAGGCCCCGCCCTGGACGCCGATGTTCTGGAAGGCGTTCATGATGCCCCAGACCGTACCGAAGAGGCCGATGAACGGTGCGGTGCTTCCCGTCGTGGCGAGCATCGTGAGGTTGCTCTCCAAGCGAAGCGTCTCGCTGCGGTTCGCGCGTCCCAGGGCGCGCTCGAGATTCTGGATGCCGGACTCGGGGGCCCTTGCGTGCTCTCCCGCGCGGTGGCGATCCTTCTCCATCAGCCGCTGCAGCTCCAGGTAACCCGCCTGGAAAACCTTCGCGACCGGAGCGCCGGGGTATCTCTTCGATTCGGAGTAGATCCCGTCCATGCTCTTCCCGCTCCAGAACACGTCGAGAAATTTGTCGGCGTTCCGCGAAGCACGGCGCACACTCCCCCATTTCCCGAGGATCACCGCCCACGAAAGAAACGAGAACCCCGCGAGAATCACCAGCACGACCATCACGACGAAGCTCGCGTTGGCGATGAGATCGATCCAGTTCATCGAGACCATGGCCTGCGGAGCGGAACTGGAAGCGAAGGCGGATTCCATGAGGAGCCTCTAAGGCACGGAAGTTGCGGAAAGCCTTGGCGTTAGTGTATGAGGGTCCCCCTGGAGCGTCAACAAATGGCGATGCGTCAAGACGAGGCCGTGTCTGGAGTAAACGTGATCGGGGCCGGGCTCGCGGGCAGTGAAGCCGCCTGGCAGATCGCGCTGCGGGGCGTGAAGGTCGATCTCTACGAGATGCGCCCCGAGCGGCTCACGCCGGCTCACACCACCGGAGGGTTTGCCGAGCTGGTATGCAGCAACAGTCTGGGCTCGGAGGTGCCCCACGCCGCGTCGCGAATCCTGAAGGACGAGCTCGAGGCGCTTGGCGGCCTGGTTCTTAAACTCGCCCGGGCCACGAAGGTGCCGGCGGGCGCCTCGCTCGCGGTGGACCGCAGAGAGTTCTCGGAGCGCATCACCCGCGCCATCGAAGGCGAGCCGCTAATTACGATCCACCGCGCCGAGTGCCCGCGCATTCCGGCCGAAGCGATCGTGGTGGTGGCCACCGGGCCGCTCACCTCGGAATCACTCGCGGCGGATCTGCGCGCGCTGGTGGGCCAGGAATCGCTTTATTTCTACGACGCGATCTCGCCCATCGTCTCCGCCGACAGCCTCGACCTTTCGAAGATGTACCTCAAGAACCGGTACGACAAAGGCGAGAGCGCGGATTTCCTGAACATCCCCCTGGAGAAGGCGCAGTACGAGGAGCTGGTGGGCGACCTGCTCTCGGGCGACGTGGTATTGCCGCACGCTTTCGAGGAGGAGCGCTACTTCGAGGGTTGCATGCCCGTCGAGGCGCTCGCCGCCCGCGGGTTTCTCACGCTGGCGCACGGACCGCTCAAGCCCGTGGGGCTCGAGCGCCCGGAGACGGGCCGGCGCCCCTACGCCGCAATCCAGCTCCGGACCGAGAACGCGCACCGCACCGCCTACAATCTCGTCGGCTTCCAGACGAAGCTGAAATACGGCGAACAGGAGAGGATCCTGCGCAAGCTCCCTGGCCTCGAACGGGCGGAGTTCCTGCGGCTGGGCAGCATGCACCGCAACACCTATATCCACTCACCCCGGCTTCTCCAGCCCACGCTTCAGCTCCGCAACCAGGGCCGCATCCTCATCGCCGGGCAGCTCACCGGCACGGAGGGCTATCTGGAATCTTCGGCGACGGGCCTGGTGGCGGGGATGAATGCCGCGCGGCTCGCCCGCGGCGAGCCGCCGCTCGAGCTGCCCCCGGAGAGCATGCTCGGCGCGCTGCTCGCCACGATCACGGACGCCTCGCGCAAGAACTTCCAGCCGCTGAACGCCAACATGGGAATCCTGCCTCCGCTGCCCACACCGACGCGGGATCGCGCCGTTCGCAACCAGCTCTTCTCGGAAAGATCGCGTGTGAAGATCGGAGAATGGATCGCGGGTCAGCGCGGTTTGGTGGGCGGGTTGTAAGCGCCCTCGGTGCCCGTAACGGGAATGACCCCGCGCACGCCATAGCTGCCGGCGTGGTTGGTGGCGGTGTCGTTATAGTCGATCCGTTGGGTGCGGAGCTGCGGAAGATCCTGACCGCTGGTGAAAGCATCGGCGCCCAGGGCGTTCTCGATCGATCCCGTCTTTCGCCGGGGGACCAGTCCCGCCACCGCTTCCGAGATCCGATCCGCCAGCGTGGGAGGAGGCGGCGGAGGTGGAGGTGGAGGGGGCGGAGGCGCGTTGGGCATGGCTTTCGCGATCGCGAGCTTCTGCAGCTCGATCTGGGTCTGCCCACTTAGAGTCTGCGCCTTGATGAGGTCGTCGGTCAGCTTGCCGATATTGCTGGTCGTGTTGACCTGGATCGACGAGGCGGCGGCTACCTGCTTGAGAAGACCTTCTCCCGCTTCCGGAACCTTGAGCTTGTCGACCAGGGAAACGAACGCGTCGGAGTCCGACTTGATCTTTCCGATGGTGGACTTTTCGGCCTCTTCGATCTGCTTGATGTATTTCTCGCCCGCGTTGGCGAGCTCCTTGGTGAGGGGGTTGGGCATATACTTCGCGCCCTCGCCTGCGGCTTGATCGCCTCCTTTATCGCCCTCCGCACCCTTAGCGCCCTCCGCACCCTGGCCCGCGGCAGCCTTGCGGCCGGTCGCGCCCGGATCGGGATTGGCCAATGCGGCGAAGGGATCCGGGCCCGCGGCGATCGCGGGGCGTGCGAGGACGAAGAGCGTGGCTCCCGTCAGTACTGCGAGTTTTGTGAGGTTCCCCAGCATGAATCGGTGTCCCCTACCGGGTAGAAATGCAGGTTCCCTGCCAGATCGCCCCGGATCGGGGATCGCGACTAACTTTGGCGGATCGGCCACTTAGGCGGGCCACCCCTCTCATGGAATGCGCCTGGGCCGTCAGGTCCGTATACAGATGCGGAATACGCGGACTGAAATAAACGGGCGGCGGAAACCCCTTCCGCCGCCCGCCTTGTGCCTTCCGTCCCGCGCATCAAGACTCAAAATTTTTTCCGTCCGGGGGTGCGGCAGAGGCCGGGCCCGGCCTCTGCACTTACCCCCAGCCGCACCACCCGAGGCACCCCACCTGTGCTCCAGCCCCACCACAGCTCAACGCTCGTCGACAACCCCGGGCATTGCGAAGCAGCCCACCATCAGTCGCGACCGGGGGGAAGCACTCCCCCGCGCCCGCGTCATCCACCGCCGTCTTGCCGCAACGTCTTGTACCTAGACCAGTGCAAGCACAGGGCCGAACTGGCCCACGCGCCGCAAGTACGGATAACTCCCGCGATGTTCACTTCGGGTGCAAGCGTCACCCTTCCGCACACGTGTCGAACTTTTTTTCAGCCCTCGCCCGACCCACCCGATTTGCCCACGGGAATCGAGAGCTTGAGCCCATCCGAAAATCTTCAGTACGGCCCTGGTGTATTCCAAGTCGATACAGCCCGCGAGGGGGCCTCAAGACCACCGGACGTTGCTCCGAAGCGGATGACGTAGGGAACCCACTGGGGGGGCTTCGGATGCCGGTGAGACATGCCATTGCGGCGATGGCCGGGGTGCTGGCCTTGGCCGCGGAAGCGTGGGCGGGGGGCCCGTCACGCCGGGTCGTCAGCATGCCCTCCTCGCGCTACTGCGACCCCTCGGTGCTTCTCGATCTGGACGAGGAGGAGCTTCCGGCCGTGGGCTCGGGAGATCAGAGCAAGCTCATCCCCCTGATGCCACGGCTGCTGTGCACCCCGGATGGGCGCCTGCTCAGCCGCAAACCCACGCCCGAGGAAAAGAAGAGGACCCCGGCAATCGCCAAAGCGGCCGCTGCCGCACAAGCCGCCGCCATGCCGATGGCGGACAAACCGGTACCTCCTCCGATCGTGGAAACGGCGCTGGCCGAGCCGCCGCCCCCGTTGCTCGCTACCGAGATCGAGGGTTCACCCCCGGAGCCCCCGGCGGAGGCGGCGCCGGTGCCGGTGGCGGTCAAACGGGCCAAGGCCCGCACTCCCTCCAAGAAGGTACGCGAAGCGCCGATCGCCTCGGCGAGCGCGGTCGTCACGCATGCCCCTCCGCGCCAGCTCGCGAGCATCGCAACATCCATCCGCCGTTGGATTCCGATTCTGGGCTCGCGCCCGGCCACGCCCAAAACCCAGCCCCCCGGCGGCCAGTCCGCGGACTGGCCCTCTCACCTGCGACCCCAGCTCGCGGCGGTGGGCCCCTTCAGCTTTCTGTCCCGCACGGGCGAGCCGATCGTTCCCGTGTCACCGATCCCGGCGAAGCCCAAGAGATTGCCGCGAGCCGAAATCCCTCCCGAGGAAATCCGTACGGCCGGCCCCGTCGCTCCGTCGCCGCGCACTGATTTCCGGCCCATGCCGCGCCCTCCGTCACTGATTCCGCCCATCGACACCCCGGGACAGATCTCGGTGTTTCTTTCCGGCGGAAAGTTTTTTCCGGAATCGATCCGGCTGCGCTCGGGAGAAACGTCACGGCTGCTCTTCACCAACGCGAATTCCAGCACCGGGGCGCTGGTCATCGAAAGCGCGGGCGTCGGACGCTGGATCGCCGGCCGTCCGCCGCCGGCTGAAACGGAAATCCGCGAGACCCTTCGTGAGATTCCCAGGGAGCGGCTAACCGAAGTTCCGTTCACCCCCACCCCTGGACGGTACTCTTTCCGCGATCTGATGAGCGGAGCACGGGGCGAGATCCTGGTCGAGTAGAAGGAGCGAGAAATGTCCGTTTTCGACGCCTCCGTACAGGTCTTCCTGGCCCCCGTCATGGAGTACCTCAAAGACGACTCCGTGACCGAAATCATGATCAACGGTCACGAGACGGTCTTCATCGAGCGCCGTGGCTTCATCGAAAAGACCCCGGCCAGGTTCGAGGACCCCAATGCACTGATGGCGGCCGTTAGGAACATCTCGCAGTTCGTGGGCCGCCCCATCGACGACGAGAGACCGTTCCTCGACGCGCGCCTGCCCGACGGCTCGCGCATTCACGCGGTCGTTCCCCCGATCGCCCGCAACGGCACCACGGTGTGTATCCGTAAGTTCGCCAAGACGAAGCTCACGCTGAAGGATCTCATCGACAAGGGAGCCCTCACCCCCGAGGCCGCGCGCTTTCTCGATGTCTGCCTCTACCTCAAGAAGAACATCATGATCTCCGGCGGCACGGGCTCCGGAAAAACGACGATCCTCGGCATCATCGCGAGCCGCTGTCTTCCCGAGCAACGCATCGTGGTGCTGGAGGACTCGGCGGAGCTAAAGATTCACAATCAGCACGTGGTCTTCTTCGAGGCGCGGCCGGCCGACGAGTTCGGCAAGGGTCTAGTGACCCTGCGCGAGCTCGTGAAATCATCGCTGCGCCTCCGGCCCGACCGGGTCATCGTGGGAGAGGTGCGCGCCGGCGAGTCGCTCGACCTGATCTCGTCCATGAATACAGGCCACTCGGGCTCGATGGGCACCGTCCACTCGAACAACCCCCGCGAGTGCCTGACTCGCCTGGAAACCCTGGCGCTGATGAACGAGACGGAAGTTCCGGTGCAGGCGGTGCGCGCCCAGGTGGCCGCGGCCATCAACATCGTCATCCAGCTCTCGCGCATCGCCGACGGCTCCCGCAAGATTGTCTACGTCTCCGAGGGCCTGGGGATGGATCTCAGCGGCAACTACGTCACGAACGACATCTTCACCTGGGAGCAGACGGGCCGCGGTCAGGACGGACGCGTCCTGGGCGGACTCAACGCCACGGGGAACCTGCCCTCGTTCATGCGCGAGATCGAGGTGAACCACCTCCCTTTTCCGCGCGAGATGTTCAAGCGCAAGGCCGGACTACCGCCATACCAGTGCCCCTATATCCGCGTCAGCGGAGGCGGCACGGGTGATGCAGGGAACGGTGGCGGCGGGCACTGACGGCCAAGGTCTACTTCACCAGCTCCGCGAAAAGCTCGCGCTCGCCCGAATCCTCGAGCCAGCCCTTGAGATCCTCGCGTTGCCTCGGAGTCAGCTGTTTCACGTAGGAAGAGGCGTCCTCGACAAAGTACTCCAGCGTCTCGGGATTCGCGCCGATCTTCGATCGCAGGATGAGCCCGAGCTTTTCCTGGAACCTCTGCGGATCGAAAGTCTCCGGATCGGCCAGCTCGGCCAGCTCGCTCACCATTCCCGGGATCTCGGGGTAATCATCCTTCGTCTTTTTACCCACCGCGCGGTTCCAGAGCGGCGTCACGAAGGCCCTCACCGTGGGGCCGCCCAGAACCCGAATCGTCGCAATCTCTTCCTCGTCGAGTGCCTTTAACATCGGATGGATCTCTTGGAGGAAAAATCCCTTGATGTCCCCCTGGCGGGAGCCCGGCGACTCGGCGAAGCGCAAAAATCCCGCCGCGATTGAGGTGTAGTTGCGGGGAGTCGCGGAGAAGCCCTCGCGGATCCACTGTGCGTGCCGCGAGGAATCCGGATAGACGCGGTAGCGTGTGTCGGTGAGAAGCGTTTCGAGCAGGGCCGCGAGCGGTGGCTCGAGACGCGCCGCGATCTGCTTCATCGACGCCGGATCGATGGGGTTGAGCGCAACCGTGAAATTTCTCGCAAAGCCCTCCCGGCCCGGCGGGGTCGAGTACTCGGACGACGCAAAGGCCCTTCTCAGGATCGCCTCGATCCCCAGAACGGCCACCAGGTCCAGCTCGCCCGCCTTGGTGCGCATGCGAGCGTAGGCCGCAGCCTGCCCGGCGAGCCGCACTGAGGCGGGCGCCTCGGATTCAAAGGAAACCACCCGGGCGGAGTAGCCGGAAGCCGTACAGGAAAGCCCCGTTCGCTCGCGGTGGCCCAGCACGATCCCCACGTGCACCCGCGTGCTCCCGTTTTCGATCCGGTACCGCACCGCGAACTCGGTGCCAAGATTCAGCATCGCGAACAGGTCCTTGCCCCGCGGGTTCCAACCGTTGAAGAACTGGGTCTCCCCGGTCCGCGGAGCTTCGCGCAGCACGTTCGCGGGGGAAAGCGGGATCTCACGCGAGACGCCCTTCTCTACGGCCTGCAGTACGCTTGCGTCGCGCTGGGTCCAGATGCGGTAGGAGCTTCCCTCGCCGTCCTGGCAGCTGAACGTGGGCGGCAGCGCGGGGATCTCCGCACGCGCCACGGTCGCGGCGACAAATAGTAGGGTAGCGATGGAAAGCCCTCGGATCATTTCCGCTCTTTCCTCTCACGCGCGGCGGCCATGGCAACGACGGCGCCGCCCGGATCCTGCGCACCCGCCTTGCGGCGCCGGGTGGCGGAAAGCACCTGATAGGCCACGAAAAGCGTCATGCCGACCAGCGCTGCCAGCAGGAACCAGCGGCGCCACCAGGGCGCCGGGCCGTCGCCAAGCAGGCCGGCCTTCTTCAGGCGCGTGCGATCGAGGTACTCGTCGGGCGCCGAGGCAACGGCGCGGCCGGTGGAAGCGTCGTTGCTCCCATCGGCGAGCCGCGCGCGGCCCTGGCCCCCGCTCCGAGCCTGGCCTTGCTCGCCGCCCGTGTCGTCGAACTCGAGCTCGTCGTCGGTCATCTTTAGGTTGGCCTTGTCGATCAGGCCCGCAATCTTGGAGCTGGCCTTGACCACCATTCGATCGAAGACGCTTCCCGCGCCACCCTTACCGTAGGTATTGGCCACCAGCCCGCCGCCCCCGGCGCCGCTTGCGCCCCCGGCCAGTGCGGGCAGGCCCCCGCCGGCTCCACCTTCCTTGCCGAAGATCGCGCCGTCGCCCTTGGTGCCCGCGATCGGGAGACCCTTGATCGAGGTCGTCGCGACCCCTCCGGCCCCGCCCGCGCCACCGCCCACTCCCTGCTGCGCAAGCTCCTGCGCGAGCAGCGGCCGCAGCTCCTGAAGCTTGTTCATCAGCTCGGGCCGCGCGCTGACCAGCTTTTCCACCTGGTCCTGCCGCCCCTTCGTGAGAACCTCGCCGGAAACGTCGGCGAGGCCCGTGCGTGTGAACTTGTTCGCCGTGGTATCGCCCACCGGGCCACCGCCACCACCGCCCCCGGCCGGGCGACGCGCGCCCGAGAGATCCACGGGGTCCTTGTGGCCATCGGCCCCGCCGTTCTCGAAGCCCTTGGGTACGGTATAACCCACAGCGAGCTGGTTGCCGTGGTAGGTGCAGGTAATCTTCTGCTTCTCTGGATCGATCTGATCCATCGTCTTGCCGACCTCGCCGCCGCCCGGAAATTGGGCGGGCATGTTTGCACCGTTCGCGCCGGAGAGCTTCATGTCATGGGGCGCGTCGGAGATGTTCTTGAAGACGATCCGCCGGCCCTGGGCCATGTTGATGATATTGGTCGTGTCACCGTTGGCGCCCGTGCCGGAAATACAACCCGCCTCGTTGGTCGTGTACGACACGCAATAGCGGCCGTCCTTGCCCACCTGGTAGAGCACGAAGGTCTCGCCATCCTTGTTCTCGGCCAAGGCCGGTGCCGCGAGCACCAGCCCCAAGGTCAGGAATGCCCAGTGTGTCGTCTTCATCGGTCGCCTCCCCACTCCCCGCGGGGAAGCGCCGGCACGCCGATCGCTTCGTCCTCGCTGGTGAGCGTTTCCAGAAAAGCCTTCAGATCCCCTTTTTCCCCGTCGGTTAACCCGAGGGGTTTCAGGAAAAGCCTGGTGGTGTCGCGCCGGACGGTGCCGCCGGCATCGTAATTGGCGATGACCTGGTCGAGACCGGGCAGCGACCCGTCGTGCATGTACGGCGCGCGGCGGGTGACATTGCGCAGTGTAGGCGTCTTGAAGCCGTGGTGGTTGTCCGCGTCGCCCGTCAGCGCCCCCATCCCCAGATCGGCCGATTTCAGGCCGATGTCGGCGAAGCTGCCGTTGGTGAAGGCCCACCCGGTGTGGCACTTCACGCAACTCGCCTTGCCGGTGAAGACGACAAATCCGCGCTTGGCGCTCTGGGAGACGGCACCCTCGTCACCCTCGACCCAGCGATCGAACGGCGCGATCTCGGAGACGATCGTGCGCTCGAAGGTGGCGATGGCCCGCGCCACCGATTTCGCCGAGATCGGCTCGCCCGGGAAA
>Ga0247727_10016819_pt1 | contig 11736 bp, 7 predicted proteins | sample WisWelCaveWW1625_FD_202498 | JGI IMG/M metagenome (GOLD analysis project Ga0247727, IMG submission 202498) | Biofilm microbial communities from Wishing Well Cave, Virginia, United States - WW16-25 | ecosystem: Environmental > Aquatic > Deep subsurface > Groundwater > Cave microbial mat | place... | reverse complement strand
GGTGTAGCTGCCGAACACCAGCACCACCGGCCTCGCGCCCCGAAACGACGACAACCGCACCCGCCCGCTGCGGTCGTGGGTCTCGAGCTCCAAGTCCGGCGCCGCATCCCCCGTCTTCAGGCCTCCCTCCCGCGCCGCCGTCCACAGCGGCCGGAACGGGAGAATCCGCATAGCCGGCCCCTCGATCCGCGCCATCAGCCAGGAGATGCTCTCCGGACCGCCGCGCATCGCGGCGTACAGCGCCCCCACCAGCGCCAGGTACAACCCCGCTACACCCGCCGCGATTCCGACCGCCAGCCGCATTGGCCTATGGTACGACATCCTTCCTCCCTGCGCGTCCACCACGTTCATCAATTCAGGTCCTGTGAATCTCGCCGGGCGGCGAGTCCAGCTCACCTGCTACACTGCAACGGGTGGCCTACAGGGCCCGGTTGTCGACCTAGGCAGAGAAGCAGTTCGCTCAACTCGCCGCCCGGCAACAATCGGTCGTTCTGCATGCCCTGAAGATGCAACTGCGGCATGAACCGCTGCGGCAAACGCGAAATAGAAAGCTTCTCCGGTCAAACCGTCTGGCTCCCTGGGAACTACGAGGGGGTCACTACGAGTATTCTATGAAGTGGATACGGAAGAAGCCGACGTGGTGAATGTCCTGGCGATCGGAATCAAGACAGCGAATCGGCTTTTCATCGCAGGCGAGGAGATGCGCATATGAAGACGATGCAGATGCCGAAAGAATTGCAACCGCTCTTGAGCTTCGCCGAAGCTTCCGAGCAAGATACCGTGATCTTCACCGACAAGAGGCGACCGGTCGCCGTGCTCGTCTCCCTGCGAAAGGTGGACCGGGAATCTCTGGCGCTGAGCACGAATCCAGAGTTTTGGAGAATCATCGAAACAGCACGAAGGCAAGTTCGGGCAGGGCAGACGATTACATTGGAAGCCCTGGAAAAGAAATATGCAGTACCCGCGCCCAACAGGGCGTTGCACCGGACGCGGCAAAAGGCGGCGCGCCGGTGAACTCCGAGTCGCTAGGCCCGCACGATACGCAGGAGGAAGATGAACCTGGATCCAAACCCCCTTTCTTTTGGGGCCCTAGCTGCCGAGAACGACATTCCCCGGGGCCTCTAAGCTAAGCGCTTACGGGCGCTCAGGAAGAAGAAACAGTCGGAGGTCCCCGGCCGCGTCTAACGCGGTGCTGCAGGCCAATACCGGGCCGCGCCTGAACGCCCAACTCGTTAGACATCCCTCTCGCCGGGCACTGACTTTCCGACTTCAGTCCACAGGCAAGCCGCCGAAGCAGTCGTTGCCCCCACCTCCCCACCTGCCAGCCCGGCGACGAGTTCATCCCCGCCCGCGAATAGCGCAGCCCTGTCGCCCGACCGCAGCCTGTGAGGTGCTCCCCATTGTCAACACCATTTTGGGGCCAGAATGAGTCAAGCGCCCCGAGACCCGGTTTCTGGTCGCACCTGATGCCGCAACTGTCGCAAACTTGACTCCCGTAGGGCCGCCATAAAGCATTCACGGCCTCCCCGAAACAATTTCACCCCATTTTGCAATAACTTAGCCCCGCCCCCAGCCCTGCCCCCTCCCCCCACCCCTTATCATGAATACAAGCGGTCGGCACATTCATCCATTCACAATTCACCCATTCATTCATTGATGTGATGCCGTCCCAACGCCAGATCGCAGCCAACCGCCTCAACGCCCAAAAATCCACCGGCCCCCGCACCCCCGAAGGCAAGGCCCGCAGCAGCCGCAACGCCCTCAAACACGGCGTCCACAGCCGCCGCCTCACCTTCACCACCGACGACGTTCTCGGCCTGCGCGCCTCCCTCGCCGCCCACCGCGCCGAGTTCCGCCCTGTAGGACCCCGCGAGCACGCCGTGGTCCTCCAGATCGCTGTCGCGGAATGGGGATGCCGCCGCCAACGTTCCGCCGAGACCGCCCTCTTCAACCAGCCTTCGGCCGCGGACGACGTTGACCCCTTCCTCCGCAACCTCTCCGCCCTAAACCATCTCACTCGCGTCGAGTCCCGCTTCCATCGCCTCTACCTCCGCGCGCTCAACAATTTACACCGCCTCCAGAAATCCCGCCGCCGTCGCGAAAAACACAATAATGACAAGACGAACCCAATCGCCCCGCCGCTCCCCGATTCCCCCGACCCTCCAGTTGACGCCTCGCCCGCCCTGCGGTATGAATAGGGTGTTCAGGGGGTCGCCCATGCGCAATGTTTTCCTTTCGCTCCTGGTTATCGCCGCCGTCTGCCCGGCCCAGGTCGAGCGGGCCTCGATCGTCGGCGCCATCACCGACAAAACCGGCGCCGTCGTGGCCGGCGTCGAGGTGAAGGTCACCCATGAGACCACCAACACCGTCGCCGCCCTGCGCACCGACGACTCCGGCAATTACTCCGCCCCCAACCTCATTCCCGGCAGCTACACCCTCACCGCCGAGCACGCCGGATTCAACCGCCGCGTCTACCGCGGCTTCGTGCTCCAGGTCGGCCAGATCGCGCGGCTCGACATCATCCTCGACATCGGCGCGGTCGAGCAGACCGTCGAGGTCACCGGCGCCATCCCGCTGCTCCACACCGAGGACGCCACCATCGGACAGGTTGTCGGCTCGACCCTGATCGAGGCCCTGCCCCAGAACGGCCGCAACTTCGCGGCGCTGGCCATGTCCGCCCCTGGTGTCGCCGCCCTCGACTTCGTGCAGCCCGGCACCATCAACTCCGGCCGCCGCCCGGACGAGCTGCGCCCCGGCGGCACGGCGCTCCAGGCCAACGGCGCCCGCAGCTACCTCAACCAGGTGCTCGTCGACGGCATCGACGCCACCGAGATGATCTCCCAGACCTTCGTCGTCCGCCCGTCGGTCGAGGCCATTCAGGAATTCAAGGTCATCACCAACAACGCCGGCGCCGAGTACGGCCGGGCCGGCGGCGCCGTGATCGTCATCTCCACCAAGTCCGGCTCCAACAACTTCCACGGCTCGTTCTACGAGTTCTTTCGCAACTCCTCGCTCGACGCCAAGAACTTTTTCGACCGTCCCGACGACAAGACCCCGCCCTTCCGCCAGAACCAGTTCGGCTCGAGCTTCGGCGGGCGCTTAATCCGCGACCGCACGTTCTTCTTCATGGATTATGAGGGCCAGCGCGAGGTGGTCGGCCAGACCCAGGTCAACACCGTCCCCACGGCCCAGATCAAGCTCGGCGACTTCCGCGGCGTGATTCCCAACGGCATCTTCGATCCTGGCACCACCACCACCAGCCCGCTGGGGCGGACGCGGTTCACCGACGACCGCGTCCCGGCCAGCCGCTTCGATCCCATCGCGGCGAAGCTCGTCAACCTCTATCCGGCGCCGCACCGCGCCGGGTTGGCCAACAACTACATCGCCAACCCCACCAAGCGCAGCTCGACCGACCGCGCCGACATCCGCATCGACCACCGGCTCAGCAACAAGGACAACCTCATGGGCCGCTATTCGATCGACGACAGCCGCCTCACCATCCCGGATACTTTCAATACCGACATCGGCGGCCGCGAGGACTCCTTCGCCGGCCCCAACCCCGTCCGCGGCCACAGCCTCGTGGTCAGCGACATCCGCACCTTCCGCCCCAACCTCATCGCCGACTTCCGCTTCGGCTACACCCGCTTCGCCAGCGTGCTCACGCCCACCAACCTGACCAACGCGGTGTGGAAGGAGATCCCCGGCCGCGACACTTCAGATGCTTACCAGCCGTCCGCTCCGATCATCAGCCCGGCCGGGTACGCCGGCCTCGGCAACTCGCGCTCCAATCCCCTCATCCGCCACGAGAACATGGCCGAGTACATCGCCAGCATCAACTGGCAGCGGGGCGCCCACAACTGGAAGTTCGGCGCCGACATCCGCCGCCGGCTCATCTCCGAAACAGCCAGCCCCCCCGGCCAGAGCGCCTTCGGACGGTTCAACTTCGATAGCGCCTTCACCAACAACCCCGCCGCCGCCGGCGGCACCGGGCACGTTATGGCCTCCATGCTCCTCGGCTTCCCCACCCAGACCGTCCGCGACTTCTTCATCCCCGGCACGGCCTACGTCGAGTCGCAGGAATACAACTTCTTCGTTCACGACGAGTGGCGCGCCACCCGCCGCCTCACCCTCAACCTCGGCATCCACTACGAGGTGAACCCCCCGTTCACCGAGCGCAACAACTACTGGGTCAATCTGAACCCCGTCACCGCCGAGCTGCTGGTCGCCGGCCAGAACGCCAGCCGCGCTGCCAACGTCTCGACCGACTGGAGCGGCATTGCCCCGCGCTTCGGCCTCGCCTACCAGATCAGCTCGAAGACCGTGGTCCGCGCCGGCTACGGCATCTTCTACGCCCCCGAGGGACGCCACGACACCACCATCCGCCAGTTCCGCCAGCACCCCTTCGACCTCATCTTCTCCATCGTCCCCGGCTCGCTGATTCCCGACAACAAGGTCTCCCAGGGCTTCAAGGGTCTGAAGGATTTCCCGACCGTCGATCCCAAGAATCCCTTCGGCAACATCAAGGGAATCACGCCCGACTACCGCAACGCCCGCCTGCAGCAGTTCAACTTCGGCCTGCAGCACCAGGTGACCCAGTCGTCGGTTTTCACGGCGGCCGTGGTCGGGTCGCTCGGCCGCCACCTCACCTGGGCGCGCAACCTGAACCAGCCCGACCCCGGACCCGGCAACATCCAGGCGCGGCGCCAATTCAACGCCCGCTACCCACAGGTGGTCAACGTGGCGTGGCTCGAAACCTCGGGCACGTCGGCCTACGCTTCGCTGCAAACCAGTTTCGAGAAGCGCTTCAGCCGCGGCCTCTACTTCGTCGGCCACTGGACCTGGGCGCACGGCCTTGACAACGCCGGCGGCGACGGCGGCGCCAACGGGCCGCTCCCGCAGGACCCGCGCAATCGCAACGCCGACTGGGGTAGCGCCAACAGCGACGTCCGCCACCGCGTCAACCTGGCCTGGAGCTACGCGCTCCCGTTCGGCCCCGGCAAGCGCTGGGCCTCTAACGCCACGAGCGCCGCCCGCTACCTGGTCGAGGGCTGGGAGTTCGCCGGCATCACCGTGCTCCAGAGCGGGCTGCCCTTCACCGTGCTGGGCGCCGGCTCGCCCACCAACACCGGCGCCGGCACCCGCGCCGACGTCGTCCCCGGCGCCGACCCCAGGCCGGCCAGCCGCACCATCAACGCCTGGTTCAACACCGCCGCCTTCAGCATTCCCTCCGCCGCCCGCTTCGCCTGGGGCAACGCCGGACGCAACATCCTCACCTCGCCGTCGGTCTACAACTTCGACCTCACCATCATCAAGAAGTTTCCCATCCGCGAGGGACAGCACCTGGTCTTCCGCGCCGAGTTCTTCAACGCCCTCAACACCCCCCAGTTCGCTCTTCCGGCCGCCACCATCGGCGCCACCGGCGTGGGGACCATTTCCGCCACCCTGCGCGCCTCGCGCCAGATCCAGTTCGCGTTGAAGTATGCGTTCTGATCTCCGCCACGTAGATGCTGCCCTCGAAAAGTCGACCGCCATTCACGCCCAAGCACCTGCCCGTCCCCGGGCGCCCGCGTCGGTCTTCGGCCACGTAAACCCGCCCCTGTCAATCGCCGCGTCGTGCACCAGGTTGAACTCGCCACTCGCCTTGGCCTCGTTGTTGCCCGGCGTCCCCTGGCGCTGCCCGAGCACCATCTGCACCCGTCCCGAGGGGCTGACCTCATCACCACGTGCCCCTTGACGTCGACAATCCACACGCCGCCGTCGGCCGCCACCCGCACCCAGCGGCCAGTGCCCGCGGTTGAACACCCACACGTTGCCCGATTTCAGTTGCGCCGGCAGCGGAAGCGCCAGCAGGGCCGCCGCCCCCGCCGCCGTTGCGTCGCAGGCCCAGGTCTGCCCGTGCTCGGCCGCCGTACCCTGCCGCCCGCGGCCCGGCGTTGTATCCCCGCCGCCATTTATGCTACCTTCACCACTTACGGGAGAAAATCGAATGGAAGCTTTGGGACTGATCGAAACCAAGGGACTGGTGGGCGCCATCGAGGCCGCTGACGCGATGGTGAAGGCGGCCAACGTGGTCCTGACCGGCAAGGAGTACATCGGGGCCGGCTACGTCACGGTCATGGTGAGGGGCGACGTCGGCGCCGTCAAGGCCGCCACCGACGCCGGGGCCGCCGCCGCCCGCCGCGTCGGGGAGCTGGTGAGCGTCCACGTCATCCCGCGCCCCCACGGCGAGGTCGAGAAGTTTCTTCCCAACACCGCCGCGGCCAAGAAGTAACCTTCGCCCCCCGTCCGCCGGGCCGGTCTCATGCTTCGCGACAAAGACCTCGTTTCCATCCAGGACGCCCGGGCCAAGGTCGAGAAGGCCCACGCCGCCTTCCAGCAATACCGCCGCTTCACGCAAGAGCAGGTCGACGCCATCATCGACCGCATGGCTCAGGTGGCGCGGGCCCACGCCGGGCGCCTGGCGAAGCTGGCGGTCGAGGAAACCGGATACGGCAACGTCCGCGACAAGACCGCCAAGAACCTGCTCTGCTCTGACCTCCTGCACCAGGCCATCCGGGGACTGAAGACCGTCGGCGTCGTCCGCGAGGACCCCTCGCAGAAGATCATCGAGATTGCCGAGCCGGTCGGCGTGGTGGCGGCCATCCTTCCCACCACCAACCCCACATCCACCGCCATCTACAAAATCCTGATCGCGCTCAAGGGACGCAACACCATCGTGCTGAGCCCGCACCCCCGGGCTGTCAAGTGCACCTGCGAGACCGCCGCGCTGCTCTACCAGGCGGCCCGCGAGGCCGGCGCCCCCGAGGACGTCGTCCAGTGCCTGGAGAACCCCACGCTCGACGCCACCCAGGAGATCATGAAGCACCGGCGCACGGGCGTCATCCTCTCGACCGGCGGCCAGGGGATCGTGCGGGCGGCGTATTCTAGCGGCAAGCCGGCCCTCGGCGTCGGACCCGGCAATGTGCCCGTCTTGCTCGAACACACCGCCGACGTCGCCCAAGCCGTGAAGATGGTCGTCGAGGGCAAGTCGTTCGACTACGGGACAGTCTGCTCAAGCGAGCAGTCGCTTGTGACCGAGGAGTCTCTGCGCGATCAGGTTCTCGCCGCGCTGAAGGCCAACCGCGCGCACCTGTGCGACGCCGCCCAAGCCGCCGCGCTCGCCAAGCTCCTCATCACCCCGGACTTTCGCGTCAACCCCGCCTGCGTCGGCCAGGCCCCCACCAAGATCGCCCAGATGGCGGGCTTCTCCGTGCCGCCCGAGACGTCGATCCTGGCGGTCGAGCTCCAAGGCATGGGCAAGGAGCATCCGCTCTCGGCCGAGAAGCTCTCCCCGGTGCTGTCGCTCTTCTTCGTCCAGGACTGGGAGGCCGCCCTGAAGCTGTGCGACAACCTGCTGCACTTCGGGGGCCTCGGCCACACCTGCGTCATCTACTCGAACGACGACGCCAGGATCCGCGAGTACGGCCTGCGGATGCCGGCCATGCGCGTGCTGGTGAACACACCGGCGCCGCAGGGTTCGACCGGCATCACCACCAACGTGTTCCCCTCGATGACGCTCGGGTGCGGGGCCGCCGCCGGCAACATCACCAGCGACAACATCGGCCCGCTGCACCTGATCAATCTGAAGCGGGTGGCGTACCACGTGCGGGACGCGCAGTCGGCCTTCACCAGCCCGGAGGGAAAGGCATTCTTCAGCGCCGCGCCCGCCCCCAGCGTCGAGCAGCCCGCTGCGGTGGCCGCGGTGAAATCTTCGGTCGCCGACCAGGTAGAGCGTTATCTGTCCTCGCGGGGGATCGCCCGGGAAGCGGCTCCGCCGCCGCCGCCCGGCGCCTCGACTGCCCAGGTAGTGGACCGGTTCCTGGCAGCGCGCCGCTCCGCCCAGCCTCCCGCCCCCAACGCTCCACCCAACCCGAATCCGCCGCCTCCGGCCCCGCCGGTCGAGGTGGTCCCGTTCGTCTCCGAGAACGACGTTCGCCGGGCCATCCAGCAGGGCAAGAAGATCTACATCGGCTCGAAGACCATCGTCACGCCGGCCGCGCGCGACCTCGGCGCCGACGTGCTGGTGAAAACGGACTGACCAGATGGCCCGCTGGCTCCGCCCCTCAGCCGAGCAGGGGGTCGTCGACTCGCTGGCGGCCGCGCTTGGGATTCCGCGATTTCTCGCCTCGCTGCTCGCCGGCCGCGGGCTCACCGACGCTGCCGCCGCCCATCAGTTCCTGCACCCGTCGCTCGGCCATCTCCACGACCCCTATCGCATGATCGGCATGCGCGCCGCCGTCGACCGCCTGCTGCGGGCCTGCGCCCAAAAGGAGAAGATTCTCATCTACGGCGATTACGACGTCGATGGCACCACGGCCGTCGTGCTGCTCCGCAAGGCCATCGAGCTGGCCGGGTGGCAGGCGGACTTCCACGTCCCGCACCGGCTCAAGGACGGCTACGGCATGCGCGAGGACGTCATCGAGCGCGCCGCCCGCGACGGCGTCCGCCTGCTCGTCAGCGTCGACACCGGCATCCGCGAGACCCCCGTCGTCGAGCGCGCCAACGAGCTCGGCATCGATTCCATCATCACCGATCACCACCTGTCGGAAGGCGTCCCGCCGGCCCTGGCTGTCCTCAACCCCAACCAGCCAGGGTGCGGCTACCCCGAGAAGAACCTCTGCGGGGTGGGCGTGGCGTTCAAGCTGGCCCAGGCATTGCTCGGCTCACTGGGCTGGCCTGGGCCCCGGCTCCAGCAGATCATCGAGTCGATGCTGCGCCTCACGGCCATCGGCACCGTGGCCGACGTGGTGCCGCTGGTGGGTGAGAACCGGACGATCGTGAAGTTCGGCCTGGAAGGGCTCAAGCGGCCGGTGAACGTGGGTCTGAAGGCTCTGCTGGCCTCGGCCGGATTCACCGCCGGACGAGCCCCGACCGCCGGAGGCGTGGCCTTCCGCGTCGCCCCCCGCCTCAACGCCGCCGGACGCATGGACACCGCCTCCGACGTGATCGAATTGTTCTCCTCACCCGATCGGCAGCGGGCCGAAGAGCTGGCCGCCAAGCTGAGCGGGTTGAATGCCGACCGGCAGCAGGCGGAAGCCTCCACCTTGGCCACGATTCTGGAGAGCCTGCCGGAGGGGCCGCCGGCCGGCGAGGCGACGCTGGTGGTGTGGGGCGATAGCTGGCACCGCGGCGTCATCGGAATCGTGGCCTCGCGTCTGGTCGAGCGTTTCTACCGGCCGACCCTGGTCGTTTCGGTCGACCGCGAGGAAGGCCTGGCCCACGGCTCCGGCCGCAGCATTCGCGCTTTCCACCTGGTGGAGGCCCTGGAGTCGATGAAGGAATTGTTCGTGCGGCACGGCGGCCATCGCCAGGCCGCCGGCTTCACCATCGCCGCCGGCCGTGTCGAGGAGCTTCGCCGGCGGTTCGAGGCCTGGGCGCGGCCTTTGCTCACCGACGAGGATCTGGTCCCGCAACTCGGCATCGACGCCGATCTTCCCTTCGCCGATGTGACTGACGAGAACATGGCGCTGGTGGGGCGCCTGGAACCCTACGGCTTCGGGAATCCCGCCCCCGTGTTCGCCGCCACGGGCCTGAAGCTGTCGAGCGAGCCGCGGGTGATGAAGGAGAAGCACCTGCGGCTGGCGCTGCGCCACAACGGCCGGACCATGACCGCGGTGGGGTGGAACATGGCCGAGCGGGCCGCCGGGTTAGGGGCGGGCGCCGTGCTCGACGCCGCCTTCACCGTCGAGCCGGACGACTACCTCGGCGGCTGGCGGCTGCTGCTGCGGGACTTCAGGCCGGGCGTGGCTGCCGCCGCACAGTAACCGCGCCGAAATCAGCGGCGCCGGCTGCAACACGGGTGTGCGACATGAAAGTGGCGGCAACGTCTCGCGGGCCCGCGCCATTGTCATCCCGAGCGTAAGCACTACGCTCGGTCAGGGCGAGAAATCGAGTGGTTGCGACTGGTCCCCCGAACCCCGGTATAATGCCCTTCTATGAGCAGATCCTGGAACCACATCACCTGGATCGCGGTCCTGGCGTGCCTGGCCGCGCAGGCGCAGAGCGGCGGAGGCCGGTTCCTGGCGCCGGAGGGCTTCGCAGTCGAGGTCGTGCTGCCTCCCGAGCAGACCGGGTCGCTGATCGCCATGACGTTCGACAGCCTGGGCCGGGCCGTCATCTCCAAGGAACGCGAGCACCCCACCATCGTGCTGCCGGACAAGACCCTCAAGGTCTTCACCGACAAGGTGCGGAACGCCCAGGGGCTGTGGTTCGACGGCCGGACGCTCTACGCCGTCGCCAACAACCTGGAGGGCAAGGCCGGTCTCTACCGCGCCGCCGACACCGACGGCGACGATACCGCCGACACCTTCGAGACCCTGATGCTGTTCACCGGCCCGATGGGCGAGCACGGGCCGCACGACATCCGCCGCGGACCCGACGGGCTGCCCACTCTCCTGCTCGGAAACCACACCGGCATTCCCCGCGAATCGATCGACCCCGCCTCGCCCCTGCGCGGCTACAAGGAGTCGCAACTGCTCGAGCGCTACATGGACGCCCGGGGACACGCCGTAAACGTGTGGGCGCCCGGCGGCTCCATCTGGCGGCTGGATCTGGAGCGGAACAAGTACACCATGCTGCTGGGCGGCTTCCGAAACCCCTACGACCACGCCTTCAACATGGAGGGCGAGGCCTTCACCTTCGACAGCGACATGGAGTGGGACATCAATCTGCCCTGGTACCGGGAGGTGCGCAGCGTGCACGCCGTGCCGGGAGGCGACTACGGGTGGCGGACGGGGTCGGGCAAGTGGCCTGCCTATTACCTGGATAGTCTGCCGCCCATCCGCGAGGCCGGCCGCGGGTCGCCCGTGGGAGTCGAGTTCTACCAGCACCACGCCTACCCCAAGGAGTATTTCGACGCCTATCTCGAAGGCGACTGGTCCCGCGGGCGCATTCTGATCTCGAAGCTGGTGCGGGATGGGGCGACCTACCGGGCGACCGATGGGCGGGACTTTGTCTACGGCGAGCCGCTGAACGTGACCGATCTGGAAGTGGGACCCGACGGCTTCGTCTACTTCGTCAACGGAGGCCGTGACACCGAGGGCGGCCTCTACCGCGTTGTCTACCGGGGGTCGGGCGCCGAGCCGCGGCCGCCGGGGAGCGGACCCGCGGGTATCCTCGCCGCCACCCGCCAGCCGCAGCCGCTGTCGAGCTGGGGCCACGCCGCCCTGCTCGAGCGGCAGAAGCAGATGGGCGCGGACTGGGGAACCGAGCTCGACAAGCTGGTTCGCGACGCCTCCGCCGAATCCGGCGACCGGGTGCAGGCCTTGTTCCTGCTCCAGCGGCTCGGCCCCCGGGCCCGGGCCCTGCTGCTCGATCCGCTCAGCCAGGACCGCGACGCGCGGGTGCGGGCTGCCGCCATCTACGTCGCCGGCCTGCACTCCAGCCCGGCCGCCAAGGCCGTCGCCGCGCGGGGGCTGAAGGATACCGACCCGTTCGTCCGCCGCCGGGCCTGCGAAGCGCTGGTGCGCATGGGGCTCGACCTGGCGCCGGTGGCCGACATCTATGCCCTGTTGAACGACACGGACCGCTTCGTCCGCTACGCCGCCCGGGTGGCGCTCGAGCGCATCCCGCCCGAGCGTTGGGAAAAGCAGGCGCTCGAGGAATCGAACCTCTGGGGCGCCATCGAGGGCCTCCTGGCCCTCACCAATGCCGGGCACGATCCGGCCCCCCTGTTCGAGAAAGAGCTGGCCCTGCTCC
>Ga0247727_10016818_pt1 | contig 11736 bp, 10 predicted proteins | sample WisWelCaveWW1625_FD_202498 | JGI IMG/M metagenome (GOLD analysis project Ga0247727, IMG submission 202498) | Biofilm microbial communities from Wishing Well Cave, Virginia, United States - WW16-25 | ecosystem: Environmental > Aquatic > Deep subsurface > Groundwater > Cave microbial mat | place... | reverse complement strand
ACGAGCACTTCAAACGCAGCGACGTCGGACAAATAACCTGCGCCGAAAAGCCCAAGATAAAAAAGCAGGCCAAAGAGCCAACCCGCCGGCATCGCGTCAAAAATTTTCGGCAGCGTGAAAAAGATAAGCCCGGGGCCGCTGTCAGGCTCGAGGCCAAACGCAAAAACCGCCGGGATGATGACAAAACCGGCAAGCACGCCCGAGATTGTATCGCCCGCGACCGTCCAGATGGCGTTCGACTTCAAGTCGTCGCTCGCGTTTAAATATGAGCCATAAACCACCATGAACGTGCCGCCAAGAGAAAGAGAAAACATCGCCTGGCCGAGCGCGGCGAACATGACCTGGCCGGTCAAGGCGCTGAGATCGAATTTGAGAATGTACCATTCGATGCCGGCGAACGCGCCGGGCAAAGTGACGGCGCGAATAATGAGAATGACCAAAATGACGAGCAACGCCGGCATGATCCATTTGCTGATGGTTTCGATGCCGGAACGCAATCCCTTCAACAAAACCATGGCGCAGGCGAGAATCATGAGGCTGGAACAAAGCATTTGCAGCAGGAACGATTGGCTCGCGAAGCCGGTTGGCGGCGGTAAAATCGCCGCCGCTTGCAAAGAGAAATTCAATGCCGACGCCATTTCACATATTGCATAATACAAGACCCAACCGACGGCATTCGTGTAATATGCCGTCGCGGCGGCCACGATAAAAAAGAAGAACCATCCCACTTGCCGGCCAAAAGGCAAACCGGCACTCGCAAAAGCGCCGACCGTGCCTTGACGCGTGTGGCGTCCCAGCGCCCACTCGGCCATGAGCGCCGGCACGCAGATGAAAACAACGACGAAGAGATAAAAAAACACAAATGACGCGCCGCCGAATTTCCCCACCATGTACGGAAAGCGCCAGAAATTTCCGAGGCCGACGGCCACGCCGATCATGGTCATCAGCAGGCCAAATCGTGAGGCGAAGGTTTCGCGGGTGTTGTTTTTCAAATCATTTCACCTCTTTCGCATAATCATCGCCATAATATTTGCTCGTGATGCGCGTGTGAAATTTGATCGCGGAAATCGGCTCATATTTCGGCTCGCCCAAACCGGGGAGCACTTCAAGGATTTCATCTTCCCAAACATAAACGGCCATCGGGAAAGTGAGGCGCGGTTTATCCCACAGTTGGGAAGCGCTCGGTTTGCTCACCCGATGCGTCGTTGAAGGCAGGCGATCGTTCGTGATGCGCTGCATGTAGTCGCCGGTGTTGAGAATGATCGTGCCGAACGGCGGGTTCAAGCGAATCCACTTCATATTTTCGTGATTTAACACTTGCAGCCCGTCGATTTCCTGCGAGGGCAACAGCGTGAAGAAATCAACGTCCTCATGGCCCAGCATGCGTCCGGCGCCGGTGGCCGCGTCGCCTTCACTCAACGGCGGATAGTAATTCAACCGGAACCCGAAATTCGTGCGCGTCAATTGGCGGTCGTACAGATGCGGATCGCAGCCGAGATAACGCAGCACACTTTGCATGATCGGGAGAATCAATTTTTCATGCTCGGCGCAAATTTTTCGGAAAAACGGCTCGTAATTCGGCAGCGGCCAAAAATCGGTTTCGTTATAATCGGGAAGGTGGTCAAAATTAAACGCGCGGCGGCAGAACACCCAGCCTTCGACCAGATCGGGATGAATGATGCTCGTCTCTTTGCCGGGGAAATAGCCCTGGTTGACCGAGCCGAAACGCTGCGCGCGATATTTCAGGCGCTGCTCTTTGGTGGTGGTTTCAAAAAGCTCGCGGGTTTTGCGCTGGGCGTCGACATAAAGCTGAGTATCGACGTCCCGCGAAGGCGGGGTGAGAATCGCAAAGCCGATGCCTTCGAGCGCGGCGCCAAGCTGTTGCGCAAATTTTTCCTTGCCTTGCTCGCCGCCCGCAAAGAACTCGCGCAGGTCGCAGGTTTTGATTTCGTAATCGTCGTCGAATCGATCTTCCTGTTGTTGCTCGGCCAAATGATAGCTTTGTTCTTTTTTAACCTGCTCGTAGCGGCTAAACTCCTGGTTCAAAGCGGTGATGCCCTGGTCTTGTGTGGGGTTCATAATTAATTCTCCGTAGCGCGGCAATTGCCGAGTAAAAGTTTAATAAACTCTGTAAAAAAAATGCCCAACGGATGAAAGGCGGCCAACGGATTAGAAAATTTATTTCGCCTTAAATCCGTTGGCCGCTTTTCATCCGTGGGCCATTTGATCAGACTTTTTCACCAACCAGCTCGGCTTCGTTCTTTTGTTCTGCCGGACGATATTTCGATGGATAGTTAACGATCTTATCCCACTCGTCGGCCGTCGAGCGCGCCACAAAGGCGACCAGCGGCTCGTCGCCGAGGTTGAACACTTCGTGCGGGCAGCCGGGCTCGATATAAATGAAATCGCCGGCCTCGTTGACCACCGACTCTTTCAAATCGGGGCCGAAGTCGTGACGGACTTTGCCCTGCACGATGTACAGCATCACTTCAAAGCCGTCGTGAATGTGCGCGTAAGCAATCGCGCCGGGCGGCACGGTGGCGACGTTGATCGACAGGCTCTTCGCGCCGCAGTTTCGTCCCGAGAGGCCCTGTTGATACTGGATGCCGTTCCAGCCGCGCTGGTGCGCCGCCGCGCCGTCATTGCGCAAAACCTGGATGCCGTCGCGCGCTTCCACCAGCTCGGAGAGCACGGATTGGTCTTTGTTCATGGATAATATTCTCGCCGATCATTGATGGGTTTTAAAAACAATTAATCGCAAGCTCATGCAAGACAAATTGAAATAAAAACGACAGTATCTTACCAAACAAAGCGTTGATTGTCAAGGGAAATTATTTATTGCCACAAGCCGGAACCAAAAAAGCAAAAGCGCACGCAAAGCCGCCGAGACGCTCCGAACACAAAAGAGAACCTGGTAGATTCGATAGTTTGGGTGTCTGGGGAATTGGTACAGTGTGTTTGATGGTAATCGTCTCTTCGCCGAGCAAGATCTCTTTGACAGGATTTCGAACGATCTTCTGGCGCTGAGTGACGTCTTGTTTTTCCGCGGCGGTTTTCAATGGCGTCAGGAAGCTTTGGAAGTTTCCAGAGACTTCAAAAAGTTTTTTTTGATCGAGGGCTTGTGCTTCTAAGTTTTTGAGCTCGGCTTTAAGTGCGGATTGTCTTTTGGTCAATTCGGGTATCCGTTTTCGTAATTCGGTTAACGGCAAGAGCTCCTCTTGATAGGCATCCAGAAGTTGATCGATACCCTTTTGAGCTCGCGCCAATTCTCGAACCAGTGTTTCTTTTCTCTGGTTGGTTGGACGCGCGTCCAAGGCCTCTTGCACGCGAGTTCAAAAGTCTCCGCGCTGATCAGCGCCGGCACCGGGATTTCAATCCATTCGTCCCGCGAACGCATTCGGTGTGAACCTGAACGCGGCGAATATCCACCTTTGAGACGGAGGCGCCGTGTGATCTTTTGTCGTTCGGTGTTTTCGGTTTTACCAAAGCAGGCCGTTCCTTCTAGATGCCGGATTTTTCTGGTTCAAGGACTTCGTAAAAAGCGCCGCGCTGAGCAGTTTTTTTAACATCACGATAGCCATACGGTGCGCCGGAAAGAACATTGATCTTGCCACACTTCGCCCGATGTTTCTTGCCCCGGCGGCTGCGTTCGAAACCGGGCGTTTATCTGTTTGACGGAAAAGAATGAAAGATGACTTAGAAGTTTGCTGAAAAGCCAGTAACGTGCCAAAGGCGGTGTCGGCAGAAACGATGATCCGATCTTCTTGAGTTGCCAGAGCGAAAATGTCCTCATCCGGCACTGCCGCCATTCCCAAATCGCGAACATGAATGGCATCGTAACCTCTCGCCACCAAACTCTCGGCAAGAAAGGGGGACACCGCATTATCAATAAGGAATTTCACGCCATCTCCAACACCGGTAATTGACGCTCACGCACGGCTTGCGCGGCAAACAACAAAGCTTCATGGATATCCTCCGGCTCAAGATCTGGAAAGGCCGCCAGAGTCTCCTCATTCGTCATGCGATTCGCCACCATGCCCACAACCGTCGCAACGGGAATGCGCAAACCGCGAATGCTGGACACACCGCCGGCCCAATTGTATTAAAAATCTTCAATATCTCTAAACAAGAAATCGCCACACTCATTGACGGCAGGCAAAACGCTGGCGCGCATCAAATCCAATGGCAGGCGCCGGGCGTTCCCAACGGCGTTTATTTTCATGAAAAAGCGCTTTCTTTTAAACGGAATATTGAGTATTTTTACTCAGTCCATTGAGTAATCCGGAGAGTGACATGCTAACCTCAGCATATAAAAGAGATATCGTTCAACAGTTAAGGCAAAGATTGGCCGAACCGCGGCGTTTCATTCAGGTGGTAACCGGCCCGCGCCAGGTTGGAAAAACAACGGCGGTGCATCAGGCTGTTGAAGACTGGAACGGACATGTTGTTTATGGCAGCGCGGATTTACCGGCGCCGCCGCAGCCCATCTGGATCGAGCAACTGTGGGAAACGGCGCGCTTGCGGGCCAAAGAGCGACAGCCGGTGGTGTTGGTTATCGATGAAGTGCAAAAGGTAACGCGGTGGTCGGAAGTCGTCAAACGATTGTGGGATGAAGACAGCCGTCAGAGCACAAACATTCGCGTCATCATTCTCGGCTCTTCAGCTTTACTCGTTCAAGCCGGACTCACGGAAAGTTTGGCCGGAAGATTTGAGCTGCTGCACGCGACGCATTGGTCTTTCAAAGAATGCGAAGCCTGCTTTGGCTGGAATCTTGATCGCTACATTTATTTCGGCGGTTATCCCGGCGCCGCGCCCTTGACGGAGACGGAAGTCCGTTGGGCGCAATACATTCGGGATTCCTTGATCGAAACGACGTTGAGCAAAGACATTCTCTTGCTCAACCGCGTCGAGAAGCCGGCGTTGCTGCGCCAGCTTTTTATGTTGGCCGCTGAAAACGCCGGACAAATCGTGTCGTATCAAAAATTCGTGGGCCAGCTCATGGACGCCGGCAATACAACTACATTGGCGCATTATCAGCGACTCCTGGAAGGCGCGCGTTTAATTTGCGGCTTGCCCAAATGGCATGGCCAGGCTCTGCGCCGCCGCGCTTCCAGCCCGAAATGGCTCGTGTTGAATACCGCATTAATGACAGCGATTGCCGGATCAAGTTTTGGCGAATGGCGTCATGATCTGACGCGCTGGGGCAGATTGGTCGAAGCCGCAGTGGGTGCGCATTTGCTCAACACCGCGTTGGGAACGGGCATCGAGGTTTATTATTGGCGTGAGCGTGATCAGGAAGTTGACTTTGTGCTGCAACAGGCAAAAAAGCTTTTGGCGATTGAAGTGAAAAGCGGCGCGTTCAAAGGGAAGCATTCCGGTTTATCAGCCTTTGCGCGTGAATTTTCTTCCGCACAAACATTGCTGATCGGACAAGATGGTATTCCGCTCGAGGAATTTTTGAGTTATCCGGCGGCACGGTGGTTGAAATGAAGAGATGAAATCCGACCTTGACTTTTGGCTGGAAAATTGTTTACATTGATTCAAATGGAGGAGGAAGAAAGCGATGGCCACGGATAAACTGATTTACGAATACTTGTATCATCGCATGGTTGCCGCGAAAATGCTGTATTGCCTGCAGCATAAATACACCGGTGAGATGGATGCGGCAGTGATTTTTCTGGAAGAGTCCAATTATGGAAGAGACATTGGTTGGCCAGGAAATTATGCGGGATCGAACGCAAAACATTCTTTTCAAGCTGATCTCCGCTCGTTTCGGCACGGTGCCGGAAGATATCTGGCAAAAAATTCAGGCGGTCACAGATACTGAAAATCTGGATCGCATTGCTACAGTTCTGCTCACGATTCAAAGCGTTGACGAATTGAAAAATCTCGCCAACTAACCGGATGACATTCGCTTGAAAAGCTCCACCCACAATTGGGAAGCGCTCATTGATCTCGCCACCGTTCTAAGTCAGCAAAACGACTTTCAGGAAATCCTGCGCCTCGTGGCGCAAAAAGCCGTGAGTTTGTTGCGGGCAGAAACGGCGTTGATTCTGATGCTCAATCCGCGCACGCAGGAAACGGTGAAAACGGTTATGCGCGAGGGACAGGTGGGCGATGAACGCAAATTCAAAACCGTGCAAAATCAAATCAGCGGTTGGCTGATGCAAAACCAGCAGCCGTTGTGGAGCGAGGATCTCAAACGAGACAGGCGCTTCAGCGGCGTGGCTTTCGGCGATCTTCCCGTCAAATCCGTGATTGGGGTTCCACTGCGCATCGAGGGCGCATTGATTGGCACGCTCATCTTATTGAATAAAAATCACGACGGCGTTTTTGTGGAAGATGAATTGGCGTATTTGGAAAAACTGGCCGTGATTGCGACGCCGTATTTGCGCAACGTCCAAAAGATTGCCGAGTGTGGCGCGTGCGATTCATCAATTCAGCGCACGCCAGCAACAGCCGTTCGTCGCGATTGACTGCGGCGCGATTCCGGCCAACTTGATCGAGAGCAAGTTGTTCGGCCACGTCAAAGGCGCATTCACTGGCGCATCGCAGGATCGCAAAGGCTTGTTGGAAGAAGCGAATCACGGCACGCTGTTTATGGACGAGATCGCGAATTTGCCGATCGAGATGCAAGCCAAATTCATGCGTGTTTTGCAGGAGGGCGAGGTTCGTCCCTTAGGCAGCAATCAGACGCGGCGGATCGATGTGCGCTTTATCACGGCGTCGAGCCAGTTTTTGCACAAGCTGATCGAGCAAGGGAAATTTCGCGAAGATTTGTTTTATCGCTTGCACGTTTACCCGATCTCCCTTCCCTTCCTTCGCGAGCGCCAGCCGGACATCCCATTGCTGGCGGAACATTTTCTCCACAAATTTAGCCGCCAACAGCAGAAACCAGTTGAATCATTTCACGCCGCGATTCTTGATTACATGAAGCATCGCCCGTGGGAGGGCAACATCCGACAGTTGGAAAATTTCATCGAGCGCCTCGTGACGTTAGCGCCGCCGGAGATGAAAATTCTTGATGCGGCTATTCTCCCGCCCGATATTAAAAAAGAATTGAAACACACGCCGAGTGCAACCGAAGAGCCTGCTATTGACCAGGCATTGCCGGATCGCGTTGCAGAATTCGAAGCTCGGTTGATTCGACAGGCACTTGAAAACAATGATTGGAGCCAATCGCAAGCCGCGAGGCAATTACGCATTCCGGTGCAGACACTGCATTATAAAATGAACAAGCTGGGGATTGCAAAGACGGAGTGACAAACTTCAGTTTGTCAAGCTTGACCGGTTTCTTACATGCTGCCCGTCATTTCATCGATCCGCTGCTCTACTTTCCTTTTTTCACGTTCTTCCATATCAAAGAAGAATGTCATTCTGGAGGAATCCTTTTTCAATCCAGTACCGTCCTTGCAACAAAAAAGATGCTTCCAGCCCTGGCCTGCAGCAGGGCAGGCATGACATGGATAGAAGTCCACCGACACCTACTGTCCATCAATTATTCCGTCTAAAATTCCTCCCTTGACTTTTCCCCAACTTTTGTGTATCCTTTGTCCAATATCAGTGTGATTTTCCTGGCGTAAAATTTTTCTAACCATTCAGAGGGAGCGACACATGCAGCGACGTTTCAAGCTTTGCATCAGCACCATTCTATTTTTCCTGATCACTGCCAATCTTGACGCCAGAATTTTTTGGCTGCAACAGGAGGCGCAGAAAAATACAAAACCCGATTCCGCGAAAAAGCAGGATTCTCCCAGGAAAAAAGACTGGGACGTCTCCGTAGCACACGGTCCAACGAGTTCAACAGAATTTTCGACGACCGAAGGCACGTGGATGAATCTCGACGTGAGTCCCGACGGCAAAGAAATCGTCTTTGATTTGTTGGGAGATATTTACCTGCTGCCGATCACCGGCGGCGAAGCGAAATTGCTCAGCGGCGGACCGGCGTTTGAAGTTCAGCCGCGTTTCAGCCCGGATGGCAAGAAGATCAGCTTCACCAGCGACCGCGCCGGCGGCGATAATATCTGGGTGATGCAGCACGACGGCTCGAATGCGAAGGCGATGACGAAAGAAGATTTTCGTTTGTTGAACAACGCGGTTTGGACGCCGGACGGAAAATATCTCATCGCGCGCAAGCATTTCACCGGCACGCGCTCGCTGGGCGCGGGCGAAATGTGGATGTACCACACCTCCGGCGGGCTTGAGGGCTTGCAGCTCACGAAGCGCCGCAATGATCAGCAGGACGCGGGCGAGCCGGTGGTTTCGCCGGATGGGCGTTATGTTTATTTTAGCGAAGATATGAGTCCCAGCCCATTTTTTCAATACAACAAAGATCCCAATGGACAAATTTACGTGATTCGCCGCTATGATCGCGAGACCGGCAAGCTCACGAATTTTCTTGCGGGCGCGGGCGGCGCGGCGCGTCCCCAGTCCTCACCCGATGGCAGGTATCTCGCATTCGTGCGGCGCGTGCGTTTGAAAACGGTGCTCTATTTATATGATCTGCAAACCGGCGAAGAACTGCCGATTTATGACGGCTTGAGCAAAGATCAACAGGAGACGTGGGCGATCTTCGGAATTTATCCGAATTATGCGTGGACGCCGGACAGCAGGAATATCGTGATTTGGGCGAAGGGTCACATTTGGAAAATTGAACTCGCGACGAAGCAGGCAACCCGGATTCCTTTTGAGGCGAAAGTCAAACAAACGATCACCGCGGCGTTGCGTTTTTCACAAAAGGTGAGTTCGGATTCTTTTGAAGTGAAAATGATTCGCCAGCCCGTCACCTCGCCGGACGGGCTGTGGCTCGTGTTCAATGCGGTCGGCCAGCTCTGGAAAAAACGTTTGCCCAGCGGCGCGGCGCAGCGCGTGACGAACGACGCCCATTTTGAATTCGAGCCGGCGTTCAGTCCCGATGGCAAGTGGCTCGTTTATACAACATGGAACGATACGAGTCTGGGCGCGATTTATAGACTCGCGCTCGGTGGGCGCACGAAACCACAGAAACTGACGGCGCGAAAAGGTTATTATTTCAGCCCGCAATTTTCCGCGGACGGGCAAAAAATCGTTTATCAACGCGATACCGGCAACGGCGTGCTGGGATTCACGCACGGCACCGAGCCGGGTCTGTATTGGATTTCCACCAATGGTGGTGCGGCAAATCTCATCACCGAAAATGGCCGCTCGCCGCGTTTCAATCGCAAAGGTGATCGCATTTTTTACCTGGCCGGCGGCGGCCTGGAAAAAGCCTACAAAAGTTGTCGCCTCGACGGCGGCGAGGAGCGTACGCATTTCACCTTGAAATATGCCAACGACGTCGTGCCGAGTCCGGATGAGCAATGGGTGGCGTTCACTGAGTTGTTCCACGCGTACATTGCGCCGTTTCCGCAAACCGGCGCAGCGATTGAGTTGAACGCCAACACCAAAGCGATGCCGGTGAAAAAAGTCTCGCGCGACGCCGGCAGTTATTTGCACTGGTCCGGCGACAGCAGGAAATTGCACTGGACGATTGGCCCGGAATATTTCACGCGCGAGTTGGCGCGCAGTTTCAATTTTGTCGAAGGCGCGGCCGACAGCATTCCGCCGCCGGATACAACGGGCTTGCGCATTGCGCTGAAATTAAAAACCGATGTTCCTGCCGGCAGGCTCGCGTTGACCGGCGCGCGAATTATCACGATGCGCGGCGACGAGGTGATTGAGAACGGCGTCATCATTGTTGACGGCAATCGCATCGTTGCTATCGGAAAATCGAGCGAAGTTGAGATTCCCGTCGAGGCGAAACGAATCGATGTGCAGGGCAAAACGATCATGCCGGGTCTCATCGATGTGCATGCGCATTTGCCGAACGGCGACGGCATTTCGCCGCAACAGAACTGGGCGTATTTTGCCAATCTCGCGTACGGCGTGACCACCGCGCACGATCCATCGACGAGCACCGAGATGGTGTTCAGCCAGGCCGAAATGGTGCAGGCCGGCAGGATGGCTGGGCCGCGCGTTTATTCGACGGGCACGATTCTTTACGGCGCCGACGGCGATTTCAAAGCGGTGATCAACAATCTCGACGAGGCGCGTTCGCATCTCCGGCGCATGAAGGCCGTGGGCGCAATTTCCGTTAAAAGTTACAATCAACCGCGGCGCAACCAGCGCCAGCAGGTGTTACAGGCCGCGCGCGAGCTGCAGATGCTGGTGGTGCCGGAAGGCGGTTCAACTTTTTATCATAACTTGAGCATGATTCTCGACGGCCACACCGGCGTCGAGCACTCGATTCCGATTGCGCCGGTTTACCAAGATGTGCTTTCACTCTGGGGCGCAAGTCAAACGGGTTACACGCCGACTCTCGTTGTCGCATATGGCGGCATCTGGGGAGAAAATTACTGGTATCAGAAAACGAACGTGTGGGAAAAATCGCGTCTGCTCAATTTCACCCCGCGGCCGATTATTGACTCGCGCGCGCGGCGGCGCATATTGATTCCCGATGATGATTTCGGTCACGTTACCAACGCGCAAACTGCGAAAGCGCTGCTCGACGCCGGCACGAAAGTTCAACTTGGCGCACACGGTCAATTGCAGGGCCTCGGCGCGCATTGGGAAATGTGGATGTTCAACCAGGGCGGCATGTCGCCATTGCAGGCCATTCGCGCCGCAACGTTGCACGGCGCGCAATATCTCGGCCTCGACGGCGAGATCGGCTCGCTGGAAAAGAGCAAGCTTGCCGATTTGATCGTGCTGCATCAAAATCCGCTGGAAAACATTCAGCACAGCGAAGCGATTCTCTATACGATGAAGAACGGCCGTTTATATGACGCGGAAACGATGAACGAGATCGGCAATTATTCCCGCAAACGCCATGTTTTCTTCTGGGAAAATGCGCGCACGAGTGAAGCCTTCGTCTGGAAGGGGCCGGTAATTGGATTCGGTGAAACTCATTGCAGTTGTCAGTGACAATGCTGGCCGGTTAGTCGGTTCGCCGATTATATTCGTTGATGTTTGGTTTTAAAGTGTCATGCCCCGGACCGCAACATTTATGTTGCGAGGAAACAGGGTCCGCAACATAAATGTTGCGGCACGACGGCGGGCATTTTTCTATTTGGATTTTGGCCGGATTGAGTTATATTATTTGAAGCAAACAGGTTTACTAAAATAACATTATCGTTATTACACATCATTTCACCATGACCGGACATCACGCCCACAGCCTCGATGCGATTATTGCGCAATCGGAGCATTTAAAACAGGTGCGTAAAACCGAGTTGAATTTTGGCGATTGGGTTATCGTCGTGACGCTTAATTCGACCTACTCGATTCGCGTCGTTGAGGACGGGTTTTACCTCGTTTCCGGCGGCTGGTTTGATCGGGAAGGGAAGGCGCCGCTGAAGACGACCATTGCCGGCTGCACGTGGGGCGGCAGCATTATAAAAACCGATATCGTCGCCGCGTGCGGGCTGAGTGTGGAATTTGGCAATCGCGTGGTGACGAGCACGATTCAGAAAATTGTCGTCGTGCCGCATAGCGGGGAAAATTGAGTGAAAAGATCAAACTTGTATTTTATCGCTTACGTCTTCCAGTACGGCGACGCTTGGCCTCTGCTATGCAAACCGTGCTGACGGCTTCGGAGTGGGTAAGCGGGTGGCTTTCACCACCCGCTCCCCGTTGTCGCAATAGGGTCAATTCCCTATATTTACCGGCGTACGACTTTCTCGTACCGGGCGACCCCTAGGGCGCTTTGTCGCGCGCCCG
>Ga0247727_10016817_pt1 | contig 11736 bp, 7 predicted proteins | sample WisWelCaveWW1625_FD_202498 | JGI IMG/M metagenome (GOLD analysis project Ga0247727, IMG submission 202498) | Biofilm microbial communities from Wishing Well Cave, Virginia, United States - WW16-25 | ecosystem: Environmental > Aquatic > Deep subsurface > Groundwater > Cave microbial mat | place... | reverse complement strand
GCGGGTCGAACTGCTGACATCCGTGTTAATGATGGGACGATTGGTGTTATTGGTGAGATTTCTCCCGAAGTTATTGAGAACTTTAAACTACGGGTTCCTATTGCCGGGTTTGAAATAAAGCTCACTGACGTAATATTTTAGCGATTTTATGCCTACTATGAAACAAATGTTGTTTCATAACAAGCGAATAATGCATTAGAAATATCATACAAGAATCTTAGGCACGCGATATTACAATCATACAAAATAATATGATTTAGACTTCTTAAGGTTGTAATAAAATCATGCGCGTATGATTTTTAAAAATCGTATGATCTGACATTTTGTTCGTATGATTTGAACCAGATTATTCGTAAGAAAAAAGGTGATCTTATATGATTTGTTCTATTATCACATCTTTATCCATATTCTATCCGCTAGATGGGCCTTTGTATACTGGTTTTTTGCTAATTAGGTTAAGGTATCTGGTTACTTCGGGGAGTGCATATGTAAATCCTGTGTGAATGCATTTCTCAGTCTTGCACGAAAGGCAATAAAGTGAATCCTCCTTGACTTGTACCTCGATAATCTTCGCTTCTTTTGAATCCATCAGTGATATTTTGCCATCAGAAATGTTTCCTCCCCATCTAGAAAGTCTAAGGAAATGTGGTGCCCAACTTGTATGTATTTCCAGCAACCATTCTAAGAGCTCACTAAGCGTAACCTTGCTACTTGACATCCTATTTAGTTCTTCAACGACTTTTTTGTAATTATTATAGACCTCTTCCTTCAATGTTATGCTTTTGAATCCTTTAGTTGGCATCTTGTATACCAACACTGTATTTACGGTAATAAGCATTAACTAATACCACATCTAATATGGCATATTACAGTAATATTAAATAGCTGCGACGGTAATAGATAGCAGAAAAAACGGTAATAAAATGAGTCTAATACCTCCCAAATCACAAAAAATCTTGAAAAAATCTAGAAAGAGAATTTATGGTAAGAAAAGATCATATGACGAGATTCTAAAAGAGATTGTCAAGCTTGCACTACAAGGAACAGAACCAACCAAGATTGCAGAGATTACGGAAAAAAGCAGGCCAACTGTCTGGAGATACCTAGATGAAGCAGCAAAACTAGGTCTTGTACAAAAAACAAGTACAGGAAGAATCAAACTACCAAAGCTAGTTAAGGATTCACAAGTATACGAGATTCTTGAGAATAATAAATTCGTCCAAAAACACGAAGTCGTCAAAAAATGGGTAGCAGACATGCTCACAAGAAACAGCGGCAAACCGATATCCGTTTGGCGTAATTATTTGAGCAAGCTCAAAACGATCTGCGACACACTGAAGATTAGTCCGTATGAGCTATTGGAATCAAGGGATGGAAAACCATACGGTGGTGCTGAAAATATACTGAGGGATTTTGCCACCGCAATGCAGACAGGAATGATAGTGCCTGCCTCAAAAAGAGGACGCAAAATAATCTATGAAGATGACATTTCCATGAGATTTTCTAATTATGTCAAACCAGTTAGAAACTTTTGTGCAGTAAACGGCGTGGCAATTCCACCACGACTTAACGGTATCCTATCAAGCAAAAACTCGGCATATGGAAAATATGCTCATGTGAAGCTATCGCAAGAAAAGATAGATGAGTGCGTGAGGCTTCTTGGGCAAAAGTACGGATACGCATCAAGGGAACAAGTGCTTTTTATCTTCTATTATCTTACATGTGCAAGAAAGGAAGCAGGACTTGATGTAAAGGCTCATACCGTAACAAGACACCCTAGTGGCTGGGTTACATGCAGGGTTTATGAGAGTAAGACAGACCGTGCTTGGACAAAACTTATTCCAAGTGATAATCCGCATCAGAAAATATTCCTAGACTATGTCAAAAAAAGAGAGGGATGCAAGTACCTTTTTGGCGACTCGCAAGAAGAACTAAACAAGATCTATAAAGAATTGCCAAAAATCTTTGAAGAGATCTACCGAGAAGCGGGAATAAAAGAAGAATATTTCTACATAAAACAGGTTCATGCGTTGCGACACGTAGGAGCTCACTACTGGTTAACCAGAACAAACTACAACCATGTAATAGTATCAAGAATTGGTGGATGGAAATCGGTTCAAACTCTCATTGATTGTTATGGACAACCTGATGAAGATTATATCATCAATTTTCTGACTAGTAATTCATATAGTGTCTCTGATTGAACCAAAACTGCAGCTGGTCTCAACAGACTAGGACCAAACATTATAGATTGAACAAAGATTCAATAGATAGGAGCTAACAAATCTCATTTTTCATAGCTTCTCGTGTCAAAAGAATCGTATTAATAAACGGAATCTTCCGTCACTGAAAGCTTAAGACGTGATTTTCCACACCGTAATTCGATGGATAACATTTTATTGAGAAAAAATCGGAGGCAGTATTGCCTTGGCTGACAAATTTTATGCGATAGATATTTTTGCAGGCATAGGTTGTGCATCGACCGGATTCAAAAAAGCGGGATTCAAAATCAAGGCAGGATTGGAAATCAGTCCACTTAGATGCGACTTTTATGAGGAAAATTTGGGATTGAGGCCAATAGAGGCTGACGTTTCAACAATAAGCGGAGAGGAAATACTTTCCGTTGCAGGGTTGAAAAGAAAAGAAGATTTTCGGTACTTTCTGATAAATTCAAGGTAACAATTAACGGTGAAGAACTAACCAAAAAACAAATTCCATTTCAGATTTATTTTCCAAACAACCGCATGCGTTTTCCAGGAGAAAAAATAATCAATAAAAAAGGAGAATACGAGATTCCAGGAGCTGGGAAGGTAGTGTTTTGGATAGGATTTACAGAGAAACCAATTCGAGATCCAGAATCTAGAGGATTAATTGTTTTAGCTAGAGGAAAATTAGTTCAAGAACCTTGGTTTTTCGATGTTGTTGGAGGGACGTATGGTCAACACGGCATGCAATACATAACTGGTGAAATCGAAGCCGATTTTCTTGATGACAAAACCGATTTTATTACAACCGGTCGAGAAAGTGCAATGTGGTCATTGCCTGTTCCCAGCTTACTAAAAAAATGGGGGCATGATAAAATTAAAGCAGTACTTGAAAAATGGGCTGATGAACGCGGCAGATTAAAAATCGAACACATTCAAAGAACCACGCCATATATTGAAAGAATCAATAGATTCCCAACCAGACAACGAAAGGAACTTACTACAGTTGTACGACGTATGGCGTCTATTCCAACCATAGAAGATGAAAGGTTGGTAGAACTCGTACGATCTTTAATTCAAGCATATGAAAATAAGGAACTTTCTCGCATGATCGACGAAATTACTTCTCTTACACCAGACGCGCAAGCAAAACTGTATGAAATCCTAAGAGAATTTCAAGTGCTTGAATCAGTTTCTTTAGCACAAATTGTAAGATCACATATAAGAATTATTGAAAAATTTGCGGAAATGATAGATGCCGGAGTTCCTGAAAAACCCGACATGCAAAATTACTTAAAAGAATATCCATGGTTAATAAATCCAACGTACCTAGGTCTATCTCACGAAAAAAGGTTAGAAACAATACTTGTAGAAGAATTTCATCATAAACCAAAAGGAAAGGAAAAAAGAAAAAGATTAGATTTCTTTTGTTTAGGTGAACTAGGCCGTGCTTTTGTGGTTGAAGTAAAAAGACCGCAGGATAAAATAGGAAGGCAAGAAATACAACAAATCGAAACGTATATTGATTATTTAAGAAGAGAGAATGAGAAAATAACCGATAAAGAAAAACAAAAAACATTCTTCGGTTATCTTATAGGTTCAAATTTTTCAGAAGACACGAAGGGATTACGTGACAGGGTTCATTCCTATGGAATTTACACTCAAACATGGGATTCGTTATTAGAAACTGCAAAAAGGTCACACAAAGAATTCTTTGACGCCATGAAAAGTCGTGTTCCTGAAGATGATCCTAGACTAGAAGATTTTAACTGACACAAAATAGGCACATGAAGATTTTCTTGCGGGAAGGAACGTCTATTAAAAGAAGCTTCCAAATCTAATAAATCTTGAATTAAATATACAAAAATGAATATTTGAATCGTTTAACTAAGATGGTATAGAATTCCATTGATTCGCTTCTAATTAACGAAATTAGGTTAAATCTGAATTTAATCAAATCCTATAAGGATCATTCTCCTTATCAATAATGTAATTTTGAAAACACTTCTACTCTCCATTCTTATTTTTCTCCTAATCATAGAAGCATCTACTCTTGTTGAAGGAAAATATCTTTCTCCACTGGAGCAATTCAAATTGGGAATCAAAATAGACGAAATTGTTTGCAAAGAAAATCTCGTAATTACAATAAAATCAAGTAATGGACATCCAGCTTGTGTAAGACAAGAAACTTTGGAAAAGCTTGTCCAAAGAGGTTGGGCCACACCTCTAGATCTTGTGACACAACAAACTGACAATAACATGCCTGCTGACAAGCCATCTATGATCGAGCCACAATCAATCAAGGAAACTGCTGTCCTCAATAACGAGTTTGCCTTTGAGATGTTTTCAAACCTGACAAAGAAAAAGGAAGAAAACACATTCTTTTCTCCATATGGCATCTCAAGTGCATTTTCCATTGTGTATGAGGGAGCAAGAAGCACTACACAAGATGAAATCCAGTCAGTCTTTCATTTCATAAAAGACGAACAGGCTCGCAGAAATTCTGCCTACACACTCATCTCTGAGCTTAACAAGCCGGAACAAAACTATACACTAAGCGTTGCAAACGCACTATGGGTTCAAAATGATTTTCAAATTCTAAAAGAGTTCAATGAGGTGGCTGAGACTTACTACCTTGCTAAGACAGAAAATCTTGATTTTATATTCAATGCGGAAGATTCACGGCAAACAATAAACGGGTGGGTTGAAGAAAAGACAAACGACAAAATCAAGGATTTGCTACCTCAAGGTTCACTTGACGAATTAACTAGGGCAGTAATAACAAATGCAGTTTACTTTAAGGGAAATTGGACGATTCCGTTTGATGAAAAGCTGACGCAAGATGAAGACTTCAAAATACCCGAACAAAATACTGTAAAGGTTCCTATGATGAACGTACGAGAACATTTCAATTACACATCAACTGATGACCTACAGATCCTACAAATGCCGTACAAGGGCGGTGACTTGTCTATGGTCGTTTTACTACCAAAAAATAATGAGCTGCAGTACCTAGAAGAGAAACTGTCAGTATCAAACCTGAAGGAATGGAAGAATCAATTAACAAGAAAAGAAGTTCAAGTTTACTTGCCCAAGTTCACCTTTAATACGAAATACATGCTTAATGAAAATCTTAGCAAGATGGGAATGTCTTCGGCTTTTGACCCTGAGCAAGCAGACTTTTCAGGAATTAACGGACAAAAAGATCTCTACATTACTGGCGTTTTTCATCAAGCATTTGTTGCAGTTGACGAAAAGGGAACAGAGGCTGCAGCAGCTACAGGAATCGTGATTGGAACAGAATCAGCACATCCTGAACCAGAGATATTCAGAGCAGACCATCCTTTCATATTTTTAATTCAAGATGACAACACAGGAATGATCTTGTTTATGGGAAAAGTTGTTGATCCAACCAAGGCTTCATAAACTGATTTGCATATGATATAAGAATCAGTACAATAATCTTTAGAATCCTCTGAAATTCAGTACATAATATGAAAAGTAATGGAAGACGACCAAGTCGAAATTTTAAAATAAATGCTGCTTTTCATTTGTGAAATTGAAAAATTCTTTTTATTTTGTAGTAAGAAAACCTTTTCAATTAAATGATATCCTTGGTCATCACATGATAATATCGAATGGATTAGCTCATGTATGTTCCCTGATAATAGATACGTAAGGTTTTATAGATAATAGAGTTGAGTGCTGATGTGTGACAATGTATGATTTCAGCTTACAAAGAGCAACCATTACGAAAAGAAGTGACGATCGCATCATAAATTTAGCGGTGAAATCTAGAAAGAAAATAAAATCAAACAGAATTACAAATCAAAATTTTGAACCCAGTATGAAACTCTTGCTGCGCATAATGAAAGTAATACTTGAATCAAATTCAATAGGTAAGACATCTTTATCACAGAAAGCTAACATCAATTATCATAGACTTTCTAAACATCTTGACTGGTTAGAGAAAAAACATTTGATTGAATATGTGCTCGAAGACAGCAAAGTAAAGATAAGACTAACAGAAAATGGCAGACAGTTTGAAGACTCTTTTAGAATCTAGATCTAGGCAGAATTGTAAATTCCACTGATAAATTTATAAATAAAAATTACAAAAATGTAAGGAAGTTTTATTAGTGATTTTCAGATATCTAGCCCAGATTAACCATGCAAGTATCCAGAATTACTACATGCACATTTTTCTTTTTACTTTTAATAGCTAGTACCTACCAAAGCACATATTTTTCTGTAGCGCAAGTTGCGGATAAACCACAAAAACCATTTGTAAAAGAAAAATTTGATCAAGGACTTGAAAAGAAAATAAGGGATATCATCAATGCAGGTGATGAACGTGATTATAATGTAATCATATACGTTAACAAAATTGCTGAAAATGGACTTGATGCTAAGTCCGTTGCAAAAAATAATAAAGACAGATTGGAAGACGTATTGAAACGAGTTCATAATGCAAGGGATATACAACAAGCCAAGATTTTGTCTTTTGTTACTGCAACCATGTCTACAAAGGAGATAGAAAAGTTGGCTGATTATGACTATGTCATTAGGATAGGTGATGGGGAAAAGAAGATGGAATTAGAACTGAACGTTTCTCGTCCATCAATATTTGCCGATGGTCTGTCCTTTAATGGTAGTGGCATCAAGGTATCTGTTATAGATACTGCCATAAGACAATTTCATACTGATATGCCAAGTGGCACAAAAATAATCAATCAGGTAACATGCTCTAATACAGGCTGCGTAAACGGTGTAAGTGCTCCAACTGATCCTCATGGTACACGCGTAGCAGGAATTATTGGAGGTTTAGGTATTATTGATCCTAATTTGAGGGGTATAGCTACAGGTTCATTACTGTTAAACGCAGTGCATAGCACTGGTGGTTTCAACGCCACGTCTTTTGGGCATGCTCTGGACTGGTCTCTTCAGAACGGTGCTAAAGTAATCAACGTGAGCCAAGGTTTTCCTATAGATCTTGCCTGTGGAGGTGATGTAGAAAATCTTATGGTAGATGAAACAGTGGATGAGGGAGCTCTTGTTGTGAAATCTGCAGGAAACCGAGGGCCTTTCTCTGGTACTATTACTGATCCTGGCTGTTCATATAATGTGATTACTGTTGGAAATATAGATGATAATGGCACTACCACTAGAACTGATGATATAATACATGTCAGTAGTAGTAGAGGTCCTACATATGATGGACGACTAAAACCTGAGATTGTAGCTCCAGGAGAAGCGATTAATTCAACAGATCTCTTCGTTAATTATAGTGATGATCTATCAGGTACAAGCTTTGCAGCACCTCACGTGTCAGGAACAGCAGCATTAGTCTTACAAGCTCACCCAGAATATTCTCCACTTGAAGTAAAAGCCGCTTTACTCCTTGGTGCCGAGTGGAAAGCTAGTGTGCCTATAAATGCAAGTGCCTATGAAACTGGAAATAGTGCTGACGTAACGTTAAACACATTCGGCTTTGGTTATTTAAACGCCAGTAATACCTTAGCGTTTACAAATACAGGCAAAAATATCATTCATGATGTAATAGCTGAAAACCAAATTAAAAAATATTCATTTTCAGCGAACCAGGGTGAACAGGTAAAAGTAATTTTGTCATGGTTAAAACACACAGTTGGTAACGCAACCGCACCTGTCAATGCAACCAGCAGCAATCTAGATTTTAACATAACCCGTTCTGATAATGGTGCTATTGTAGCGTCTAGTACATCAATGAAACAAAATAACGAGTTTGCTGTTTTCAATGCTCCAGTTACAGGAAATTATACCATAACAGTTTCTGCTCCGTCAGTGGCACCAGAGATAGGTTCTACAGAAATTTTTGCATTGGCAAGCACACATCAAATTACAAAAGTTTCTCTACTTGTCAAGGAAGGTACCTTTACTAAAACTACTGTTACAGGAAATCAGAACGTAACTGGTGTAGGCTTTAAGCCAAAGGCATTATTACTATTTACAACAAGGCAGAACAGCACAGGATCTACTGACATATACAATTTTGCAATTGGTTTTTCAAACGGTTCAAGTTCTAGATCAATAGGTGTAGCTTCAGACGACAATGTAGCCACATCAAATGCTGGCAGGGCATTTGGCACCCAAGCATTAAGGATCCTCAGTGCAGGCACGCCAACAGTTACTGCACAAGCTAATGTGACAAGCTTTGATCCAGATGGTTTTACTTTGAATTGGGCTACAAATGATTCTACAGCATCTATAATTCATTATGTTGCACTAGGTGGAGAAGCTATAACAAATGCAGCCGTATCAAGTTTTGTAGCTAACACAGCTACTGGAAACCAACCAGTATCTGGGCTAGGATTCAAACCCGACTTTTTAATGTTTATGCATGCAGCTAACACTACGGAAACAGGAACAGCTACTCACGGATACATAAGCTATGGATTTACTACCTTTTCAGACAGGGGCGCAGTAGCAGTCGCAAGTGAAGATGCAAGAGCAACTAAGGATACATGGAGGTTCCAAAAAACAGATAGAGCCATAGTAGCTCTTACGGAAAGTACAGGTGTAATAGATGCAGAAGCAGACATTGTATCTATGGATCCGAATGGTTTTACCATAAACTGGGTAAATGCTCCTGCTTCTGCAGACAGGGTATATTATCTTGCACTAAAAGGCGGTCAGTATGATGTTGGCAATTTTGTAAAGACCACATCAGCTGCACCCGTAACACAAACAATAGCAACTGTGGAATTCCAACCAAGTGGACTATTATTGTCAAGTTTCAATCGTGCCTCAAGCACTTCGTCCAACCCAAATAATAGATTGTCATTTGGTGCAACAGATGGTACTATGCAAAGCGCCATCTGGGCAGGAGACAGGGATGGTGTAGGTAATTCAATTACGGCACGTTCCACAACCACAAGCAAAGTAATCAGGCTGGCAACTGAACAAGCAACAGGGTCTAGTTCTACAATAAATGCAGAAGCAAACCTTGCTTCTATGAACTCAAATGGCTTTAATATGACTTGGACTACAAACGATTCCACTCAAACACGAATAATTTATGCAGCGTTTGGACTCATGGGTGGCTCTAACATAATAATTGTTGAAGAGACCATACCAGATAATGCAAGAGATTTCAACTTTACAAGTGGTAATTTTACCTCGTTCTTATTGGACGACGATACTGATCCAATGTTGCCGAACACAAAGATATTCGGTAACCTTTTGCCAGGTACTTACAACATATCACAAACTCCTGATGCAAATTACACCACCACTTCAAGCTGTAGTGACGGCAGTCTAGTTAGCGCAATAGCACTAGGTACTGACGAGACCGTTACATGCAAATTTGTAAACAGGATCATTTCTGGTGTAGCTACTGGTGATATACTAGTAACTGACTCTAGCGGCACTGTTACTAATCTTGGACTTCTCTTCAAGGTTGATCCAACAACTGGTGTGCGTACTGTGGTAAGTGACTTTAATGATACTAGTCAAGGTCCACTAGGAGTGAATCCATCTGGTGTGGCAGTACGTGCTGGTGATATACTGGTAACAGACGCTGGGGTTGGTTATTCTGACATTGACAGTCTCTTCAAAGTTGACCCAGCAACTGGTGCGCGTACCATATTAAGTAACTTTAGCAATCCCAGTCAGGGTCCAACAGGACTGAATCCATATGCTATAACAGTAGATGCTTCTGGTAATATACTGGTAGCAGATATTGATGCTGGTACTAGTTCTCGTGGTCTTCTCTTCAAGGTTGATCCAGCAACTGGTGTGCGTACAGTGTTAAGTGACTTTAGCAATGCCACCCAAGGTACACTAGGACAACAACCATATGGTGTAACAGTAGATGCTTCTGGCGATATACTGGTGGCAAATCCTCGTAATGGTCCTGAGCTTGCCTTTCTCTTCAAAGTTAACCCAATAACTGGTGTGCGTACAGTGTTAAGTAACTTTAGTGATACCAGTCAGGGTCCAACGCAAGAATCTCTCATTGATGTCACAGTAGATGCTTCTGGTGGTATACTGGTTATGGACGGTCAACTGCTCTTGAAAGTTGATCCAATAACTGGTGTGCGTACAGTATTAAGTGACTTTAGCAATGCCACACAAGGTACACTAGGATTCTCTCCATTTGGTGTAACAGTAGATGCTTCTGGTGATATACTGGTAACAGATATGAATGCTGGTGGTGGTAGTAATCTTGGCCTTCTCTTCAAAGTTGATCCAATAACTGGTGTGCGTACAGTATTAAGTGACTTTAGTGATACCAGTCAAGGTACACTAGGAGCTGATCCATCTCGTGCAGCAGTATACAGTGCACCGTAAGAAAAGCTTTCTTTAGCTATTATAATATAAAAAATTTTGAAATACATCTGGTCACAGCTACAAGAGATAAACCAAAAAGTTCTGTTTAACAAGAGAAAATACTATTCTTAGGCACAAAATGGAACCAAAATTACTCCCAAGTTGGTCAGCTTTTCCCTGTGGATGACAATACCATCGGGTTCACTTCCACTTTGGGTTGTAGTCCATTAGAACTTGTGTAACTAAAACATACATCCAATAACGAAGTGTGTTTACTTTTTTAATTCATCGTTAGTCTCGGATTTTAGAGACACTGGTTTTGCTTCTTCGCTTGACATGAAAAATGAGTTAACAATTGGCAGGCCAAAAATAGTAAAACCTCTACCAGCTAATGATATTGCATCAATTACAAAAGGTACTTGGATTCCGTGTCTATAAAAGAAGCTACCTAACCTATTACCAAAGTCGTTTACTTTCTTTTGGAATTCTTCTGCTGTCATTTCTTCAACCGATATCTTTGGCGCATCTTTGAATTTTACAATTCCTGTTGTCTGATAGATATCAGCAACAAGACTAAACAGCTCTCGAAATGCAGCTTTATTTGATTCCTCAACGCTCGGTGGCAAAGGCTGTTTTTCGATTTTCGCTAATATTAGTTGAGTCTGTTGTGGTTGTATTGGTGAAGTTATTGGATTACTTGGTTCTGCTATAGGTTCTACCTTTACAACATTTATTTTTAGGTTGCCTATTATACCTGATGGATCTAAATCAGCAACTACAATATTTTTTTCTCTGAGTATATCCATGAGAGTTTCGTTAATCATTCCATAGTGGCCCCTCCTAAGTTTGAATTCCTGCATGCAAAGTTTTCGCAGTTCTGAGAACTCGTTTTTATCTCTGAGAGGAAAATTTTCTTTCTCAATCTTGTTTAGAAACCAAGTACGAATTTCTTCTTTTGAAACCATTATTCTAATTTCTGTTGTGTTCATTTCTCTAATACCCAATAAGGCTTTAGTTTTGCTTGGATTCAAACGGGTTGTCTAAAAATTAAGACAAAAAATGTTCCATAAGGATTTCATTTCGTGCCTGTTATGAAACATTTGATTAAGCTCACTGGATTAATATTTGACTAGGCAACAAATTATTACGCCCTCAAATGCACGCAGACGGACTGGAATGATATAACATGATTTTTGGTCCACCCAGCCGTGCGACATGGGCA
>Ga0247727_10016816_pt1 | contig 11737 bp, 10 predicted proteins | sample WisWelCaveWW1625_FD_202498 | JGI IMG/M metagenome (GOLD analysis project Ga0247727, IMG submission 202498) | Biofilm microbial communities from Wishing Well Cave, Virginia, United States - WW16-25 | ecosystem: Environmental > Aquatic > Deep subsurface > Groundwater > Cave microbial mat | place... | reverse complement strand
GGCCAACCTGCGCGAGGTGGAGCCGCGCATGCTGGAGCGCTGGCAGCAGATGGACCTGTACGGGATGATCCGCCGCGCCAGCGCCGGCCGGCCGGCTTACATCCTGCACGACGGGCCGCCCTACGCCAACGGCAACATTCACATCGGCCATGCGTTCAACAAGTGTCTGAAGGATTTCATCGTCAAGGCCCGGAACATGAGCGGCCACGACGCACCCTACGTCCCCGGCTGGGACTGTCACGGGCTGCCGATCGAGATCAAGGTGGAGGGCGAGCTGGGCGCGCGCAAGGCGTCCATGTCGCGGGTCGAGATTCGCAACGCCTGCCGCAAGTACGCGCAGAAATACGTCGATCTGCAACGCAGGGATTTCGAGCGGCTGGGCATTTTCGGGACCTGGTCGGATCCGTATCTGACCATGAGCGCGCACTATGAATCGGTGATCGCGCGCGCCTTCGTCGAATTTCTCGACCGCGGCTACGTCTACAAGGGGCTCAAGCCGGTGCACTGGTGCCTGCGGTGCCGCACGGCGCTCGCCGAGGCCGAGGTGGAGCACGAGAACCACTCCAGCCCGTCGATCTGGGTGCGCTTTCCATTGGTCTCGCAGGCCGCGGCCATCGATCCGGCGCTGGCCGGCGGAAAAGTCCACGCGCTGATCTGGACGACCACGCCGTGGACCATCCCGGCCAACATGGCGATCGCCTTTCACGAAGCGTTCGAATACGCCGCCGTGGAAGCGCGGGGAGGCGAGATCTACATCCTTGCGGCCGAGCTCGTGCGCGCGACCGCGGACGTGTGCGGCTGGGCCGATCCGAAGATCCTGGCGCGGTTCTCCGGCGCGCGCCTGGAGGGAACGCTCTTCCGCCACCCGTTTCTCGAGCGCGACTCGCGCGGTATTCTCGCCGGCCACGTCACGCTGGATCAGGGCACCGGCGCGGTGCACACGGCCCCCGGCCACGGGCACGAAGATCACGCCGTGGGACGCCAGTACGGTATCGACATCTATTGCCCGGTGGACGGCGCCGGGCGCTTCTATCACGTCGAGGGCGCCGCGGGCCGGCTGCCCGAGCAACTGATCGGAAGCACCGTCTGGGACGCCAATCCCGTCGTGGTGGACCTGCTGCGGCAGTCCGGGGCTCTGCTGGCGGAAAAGACCATCGAGCACAGCTACCCGCACTGCTGGCGCTGCCACCGGCCGACCATCTTCCGCGCCACTGAGCAGTGGTTCATCGGGATGGATCGCAACGGGCTGCGGGAGAAGGCGCTGGAGGCCATCCGCGGCGTCCGCTGGCTGCCCGCCTGGGGCGAGGAGCGGATCTACAACATGATCGCCACGCGGCCGGACTGGTGCATTTCCCGCCAGCGGGTCTGGGGCGTGCCGCTGGTGGTGTTCTACTGCGTGAAGTGCCGGCAGACGCTGACCGACCGACGGGCGCTGGACCACGTGGTGGACCTGTTCGCCGAGCACACGGCCGACGTCTGGTTCGAACGCACCGCGGCCCAACTGCTGCCTCCCGGGACGCGCTGCGCGGGCTGCGGCGGAGAGGAGTTCGAAAAAGAAGACGACATCCTCGACGTGTGGTTCGATTCCGGCGCCAGCCACCTGGCGGTGTTGAACGAGCGCTACGGGCTGCCCTGGCCGGCGGACCTGTACCTGGAGGGCGGCGACCAGCACCGCGGCTGGTTCCACAGCTCGCTGCTGATCGGCGTGGGGCTCAAGGGCGCCTCGCCCTACCGCTCCACCGCCACCAACGGCTGGGCGCTGGACGGCGAAGGACGGGCGATGTCGAAGTCGCTCGGCAACGTGATCGGGCCCGAAGAGATCATCCGCCAGTACGGCGCGGAAGTGCTGCGGCTGTGGGTGGCCTCGGTCGAGTATTTCGAGGATGTCCGGCTGTCGGATACCATCCTGGCGCGGATGACGGAAGCTTATCGCAAGATCCGCAACACCTTCCGCTACGCGCTGGGCAACCTGTACGATTTCGACCCCCGGGCGGACCAGGTAGCGGCATCGGAGATGCTGGAGATCGACCAGTGGATCCTGGTTCGCGGGGAGCGCCTGGTCCGCGCCTGCCGCGACTGGTACGACCAGTTCGCCTTCCACCGCGTTTACCAGGCGCTGTACAACTTCGCCACCACCGATCTGAGCGCGCTCTATTTCGACGTGCTCAAGGACCGGCTCTACACGGCTCCGGCGCGATCGCACGCCCGGCGCAGCGCGCAGACGGCCCTCTACCGGCTCACCGACGCGCTGGTCCGGCTAATGGCCCCGCTGCTGGTCTTTACGACCGAGGAGGTCTGGGGTCATCTCCGCAAGCCGGAGGGCTCGCCGGAGGGCTCGCCGGAGAGCGTCCACCTGGCGCTGTTTCCGGAGCCCCAGGAGCTGACCGCCGGGCTGGACGAGTCCCAGCGCGCGCGCGCGGCCGACTGGGACCGGCTGGTGGAGGTGCGCGACAGCGTGCTCAAGAGCCTGGAAGTGGCGCGGCGGGAGAAGTTCATCGGCGCGCCGCTGGAGGCGCGGGTCCACCTGAAGGCCGATGGCGAGCTGTACCCGCTGCTGGAGCGCTACGCAGCCGAGCTGCCGGCGTTGTTCATCGTCTCCCAGGTCCGGCTCGAGACCGATCCGGGGATCACGCTCGCCGTCCACGTCAGCCGCGCCGAGGGAACCAAGTGCGTGCGCTGCTGGAAGTACTCGCCGGATGTCGGCTCGCATCCGGAGGTGGCCGGCGTGTGCGCCCCCTGCGCCGCCGCCGTGGCCGAGTTTCTCCAGCAGGCCTGAAATGAAGACCAGGCTCGTTCCGTTCCTGCTCGCCCTCTGCGTGTTCGCCCTGGATCGCCTGACCAAGGTGTGGATCGAGAGCCACGTCTCGGTTTGGGAGACGCGGCTGGTGATTCCGCGCTTCTTCAACATCGTGCATACGCGCAATCGCGGCGCGGTTTTCGGGCTGTTCGGCTCCGTCGAAAGTCCCTGGCGCGACGTCCTGCTGGTGGGGATGTCGCTGGTTGTCCTGGTGCTGCTGGCAGTCCTGCTCTGGCGGCAGGACGCTGCCGGACTCGCCTGCGGGTGGGGGGGGCGGCTGGCGCTCGCGCTGGTCCTGGGCGGAGCGATCGGCAACCTGCACGACCGCATCGCTTACCGGGCGGTGACGGATTTCCTCGAGTTCTACATCGGCGAGTACCGCTGGCCCGTCTTCAACGTGGCCGACAGCGCCATCACCGTGGGAGCGGCGCTGCTTCTGCTGGACCTGTGGCGTTCCCGCCGTCTCCCCGTGCGAGCCTGAGTGTTCCCGAAAATCTTCAGTTTCGGCGACCTGTTCCTGCCCACCTACGGCGTGCTGGTGTCGCTCGGATTCCTGGCGGCGCTGTGGATTGCCGGCCGGCTGGCGAAGCGGTCGGGGCTGCCCGCCGAGAAGGTAACCAACCTGGGCGTGTATTGCGCGCTGGCCGGTTTGCTGGGGGCCAAGCTGCTCATGCTGGTGGTGGACTTCGATTATTATCGCCGCGATCCGCGTGAGATCTTCTCCATGTCCACACTCCAGGCGGGTGGGGTCTTCTACGGCGGCCTGATCGCGGCGTTGGGCGCGGCCGCCTGGTGGATGCGCGCCTGGCGGTTGCCCGCGCTCCCCACCGCCGACGTATTCGCTCCGGGCGTGGCCCTGGGACACGCGGTGGGGCGGCTCGGCTGTTTCGCCGCGGGCTGTTGCTGGGGAGTCGCCTGCCGCCGAGGCTGGGCCGTGACCTTCACCGATCCGGAGGCCAACCGGCTGGTGGGTGTGCCGCTGGGAGTCCCGCTGCATCCGACACAGCTTTATGAAGCGGTCGCGGAGGCGGCTATCTTCGTCTTGCTATACCGCCGCTACGCTCGCCCGCACAGGCCGGGGGCGATTCTGGGCCTCTACCTGGCGCTGTATTCGGCGGCGCGGTTCGCCATCGAGTTCTTCCGCGCTCATGAACAGGCGAACCCGTGGAACGGGCCGTTGTCGACGGCGCAATGGATCGCGCTGGCGCTGTTTGTGGCCGGTGTCAGGAACCTTCGTATGGCAAGCTCGCCATGATCGGCTTGCCGGTGACCACACGGTCGCGCCGTGCCGACAGGTAAATCATTGCACCAACCTCGCCACGTAATAGCCGGGTCCGCCGGCGGCGATATACTTGCTGCCCAGCATGTAGGGGCCGACGTACTCGGCGCAAAAGGGCTGGTTGCCGCCCTTGTTGTACTGCGAGACCGGAAGCAGGAAAAACGCTCCGACCTGCACGACGGTGTAGTCGGGATTGCCGGTGTTGATGAGCGCTGCGACCAGCCGGCGGCCGTTGCCCAAGCCGGCGGCATGATAGTCGGTATAAGTCAGCGAATTGGGGTCGGTGTCCTGGCCAACGCGCTCCTCGATCGCGCTCAACTGCGTCTGCTTGGCGCCGCCGGTCATGTTCACGGCATCCCCGATCTGGCGGAACACCGTCTGGAAATCATAGATGATCGCGTCGCGGATGATCGCCGCGCTGGTGTCTTCGATGTAGCCGCGCTCGCTGCCGCCGCCGGCCTCGGCCAGGGCGATCACACTCGGCACGTCGTCGCCGGGGCAGGTGTTCTTGCCCAGGTTCGGATTGGCCGCCCAGCGCAGCGTGTGGCGCTGGTTCGGCGTCAGCCCGAAATGAGGCTTGGTAACGGGGTCGTGCGCCAACGGGGAGAAGGGGAACATGCCTTCCCGCATCCCTTCGCGCAGCGCCTGGCCCGCCACCGCCATGGCATTCACCGGCGTGGTGAGCTGCTCGGTGATGGCGCTCATGAAGTTGACAGGGACTTGAACGCCGGCGCCAACCCGCACGAAACGGTAGCCGGCTGCTATCGCCGGGTTCGTCTCCCAAGGCCCCTCTTGCAGCGGCGCGAACTCCACCTGCGGGTTCGCGAACGGGGTATTCCCCAAGTTCCAACGGTTAGTGCTGTTCAGCACCACGCCACGGGCGCGATCGATCCCCGCCAGAGTCCCGTCCAGCTCGAGTACGGCGGACAGCGCGGCCGCGTCCACATAGGACTGGGTTTCGTTCTTGGCGATGTAGATGCGGCCGAGATCGACCGCCAGACCCGTCATGGCGACCACCGCCAGCAGCGACAACCCGACGGTGATCAATATGAAGCCTCTCTTCCGGGAAGCTTTCTGTTTCATCATTGTTCTCATTGTTTTCATTGTTCTCATTTGCCCCCCCCCCGCGACACCTGACATGCGGTGTGAACACCGACAATGTGATCATAAAGCCGAATCCTTGTCCGCTGTATCGAAGAAACGCCTCGGGCGTGGGTTCCAAAGTGTCGTACCACGGTGGGCTAAGCGCTTCCTATTTGTGAAACATCGGCGCGAAGCAGGGGTGTTTCGGCTGGCCGCTGGGGGGGAGGATTCCGGGCCTATCAGCCTGTGGCAGACGTCTGGACAGGGATCGGGGCGACCGACGCGGCGCAGGCTCTCAGCCAGGCTCTCAGCCTGCCGCGCCGAGACAGACTCGTCTCGGCGCGTGCGGTCCGCTGGCTCGCACTCGACCAGGGATAGTCCTCCGCTCAGGTCACCAGCCGGGCCTTTACCGTTCTACCTCGGGCGGCTATACCTGGCGCTCTATTCGGCGGCGCGGTTCGCCATCGAGTTCTTCCGCGCGCATGAACAGGGGAACCCGTGGAACGGGTCGTTGTCGACGGCGCAATGGATCGCGCGGGCGCTGTTTGCGGCCGGCGTCAGGAACCTTCGTATGGCAGGCTCGCCATGATAGGCTTGCCGGTGACCACACGGGCGATCAGCGGGGAGAAGAAGGTGAACGGGTAGTTGGATACCGTGATCACCACGCGATCGTCGTTGCTGCCCACGCCGAATCGCTGCACGTCCACCATCGCCGGCGTCAGCCCGAAGATCCCGTCCGGCCGATGATTCACTTCACCCTCGGCATACTCGGAATTGCCTGGCATCGGCGGCGGGGTCGGCGAGGCATAGAGGACCATGTTCTCCATGGCCAAGGCGTCGTAGGGACGGACGGCGCCGTAGCGGGCCGCGTTGCGCGTGCGCTCGACCAGGGTCTGGTGGATGAACAACACCTGGCCGAGATCGATAATGCCGACGAAGATCGACACGAACACCAGCAGGATGAGCGTCGCCTCCACCAGCGATTGGCCGCGGCGTTTGCTGTTCTGACTGCGCATGGGGCCGATTCTCCTTTCGGTTAAGGCTCAGGATGTCCCGGCATAGCGACCCAAGTACGGGAAGGTCGCTTTGGGCTTGTCATGTATCCTCAAGGTCGCCACCACGGCGTCCAGGTCGAAATTGACGATCGAAACCCGCACTTCCCTCGGCATGCCCAGGTCGAAAACCACCGTGAGCTGGACGTTCTCTCTACTGAGGCCGGGAACCAACGGGGACGTGCCTCCGGCCGGGGCGCCGTAGACCACCATGTTGCGGACCGCCGTACTGAAGCCCGACGACGGAGTGGACGTCGGAGAATCGTAGGTTCGCATGGAGGCATAGCGGGCCCCGCCGCGCACCGCCGTTTCCATCTCGTTGTACAGATAGAACGTGTAGCCGAACTGGAATCCTCCGATGAAGACCGGGAACAGGACGCCGAAGCAGATGGCGAACTCGATCATCGCGCCGCCGCGTTTCCGCGGGCGCGCGGCTCTGCCCCGTCCTGCCGACAGGTGAATCATTGCACTAACCTCGCCACGTAATAGCCGGCTCCGACGGCGCCGCCGCTATACTTGCTGCCCTGCATGTAGGGGCCGACGTACTCGGCGCAAAAGGGCTGGTTGCCGCCCTTGTTGTACTGCGAGACCGGAAGCAGGAAAAACGCTCCGACCTGCACCACGGTGTAGTCGGGATTGCCGGTGTTGATGAGCGCGGCGACCAGCCGGCGGCCGTTGCCCAAACCGGCGGCAAGATACTCGGTATAAGTCGCCGAATTGGGGTCGGTGTCCTGGGCAATGCGCTCCCCGATCGCGTCCAACTGCGTCTGCTTGGCGCCGCCGGTCATGTTCACGGCATCGCCGATCTGACGGACCACCGTCTGGAAATCAAAGATGATCGCGTCGCGGATGATCGACGCACTGGTGTCTTCGATGTAGCCGCGCTCGCTGCCGCTGCCGGCCTCGGCCAGGGCGATCACGCTCGGCACGTCGTCGCCGGGGCAGGTGTTCTTGCCCAGGTTAGGATTGGCCGCCCAGCGCAGCGTGTGGCTCTTTTTCGGGGTCAGACCGAAATGAGGCTTGGTAACGGGGTCGTGCGCCAACGGGGAGAAGGGGAACGTGCCTTCCCGCATCCCTTCGCGCAGCGCCTGGCTCGCCACCGCCATGGCATTCACCGGCGTGGTGAGCTGCTCGGTGATGGCGCTCATGAAGTTGACAGGGACTTGAACGCCGGCGCCAACCCGCACGAAACGGTAGCCGGTTGCGATCGCCGGGTTCGTCTCCCACGGCCCGTCTTGCAGCAGCGCGAACTCCACCTGGGGGTTAGCGAACGAGTTATTCCCCAAGTTCCAACGGTTGGTGCTGTTCAGCACCACGCCGCGGGCGCGCTCGATCCCCGCCAGAGTCCCGTCCAACTCGAGTACGGCGGACAGCGCGGCCGCGTCCACATAGGACTGGCTTTCGTTCTTGGCGATGTAGATGCGACCAAGATCGACTGCCAGGCCCGTCATGGCGACCACCGCCAGCAGCGACAACCCGACGGTGATCAAAATGAAGCCTCGCTTTCGGGAAGCTTTCTGTTTCATCTTCATCATTGCGCTCATCGTTGTTCTCATTTGGGCACCCCCTGCCACACCTGACATGCGGTGTGAACAGACTGACAATGTGATGATAAAGCTGAATCCTTGTGGGCTGTATCACGGAAACACCTCAATCTGGGTGTCAAAGTGTCCTACCACTTTCTAAGGTCTCCCCTGTTTGTGACAAATCGGCCCGAAGCAGGGGCGTTTCGCGAGAGCAAAGGACCGCGGGGAGTACGCCGGTACTGGACAAAATGTCCCTGCAAGTTGCCGGGAACGCTGCCCCCGGGGCTTGTTGCCGGCCGAAACAGTACCCCCAGGGGGGGTACTAGGGGGTTTTCCGGCGCCAACCCCGGGTAGGTCACCGGGCCAATGACCGGAAATCCGGATGGAGTCTGGCACGGTGCGTGCCTATGCTGGATGCAGGTCACTGTAAACGCCGATGAGCAACCTTGGTATGTCCATCCGGAAGAGGATAAGCCACGTGTGGGACAGGCCTCCTGGCCTGTCCATATTTCGGCGGCGGGCTCCTCGGCGCGGCAACACTTTCCTGGAAGTGGCCTTCGTGCTGGTGCCGTTACTGGCGCTGCTGCTGGGTATTCTGGACTTCGGGTTCGCGATTTTTCTGCGCACTACGTTTCAGCATGCGGTCCGCGAGGGTGTCCGGTACGCCGTGACCTATCAGACGTCGACGGGACTGGGGCACGACGCTTCCATCAAGAGAGTGGTTCAGAACCAGGCCATGGGGTTCCTGTCCGATTCGGACCTCGCGCAGAAGGTGAAGATCCGTTACTACCAGGCCAACACCATGTCCGAGAGCAATGAGAATTCCCCCGGAAACCTGATCGAGATCTCCGTGGAGAACTATCAGTACGGTTGGATGGCGCCGCTGATGCGGTCGGCGGTGCCGCTGAACATCGTGGTACGGGCCTCGGACCGGATGGAAGGGTTGGCGGGCGGCATGAGCCCGCCGGGCCGATGACCAGGGAGGATGACGATGAGGACAAGGGCAGGGAACCGGCGTAAAGGCAACGCGCTGGTGGAGTTCGCCCTGGTGAGCATCTTTCTGGTGCCGCTGCTGCTGGGCACGGTGAACGTGGGCATGAATCTCAGCCGGAGCATCCAGACAACCCAGGTGAGCCGCGACGCCGGCCACATGTACGTGCGCAACGTGGATTTCTCCATCCCGGCCAACCAGGACATCGTCGTGCGCCTGGCCCAGGGATTGAATATGACGCGCACAGCCGGCAACGGGGTGGTGACCCTGTCCCGGGTGCTGTTCGTCGGTCCCAATGAATGCGCAGGGGCGGGCCTGACGCTGGCGCAGTGTGTGAATGTCAACCAGCCGGTGTTCACGCAGCGCATCGTGATCGGCAACGCCACGCTTCGGCCGAGCGATTTCGGCACGCCGCCGTCCAATCTCATCGGTTCCAACGGCAATATCGCCGCACTGGACTACCTGACCAACCCCGCAGCCCGCACCAACGGCTTCTCGAACCTGCTGGCCTTGCAACCGATGGAAAACGCCTTCGTTTCGGAGGCCTACTTCATATCGCCGGAATGGGATTTTCCCGGCGCCTATACGAACACGAGCACTTATGCACGGACAATCTTCTGATTGGAATCGCCGGGGATCGAAACGCCGCCGCCGCGGCATCACCATCATCGTGACGGCCATCATGCTGGTCTTCGTCATGCCCATGGTCGGACTGGCGATCGATGCCGGCCTGCTCTACGCTGTCAAGGCGCGCCTGTCGGCGGCGTCGGACGCCGCGGCCATGGCGGCGGCCCGTTCGCTGAGCCTCGGGCTGACGTTGGCCGAGCAGGAAGCCAGCGCCGAGGCGCGCGGCGAGGCCTTCTTCCGCGCGAATTTTCCGCCGGGGACGCTCGGCGTCGGAAATTACACCGTCGTGGTGGACGTCCAGGAGACGCAAGGCATGGTGCGGACGGTAAGTGTCGACGTGACCGCCGACGTGGGCCTCTACTTTATGCGCTCCCTGGGGATCACCAACACCGCCGTGAGTGCGATCGGCAAAGCCTCCCGGCGGGATGTCAACCTCATAATGGTCATCGACCGCTCCGGCTCGATGAACTCCAACGGCGGCTGTACCGGCGTCAAGAGTGCGGCGGTCTCGTTCCTGAACATGTTCGCCAACGGGCGCGACCGTCTCGGCATGGTCACCTACGGGGGATCCTACAAGCTGGATTACCAGCCGAATATGAACTTCAAGACCAGCAGCCCGACGCTGGCCGGCATCATCAACAACATCAACTGCACCGGATGGACCGGCTCGGCTCAGGCCTTCTGGAAAGGCTACGAACAACTGGCCGGCCTCAATGAGCCGGGCGCCCTCAACGTGCTCCTGTTCTTCACCGACGGGCGGCCCAACGTGATCAGCGCGGAGTTCTTCGTCAACACAGCGATCACCCCCAAAAGCCACTGCTACGACTTCGCGCTCAACAAGGACTTCACCCAGGCAGGCTGGAACCCGGTGAGCCAGAAGTACCGCGGCTGGATCGCCGGCGAGGGCAGTACCCGGGACGGAATCAGCCAGATCGACGCCAGTTCCATACCGGTCACCAACGACAAGGTGAAGGTGATCAAGCCGGTCGGTTACGAGAACTCCCCGGTGAATCCGCCCGCCAACAAAGACTGTTACTACCGCAGCGGCAACGCCGACGTGTGGAAGGACGTCGCCTGGTACCCGAACTCGGACCTGTACGGTAACTCGGTGTTCGGCTGGAAGCCAGTTCAAACCTACACCTCCGGGCCGTACACCGGCAAGGTAATGACCACCACGGGCAACAACATGGCCGCAGCCGCCGTCAACGCGGTCGACAACGCCGGCCAGAGGGTCCGCGACCGGGTCCTTGATCCCGACAACGCCGTGTTGGTCTATGCCATCGGTCTGGGCGACGTGGGCGCCGACCAGCACGAGCTGCTGCGCCGCATCTCGAACGACAGCGCCAGCTCGATCTTCGATTCCACCAAGCCGCTCGGGATGTACATCTTCGCCCCAACTGCGGCGGATCTCAACGAGGCGTTTGTGAGGATCGCTTCCGAGATTCTTCGCTACGCGCAGTAGCCGCCGGCGTGGCGGCCGAAGCGGTACCCCACGAGGTGGTACTAGGGGATGGCCCGGTGCTAATCCCAGGGAGATGCCTTGGCCAGTCAAGTGACATCCGTATGGAGTCTTACACGGTGCTCGCCTATGCTGGATGCAGGTCACTGCAAATGCCGATGAAATCGAAACGCCGCCGCCGCGGCATCACCATCATCGTGACGGCCACCATGCTGGTCTTCACCATGCCCATGCTCGGACTGGCGATCGATGCCGGCCTGCTCTACGCTGTCAAGGCGCGCCTGTCGGCGGCGACCGACGCCGCGGCCATGGCGGCGGCCCGTTCGCTGAGCCTCGGGATTACGTTGGCCGAGCAGGAAGCCAGCGCCGAGGCGCGCGGCGAGGCCTTCTTCCGCGCGAATTTCCCGCCGGGGACGCTCGGCGTCGGAAATTACACCGTCGTGGTGGACGTTCAGGAGACGCAAACCCGGGTGCGGACGATCAGCGTGAACGTGACCGCCGGCGTGGGCCTCTACTTCATGCGCTCCATGGGGATCACCAACACGGCCGTGACGGCGGTCGGCAAAGCATCCCGGCGGGATGTCAACGTCATGGTGGTCATCGACCGGTCCGGCTCGATGAACGACAACGGCGGTTGTAGCGGCGTCAAGACCGCGGCGGTCTCGTTCCTGAGCATGTTCGCCAACGGGCGCGACCGTTTCGGCATGATCACCTACGGGGGATCCTACAAGCTGGATTACCCTCCGAATATGAACTTCAAGACCAGCAACCCGACCCTGGCCGGCGTCATCAACAATAGTATTTGTTTACCAGCCTGAGAAGCCACTAAATTCGGCCTTCTGAGAGATTTCGCTGGACAAAAGCCACGGTTTCGGCTACCGTAAGGTGGATGAAACCAGTTGGGCGGCCGCGGAGCGAGCAGT
>Ga0247727_10016815_pt1 | contig 11738 bp, 12 predicted proteins | sample WisWelCaveWW1625_FD_202498 | JGI IMG/M metagenome (GOLD analysis project Ga0247727, IMG submission 202498) | Biofilm microbial communities from Wishing Well Cave, Virginia, United States - WW16-25 | ecosystem: Environmental > Aquatic > Deep subsurface > Groundwater > Cave microbial mat | place... | reverse complement strand
CGGCGTTTTCGTGCATTCACCGATCATGCTGATCGCGGCGATTTCGTTTCTCTCTATCGCGCTGACGGAATTGCTCAGCAACTCCGCGGTCGTCGCGCTGCTGATGCCCGTAGCCTTGAGCATGGGGCGCGATCTCGGCATCGATCCGCGCGTGATGACGATGGTGGTTACGATTCCCAGCGGATTGGGTTTTATGTTTCCGATGGGAACGCCCGCCACCGCCATCGCGTTTTCCTCCGGCTTTCTCAACATGCGCGACACCGTGCGGACCGGGTGGATTTTATTCCTGGCCGGCTGGTTGATTTTCAATTTGTCAATTCATTTTATTTGGCCGTTGCTTGGCTTTGCAGTGCCGTGAAGCTTCTCAATTGAGAAGCTTCTTTTTATTTTTCGTTGCGGTTCTCTTTTCGTTGCAAGATTTAATTACAGTTTTCGTTGCAAAACTCAAGGAAGTTCGATTATGCCCAAAATCATGCTGCTGCTGTCGTTCCTGCGCCGTTCGCCGCAATGCATCGACCTGGCGCTGCAAATCGCCGCCGAACGCCGGGCCGAGCTGATCGTGTTGTTCGTCTTGGATGCGGAAATTTTGCAGGCCGTCACCCGCAAGCTCACCGAAGACGGCTGGATCGGCGGCAAGCCTTCGGAACAATTCGTCGACGCCTTGCGCCAGGAATATCGCGAGCAGGCGCAAACCAAAATTCAGGAGGTTGAAGAAGCCGCGCGCCTCAAAGGAATTCCGGTGCGGTCGTTTTCGCGGGAAGGCGCTTTGGCGGAGGAGGCGTTGTCGCTGCTGGAACAGGAAAAGATCGATCTGATCATTGTCACGCGCCGCAAACGTTCGCGCCTGTCGCGCTTTCTCTTCGGCTCGGCGGTGGGAGATTTGATGAAGCAAGCGCCCTGTCCGGTCAAGGTTATCGACGAAAAATAGCGGCAACCGCGTGTTTTGCGGACGCCGCCGCTGAAAATTTTATAAATTAAAGTTCTTGCTTTTTATTTGGCGCTTTCGTATTTTTCGTTGATGCAAAAGCGTTTGAAAAAAATTTTTACCGGCGCGTTATCGGCGTGGGTGATTCTGGCGATGTTGGTGTTCACCCCGCCATTTTTTGAGATCACGACGGCGCTGGTGCAGACGAACGCCAATGACCCGACTTTGCCGGATTGCATAGGCGAATTTGGCGCTTTGGAAGTTATTCCTAATCATTTTGGCATCGTTACTCAAGCCGTTAAAGAGGCGATTTTATCGCCGCTCGATCGTATTTTATCGCGCGACTGCACCATTGTCGCCCGCGCGATGTTGCTTCTCGATCTTCAGTTTTCTGTTGTGCTTGACAATTATTGTTTGCAGAACAATCTGCATTTCAACATTCCTCTTATTGCGTATCGCCAACCTGTGAACGATCACGCTTCCGAAAGCTACACCGTTATAGCGTAATTTTCGATTTTTCCACCTCCGATAAAATTCAACGTAAGTCACCTCGCGGTTGTTTTCTGTGAAAGCGGTCCGCGATGGTGTCTTCAAGTCATGCTGCTTTACGCATGAAGCGGCCAGGTGTGTGGTAAGGACGCTTCGCAGTAAGGTTTCTCATTTTTATTTTGCGAAGAAGGAGCATAAATTATGCCTATCCGACAATTTGATGACGTGGATAATTTTGTTATTAATCGCGCGGCCATCGGCCAAAACGGCGCCCAAACGCTGCAAAGCCTGGCTGTGCTGATATCCCCGCAAGTACGCCAGCAGTTTTTAAAAAAGCTTTTTGGCGGCGACGCCACCGGCTTCGACAAATTGTTGGCCCAGCTTGAAACGGCGCCGAATTGGAGCGCAGCGCATCATTTGCTTGAGCAGTATTTTTATCGGACGCAAATCAGTCCTTATAATAATGATGCGACACAATTCTCGGATATCGTTTATAAACGATATTTTCCCAAAGGATAAGCAAGCATTTTAGGAGAAGTCTATGGCTCAAGGTTTGACTGTAGGTGGATGGATTTTTTTTCTGGCGAGCTGGGGATTAATTATCGGTGTGACGATTTGGTGCTTTGCCAAACTTTTGGCTGGCAGCAAATCGGCCAAATAAGGCCATCAATTTGAGATGGCTTCAATAAATAAGGAGACCTGTTTTGGAAACTTTGCACGAGCTGCTGCGTCACCTTTACAATGTCGAATCCATTATTCAATGGGGCGGGTTGGCGATGATTTGCGCCATCATTTTTGCGGAAACCGGCCTGATGATCGGTTTCTTTTTGCCGGGGGATTCGCTGCTGGTGACCGCCGGTATTTTTGCCGCTGCCGGCCATCTCGACGTTTACAGCATGATGATTTTGGTTTCGCTCTGCGCCGTCGTCGGCGACCAGTTGGGATATTTTATCGGCCAGAAAACCGGGCCGGCGCTTTTTACCAAAGAAGATTCCCTGCTCTTCAAGCGCAGCCATATTCTCCGTGCCCAGGCGTTTTACGAAAAATACGGCGCGAAGACCATTGTGATCGCGCGCTTCGTGCCGGTCGTGCGCACCTTCGCGCCGGTCGTCGCCGGCGTCGGTCAAATGAATTACCGGCGCTTTGTGACGTACAATGTGGCCGGCGGCATCCTGTGGGTGGTGAGCATGGTTCTGACGGGTTATTTGGTCGGCGCCGCGGTTCCGAACATCAACGAACATATTCATTCCGTCATTGCCGTCGTCATCTTTTTGTCCATTCTGCCGGCGATTATCGAGATTTTGCGGGCGCGTCGTCGCAAGAACAAATCTTGAATTCAATGCACTTTTTGATTGCTTTTCGTCGAGAATTTCTTATTTTCATCCAATTGACTCTCAACGAGGCGCAATCAATTAGTGCAGCGAATTTCATCGAGAAAGGGCAGCATGGCAGAAACGCAAGCCTACCCATTGACGATCAAAAGGTTTTTGCCGCAGGTGCAACACCTCACCAAGCGCTTTTGGGGACTGCTCGTTACGACGCTAATCGTATTTAATTTTGCGCACTCAGCCCTGGCGTTGGAAAATTTTCATGGCTCGGGGCAAAAGAACATCGTGGCTGGCGCGGCGACGATGGAAACGCTGGCCGCCAAACAGCACGAGGCGGTATCCGGTGAGCACGCCGATCTTGGCAAATCGTTGCCCTTGTGGAGCGGCTTTCCTTTTGCCGGCATTTTGCTGTCGATTGCGCTGTTCCCGCTGCTGGCGCCGCATTTTTGGCACCATCATTTCGGCAAAGTCACGGCGGTGTGGGCGCTGCTCTTTGCCATTCCGTTTGTGCTCGCTTATCACGACGCCGCAACGCACGAGATTTTTCATATCTATTTGAAAGATTACATTCCTTTCATCATCCTGCTTTGGTCGCTATACACCGTTGCCGGCGGCATCCTGCTCGAAGGTGCGCCGGTTGGAACACCAATCACCAACACTGTCATGCTCGCCATCGGCACGCTCATCGCCTCGTGGGTCGGGACCACCGGCGCGTCGATGCTGCTGATCCGGCCAATGTTGCGGATGAACCAGCACCGCCAAAACAAAGTTCACGTCATCATCTTCTTTATTTTTCTCGTGAGCAATATCGGCGGCTCGCTCACGCCGCTTGGCGATCCGCCGCTCTTTCTCGGCTTTTTGCACGGCGTGCCATTCTTTTGGACGATGAGTCTCATTCCGGAGATGATGACGGTTTTTGCCATCGTGCTCGGGTTGTTTTTTGTGTTTGACACCATCATGCACCGGCGCGAGCAAACGGCGTTGCTGGAAGCAGCCAGGCGTGGTCAAGCTGCGCGTGTTCATGCCAACTCCGGCCCGGCGAGCGCAGAAAAAATTCGCATTCGCGGCCTGCACAATTTGCTCTTGCTGGCCGGTGTGGTCGGCGGCGTGCTGTTCAGCGGCTTGGTGAAATTGGGAACGTTCAACATTCTCGGGATCGAGCTGGCGGTGCAGGACGAGTTGCGCGACCTGTTCTTGATTGGCATGGGCTTGCTGAGCTTGAAATTCACCCCGAAAGAAATTCGCGAGGGCAACGGCTTCACCTGGGGGCCTATTCAAGAAGTGGCGATACTCTTTGCCGGCATTTTCATGACGATTATTCCGATGCTGGCGATGTTGCGCGCGGGAACCGACGGTGCGTTGGCGTTCATCATCGGCGCGGTGCGCGAGCCGTGGCAATATTTTTGGGCAAGCGGCAGCCTCTCGAGCTTTTTGGATAATGCGCCGACTTACCTGACGTTCTTGAACACGGCGCTTGGGCAATTTTATGCCGGCAAGCCGGAGTTGGAAGCCGTACACGCATTGATTGCGGAGAACGAGATTTATTTAAAAGCCATCTCTTGCGGCGCCGTTTTTATGGGGGCGAACACGTACATCGGCAACGCTCCGAACTTCATGGTCAAATCGATTGCCGAAGAAAGCGGCATTAAAATGCCCAGCTTTTTCGGGTACATGCTTTACTCGCTGCTGATTTTGATTCCGAGTTTTATTCTGGTGACGGTCATTTTCTTTTGAGCGAATACTCGTTAAGGGTTATCATGTAAATGTCATTCGCGAGCGTTTTCAGCGAAGCAATCTTTTGAAAATCATGAGATTGCTTCGGCAAAAAGCGCCTCGCAATGACTCATGTCCTAACCCGAAACGAGTATATTTCAGCAAATCTCACGGAAGGAGGAAAAAGGTGGAAAATCAAACCGCTGCGCCCAAACGTCTGGCGCGGCACACAAAAATCTTCATCGGCCTCGTGGTTGGCGCGGCCGGCGGCGTGCTGTGCAACAAATTTTTCATCACCGCGCCGGCTTTGGCGATTGTGCAAAAATATCTCAGCGACCCGCTCGGCAGGATTTTTCTGAACATGCTCATCATGGTCGTTATCCCGCTGGTGTTTTCGAGTCTGGCTTTGGGCGTGGCGCAGATCGGCGATCTTAAACAGCTCGGCCGCATCGGCATTCGCACCATGCTTTATTTCCTGCTCGTCACCGCGGTCGCGGCCATCATCGGCCTGGCGCTGGTCAATACCATTCGGCCCGGCGACTACCTGCCGGAAGAGACCAAGAACAAGCTCATGGCGGAGTACAGCCAGGAGGCCAGCGAAAAAATGGGCATGGCCGGCAAAACCGAGTTCGGCATTCAGACGCTGGTGAACATCGTGCCGCGCAATCCGTTTGCCGCCGTTGCGCAACCGAACCCCGACATGCTGGCGCTGATCTTTGTCGCGCTGATAACCGGCGTCGCGCTGACGTTGATCAAGAGCGACAACGGCCAACCCGTGATTCGCGTATTGGAAGGCGTGAACGAAATCGCGGTGAAGATCATCAATATCGCCATGAAGCTCGCACCTTTTGGCGTCGCCGCGTTGATCTTCAGCGTAACGTCCAGATTCGGCTTTGATTTGATCGTCGCGCTCGGCATGTATGTGATCACGGTGCTGGTCGGCTTGACACTGCACCAATTCGGCGTCTTCTCCATTTTGGTGCGCGTTTTCGCGCGCTACAATCCCCTCAAATTTTTCAAAAAAGTGGAAACCGTGATGCTCACGGCATTTTCCACCAGCTCCAGCAATGCCACCCTGCCAACCACGATGATGGTTTCACAGGAGAACCTCGGCATCCCGCCCAAAATTGCCGGCTTCGTCATTCCACTCGGTGCGACGATGAACATGAACGGCACCGCGCTTTTCGAGGGCGTCACGGTTTTGTTTCTCGCGCAAGTCTTCGGCGTTGATTTGAACCTCGGCGCGCAATTGATCGTCGTTATTATGAGCGTGCTGACCGCCGTCGGCGCGGCCGGCGTGCCGTCCGGTTCCATTCCGCTGCTGATCATCGTTTTGCAAATGGTCGGCGTGCCGGCGGAAGGCATCGCCATCATTCTCGGCGTGGATCGCATTCTCGATATGTGCCGCACGGTGCTGAACGTCACCGGCGACATCACCTGTGCGGCGTACATTGCGCGCACGGAAGGCATTGCCTTAAAAGAATAAAACTTGATTTTCCGAAACAAGAATGATCGAAGCGGAGGTTACATCACATGGCAGAAAGAATGATCAGCGCTTTGGGGGTCGTCACGATAATGGGCATCGCGTTTTTATTTTGTCCGCCGGCGCTGCGCAAGAAAGTGAATTGGCGCACCGTTGGCCTGGGCATGCTCTTGTTGATCGGCTTCGCGATTCTCGTTCTGCACACGCCGGTCAAATATGCCTTCAAATTTGCGAATGATTTCGTGGACAAGCTGCTCTCTTTCAGCAGCGAGGGGGCGAAATTCGTCTTCAACACGTTGGGCGTTCCCACCCCGCCGGTCGGCTTCGTTTTCGCCACGCAGATTTTGCCGACCATCATCTTCTTCGCGGCCTTCATGGCCGTGCTCTACCATCTTCGCGTGATGCCATTCATCATTCGAAATATGGCGCGCTTCATCTCCAAGTTTCTCGGCGTGAGCGGCGCTGAAAGCTTCTCGACAGTGTCCGACATTTTCGTCGGGCAAACCGAGGCGCCGCTCGTCATCCGACCCTATATCGCCACTCTTACGCAATCCGAACTGAACGCCTGCATGATTGCCGGCTTCGCCACCACGGCCGGCAGCGTCTTGGTGGCGTATGTCGGCATGTTGCGTGACTTCGTTCCGGATATCGCCGGCCATTTGATTGCGTGCAGTGTGATGTCCGCGCCCGCCTCGATTGTAATTGCCAAGCTGATGGTGCCCGAAGGCGAAGAGCCGGCGACACTGAATATGACCAGGATTGACATCCCGCGAGTCGACGCCAATGTCATCGATGCGGCGGCGCGCGGTACCACCGATGGCCTGCGTCTTGCGATCAACGTCGGCGCCATGTTGATTTCCTTCGTGGCGTTGACCGCCATGATCAATTTCGGCCTGAGCAAATTGGGAACGAGTCTCGAGCAAATCTTCGGCTGGATTTTTTGGCCGCTGGCGTGGGTGATGGGCGTGCCTGCCGAAGATGTATCGAAAGTCGCCACGCTACTCGGCAAAAAAGTCGTGCTCACCGAGCTGATCGCTTATCAGGATATGGGCGAGATGCTGAAACAAACCAATGGCGCGTGGCTGACGGAGCGCGGGCGGCTGATCGCAAGTTACGCGCTCTGCGGGTTTGCCAATTTCGCCAGCATCGGCATTCAAATCGGTGGTTACAGCGGCCTCAGCCCGGAGCGCCGCCACGATCTCTCGCGCCTAGGTTTTCGCGCGATGATCGGCGGCACGTTGGCGACATGCATGGTGGCTGCGGTGGCCGGCATGTTGATCGGCGGCTGAACGTTTCGGCCAATTGGCTTCGGCATGTACTTCACTGCGTATCGCCGTCAGGCTGTGCCGCAGGCATTACATGCCGAACACAATTATTAATTTTTCGCCACCACTTTTTCCGTCTATTGTGTTGAAAGTTGCCCGAAAGTTTTCATTGACAATCTTTTAAAATTTTCATAACATAATAGACCTTTTTGCAACAGGAAAGCGAATGGAGGAAAGTCAAGGCGTGTCAGAATTTTTGGCCGAGAGCGCCTTTCGGGCGGCGAACTTGCGTCGCACCCTCGCAGCGCCGAAGATGGACTTGCGCTCCGGCCTCTTTGAAATACTTCGCGCGGCCCGTGATGCCATCAGCCTGCGCCTGCTCTCCATTCAACTCGTCGCTTTCGCGCCCGGTTATTTGCTCTACATCATTGGACTTCTCACTTTTTTTCGCGCGCCCCATCGCGCCGCTGGAACTCTCACCCTGGCTCGAGGTTTTGGCTCACATCCTGGCGCTGTCGCTGTTGTTCTCGGCGGCCCGGGTGCTGGCCTATCCGCTGGCGGTTATCTAGCGGTCTGGCGTTGACCTATCTCGTTTTGCGCCGGATCAAAGATGGTGAGAATTTTTTGGAAAGGTACCAAGCTGATGAATCAACTCCGCCGTGATCCGATTACCGGAATTTGGGCGATCATGCTGCAAAACGGCAAGGACATGGTCACGATCAAAGCCGACGGCCATCGTCGTTTACGGCGTTTACGTCCCGGTGAAACCTGCGAGTTTTGCTCCGGACACGAAAGTGAAACGCCGCTGGAAATTTTTGCCATTCGCCCCGACAATTCGCCGCGCAACGAGCCGGGCTGGCGCGTGCGCGTGGTGCCCGAACGTTTTCCAGTGCTGCAAATTCATGGCGAAACCAACAACCGCGGTCTCGGCATTTACGACATGCTGGACGGCATCGGCGCGCACGAGCTGGTCGTGGAAACGCCGGAGCACGGCAAAATCATGACCGACCTGGCGGAAAACGAAATCGCCGACGTGTTGACCGCGTATCGCGAGCGCGTGCTCGATCTCAAACGCGACCCCCGTTTCCGTTATATTCTCGTCTACAAAAATGTCGGTGAAGGCCGGCGCGGCCCGAGCTTGCGCCATTCGCTGAGCCACATCATTGCCACGCCGATCACGCCGATGCGGGCGCGCGATGAATTGACCAACGCGCAGGAATATTTTCTGCTCAAGGAGCGCTGCATCTTTTGCGACATGATCCGGCAGGAATTGGAAACCACCCAGCGTCTCGTTGCCGAAAACGAGAATTTCATCGCGCTCTGCCCGTTTGCCTCGCGGGCGCCGTTTGAGATTTGGATTTTGCCGAAGCGGCACGAAACTTTTTATGAGTGGAACAACGAGCTGCCGGCGCTGGCAAAATTGCTGAAAATGGTTCTGCTGAAAATTCGCCAGGCCCTGGGCGACCCCAATTACGTCATGGTCGTTCACTCCGGGCCGAATCTTCTCGCCGGCCGCCAGCGCGGCTATTGGAAGACCGTCGAACGTGATTTCCACTGGCATCTCGAGATCACCCCGCGGTTAAGAGGCACGGCGGATTTCGATATCATCGCCGGCTTTCAAGTGAATTGGCTGCCGCCGGAGCGCGCGGCGGAAGTTTTAAGGCAATGCATGATTTAACCTGGATTGGTTTTATGCACAAACACCCGACGTGGACAAGCTACAACCAAAAACAAAAGCGCACGCAAAGACGCAGAGCCGCAAAGAACACGCAAAGGCTACGCCCGTCGAGGTTTTCTCTGCGTTGCCTTTGCGTCTTCGCGTCTTTGCGTGAAAGTTTTTTCTTTTTTTGCACACACTTGACTTGTAACAGACTATTGGCAGTTTTCCTCATATTTTGCTTCTCTTGCCAAAGCCAGCAATCTTTGCAAAAGCCCTACGGGCGTCTGCCGGCCGCCGATAGCGGCGCGTTGATTTTTCCCAACGAAAAGCATTTTTCTCACGTTCGCCAGCTCACGCGCGAAGGCGAAAACTCGGCTGAAGCCTATTTCAGTTTTGGCAAGTCGCCGCAGCGGCTGATCTTCCAATCGACGCGGCCGCCGTTTCAATGCGATCAGATTTTCATCCTCGATCTGCTGAGCAACGCGCCCCCGAAGCTGGTCAGCACGGGCAAAGGCCGGACTACCTGCGGCTATTTTTTGAAAGACAACCGGCACATTGTCTTCTCCTCGACGCATCTCGGCGGTGACGCCTGCCCGCCGCCGCCCAGCTTCAGCCGCGGTTATGTTTGGGCGATTTATCCGGATTACGACATTTTTATGGCGCGCGATGACGGCTCGGATGTGCGGCAATTGACAGATTCACCCGGCTATGACGCCGAAGCCACGGTTTCGCCGGACGGCAAGAAAATTGTTTTTACCTCCACGCGCGACGGCGATCTTGATATTTACTCGATGAACATCGATGGCACCGACGTGCGCCGGCTCACCCACACGCCGGGCTATGACGGCGGCCCGTTCTTTTCTCCCGACGGCAGGCACATCGTTTATCGCGCCCATCATCCGCAAACCCCGGAAGCGCTCAAAGAGTATCAAGAGCTGTTGAAAGAGAATTTGATCCGCCCGAGCCAGTTGGACATTTTTGTGATGAACGCCGACGGCAGCAATCCGCGTCAAATCACCAACAATGGCGCGGCCAACTTTGCGCCGTTCTTTCATCCCGGCGGCAAAAAAATCATCTTCGCTTCCAACCTCGCCGATCCCAAACGCCGCAACTTCGATTTGTTTTTGATCAATGTTGACGGCACGAACCAGGAGCGCGTCACCTTCTGCGACGACTTCGACGGCTTTCCGATGTTCTCCCGCGACGGCAAAAAGCTGGTTTTCTGCTCCAACCGCAACGCTGCCGCCCCGCGGCAGACCAACGTGTTTATTGCGGATTGGGTGGAGTAATCAATTGCTGCAATCGGAACAGCGACAATTTTCTCGCCAATGAATCGGTGGGGCATGATTATGTCATCGGCGGGCTTTTCTAACATGTTATAAAAAATGCGTCAAATCACCCTCCGCGTTCCGGCTTCCACTTCCAATCTCGGCGCCGGCTTTGATGCGCTCGGTTTGGCGATTGATTTACCGCTTACGATAAAATTTGAAATCACCAAATCAAAACAAAAAATTCGCGCTCGAGGCGAAGGCGCGGCGGTGATTCAGCAGGAAGAAAACAATCTGCTGCTGCAGGCTTTTGATCGTGCTTGCCGGGAAATCGGTTGCGAGCCGCCGCCGCTGTGCATTGACATGAACAACTCGATTCCGCTCAAACGCGGCCTCGGCTCCAGCGGCGCGGCGATCATTGCCGGTTTGGCCGGCGCAAATTTGCTTTTCGGCAAAAAACTCTCACAGCAACAAATTCTCAATCTAGCCAACGAAATCGAAGGCCATCCGGAAAACGCCTCAGCGTCCTTGTTGGGGGGATTAACCGTGAATGGCGCTGAAAAGGGCGAGGTCAAATGGCAACGTTTTTTGCCGCCGGAAGATTGGGCGGCGGCGGCCTTCATGCCGGATTTGGAAATTTCCACCCACGACGCCCGCCGGGTTTTGCCGGAAGTTTTGCCGCGCGCTGAGGCAGTCAAGAATATTCAACGCGTCGCCGTGTTGGTGGCAGCTTTCGCCAAACGCGATCCCGCTTTGCTCAAATTCGGCGCGCAGGATTGGCTGCATCAGCCTTATCGCAAAGCTTTGATTCCCGGATTTGATGACGTCATTGCAGCGGCTTATGAAGCTGGCGCTTTTGCGGCTTTTCTCAGCGGCTCCGGCTCGACGACGCTGGCGATTTGCTCGAAACGCAATGCGAAAAAAGTTGCACCGGCGATGGCTAAAGCCGCGGCGCAGCATCGCTTAACCGGCAAAGCCGCTGTTTTGAAATTTGCAAAAAAGGGCGTGCAAATTTTAACGTGAATCATTTCTAAACCACCAAGACACGAAGGCACAAAGCTTTAATTCCAGGTTAAAAATCTACGCCAGGTTTTCAGACAAGCTGAAAACTGGGCCGCATCACGCCAGCCCATATCTGACGGGATAACAGGATCAACTGGATTGAATTTTAACCCTGCCAATCCTGTTTATCCCGTCAGAAAAGTTGGAATTTTTTTAGCTTTCGGCCAAGAAAGGCCTACGGCGCGCTATTGCGATTCAATAAATTTCTGCGCATAACTTAAAACGGCGTAATCCAGCCAGTTGCTTTTTCCCAACGGCGTGTTTGGCGCCGCGACAAATCCCATGTGCCCGCCGCTGCGCGTGATATGCATTTGCAAAAATCCATTGCCGGGCAGATCACGGAAGGTTTCGTGGGGAATAAAAGGATCGTTATCACAGGCCAGCAGCAAGGCCGGATGAGAAACTGCTGCGAGAAATTGTTTGGCGCTGCATTTGGCGTAATAATCATCGGCGGAGGCGAAACCGTTCATCGGCGCGGTGCACATTTCATCGAACTGCCGCAACGTCAAATTCCAGGGAAAATGAATTTTGGAAAAATCGGGAAA
>Ga0247727_10016814_pt1 | contig 11740 bp, 9 predicted proteins | sample WisWelCaveWW1625_FD_202498 | JGI IMG/M metagenome (GOLD analysis project Ga0247727, IMG submission 202498) | Biofilm microbial communities from Wishing Well Cave, Virginia, United States - WW16-25 | ecosystem: Environmental > Aquatic > Deep subsurface > Groundwater > Cave microbial mat | place... | reverse complement strand
TTATGGGCGAAGAGATCGTGTCCGGTGATGCGGAGGTGAAAACCAGAGGATTTCAGATCATGGGCGGCATCGCCTTTCCGATTGGCAACAAATAACTTTTGAGCGGAGAAGGTCGGACTTTGCAAATAGCAAAGCCCGACCTTTATACTTAAATCAAAGGACACCTCATAATGAGACTCGCATTGATATACGGCAAAATTCTCTTGGTCGCTTTTTTCACCCTGGCTCGCACCTCTTGGGCTCAAGACTACGATCCTTTCAAGATCAAGCGCGAAGAATTTTTCGGCAAGTGCAAAACGATTGCTTTGACGCCGATACGCGTGCCCGGCATTCTCGGCAATGTTGATTCCGTCAAAGCCCAATTCGATTCACTGCTCGTGGCGGCATTGCGCCAAGCCGATTTTGTCGTGATCCCCTCGCAGGAATATGAGCAAATCCGGCAGCGCGAAATGGAGCAATTGGGCGGATTTTTCGACCCAATCACGGGAAAGCGCGACACCGCTAAAACCAAGTTCCTTACCGAGCGTTGCCGCCGTGAGTTGCACGCGCGCTTCAATGCCGACGCTTTGTTTTATGCCAGCATTCAAGCTGTGAAGGTTTCATTCAGCGGGGGCAAGGCCAAGTGGCATGGGGCTTCAGAATCACTTCTCAGCAAAGGTGGCATCGCCGGCTTTTTTTCGGATGCCAGATATTCCAGCGGCACGACCGGGGCGTTGTCATTTTTTGTCGCCCTGGAAGACACGAATGGAGCTGACGTGTATTTTAACGCGGGCGGAATTCAAGTGACGCACAAAATTTCCGGAACCCAACTCGTCCCCATTCCCAACGAGCAGTTTTTGACCAACAAGGAGCGCAACTTGGCTGCGGTGCGCCTCGCGTTGGGACCTTTGCTCAAACGCGCGCCTTTTACCGAGATGCAAAAAAGAGAAAACTAACCAAGTGGAGATAGAAAAATGCAACATATCGATCAATTGAAATCCATCTCCAAGAGCTTGTGGCTCTTGCTGGCGTGCGCTCTCACGTTCAGCGCGTGCGATATCAATGACATCGTTCCTCCCTCTCGCGAGGAGACGGTTGTCGAAGAGTTCTCATTCGAGGTCGAAGCACGCAATCAAAGCCGCTTGCGCTTGGAAGGAATTAACGGCGAGATCGACATCATCGGTTTGGCTGGCGCCTCGAAGGTTGAAATTTGGGGCGAGCGTCGGGTTAAAGCGGAAAGCCTCGAGGAGGCCAAGGCTTGGATGAAAAATCTTGAAGTGCGCGTGACCGAGGGCAACGGCGAAGTTTTCATCAAGACCATCCAGCCGAAGGAAACGCAGGGCCGAAATTTGGAGGTCGTGTATCACATTCGCATACCGCACGATTGGGAGGCGTTGGTGAGTAATTTGAACGGGAATGTTCGCATCGATTCCCTGGCCGGGAAAGTGGCCATCGGCTTGATCAACGGCAACATAGTACTGCGGGAGATTTCAGAAACAATCTCCATCGGCTTGACCAATGGCAGCGTGTCGCTTGCCCAAATCACCGGCAACACGTTCGTCGCTTTGGTGAATGGCAACATCGACGCGAGCTTGACCTTGCCGCAACAAGGCACGTGTGAGCTGAGCACGGTGAATGGAACGATCGATCTGCAAATTCCTCAAAACACCTCGGCAAAATTTTCCGCAGAAGTCGTGAACGGCGCGATCAGCACAACGGGCTTGATCATTCACGAGGCCGCCACCACGCCCAAATCCGTGAGCGGCCGCCTTGCAAATGGCGAGGGAAAAATCACGCTCAAGGCGGTGAATGGCAACATTCGCGTCGAGGGGATTTGAAAGAGCTGAAGTCGGCTGCCATTCGACGCCTCTTAGCCATCTTTAGATTAATTGTAAAAATTTTGCGAAATGAAGCCCGGAGTGCAAAACTTCAGTTTTGCGCCTTGCCTGCGGTCGCGAAATCAATGTCATGCTAAAGCATGACACTCCGGTTCAGCCGGCTAAATTCTTACGATTAATTGAATCTTCTATCCTGACGGTTCAGCATCAGACGCAGGTCTGTCATTCCGGAGCAACGCCATGAAAAAGTTCTTTTCATTGCCGGAGTTGCCGTTTCTTTTTATCTCGCTTATCAATTCGTTGGTAGTTCGTTGGCGGTTTATTGAGATAGGAGATTGCAATGAGAAACAACTTTTCTTTGTGTCAGAAGCTGTTCAGAGGCGCGGTGCTGATCATGATTCTGCTGCAGACCGCCTGCGCCACGAATCTTGCCATGCTCGGCGATAGGCCGAAAGACCTGACTACGCCGAACCCCTCGGAGCAAACCTCAAATGACGCCGACGCCGCTTTGACTTGCAGCATGGACGTGCCGGGAGAAGATTCGGCTCGGCCAAAGGTTCAAGCCAATGTGCGCGGAATTTCGACGCGGCCAAAGGCTCAACCACGTGCTCAAGGCGACGCGCGCATGGGCGCACGAATTGTCTTGTTGCTGCGCAATCAGCGGAAAATTGCCGGACGCCTTTTATCGGTGCGAGATCATGCGCTAGTCATTTCGACAAATGAAGCGCAGGCGAATCATCTCGATGCGCAAATCGCGGATCTCCTCGTGGTCGAAATTCTGGACCTCTTGAGCGTAAGCTTCAAAGAAGATGCAAAGGTTCAAAAAGGCGCGGCAATAGGTTTTCTGATCGGAGCTGGAACCGGTGCGATAATTGGCTTTGCTGCCGGTGATGATCCGCCGTGCAATGAGAGTGGGTCACCCTTGGCCCCGTCCTCGTGTTGGCGATTGACTGCTGGAGGAAAAGCGGTGCTCGGCGGAATCGTGGGAGGAGTTGCAGGATTGCTTGTGGGCAGCCTTGCCGGCGCCGCGGCCTCAAGCGCAGATAAGGCCGGCGCTTCGCAAGTGAATCACGATTTTTCGGCGTTGAAACCTTTCGCGCAATTTCCTAAGGAAGAGCCGGGATATCTCAACGCGGTAAAGTAAACGCTGCAACAAGCCAGTTCTTAACTTTACTTCAAAACGGAGGCATTACCATGAAACGCAACAATCTTTTGAATGTGGTTGCCGTGAGCGCTCTTTTCTTCGCGGTCATGATGCGGACGCCAAGCATTGCGCAAGAGCACAAGCCTGACCAACACACTTTGCTGCTCTTGCACTGCAATGGAAACCTCTCCGGCGCACAAGGCGAAACACCGGCGCAGGCGCAGGGTGTTGCTTTTGAAGCGGGCATTTTTGGAAACGGCGCGTACTTTTCTCCGGGCAATCAGGTTTATTTTCCCAGCGCCGGCAATATCAACTCGACGGAGGGCACATTGGAATTTTGGATCAAACCGCGATGGAATGGCAACGACGGACAGGGTTACGTCGTGCTCAGATTCGGCGTTGGCGGCGGAGGGTATTTTGCAAAGGATGGAGCGAATAACTGGCGCAGCATTTTTAATCGATTCGGTGTTGGCAGCCCCGAGGTTGGCGTCGCATTCAATGTGAGCGCCTGGCAGGCCGATCAATGGCATCACGCTGCCTTCACCTGGAGAAGCGATTTACTGCAGCTTTATGTTGACGGCCAGTTGCTCACCGAATATCACGTCACGGTTCCACTCACGGCGGTCAACGAATCGGCTTTCCAACTGGGCGCGGATTTCAGCAGCTATTATTTGGACGCCGTGCTCGATGAATTGCGTATCAGCGCTAGCGCGCGCTCCGCGCAAGAAATACAAGCCAGCTTCCTTGCCGGACTTAAAATTTCGCGCTTGACGCTGCAACCCAATCCGATCGTGCTCTTCGTGGCGGAGGAGATAACGCCCACGCTCACGGCGGAGACCAATTTAGGCGCCCTCGGCATTCCTCCCGCGAACGCGAAATGGCGCAGCTCAAAACCCGAGGTTGCCCGCGTTGATCAAAACGGCCGAATTACCGGAATCTCGTCGGGGCTTGCGAAGATCACTGCTTCTTTTAAAGACGAGTCGGCGCGCGCTCTCGTCCTCGTCAAGCCTCTGCCACTATCGGCGAGCGATCTCGAAGTCGCGCGCAAAGACTCGCTGCACGTTGCGCCGCTTTTCGATGCTCGCATTGAAACTGATGCGAAGCTTCAAAGCAAAGGAAATCCGGCCACATATGCGCTCGCACAGAATTATCCCAATCCGTTTAATCCCGAGACGGAAATCCGCTTTCAGCTTCCGCAAGCAAGTCACGTGGCGGTGAAAATTTTCAATATGCTCGGCGAAGAGATTCGCACGCTGGCGGATGAACAACGCGAGGCCGGCTATCATCGCGTGCACTGGAATGGGAAGGATGTGAATGGCAAGCCGGTGGCGAGCGGGGTGTATCTCTATCTGCTTCGTGCGGGGAGTTTTTCGCAGGTGAAGAAGATGAGCTTGCTCAGATAGGTCAAGGGCATGAACAAAAGCCAAGACAGAAAAATGGCGTTTAACAAGATGCCAAGAAAAGTTGACGACGCGAGTGAGCAGGCCGCAAACATTATTTTCTGTCCTCCATCTTTCGGTCTTCTGAATGTTTTTGCGGGGTTATTCTGCTGTGCCGATCGAAACAAGCGACAGAAGCAACGCTAGAGAAATAGAATCTTTGACTCAAGATTGTCAAGCTATGAAAGCAGGAAAAATGCGAAAACAAACTATGCTCTTCGCGCTGTGGAGCGTTCTCCTCTTTTGGCGAATGCTGCCCGCAACGGAAAACAATGGAAGCCTCGGCGGCCGGATAGTGGGCGCGGAAAATTTGCAACCGCTCATCGGCGCTCATGTCATCGTCGAGGGGACTCGGCAAGGCGCCGCAACCGATACCGCCGGCTACTTCCAAATCACGAATCTCGAGCCGGGAAGTTACAATCTCAGCATTCGCTATCTCGGCTATCGCACCGTGCTCAAAGCCAATGTGATCGTCAATCCCCGGCGCAAAACCGTGCTCCACGTTGAGATGCAGCAAGACATTCTTCAAGGCCGAGCGGTCGAAGTCTCGGCCGGATATTTCGAGAAGGCGAAGGAGGCCGTGGTGAGCACGCGCACGATGGATTTCGAGGAGGTGCGCAGCGCTCCCGGCGCGGCGACGGACATTCAGCGCGTGATGCAGGCGCTGCCGGCCGTGGTTTCGGGCACGGATCAAAACAACGAGATCATCATTCGCGGCGGCATTCCGGGCGAGAATCTTTTCTTGATGGACAACATTGAGATTCCCAACCCTAATCATTTCGGCGACCAAGGCACGGGCGGCGGGCCGATCAATCTGCTGAACACCTACATGGTGCGCAAAGTGGATTTCTACGCCGGCGCGTTTGCGGCGAAATACGGCGACAAAGCCTCGTCGGTGATGGACATCGCTCTGCGCGACGGGGACCGAGAGCGCTTTCGCGGCGAGGGCTACATGGGAATGGCCGGCGCGGGTTTGCTGCTGGAAGGGCCGCTGGCTGCGCGAAAGGGCAGTTTCATTTTCTCCGGCAGAAAAAGTTTTATCGACTTGCTCATCGGCGCAGTGGGCCTGACGGCAGTGCCGCGTTATCATAGCTTGCAAGGCAAACTGTCCTTCGATTTAAACCCGCAAAATGCGCTCTTCCTCAACGCGTTGTACGGCGCCGATAAAATAACCACTGATGAAGTAGGCGAGGACGAAGATTTGACTTCGGAGTATACCGGCAACCAATATGCGCTGGGCGCGACGCTGCGCACTCTCTGGTCCAAAAGAATGTTTTCCCACACTACGCTTTCTTCGGTGCGAAGCCATTGGGACAGCGATTTGTATCGCACGAAAACTAGAGCAACAGTTTTTTTCAACCGCTCGCAGGAAGCCGAGCACACTTTCAAAACCGACTTTGTCTGCCAACTCAACGATCAAGTGGATTTGAGCTGGGGCGCGTCATACAAGCGGATCCGATTTCATCATGACGTTTTCGCGGATCCGGATACGATTTTCTACTACCGCCCGGGCAGCACGAAGCCGGATAGCATTTTCCAAACCTATCTCGAGTTCATTGATCGCACCGCAGCCAGCTCCTTCAAAACCGCCGGCTATGCGCAGCTTTCAGGAGATTTATTCAGGAAGGTGCGCTTGACTGGCGGTTTGCGCTACGACTATTTTGCTTATAACGATTTTCAATCTTGGAGTCCCCGGCTCGGCGCTTCTTATTTCTTCAGCCACAACACGACGCTGAATTTTGCTTTTGGCTATCATTACCAAGCGCCCTCATACATCGAGCTGACGCTGAATCCAGACAACCGCGGGTTGCGCAACAAGTTCACCCGGCAATATGTTGCGGGCGTCGAAAGACTGCTGCGGGATGATATCAAGCTCACGATCGAAGCGTTTTATAAATCTTACCACGACGTTCCGGTTTTGAGGGGCTTCATCACGCCGGATCCCTTCGACCCTCATGAAGGCAAACTCGTCAACGAGGCCGGCGGCGAGGCCAAAGGCGTCGAGCTGTTTTTTCAAAAGAAGCTCACCGCCGGCTTTTCCTCCATTCTCAGTTATTCTTATTCCGCTTCCCGCGCCAAAGACGTGCGTTACGGAACCTTTTATGATTGGGATTTCGATTACCGGCACGTGTTTACTTTCATCGGCGGCTATAAAGCGAATTTGAAAAATCGCGCCTGGTATAAAAATCTCAAGGAGCAATGGTGGCATCCTTTCACGGCTTGGATTCTGCCGTTCGGCGACGAGGTGGAGTTCAGCTTGAAGTACCGCTATTTGGGCGGCCGGCCCTATACGCCGCCGATCTATCATCCCGAGCTGCGCACGTGGATTGTGGAAGAGCAGCAAGCCTTGAATGCTCGGCGCTATCCCGCCTATCATCGCCTGGATTTTCGCATGGATCGCCGCTTCATTTTCAAAAATTGGAACATGGTCGTTTTCCTGGACATGTACAATCTCTTGAACCGCCCCAACATCTGGGAATATCAATACAACGATGACGGCACGATCGAAGACCTTTTGCAATTCGAGATCTTCCCGGTGGGCGGAGTTTCGTTTGAGTTTTAGAACGAGTAGTTGTTCAGCGCCTTTCTCCCAATTGGGAGTTTGTTCGCCAAGTAACTCCTCGCTGTCATCCTGGAAGGAACTTCCCCGGATACGAGCATAGAGCCCAGTACGAGGGAAGGTTCTTACAGAATGACATGTTACTTGGAAGCCATGGCTGTGTTCAACCACGGCCAAGCCGTAGCAGATCAAAATGAAGGAGGTTAACACAATGTCGACCATCAAAAGCTTGACGAGTTTGGTGAAGAACAATCCTCTCAACCTGAGGCTCGTCGCGTTCATCTTTCTGCTCATCGGCTTGGCGAGCTTGGTGCAGACTTTAGTCACGCTTTACAAGCACCCTTTTACAATCAATCCCGGAATTTTGGGAATACCGATTTGCTATGGCCTGCTCAAACATCGGCAAGGATGGAAAACCTGTGCGCTCTTTTTTATCTGGATCGAGATGATGGCGGGGGTGTTTGGCCTCGTCGCTTTGCTTGTTGCCCTTGTTGTCGGAGGAAACCTCGTAGCCCAATATCACTCGTCGGTCTTGCCAAAAGCGCTGGCCGCGCCTTTGGCTTTCATTCTCACCGCAACTGTTTTTCTGCTCGCGCTGTGGCAATATAAAGTGTTGACCAGCCCGAAAATCAAAGAACTGTTCGCGCCGAAACCGTGACGCCGGGCTTTGCAAATCAGAGATTCTGTCAAAGGCGGGATTGGGAGTTTTTCGCAGGTGAGGAAGATGAGCTTGCTGCGATAACACAAAAGAATATTTGGGGGGGACTCTTCCTATCCCCGCCCGGCCACGCGGCACAACAACTCAATTTCTTCGCGCAGCGTATCGCGCACGCCCCATTTGGCCGCGAGCGCGGCCTTGTCCAACTCGGGTTTGTTGTTTTGAGAAAGAGGAATGCGCAAGAGCGTCTGCGTGAAAGAGGAAATATTGCCGTCTTCATAAGTCAACACGCCCGCGGGTCTGGAGCCGTTCTCGCTTGCCACCACGGTTGCGCCGAGCATCAACGCTTCCAACACGCTCGAAGAAACGCCGTCAACCACCGGCGTGCGCACATAGGCGGCGCTCGCTTCCAACATCGCGAGAAAATCTCCGTGCTCGAGATCGCCCGCGATGATCGAGCATTGCTCCAAACCATGCCGGCGCAGGCTTTCTTGCAAGGCCTGCGACTCGCGATCGGCGCCCATCCACACCACGCCAAGATTGGGCCAGTGCTGCAATACGCGCTGCACCGCCGCAAACACAAAATCCAAATTGAAGTCGGAGCGCATATAGATGTAGCTGCACAACGTCGGCTGATGCTCGCCAACAAAATCCGCGAGGTGTTGCGGGAGTTGCGCCTTGTCTTCCAAATACTCCAAACAAAACGCGGGAATAGGAACGATCTTCTCCGGCGCGATGCCGTAGTCCGCAATCAGAGCTTTCACTTCATCGTTGTTGCACACGATCTTTTTTGCCAGAAGAAAGATCACGCGAAAGGCGCCATCCCACCAAAACTTGTTTTGCTTGGGAAAATAATCCTGCTTCACGCCCGCGTGGAAAGTGAGCACCGCACGCCTGCCAAACAACAGGCTCACGGTTTCGGCAATGAGCGCGAGCACCGGACTCTTGGTGGATTTACCGTTGAGGTGCACGTGTACGAGATAGCCTTGCGCACAATAACGCACGACTTTTTTGAAGTAATCCCACGCGCCGTGTACCGCCACAAATTCGCCGCTCGCAGCCTTGCGGTTCTTGTTCGTGTTCATCACCACGCATTCGTGGCCCGCCCGCGCGATATACTTCTTCAGCATTTTGATGCGAACCGACCAGCCCGTGCCCGGCGGCGGATAAGGTCCGATTTGGAGAATTTTGACTTTCTGCTTCAAACCGCGTTTCGTTTTAAAAATTATCGTTTCGTATGTGAGGCAAAAGCCAAAGCCTACTCGTTGCGAGTTGGTTTGAAACTTCTCTCAAATGTCATTCAGAAGGAATCCTTTTCGGCGCTGGGCATCAACTCCAGTGCTTAAAAAGATTCCTCCTGAATGACATGAGAACGAGGCTCGTCTTCGTCGCTACGCCAGCTCGCGCGAGCAAACCCTCGCGTCGCCGCGGTGCGCGGTTTTAAAAATTTCCATGCTATTGAGGTGCAACCGCGTTCCGGCAACCATCGCGATGGTCGTGAAACCCGAAAGCAAATCGCGCCGCAAATAGGCGATCATCGCATCCGTAGTCAATGCGCCGAGCGTTTGCATTTCTCCGGAAAAATTAAACACGATGAGATCGTTGCCCTGCGCGGAGGCGAGGCGCACGATGCAAGGATCGGCTTGGTGCGCGCCAAACTCGCCTTCCATCTCGTGCTGCAGTGCGGGCACCTTGCCGCGATAAGGCACGAGCAGAGTGCAAAATTGCCGCGGCAGGCTTGCGCGCGAACGCAGCCGCGCAACGGGCGCGGGAATTTTTACGCCGTAACCCGGCGCGCTCCAGCCCATCGCCGGTTGCGCGCCTCCTTTAAAAATTTCCGTCTCCACCTCGTGCGGCACAAGCTCGCGCAACAGCAAATTGCCGAAGCGCGGCAAACTTGCGATGAGACCCTCGCCGCTATTTTGCACTTGGCAATCCGGCGCGAAATGAAACCAGCGCTCGAGCATGTGCTCGCCCTCGCCTTCCAAGCAATCGAAGAGGAGCCAATACTCTTCATTGCGATAAAACACGCCGCGGCGATGACGCACATCTCCACCGAAACCTTGATAGCATGCTTCAACCAAAGCAAAGTCCGGCTGAAACGTTGCGAACGTCTGCGTCACCTGGGGCACGTGCGAATAGCCCAATCTGCCCACGAGCCGGCTCGAGCTGCGCTCATCAACTGTGATCGTATTGTGCGCCATGCCGCTGCGAAAATAATTTTGCCACGCCAAATCGCCGTTGTACGTGAGCATGCCGCTATCAATCAACATCGGCTGGCCGTGCGCGCACAATAGAATGCTCAACGGGTCGGCATGGCCGTGCGCGGTTGAAACGTTCTCATCGCCGAACAAGCCGTGGCTTTGCGGGCCGCAATCAAAAATCAAATAGTGCTCGCCGTTCTTCCAGCCGTCGCGGAAAATCGCGTAGCCGCTTTCGGCGATCAAGCAACTCGTTGCGGAAGGCGGAGCCGCTTTCATTTTTTCAAACCGGTTCAAACTCGTTGGCCCGAGCAGCCAAAGACAGGCTTCATGATATTGCTCTGCCGCATGCTTGAAATCGCCGCGTTCGTAGATCACGGCGCCGAGCGCAAGATAGTCGCGATAGTCCCACGCCGCTTTCTCGCCGAAATAAAACGCAAAGGCATTGTCATTGTCGCCGATCATCGGATGCCGGCCGTCGGGCTGAATGCTGTGCATCGAAAATTCCAACGCCTTTTCCAGGCGCGCGCGCATGTTCGCGGGAACGCTCGTGCCGTTCAATTGCGCGAGCAGCATTGCTTGCAAATAAAGCCCGAGCGTGAAATGATGATATGACGTCGCTTGCTCGACGGAAATGCCGTCCGCGTGAAATTGCTTCGTCGCTTCCTCCGCAAGAATCGCCCAGCCTTTCTCGCGCCAAATCGCGGCTTCTTTAAATTCGGGAAAGAGCGTGCCGAGGAAGAACAGCGCCGTGGCCTCGCCGATGAGATGATTGTAGGGGCTGGTGAAGAAAGACAGATGGCGATGCACGTAATGTCCGTGCAGATGCAACGTGCGCAGCATGTGCGCGTGCAATTCGGGGCGCATGGCTTCGGCCTTCAAGCAGAAAACATAAGCCCAAATCCACGACAACGCGCGCATTGCAACTTCGAGCGCGCTCGTCCAATTGACGCCCCAGAGAAAAGGGTTTTGCGCAATCCAACTTTCGCACTGCGCCAACAACTCGGTCGCGAATCTTTCTTCGCCGGTGAGCCAATACGCTTTGCCGAGCACGGTGAAGTGGTGGTGCCGATTCAATTCCCAAACGTTCTTCACGTCGCCGGGTAATTCGTGTTCGCCGTCACGTTGGCCGTAAAACTTCATTTCGGTATAAAATTTCTTAGGCCATTCGCGCTGCGAGAGCGGATCGCGATGCCAATTGACTTCGGACTCGAATTGCGCTTCCAGCCCGAGATAATTAAAGCAGCGCGACAACAAGCGCTCCGCGTGCGCAAACATCTCGCGTTGCTCTTTGCCGAAAACTTGATCCGCAACCTTTTGCAACGCTTCGTGCTGTTGATATGAAAGAAAAAATAGCGGCTGCGGCCCTTGGGCATTATTCTCGGCAAAACGCGCGCGCAGGTGTTGCAGCAAAACGGCTTCGGCCGCAGGCCAATCTTTGCGCGACAACGCTTCGCGGTATGCGCCCGCGTGTTGCGAGTGCAATGCAAAGCTCGGCAGAAATTGCGCCGGCTCCAGCCGATCACGATAGCGGCTCTGCGCCAGCTTGCGAAGTTTTTTCGTGCTCGCGGCCTTCAGACGAAAACTCACTTCGTCGAAGGACATGGTGCGAAGTTTTTTTAGGTTCATAGTGTTTCATTGCTGCGCAAATGCGTTTGGAGTGAGGCCTTCAGGCGTTTATTGCCTATTAGCTGAATATGCCTGAAGGCCTCACTACAAACGTTCATTTTCATCGGCACGCAGGCTCTATTGTGTTCTCTTCTCAGAGCGTATTTGGAAAGTAGAGCACCCGGCTATTCCCCCCTTGAGGGGGCTTAGGGGGTGTTTTTGAGGGCGGCAATGTTATTCAAATTCATATTCACTGCTATAGTTCTTTTCAACACGCACTTCAATCTGATAACGGTAATGAGCGACACCCCCC
>Ga0247727_10016813_pt1 | contig 11742 bp, 10 predicted proteins | sample WisWelCaveWW1625_FD_202498 | JGI IMG/M metagenome (GOLD analysis project Ga0247727, IMG submission 202498) | Biofilm microbial communities from Wishing Well Cave, Virginia, United States - WW16-25 | ecosystem: Environmental > Aquatic > Deep subsurface > Groundwater > Cave microbial mat | place... | reverse complement strand
AATCCTTGAATTGGATGTCGCCGGATAAAAGCCGGTGCGTTCCAATGACAATATCGACTTTCCCTTTTTTAAGTTCCTGAATAATCATTTTTTGTTCTTGTTTGGTGCGAAAGCGGCTGAGCATGGTGATTTCAACGGGAAAGTCTTTCAGGCGTTGATGGAAATTATAGTGGTGCTGTTCGGCGAGGATCGTGGTGGGGACTAAGATGGCGACCTGCTTATTGTCCATGACCGCCTTAAAACTCGCGCGCATGGCTACTTCCGTCTTGCCGTAACCGACGTCGCCGCAGATGAGACGGTCCGTGGGGTAAGGCGATTCCATGTCCGCCTTGACCTCGAGAGTCGCCTTGGCCTGGTCCGGTGTCTCCTGATAGGGGAAAGTTTTTTCAAATTCTTTTTGCCAGGTGGTGTCTTTGGAAAATTGAAAACCCGGTTGGCTCGTGCGCATCGCCTGGACGTGCAGGAGTTCGGCGGCAAAGTGCTGGATGCGTTTTTGGATGCGGGCCTTTAAGCCCAGCCACTCTTTGGACCCGAGTTTATGGACGCGCGGCGGCTTTTTGGTGAAGCCGACGTATTTTTGGATTAAATGCAAATCGCTGCGGGGGACGTAAAGTTTATCGCCGTGGGCATACTCTATAATAAGGTGATCTTTACTTTTTTCCGGGACGTCAAACTCCCGCAAGCCTAAGAATTTCCCGATGCCATGGCGGTTATGGACGACATAATCGCCCTTTTTAATGTCGATGAAGCTGTTCAGCGGCATGTCCTGTGAAAAGACGGTGGATTTAGAAATTTTTTTAGGGAGAATGATCACCATCTGGTGTTGCCAGATCGTCTTACCGGTGGTGAGATTGAAACTGTAGATGGTGCGGATTTTGTTATCGTCCAGATCGAGGCGTAGGGGGCTGTCGAAATTAGTCGGGAAAATATCGATTACGCCCCCGCGGTGACTGAAGTCCCCTTCCTCTTTCACTCCATGGACATGGGTGTAGCCTAAGGCGGTGAGATTGTTAAGAATTGCATCAACATCGACTGTTTGGTTGTTGAAAATTTTAAGGGATTGGAACATGGGCGAGCCGAAATCCTGTCCCGGGGAATATTTGTAGGGGCCCCGCCATCGGCGGGGCCCCTACGGATTATCTATTTCTTTTGCTGCAGACTGTTAAAAACCAAAACCAGCGGGGAAGCCACAAAGACCGTGGAATAAACCCCGGAGATAAACCCGATGAGTAAACACAGGGCAAAGGTGTTTAGTATCTCTCCGCCCAGCATATAAAGCGCCACGACCACCGCCAGGGTGACGCCCGACGTTAAAACGGTCCGTCCCAAAGTCTGATTGACGCTTAAGTTGATGATGTCTTTAAGACCCATTTTGCGGTTATTGGTCATATTTTCCCGGACACGGTCATAAATGACGATCGTGTCGTTGATCGAATAACCGGCGATGGTCAATAGCGCGGTGACGACCAATAAGTCAATTTGGCGGTCAAACATGACCACTCCGCCTAAACCGACCAAGACGTCGTGTAACAGCGCAATAACCCCGGCCGCGGCAAAGTCGAAATGCTTAAAACGAAAGCCGACATAGATGAGGATGCCTCCTAAAGCGAAGATAATCGCCAGGACCGCTTTTAAACGCAAGGCCTTGCCCACCAATGGCCCGACTTTCTCAATACGAAGTGTTTCAAATGAATTATCGGGCATCCTTTCTTTTAAGGTCGCAACTACTTTATCGTAGGTGTCTTCCGGACTCTTTAAGCTCAGGTTCTCCGGGGCAGTGGCGAATTGCTGGATGATGATACCGCCTAAGCCTTTTTCATTTAAATACTGACGCAGCTTTTCCGCGTCAATCGGTTTTTGGAAACGGTATTCCTGGATCTGCCCACCGACAAAGTCAATGCCGTACGCCTTATCCCCTTTTTTAAAGAGTGTCACCAGCCCGGCGGTAACGACAACCGCCGATAGGGCGTAAAAAAAGTAACGCTTGGCAATAAAATCAATTTTTGTTGTTTGAAAAAACTGTAACATGGGCAATGCGTTGAGCCACTTATTATGGAGTAAGAGGTCATAGATGGTTCTGGTCACGGTCAGGGCGGTAAACAGCGAAGACACCAACCCGATGGTTAAGGTGACCGCGAACCCTTTAATCGGACCTGACCCGAATTGGAAGAGCATAAAGGCCGCAAGTAGGGTCGTTAAATTTGAATCAAAGATGGCGCTAAAGGCGCGGTTGTAGCCGTTATGAATGGCCGCCGGCAGCGGTCGGCCGATGGCCAACTCCTCGCGAATGCGTTCGTTGATGAGAACGTTGGCGTCCACCGCGATACCGATGGTCAAAATGATACCAGCGATACCGGGCAAGGTCAGGGTAATGGGCGAACTGGGAAGCATGGCATTAAGAAACCCCATGATGCCCAGCAGCAGAAGAACGTTTAAGGCCAGGGCAATATTAGCGATAAGTCCGGCCACAAAGTAATAAAGGAACATAAAAAGAAAAACAGCCACACCTCCGATAAGAGTCGCCCTAATTCCCGCTCGAATGGAATCTTGTCCTAACAGCGGACCGATGGTCCTCTCCTCTTCGATATACATCGGCGCGGGCAAAGCGCCGGAACGTAAGGACAAAGCCAAGAGCGAAGCTTCTTCAAAAGTAAACATCCCGGAAATTTCAGCATTCCCGTTGAGAATAGCTTCCCGGATATTGGGCGCGGAAAGTATCTCTCCATCAAGGACGATCGCCAGCCGTTCCCCGACATGACTTTGAGTCAGTTCGGCAAACTTTTTGGCCCCCGGGGAAGTCATGGACAAAGAAATCCGCGGTTGGCCAAAACCCGTTTGGTCAAAATCAACCCGCGCGTCGGCGATGGCCTCACCACCTAAATCCATTTCTTTTTTAACGAGGACCGCCTCCCGTTCTTTGTCTTTGACATATTTCAATTCGTAGCCATCGGGGACGGTCCCGGCCAGGGCGTTGCGTAATTCACTGGGGTCGGGATGAACGAGTTTAAATTCAAGCTGGGCCACTTTTCCCACCATAGCCAGGGCCATTTCTCGGTCGGTAATGCCGGGCAGCTGGACAATGATTTCACTCTCCCCCTGACGCTGGATGACCGTTTCCCCAGCCCCGAGGCTGTCGATACGGTTGCGCAGGATTTCGATGGCCCGGAGCACGACATCCGTGCGGGCGTTCTCCGGAACTTTCTCAGTTTCAACCTTGAGGACGAGGTGCATCCCTCCTTTTAAATCGAGGCCGAGGTTGATGCGTTTCTGGATGGGGAATGTAAAATAAATGGAGACCGTAATAATCCCCAGAATCAGCAAAATCCGATTACGTAAACTTTTGTTCATAATAAAACCTCTTTTTTGTTACTTGTTTTTTGTGGCTCGTCGCCTGGGATTTGTGGACCGTATGCTGCTAGTACTTTGTCCATTTAGTTTTTGATAGGTGGTTTCCTTTATCAAAAACATATTTGACAAAGTACTAGCGAGAAACGAGCGACGAGCGGCAAACGACAATGATTATTTTTTTACCACCGAAGCGACAGCTTCTTTATCGATTTCCATTTTGGCGTTATCATCAATGCGGATGACCAGGGTTTTTTCCTTGACGTTAACGATGGTCCCGTAAATCCCGCCCGTGGTGACGACCTCGTCGTTTTTTTTGAGATTAGCGATCGTGTCTTTGAGTTGTTTTTGTTTGTCTTTTTGGGGCTTAAAGACCAAAAAGTAAAAAACCGCAAAGATCAGCAGATACGGGATAATGGGGATGAGGCCACTCTGTGTTTCTGGAGACATGGTTTATCCTTTCGCTTTTTTGACGAGACTTTTGACCGTTTCGCTCATCTGTGCGCCCTTTTTTACCCAGGCCTTAAGTTTTTCCTGGTTAATGGACAAATACGCCGGTTTTTTGATGGGGTCATAATAGCCCAAGATTTCCAGATGTCTGGCCTGCCTGGCGCTGGCCCGGCTGATGGCCACAATCCGGTAGTTGGCCCGGCCCCGGGCGGATTTACCTGTTTTTTGCATTCTGATTCTTACTTCCATGTTTTGTATTCTCCTTTTTTTGTTGAAAATCAATCATGTTAATTTATCCGCCAGTTCAATGGCCGCAATCTGCGCTTTGGCCTTATTGATTGTTTCCATATACTCCTTCTGAGGGTCCGAATCCGCCACGATGCCAGCTCCGGCCTGAGTGTACGCGACCCCGTTCTTGACAACGATTGTCCGGATGGTAATGCAGGTGTCCAGATTCCCAGAAAAGCTAAAGTATCCGATGGCTCCCGCGTAGGGGCCACGCGTGACGTGCTCTAAATCCTCGATGATTTCCATGGCCCGGATTTTTGGGGCCCCGGAAACCGTTCCCGCCGGAAACGAGGCCGCCAGCACGTCATAGATAGTGCGGTCTTTTCTTAAATGGCCTTTGACGTTACTGACCAGATGCATGACGTGCGAATATTTTTCCACCGCCATAAATTCCGAAACGCTGACCGTCCCGCGTTCGCAAACGCGGCCTAAATCGTTGCGGCCTAAATCGACGAGCATGATGTGTTCGGCTTTCTCTTTGGGGTCTGCGAGGAGTTCTTGGGCCAAAGCCTGGTCTTCGGCATCGTCTTTGCCCCGCCGGCGCGTGCCGGCGATGGGACGGGTCTCGACCACTCCGTTTTCGACCCGGATTAAAAGTTCTGGCGATGAACCGGCGATATGGACGTCGTCCATTTTAAGAAAATACATATATGGAGATGGGTTCAGGGCCCGCAGCGCCCGGTAAATGTTGAGCGCAGAAGTCCTGATTTTGACCTCGAAGCGTTGGGACAGGACCACCTGAATAATGTCTCCAATTTTAATGTGCTGCTTCCCTTTTTGGACGATCTCCTCGAATTTTTCTTTGGTAAAATTGGATTTTATTTTGAAGGTTTTGATGGCCTCTTTATTTTCATGGTCGATGGACAATGGCGTGTTTAGCTCCAAGAGAAGTTGGTCGATTTTTTCAACAGCCTGATCATACGCCTTTAAGCGCTGGCGCTCGCTTGTTTTTGAATCGATATGGGCACAGGCGACGATTTTTATTTTATGATTCAAATGGTCAAAAATAATTAAATTTTTCGAAAGGAGCATGACCATGTCGGGAAGTTTGAGATCGTCCTTTGTTTTCTGCGGTAAGCGCTCAAAGAAACGGACCACATCATAGCCCATGGTGCCGACCATTCCGCCGTAAAACGGCGGCAGGCCAGCGACGGCGACGGGCTTGTATTGCGACATAATCTCACGGATGAACGAAAGCGGGGTATCGACGACTTTCAATTCGCCGCCTTTTTCGTGTCCGTTCGTAAAATGGATGATGCGCGCGTTGCGTCCTTTGCTTTCAAAGACAAGTTCCGGGTCTTTGGCCAAAAAGGAATAGCGGGCGACCTTCTCTTCCCCTTCCACGGATTCTAAAAGAAAAGAGTATTTCGCGTCTTTGGCGATTTTTAAGTAAGCCGTCACGGGCGTTTCCAAATCGCCGAGGATTTCCCGGTAGATAGGGATCAAGTTCCCTTTCCGGCTGAGTTCTAGAAACTGCTCTTTTGAGGGATAATACATATTCGTCGTTAGTCGTTCGTGCTTGGTGATTCGTCACAAAAAACGAATCACGATTCACGAACGACGAATCACTATTTTAGTTTTCTATAAAAACAACTCCGTTTATTCGTATGACACGCCGCGCCGATTTGCCGGACCTTGATCAGAATCGTGTCGCAGTCGCAGTCGTAATAAACGCTTTTGACAAATTGGTAATGCCCTGAGGTCTCGCCCTTGACCCAATACGTCTGGCGCGAACGCGACCAAAAACAGGTCTTGCCCAGCTTGATGGTCCTTTTAATAGATTCAAGATTCATATAAGCCAGCATGAGAACTTCTTTGGATTGATAATCCTGGATAATGGCCGGGATCAGTCCCTGGTCATTAAAAGTCAATTTGCTTAATGTCCGGGTGGTGAGAATGATTTTTTCTTTATTGTCTTTTGAACTCATAAGCGGACCGCTACATTCCTTTCCTTTAAATATTTTTTGACATCTCTGATAGGGATTTCTCCATAATGAAAAATACTCGCCGCTAGCGCCGCGTCGGCCCCGGTCTTGGTGAAAACATCCTCAAAATCTTTGAGCTTGCCCGCGCCGCCGGAAGCGATCACCGGGATATTCACGGCCGTCGTCACCTTTTGGGTCAACTCGAGATCGTAACCGTTTTTGGTCCCGTCAAAATCCATGCTGGTCAGCAAAATCTCCCCAGCGCCTAAGTCCGCGACTTCTTTACCCCAGCTGACGGCCTCTTTCTCCGTTGGCGTACGGCCGCCGTTAATGTAAACACCCCAACTCTCCTGCTGGCGTTTGGCATCGATAGCGACCACAATACATTGGCTGCCGAATTTTTCCGCGGCCTCGCGGACCAGCTCCGGGTTCTTCACCGCCGACGAATTGATTGAGACCTTGTCGGCCCCGGCCATTAAAAGATCGCGGATATCAACTAAGTTGCGAATCCCGCCGCCGACCGTGAGTGGCATAAACACCCGTTCGGCAGTTTTCTTAACGACATCCAACAAGATTCTCCGCTTTTCGTAGCTGGCCGTGATGTCCAAAAAGACGATTTCATCAGCCCCGTTCTGGTCGTATATCGCCGCGCATTCAACCGGATCCCCCGCGTCGCGCAGCTCTAAGAAACGCACCCCTTTGACCACGCGCCCGTCTTTGACGTCAAGACAGGGGATTATCCTCTTTGTAAGCATAGGTCGATGGCGTCTTTAAGGTCAAAACGGTTTTCATAAAGAGCTTTGCCGACAATAGCGCCCATCAGTCCCTCGGGTTCGAGTTTTTTGAGCGCCGCGAGATCCTCCAACTCTGAAATCCCTCCCGACGCAATGATGGGGATGGAAATTTCCTGTAAAAGTTCCCGCAGGGCCTGGATGTTGGGGCCGGTGAGCATGCCGTCGCGAGCGATGTCGGTATAAATCAAATATTCCAGTCCCAGGGACTCAAGTTCCCGGGCAAAATCAATGGCGTTCAGTTCACAGGTTTTCGTCCACCCTTTTTGAGTGACCCGACCCTTGGCGCAGTCGATGCTGACCATAACGCGACCTTTAAACTGGGTTAAAATTTCAGAAAGGAACCCGCGGTCTTGCGTGGCCTTGGTACCCAGAACCACCCGGGTCACGCCCCCTGAGAGTAAAAAGTCGATGTCCTTTAATTCCCGGATGCCGCCTCCCGTCTGCACGGGGATTTTGAGATTCCGGGCGATGTGCACGATGGTCTCGGCGTTTTGCAGATGTTCTTTCCGGGCGCCATCCAGATCCACAACGTGCAGGATCTGGGCGCCTTTATCCTGCCAGTGTTTGGCCGTCGCGACCGGGTCTTCGGAGTAGACCGTGACGTCGTCAAATTTCCCCTGTCTTAAGCGGACGACTTGGCCGTTTTGGATGTCAATAGCGGGGATGACCAGCATTTATGTTTTGTCTTTAAAATTTTTTAATATTTTTAAACCCAGTCCCTGACTTTTTTCAGGGTGAAACTGGACGCCAAAGATATTTTTCTGACAGATCGCGGAGGTAAATTCCATCCCGTAATCCGTCGTGGTGGCGTTTAAGTTTTTTTCTTTGGGCCTGACAAAAAAAGAATGACAAAAATAAACAAAGGAATTATTTGCAATCTCTGCAAAAAGCGCGCAGCCGGATTGCTTGATCTGAATCTGGTTCCAACCCATGTGCGGAACCTTCAAACTCTGGAAACGTTCCACCGTCCCTGGCAAAATCCCTAAGCCCTTGACGCGGCCGCCTTCGTTACTTTCATCAAATAAAAGTTGTAGCCCTAAACAAATTCCCAAAAACGGTTTATTCGTTTTAATGACTTCCTTAATGGGGTTGATCATCCCCATGGACTCGAGCTTTTCCATGGCCGGCCGGATGGCGCCCACCCCGGGCAAAACGACCTTCGCGGCCTTCCGTATGTCCTGGGGGTCTTGCGTCACGTTGGCCTCTGCCCCAACGTGCTCAAAGGCCTTTTGCACGCTACGTAAATTTCCCATGCCGTAATCGATGATGGCGATCATTGAATATCGTCTTTCGTCGTTCGTACATCGTACTTCGTTCTTCGATTCCGCGTAAGGCGATGTACGAAGTACGAATGACGATGTACGTTTTTAATCTATAATCCCCTTGGTCGACGGAACGCCTTTGCGTCGCGGATCGATCTGGGTCGCCTGATCAAGGGCTAAGCCGAATGATTTAAAAATTGTTTCCATAATCGTATGTAAATCTGCCGAATTAGTTGGGTTTTGTATTGTAATGATAATGTTTGCTCCCAAATTTTTTGCTAAAGAATCAAAAAAATGTTCTACATGTTTAAATGAATAACCGTCAGGACTGTCTTCGAGAGGTACCCTTACGAGAGGAGTCTCCCCAAAAGTGATTTTAAGATGACCTCTACCGCTTATGTCAATGACAGAATGCCCTAAAGTATCTTCCATCGGCGCAAAGGCTGAACCGAATCGTTTAATCCCTTTTTTATCCCCCAAGGCCTCTTTAAAGATTTTTCCCAGCACAATTCCAATATCTTCATTGGTATGATGAATATCCACGTGCGTGTCGCCTTTGACTTCGAGGTTAAAGTCAAAGAACCCATGAAAGCTAAAAAGTTCGAGCATGTGTGTTAATATCCCGATGGGAGTTTTGATCTTGCTCTGCCCTTTTCCGTCGATAGTTAATTCCACTTTGATGACGGTTTCGGTACTTTTGCGTTCGAGTTTGGCTTTTCTGATTTTTGTCACCATGAGATTGTCCTTTTTTGATACGTTGTTTAAAATCGAATCTTCACCGATTGCGAATGTTTAAGCAACCCTTCAATGGTCGCTACTTTGTCTAATGGTTCACGGATACTTTCTAAAGCTTTCTTGGAATAAGAAATCAAATGGTGCGTTTTTGTAAAATCGGATAAACATAACCCGGAAAAAAACCGCGCTGTCCCTAAGGTCGGTAATACGTGGCTCGGGCCGGCCACATAATCGCCGACCGCTGCCGGGCTGTAGGGTCCTAAAAAGATCGCCGCGGCATTCTTGATCCGGTTGGCGATGCTTTTGGGCGCGTTGGTCAATATCTGTAAGTGTTCGGGCGCGATCTTATTGGTGATCTCGATGGCCTCATCCATATTCTTGACCGGGATGATATAGCCCTTGTTAAGGCGTTTACGAACTTGTTTGATCAATTGCTTGGACGGGGTAATGAGGATCACGAGTCCCCCAAGGTGTTCCGCTTGCGCCTCCAGGTCTGCGACCACAAATTCGGGATTACTCGTGCGGTTGGCGATGATGACCAGTTCCGTTGGGCCGGCGAGCATGTCGATATCAACATAACCGAAGAGCTGGCGCTTGGCTTCGGTGACGTACATATTCCCGGGGCCGACGATTTTGTCGACACGCGGGATGGTTTTAGTCCCTAACGCCAATGCCGCGATGGCCTGCGCCCCGCCGATTTTATAAATTTCACTGACATTTAAGAGGCTGGCCACGGCCAGAATGTAGGGATTGATATGTCCCTGTTTGTCTGGCGGCGTGGCGATAACGATACGTTTGACGCCCGCCACTCTCGCCGGAATGGCGGTCATGTAAACGGTGGAGACCAGAGGCGCCGTGCCGGCGGGAATATAAATCCCCACTGCGTCTAAGGCTTCGGTGCGCTCTTTCATCAAGACCCCGTTGGCGTCTTTGACGCGGCAGGGTTTTTTGACCTGTTTGCGGTAAAACGTCGATACGTTGTTGATGATGAGTTTTAAAGAACCGATAAAATCGCTGGTGATGTTTTGAAACGCGCCGCTGATCTCCGCTTCCGGGACGCGGATTTGTTTGGGCAGCATCTTGACTTTATCGAATTTGCGCGTGTAGCGCAGGACCGCGTCGTCGCCGTTGAGTTTGATGTCCTCGATGATGCGTTTGACCTTCTCTTCGATATGCGCCCGGCGCGTGAATAGGCTGCGGTTGTATAATTTTTGTAAACTTTGTCCTTTTTGGGTAATGATTTTCATGGCGTCAACTTCCCTTTTAATAGTTCTTCCGCTGTTTTTATGGCTTCGGAAAGTCGGCGAGGGTCCTTACTCCCGGCCTGGGCCATCCCCGGTTGTCCTCCGCCATAAAAAGTCAAGGCGGGGAATTTTTCTTTGACGATTTCATTGGCTTTGATCCCGATCTTAATAAGGTCGTCCGTTAAGGAGACGATAATGACGGCGCTCTCATGGTTGGATGAGCCAACGATGATGGCGGCTGATTTGGCTTTTTGTTTCACCAAATCGGCTGTGCGTCGTAAGGTGTCACTGTCGATATCGTTGAATAAATGAGAAATGATGGCCGTGCCATTGATGACAGTCGATTTCTTGATAATTTTATCCAGGGAATTCTTAAAGGATTCAAGAATCTGCTGACTCAATATTTTTTTTCCTTCTAATTCTTTAAGGCGTTTAGCCTCAGATTCAACGCGCAGAGCGTCTTGTTTTTTTCTTTCCTCGATAAAATCAAGCGCTTCCTGGGCGGTGCGTGCTTCAATGCGGCGGATACCCTGCGCGACGGCGCTTTCACTGACAATTTTGAAAGGCCCGATTTCGCCGGTGGACTTCAGATGCGTCCCGCCGCACAATTCTTTGGAATACTCACCGATGGTAACGACACGGACGACATCTTTATATTTTTCCGCGAAAAAGGCCATGGCCCCACTTTCTTTGGCGGCTTTAAAATCCATCGTATTTTTCTCAACAACGTCGTTGGCTTCAATCTGAGCGTTGATCGTCGATTCGATGGTTTGGGTTTGATCTTTGGTAATGGCCTGCGGATGGGTAAAATCAAAGCGCAGACGATCGGGGGCTACGAGCGAGCCCTGTTGCTGCACGTGAGTTCCCAGAACCTTGCGCAGAGCGGCCTGTAACAGATGGGTGGCGGTGTGATTACGCATGATCGCCAGCCGGCGCTGTTCATCGACATGCGTTGTTATGGCATCACCGACTTTTATCGAACCCTTCTCGACCTTCCCCGAATGAATAAAAACATCGGCGATTTTTTGGGTGTCTGTGATGCGGATGTTTGCGTTAACTTGTTCTATTGTACCCGTATCCCCTATTTGCCCGCCGGACTCGGCGTAAAACGGTGTCTTATCTAAAACGATTTTTATTTCATCGCCAGAGTGCGCTTCGTTGACCTCGCGGTTACCGATAAAGATTTTTAAAATTTTTCCCGCGCCGCTGAAATGGTCGTAACCGATAAACTCCGTTTTGGGAACATTCAAATTAAGTTCGGCATCGGCAAAGACATCCCCGGTCATTTTGCTGCCGGCGCGGGATTTTTCTTTTTGCTCGTCCATGAGGCTTTCATAATAACCGAGGGCATTGATCCAAAAGTCCTTATTTATGCCTATTGACTTGGCTGTCTCCCAGATGGTTGATTTGGTTAGACCAAAAGTGTCACGGTATTTGAAAATAATGTCACCTAATTCTTTAGCTGTTTTGGCCGATGCAAATAAAATTTGTAATTCCGGTATCCGCTCTTTGCGTAATTTAATGTATGTCTCTTCGACCTTTTGAATGATGGCTGAAACATCTTTTGATTTTGCGCTGATCTCCGGATATTGTCCGGACAGTGTCTTTACCACACTTGGGACTAATTTACAGACAATGGGTTCTTGAATCCCCAGCCGGGTGGCGATATCAGCGATATTGATGATTAACCGTTTAATCA
>Ga0247727_10016812_pt1 | contig 11742 bp, 8 predicted proteins | sample WisWelCaveWW1625_FD_202498 | JGI IMG/M metagenome (GOLD analysis project Ga0247727, IMG submission 202498) | Biofilm microbial communities from Wishing Well Cave, Virginia, United States - WW16-25 | ecosystem: Environmental > Aquatic > Deep subsurface > Groundwater > Cave microbial mat | place... | reverse complement strand
CCCCACCTGCTGCTGCACGGCGCCGCCGACACCACGGTCCCCTACCAGCAATCCGTCAACATGCAGAAAAAGCTCCAGGCGGCCGGCGCGCGGGCCGAGCTCTACACCGCCGAGGGAGCCCCGCACGGGTTTTTCAACCGGCCCCCGCACTTCCAGCCCACCCTGGAGCGGCTGGAGCAGTTCCTGGACGCCGTGTTACGGAAATGAGCCGAAGTCGGCCAGCACTTCGGCGGCCGGCTGGGCCGCCGCCGGGGCCGGGGCCTGCGGCGGGAAGGACTGGTAGTCGGCCAGGATCTCGGCGGCGGTCCTGGGCCGCGACTCCAGGCGGGCTTCGTCAATGGCCGCGTTCAGATAGTATCCGTCGTACCAGGAGGCGCGGGCAAAGTATAGCGCCGCGGCTGGGTCCGGCGTGAAACCCGGCAGAAAGGCCTGCGCCGCGACGATGCCATCCACGTAGATGGTGGCGATGCGGGTAGCTCCTTCCCAGGTGGCTGCCACGTAGTGCCAGCGGCCCACTGCCAGTGAGGCCGCCGACAGCAGCCACGGGGAACTCGACGGCAGGCTGGCGACCGAGAGGATCACGCGGCCGCTGGAGTGGATCCCGACATACCAGCCTCGGTAAGCGCCGCCGTAGCTCGCGAGCGCTACCCCCCAACCGGCGGACTCGGGCAGCGAGGCCAGCCTCACCCAGAATCTCACGGTGAAGGAGGCCGGGCTGAAGGCCTCGGCCGCTGGAACCCGGGCGTACTCGCCGGCCCCGTTGAAGCTGTGGGCGGCGCCCGAGACGCCCGCCACCACCGCGCCGGTCGCCACGGTGGCGTGGCGGGAGTTGCCGGAGCTGTCGATGACGGCCCCGCCGGGGTCGTTCATCCGCCAGTCCCCAGCCAGGGTGGCATCGGCCGGCGGCCCCGGCGGCGCCGGAAAACTCTGGTAGTCGGCTAGAACCTCCGCCGGCGACTGGCGCGCGGCCAACAACCGGGCCTCGTCCATCACCAGGCTCAGGTAGTAGCCGTCGAACCAGGAAGCCCGCCCCAGCGTGAACGGCATCGCGGCAGGAGGGGTAAAGGCGGCGAAGACGGCCGCCGCGTCCCGGGCTCCGTTGATGTGGATGGCTCCTTCGCGGGTGGCCCCGTCGTAGGTCACGGTCAGTAGGTACCAGCGGTGCGGCGTCAGGGCGGCCGAGGAGACCAGCCACGGGGCGCTCGCCGGCAGTCCCGCTACGCACAGCGCCACCCGCCCGCTCGCCAGGATCCCCACGTACCAACCCCGGTAGTTGCCGTCGTAATGCGACGCCACCACCCCCCAGCCGGCGCCGGCCGGCAGGGACAGCACCTTGACCCAGGCCCGGAACGTGAATCCCGGCGGGCTGAAGGCCGTGGAGGCGCCCGTCGAAACCCAGTCCGAAAAGCCGTTGAAAGCCCGGCCTCCGCCCACCACGCCGGCGAAGCCCGCCGAGCCGAAGCCCGAAGTGAGGCCATGGCGCCCATTGCCGGAAGCGTCGCTGAGGGTGACGCTGGCGCCGGCGGCGGCTTCGTCGAGATGCCACTCGGCAACCGGCCCGGCGACGACCAGTGTTACCGCAACCACAGTCGGCGACCCCGCAGCCCCCGGGGCGGTGACCGTGATGGCGCCGTTGTAGGTTCCCGGCCCCAGTCCGGCCACCGAGACGGCGGCCGACAGCGAAGCGGCGCCCGTGCCCGACGACGGGGCGAGGAAGCCGCCACCGTCCAACTGAGGACGCCGTCGCCGAGGTTCTTCACCGCCACGGCCTGAGGCGACGGCGAAACCCCCACTACCGTTGAGAAAGACAGTGCCGCCGGCTCGACGCTCAGCACCGGTGTCCCGGTCAAGAGGACCCGCACCGCCACGTTGTCGAGGAACCATCCCTCGCCGCTGTTGCGGTTCTCGTCCAGGGTGTCGAACAGAAACCGCAGGCGGATGGTGCTGCCGGCGAAGCGGGAAAGATCCACTTTGTGGTGATCGAACCCGAGCCCGTCGCTGTTATGCGCCAGCGTCGTCACCACCGCCCAGCTGGAGCCCCCGTCAGCGCTCACCTGCACCCAGCCGCTGTCATAGTTGAGGTAGGGGTCGAGGCCGCTCGATCCCAACGGATAGTGGTTCCCGAATCCTTCGCCCCGGAACATCTGGTCCCACTCCAGCATCAGGCGTGTCCCGGTGGGCAGCGGAATCGGCGGCGAGACCAGGGCGCCGTAGCTCCGGGCGCCGGTGGCATAGTTGCCGGTGGTTTCCTGTCCATACCACCACGACCAGGAGCCAGAGCCCACCCGTCGCGAACTCCGGCGCCACAATCCGGAAGCGGTCCAGCCGCCCGGGCCGGCCTCCATGTCATCGAAGAAGAGGGTAGCCCCGGTCTGAGGAGGCGATCCCCCGCAGGCCGCCGGCCGGTCCCAGGATTCGTAGACGCTGAGCGCGGTATCGTTGGTCAGCCCGGCCTGAACATGGTTGAGCGCCGCCGAGGCGCCGAACCCCCGCGAGGCAAACACCGCCCACACGCTGCACTGGCTCACGCTAATGGCCTGGGCCGCCTGAAGAATGGCGTTGCGGGCCTCCAGCATCGAGGGTCTGGAGGGCGTTAGCTTCAACGCCGTGGTGACCAACTGCTCGAAGACGGCCTTCCCCAGCGCCACCCGCAGGTCCCACAGGACGGTAGCCCAGACCTCCCCGTCGCGGTGCAGCTGCGGCAGGTCGATCAGCAGGTCCAGCGCCCCGATGCCGCGCCGGGCCAGCGTCCCGAAGCGGCCAAAGGTGTGCGGGCTGTTGTGATAGGCCACCGACCGGAAGCCGGTGGCGGGGTTGAGGGAGGTGTACTCGCCCATCACCGGGTCGGCGGTGAAGCTGGCGGAGTAGGCGTCGCTCCAGCCCTCGGCCATGGCCCCGCTCTGCCAGTACGGCAGATCGTTGGTCCCACCCGGCCCGCCGACCAGCCGCAGCGTCAGGCCGTGGGAATACTCATGGGTGATAATGTCGCCGTCGAAGGCCGGGTCGCGGCGGTTGCCGGGAAACAGGAACAGTTGCAGCCGGGGGACCGAGCCGTCGGGCGGGGTGGCGAAGTTGGCGTTGTTGGCTCCGGCTCCGTCCTGGGCGTCGGCCAGGACGGCGTCCTCCCCGAAGCCGCCGCGGCCGAAATTGTCGGTTTGAAAATTCCCCGACGCCTCGTCGAACCCCAGGCTGTAGAGCCAGTCATGCAGAACGTTGCTCCAGTAGAAGAGGTTTGTGACCGCCGCTTGCCGGTCGGGCGCCGGGTCGCCCGTCAAGGCATAGCTGTTGGCAAAGGAGAACTCCAGGTGGGCCTGGAGGCCGGAAGCTCTCCAGTCGCACTGGTTATTCCCGTCGGCGTCCAGGCAGGCGCTGGCGTTGTTGCCGAGCGTCTCGGTCGCCGTCACCCAGCAGCGGTTCGCCAGCGGGCCGCTGCGGTACTGGGGCGGATAGATCGAGGCCGGGCAGTCCCCGGCTGAGGACGGCCAGCCGGTGAAGTTCTCGATGCTCTGGGTCCCGGCCTCGGGATGAGGCGCCCCGGCGGCCCGAAACACCTTGCCCCGCGGCCGGTCGTCCTTGTAGAGGTTGTGGCTGAAGAGCAGCTCGCCGCTCGAAGCATCGACCACCAGGCAATACCAGCGCGCCGGGTCGAGGTGGAGAAACAGTTCCCAGGCCAGGACAGCGCCTTGGGGACGCGGGAACCACACCAGGCGCGCCGGCGCCGGTTCGCGCAAGACGGGGGCCTCGAGGCGCGCGCGACGGTCCGGCCCTTGCTCGGCGGACGCCACGCGCAGATCCAGCGGGCCGCCCAGCCCGAGCCGGCCGGCGGCGGCTTCCACGGCTTCGGCGGCGCTCAGAGACGGCCCCAGCGCCAGCCCCTGGGTCCAGTCTTCGCCCAAACGGCTCGGCCCGGTTTGCGCCGCCACCACGCGGCCGTCGCCGGCCACGTGCACCATCACGTCCCCCTCAAAAACTCCGATTCCGGCGTGTTCGCGGCGGAATACCAGGTGGGTCAGGCCGGCCGCTTCGCTCCGGTAGCGGTGGGCCACGGCCAGCGTGGAAACCGCCACTCGATGGTCCTGCAAGTAGGCGCGGGCGATGGTTTCCGGGTCGCCGCCCGCCGGAAGCGACGGCTCCAACGCCGCGGCCGCCGAGGACGCTGGGCGCGCTTCGGCGTTGTAAAATAGACGGCTATCGTAGAAATCGAGGCTGGGCGGGCGGGGTTGCGCCAGCAGGCCGGAAGCGGCCGCCATCACCGCGAGGATGCCTGGCGCCAGTTTCGCAGCGCTGCTGGTTGATTTCATGGCGCTACTCGCGTGCATTCGCGTGCATTGGCGGTTGGCTTTAGCCCTAGACGGCTCCCCTCGGCATAGTTCGATCGGCCCCTTGGGCCTAAGGCTTTAGACACAGTGAAACGACCACAACCCCTTCTGCTCACCATTCTCGATGGCTGGGGCTACTCGGCCGCCGCCGAGGGCAACGCCATCGCCCAGGCTCGAAAACCCGTCTACGACCACTTGCTGGCTCGCTACCCCAACACCCTGATCCACACCTCGGGGCCCTGGGTCGGGCTGCCCGAAGGGCAGATGGGCAACAGCGAGGTGGGGCACCTGAACATCGGGGCCGGCCGCATCCTGCACATGGACGTGACTCGCCTGGACCGCCTGATCGCCAGCGGGGAATTCTTCCGCCACCCGGTGCTGCTGGAGGTCATGCGGCACGCCCGAACCCGCCAACTGCACCTGCTGGGGCTGGCCAGCCAAGGCGGCGTTCACTCCCAGCTCACCCACCTCTATGCTTTGCTCGAGATGGCGCGGGCCGAGGGCGTCGCCCAGGTATTCGTCCACGCCTTTCTGGATGGACGCGATACACCGCCCGAGAGCGGAGCGGGGTACCTGGCCCAGATCGAACAGAAGATGCGATCCATCGGAGTGGGGCGCCTGGCGACGGTGGCCGGCCGCTACTGGGCTATGGATCGTGACAAGCGCTGGGAGCGGATCGAACGCGCCTTCCGCGCCATGGTGGCGGGCGAAGGTCCCCGTTCCGCCGACGCCGTCCTGGCGGTTCGCCAGTCCTACGCGCGCGGCGTAACCGACGAATTCGTCGAGCCGGTGGTAATCGCCGGCCAGCGAGAGGAACCCGCCGGGCGGATCCGCGACCAGGACGCCGCCATCTTCTTCAACTTCCGCGCCGACCGCGCCCGCCAGATGACCCTGGCCCTGACCGACCCGGCGCTGGCCGCGCCGCCGCGGTCACTGGCGCCGCGCCACCTTCATTTCGTCACTATGACTCAGTACGATAAGACCTTCCCGCTCCCGTACGTGCTTCCGCGCGAGCATCCCGACCACATCCTGGCCAACGTCCTGGCGGGCCTCGGCTGGAAGAACCTGCGGGTGGCTGAGACCGAGAAGTACGCCCACGTGACCTACTTCTTCAACGGCGGCACCGAGAAGCCCTATCCCGGAGAGGAGCGCGAGCTGGTTCCCTCTCCCAAGGTCGCCACCTACGATCTGAAACCCGAGATGAGCGCTGAGGGCATAACCGGGGTCGTCACGCGGGCCATCGAGTCCGGCGACTTCGACATCATCGTGATGAACTTCGCTAACGCCGACATGGTGGGTCATTCCGGCAAGATCGAGCCCACCGTGCGCGCCGTCGAGGCCGTCGACGGGTGCCTCGACCGAATCTATCAGGCCCTGCGGCGCAAGGGCGGGGCCTGGGTCCTCTCGGCCGATCACGGCAACGCCGAAACCATGATCGATCCGGCCACCGGCGGCCCTCACACCTACCACACCACCAACCCGGTCCCGTTCGTGCTGGTGGACGATTCCGGCGGCCGGCTGCGATCCGGAGGAGCGCTCGAGGATATCATCCCGACCGTGCTCGGCATCCTGGGCGTCGAGCAGCCCGGGGAGATGACCGGACGAGACCTGCGGTCAGATTCACAGCGCGGCTCCGCCGCAACCGAAACCGGCTGCCCGCCGTCGCGGGCCGCCGGGGCGAGGGGGCGACGGGGGCGAGGGGGCGAAGCCGGCGGATGAGGAGATGAGGGGATGAGGTGGAAATTCTCGCGGCGAGCGAAGATTCGTGGCGCTAGAGTACAGATGTAAAATAGTTCACCAGCAGGAGCATACCCGCCCAGTTCAGGTTATACTGAGGGGTTTCGGAAAGGGGGGTTCGGGGATGGGAACCGGAAGGGGGAAGCTCTTACTATGTCTCTTGGCGGCGGCCGTGCTGCCGCCGGCCATGAAAGGCTTCAGCAATGGCCCGCCGGTCCTGCGCACTGGTGCAGCCGTGGATGGCGGGATCACCTGTACGGCTTGTCACACGACCTTCGCTCCGGCCAATTCCGATCCGCGCGGCCGGTTGGAGTTGCAGACCGGACCTTACGCGCCCGGCGTCAAGCAGGTGATCCGAGTGATGATCCAGCATCCCGAAGCCATGCGCTGGGGATTCCAGTTGACGGCTCGACTGGCCAGCGATGAGACCAAGCAGGCGGGGACCTTCACCGGAGGCCCCGACTACCGGGTCCGCTGCGCTCCCACCGGAGCGAACGGGCCTTGCAACGGGGCCCTGGAATTCATCAGCCATTTCCGCGACGCGACGGTTGATTCGACCCTGCCGGGGACTACCGGCGGCCGAACCTGGGAGGTGGAGTGGACCCCGCCGGCCACCGAAGTCGGCCCGGTCGTCTTTTACGCCGCCGGCAACGCCGCCAACAACAGCAACAGCAACGCCGGAGACCGCGTCTACACCACCAGCCTCCGGATCGCGGCCGCCTGCGCCCTGACCGGCCGGCCGAGTATCTCAGCCAGCGGCGTGGTGAATGCGGCGTCGTTCGCCACCAATATCGCGCCTAACGCGATGATAAGCATCTTCGGGACGAACCTGGCCGCAGCCGGAACGGTGCGGGCGGCGCAGCCGTTCGACTTTGACGAGAACCGGTTCCCGCGGGAGCTAGCCTGCGTGGCTGTGGAAGTGGCCGGCCGGCGGGCGCCGGTGACCTTCGTATCGCCCACCCAGATCAACGCCCAGGTCCCCACCTTGACGGCGGTGGGACCCGTGAAGGTCGAGGTGATTTTGAACCCTGACCGCACCAGCGAGCTCCGGGGCGAGCTGAACGGCGTGCTGCTGCAAAATTTCTCACCGGCGTTCTTCACCTTCAACGGCCGGGCCATCGCCGCCCTGCACACCAACTTCGATATCGTGGGCGACCCGGCCGTGATCCGGGCCGAGCGGCCGGTGCGTCCGGCGCGGCCGGGGGACACGGTGCTGCTGTTCGGCACCGGCTTCGGGTTCTCCGAGCCGGTGTGGCAGGCCGGCGAGTTGTCGTCCGGGTTGCCGCGGCTGACCGGGCAGTTCACGGTTTCGATCGGCGGGGTGGCCCTGCGGGCCGACGACGTCATCTACGCCGGCCTGACCCCGGGCTCCATCAGCGGCCTCTACCAGTTCAACGTGCGGGTCCCGGCCAACGCCGCCGACGGCGACCTGGCGGTGGTGATCCGGGTGGGGAGCCTGGAGACCCAGGCGGGGGCAACCATACTGGTGAGGCGGTAGAAGCCTCGGGAGACAGGAGACAGGAGACAGAAGCGCCCGGAGCAAGACGCGCTTCTCCAGAAAAGCGCGACGGAGCGTCGAGGACGCGAAGGCCGTTGGCGCAACAGAAGCTACCAGATGTCAGCAACTGACCGCTCCGCTATACTGATGGCGTGGCTATCGAGCAGACGGTCGTCGACGAGATCCTCCGCCGCATCCTGGGCGCCAACAGCCCGCGCCGCGTCATCCTGTTCGGCTCGGCGGCCATACGGATCGCTTCGAGGAGACCAAGAACTCATCGGGGGCATCGCCTTCCCGGCTAACAAGTACGGCAGGGTACTCTATGAGAGCCGTTGAGGTGGTAGTGCGTGAACTTGTCGAGCAGTGGCTGGAAAAGGCCGAGACCGATTTGGTGGCGGCAGGACGGCTGGCTTCTGAAGCCCGGCTCCGGGGTCTGGCGGCCTTTCTGTGCCAGCAGGCCGCGGAGAACTTTCTGAAAGCGGTCCTGGTGCGAAACCAGGTCGAGTTCCCGAAGATTCACAACCTGAAGGAGATTCTGGATCTGGTCGCGACGGTCGAGCCCCTTCTCGCCGCCGCGCTGCGCCCAGCCGAAGTACTCACGGAGTACGCCGTGGATCCGCGCTACCCGGGCGACTATCCGAAGGTAACATCGGAAACCGTCAGGACGGCCCTGGCGGTGGCCAGCCAGGTCCGCGAGGCCGTCCGGCGCAACCTGCGGGACTACCCGGCGCCGTGAGGAGAGCCGGTGGGGCCGGAGGCGGCCCGAGCATCGGCGCCGCGCCGGCAGCGGCCGAGTTCCTCCCGACATCCCGTCACGCTGGTCAACCGCCTTCCTGTCTCCTGTCTCCTGTCACACCACCGCTTCCCCGTGGATTTCGACGTCTTCCTCGGTGGCGGCGCCCTCCGGCGCCGGCTCCGGCAGCCGGCGGGTGAAGTGCGCCCAGGCCCAGAACAGCGCCGTCGAGGAGGACAGCAGGCCGGCGATGGTCCCGATGGTTCGCGGGCTGTAGTACTGCGATCCAACTCCCGCCAGCATCATCGAGATCATCATGGTCACCCAGACCATGGTTTCGACGGTGGCGAAGACGCGGCCGCGGTACTGGTCCGGCACGGTGTGCAACAGGCGACTGAAATTCAATACCGAGCAGATGGCGATCACCAGCCGCGACAGCAGGATGGCCGCCAGGGCCCAGCCGAAGATGGTCATGCGGCTGAAGATCACGTAGAAGCCGCCGTGCAGCAGGAAGCACACCAGGATGGTCTGCTTGTAGCCGTCGAAGCTCAACCGCTTGGCGAGCCGGTGGGCGATGGCGCCGCCGATCAGCAGGCCGATGCCGGCGAACCCCCAGATGGCCCCGATGCCGGCGGGGCCGCGATCAAACACCAGCTCGCCGAAGACGCTGAACAGGATCTGGGCGGCGCCGCCGCCGGTGGCCCAGCCCACCCCCAGCAGCGAAATGCCTAGCACCAGCGGCACCGAGCGCATGTACCGCAAACCTTCGACATACTCGTGCCAGGGCCGGGCCACGTCGGCCTCCGTCAGCGCCCGGCGGGAGGTGAAGCCGCCGCGCTCGAGCTTCAGGCCGGTCACCGCCCAGGCCGACACCAGGAACGACACGGCGTTGAACAGGAAGGCCCGCGAGTAGCCGAACTGGGTCACGATACCGCCGGCCAGCAGGGTCCCCACCGTGAGGGTCGCCCACTGGGTCGTCTGGGTCAGGGCGTTGGCGGTGTGCAGCTCCTCCGGCGTGGCGATGGTGGGAAGAATGCTCGACCGCCCGGAGGTAAAAAAAGGCGAGGCGAACATCAGCAGCCCGCTGAACAGGTACAGCACCCAGCGGTCCTCGGTCCCGCCATAGAGCAGGAACCCCAGGGCCAGGGCCGCTCGCACCACGTCGCTGAGGATCATGATGCGCTTGCGGTCCAGGCGATCCAGCAAAACGCCGGCGATGGGCCCGGCCAGGATCGCCGGGATGGCGCGCGAGACCATGATCCAGCTCACCACCACCGGTGACCGGGTGGTTTCCAGTCCCAGGCTGAAGACGGCGATATTGTTGAAGTGGTCGCCGACCTCGCTCACCACCTGCCCCATCCACATGCGGCGGTAGTTGCGATTCTGGCGCAGCAGTTGCCCGAAGCTGAGCATCAGGTCCGCTCCGCCAGCCAGACGCCGGCCACGATCACGGCCCCGCCGGCCACCAGCGGCAGCGTCACCCGCTCGCCAAGCACCAGCACCCCGAGGGCGGTCGCCGCCACCGGCTGCACGTAGGCCAGCATCGAGAGCCGCGACGCCGACACATACCCCAAGGCGTGGTAGAAGATCAGGTAACTGATCAGGGACGGGAACAGCGCCATGTAGAGAATCGAGAGCCAGCCCGGCGTCGAGATGCGGCCGAAATCGAACCCCGCTCCCTGCCAGGCCACCACCGGCGCCAGCAGCACGGCGCCGAACCCGAAGATAAAGGCGTTCACGGTCACGGAGTCCAGGCGGTGGGTGACCTCCTTGCCCAGCACTACATAGAGGGCAAAGCAGGCGGTGGCCGCCAGCATGATCAGGTCGCCGGCCAGGCTCGGCCCGACGCCGTTGCCGCGCTCCAGGCCCAGCAGCGCCAGACCCCCGAAGGCCACCAGCATGCCCGCCAGCTTCCGGGGCGTCACCCGCTCCAGGCCCCGGGCGGCGGCCAGCAGCAGCACCGAAACCGGCGTCATCCCGATGATGAAGGCGGAGTGCGCCACACTGGTCTTGCTCAGACCCAGCAGAAACAGCCCCTGGTTGATCCCGCCGGCGATCAGCCCCAGCCAGGCCAGCGCCACCAGATCACGCCGCGCCAGCGACGGCCGGCCGCGGCGCTTCCACCACCAAAACGGCAGAATGCAGGCCGCGGCGATCAGCACTCGCAGGCCGGCGGCCAGCAGCGGCGGAAACTCCCGCAGCGCCACCTTGCCCACCAGGAAGTTGGCGGTCCAGAAGCACTGCGTCAGCCCGATCAGCGTGTAGAGCAGGATGGGGCGGGGGTGCGGCCGGGTCAACCGAGGGTCTCCTCCCGGACGGTGATCTGACGGATGTAATCGAGGTCCAGCGAGTAACCGAGACCCGGCGCCTCGGTCGCCTGGATGGTTCCGGCCGGGGTCACCTCTACCGGGGGCGTGATGATGTCCCGGCTCCAGTAGCGCCGGCTGGCCGAGACGTCGCCGGGCAGAACGAAGTTGTCGAGAGTCGAGAGCGCGATGTTGTGGGCCCGCCCCACGCCGCTTTCGAGCATGCCCCCGCACCACACCGGAATGCCGCGCTCCCGGCAGGCGTCGTGTACCCGGCGGGCCTCGGAGAAGCCTCCCACCCGCCCCAGTTTGATATTGATGATGCCGCAGGCCCGCATCCCGATGGCCTGCTCCGCCATGTGGGCGTTGCGGATGCACTCATCCAGGCAAATCGGCGTTTCCAGGCGCGCCTGCAATCTGGCGTGGTCGATGATGTCGTCGTGGGCCAGCGGCTGCTCGATCATCATCAGGTAGAAGGCGTCCAGCTGCTGCAGATGCTCGGCGTCCTCCAGCCGGTAGGCGGAGTTGGCGTCGGCCATCAGCTTGATCCCGGGGAACCGCTCGCGCACCCGCCGGACCACGTCGACGTCCCAGCCCGGCTTGATCTTCATCTTGATCCGCTGGTAGCCGGCCGCCAGCTCCCGCTCGATCTTGCGGATGAGCTGTTCGACCGAGTCCTGGATCCCGATCGAGACTCCGCAGGCGATCTCGCTGCGCGTCCCGCCGATATGGCGCCACAGGGGCTTGCCCGCCAGGCGAGCCTCCAGGTCCCAGACCGCCGCTTCGACGCCCGCCCGCGCCATCTGGTGACCCCGAATGTGCGCTGTGAGAGCGGAGACCTCGGCCGCCGATCCGAGCTCGCGCCCCAGCACCACCGGCGCCACGTAGTCCCGCACGATCAGCCAGGCCGAATCTGTCCACTCCTCGTTGTAGAAGGGGTTTTCGCCGGCCGTGACCTCGCCCCAGCCGGCGGCGCCCTCGCCCTCCACTTCCACCAGGACGATGCGGCGCTCGGTGGTCCGCCCGAAGCTGGTCTCGAAGAAATGCACCAGCGGCATCCGGATCTCGCGCAGCGTGATTCGGGAAAGCTTCATTCCAGCCCCCCCGCCGGCCCCAGCAGAAACACCCCGGCCTGCGGCGTCATCTCAT
>Ga0247727_10016811_pt1 | contig 11743 bp, 15 predicted proteins | sample WisWelCaveWW1625_FD_202498 | JGI IMG/M metagenome (GOLD analysis project Ga0247727, IMG submission 202498) | Biofilm microbial communities from Wishing Well Cave, Virginia, United States - WW16-25 | ecosystem: Environmental > Aquatic > Deep subsurface > Groundwater > Cave microbial mat | place... | reverse complement strand
GAGATATTTCGAGACGCGCCGCACTTGATGAATGCGCTCGGCGTCGTGCGGCGTCGTAATCGAGCCTTCCACGAGCGAAAGATCATACGGCCCTTTCACGAACACGCGCGTCGCTTCGGGAAAGTTGGCAATCTCCACCGCACCGGCAACGGCGAGCAATTCGTCTTCGCAATCGAGCAAACTCAATTGGCAGCCGTCGCACGAGGCAAATTTCCACACCGCCACTTTGGGCTTGTTGCGCGGCGGCGGAGATTTTTTTGACGTGGCGCGGATTTTTTCCTGAGCTGGATTTTGCACTGATTTTTTCTTCACTTTTATCTCCCGAAGTTGGAAGCGCGAAAAACAAAAGCGCACGCAAAGCCGCAGAGACGCAAAGATACGCAAAGGGTTTTTCGTTGCGATACCTTTGCGTCTTCGCGGCTTTGCGTGAATGTTTTTATTTTTTGCGCCGAATCAATTCTTTATCAAATTTCTCTTTTCGCAAGCAAATCCTTAACGCGATCATAGCGAAACACCGGCCCGTCTTTGCAAATGAAGGTCGGGCCGAATTGGCAATGGCCGCAAAAGCCGACGGCACATTTCATGTTGCGCTCCATTGAAAGAAAAATGTTTTCGGCGGCGACGCCACGCTTTTGCAATTCGAGCACGGTGAAGCGCATCATGATTTCCGGGCCGCACACCATCGCGACGGCGTTGCGTGGATCGAACGGCGCTTTCGGAATCAGCGTGGTGACGACGCCGAAGTTGCCGCGCCAGTTGCCGGTGGCGCGATCGACGGTGACGTAAACTTCCAGATCGAGGCGGCTGCGCCAGCTTTCCAACTCGCGGCGAAAGAGAATATCGCTCGGGGTGCGGGTGCCATAAAGCAAAACGACTTTGCCGAATTTTCCGCGATTCGCGAGCAGCGCATATAACGCCGGACGCAGCGGCGCCAAACCGATGCCGCCGGCGACGATCACCGCATCATTGCCGATGGCTTCTTCCACGGGCCAGTGCGTGCCGAATGGGCCGCGCACGCCCAACATATCGCCGCGCTTTAATTGGCGCATCGCTTTCGTCACCGTGCCGACGGCGCGCGTAGTGTGTACGAGTGTCGCGGGCATTGCCGGATCGCCGCTGATCGAGATCGGCACTTCGCCGACGCAGAACACATATAACATGTTGAACTGTCCGGCGCTGAATCTAAAACCATCCGCGCCATTGGTCGATTGCAGCTCGAGCGTAAACGTGTCATACGTATCTTGCCGCAAACGTTGCACGCGATACGGCGCCGGCAGCATCGGATCGACGATGGTGTTTTGTGGTTCAAGCATGGTTGCCATAAATATCCAACAGTTGCAAGCGTGTCGCTTCCAAACGTTGCTCCATGATGCTCGTAAATCGTTTCAACAGCTCATAGCCGAGGTCGTGATCGTTCTCGCATTTGGTGCGCAGGCATTTGCCGTCGAGAGCAATCGCGCGCGTCAGCTCGACGGCGCGCGTATCGAAATGCCAGTGGTACGGCGGAATCAACCACGACCAGCCAAGCACTTCGCCTTCGCCAATCGTTTGAATCGTGATCGGGCCTTTTTGCGCGCCAAAAATTTCGACCGCGACTTTGCCGCGGCGAATGATATAAAATTGATTGGCTTCTTCGCCTTCGCGACAAAGAAACTGTCCGGAATCAAAGCGCACATTGGACGCGCAACCGACGATGAGCTGCAAATGGCGCGCTTCCAATCCCTGTAAAAAAGGATGCTCCACTAAAATTGGTTCGAGGGTTTCCATCGTTTATCTCCTTCAGAATTTCCAGTCGAGCATTCTCTCCGATGTCATCCCGAAGGGAACTTGTTTGCCACAAGCACTGTGCTTGAGATAAACAAGATGCTTTCAGCATGACATTTTACTTGGACTCCTGTTGGATAATTTCGCTTTCGCGAATTGCACGTACTTCCTCAGTAATATCGATTCCCACCGGACACCACGTGATGCAACGCCCGCAGCCGACGCAGCCCGACGTGCCGAATTGATCGATCCAGGACGCGAGTTTATGGGTCAACCATTGACGATAACTCGCTTTCGCCGAAGCGCACACGCTGCCGCCGTGAATGTAAGAAAAATCCATGGTGAAACAGGAATCCCATTTGCGCCAGCGCTCGGCGTTCTCGCCGGTCAAATCGGTCACGTCTTCAACCGTCGTGCAGAAACACGTTGGACAAACCATCGTGCAATTGGCGCAATTCAAACAGCGGCTCGCGACTTCGTCCCAGCGGGGATGCTCGGCATTGCGATAGAGCAACTCTTTGATGCCGGTCGTGTTCAGACTTCGGCCCATTTGCGCCGCGGTGTTTGCAACAATGCGTTCGGCCACAGCTCGGTCTTCGGGCGGGGCGATTTGATGCGGCCCCGTGTTCATTGAAACACAGAAACACGCGCCACCGGCCTGCCCGCAATTCACCGCGACAATAAAAATATTCTCCCGCCGTGATCGGTAAACCGGATCGACGTATTTGCCGTTCATGAAAACTTTATCTTGAATGGCGATGGCGTGCAGCTCGCAGGAACGGACGCCGATAAAAGCCAGCTTCGGCGGCTGTTCCTTTTCCTCCATAATTTGAAACCCATGATTTTGACGTTGCGCTTTCCACAAACGCAGCAGCGGCGAATGCAAAAATTTTTTCCACGCCTGCGGCCCCACGTTATAACCGAACAACGCCTCATCGTTGCGCTTCTTCAGTCGATACACGCCCGCCCCTTGCTCGTCGCTCCAGCCGATGGGCAGATCACGGCTGGAGCTCAGCTCGTCGTATACGATCGCGCCGTCGCGAATGGCTGGTCCGATGATGGCGTCAAAGCCATGCTGCTTTAACACGGCAAAAAGCGTGTCGAGGTCATTTCGTTCAATGATGTTCATACAAACGATTTTCTATAAACAAACTTCTCAGTTATTGACCAGTCGCTTAAATCGTACAATCACCGAAAAGCGGTGAAATGATAGCGACCGGTCAATGAATTCAATGATTCCGCTATGACGGAATTACTGTTTCTAAGCAACTCATTGACCGGTCGCTATAAATCCACCACTTTCGATGATTGGACGCTTTAAGCGACCGATCAATACTTGTTGCTTGTAGAAAGAATCCGACTTCGGGATAAAATGCTGGCCGGTCGCTTAATGCGTTCGATTCGCAAATGCAAGGCTGACAAACTAAAGTTTGTCACTCCGTTGTTTCGGGGAAGCGTAAAACGATTTTATACGACAACCTTTTCGACGGCCTCGTGTTTGAGTTTTTCGAGCAGGCGTTGAATCTGCGCTTCTTCATCTTTCAACGTATTTTTGAAGATTGAAGAATCGGTGTGATGAATCTCGGCGCGGAGATTCATGTAATACTGCCGCACGAGGCGCTGCACGAGCGCCAGCTCCTCGGAAGAAAAATCGAGCATCATGATGACACCTTTACCGTAGACTGGAAGCCCGCAAGGGCCCTTTAGTGGTCTACGCTACGTTTTATCGGGTCGCGTCACAAAACGCGGGATAGATGACACGGTAATTTCTTTTTGGCAAACGCTGCAGTAAATCACCGCGTCGTCGCGGAAATGCACGGTGGGATCATGCTCGCCGTTTTGCGTGATATGACGACGGCATTCAAAGCCTTGCACATCGCCTTCGACACAGGGTTGCGCCAGAAACGAACATGCTGTGACCACCAGTTTGAAAGGCTCGGGAGAGAATGGCATGAGGTGCTCCTTGTTTGTAGTCGTTCGTAGTGACGCCTTTACTTCCGGCACCAACTCAATCGACGTGATCAAATTATCGCACGATTCCGGCGTGCCTTTGACCGCCCACGTTTTTTCCGGCAGCGTGGAAATCGGATCGGGAAAATTTACCGGTTCCATCATTTGTCCGATGAAGCCGTCGGCCAGAACCACGGCGGGGTTGCGATATTTGTCCGCCAATTCAAACGCGAGCAAAGTGAGATCGCACATTTCCTGCGCGCTGTTCGGCGCGAGGACGATGACGCGATAGTTGCCGTGACCGCCGCCTTTGACGATTTGAAAATAATCGCCCTGCTCCGGCGCGATGTTACCGAGTCCGGTGCCGCCGCGCATGATGTCGACGATCACCGCCGGAAGTTCCGCGCCGGCCATGTATGAAATGCCTTCCTGCATCAATGAAATGCCGGGGCTTGAGGACGCCGTCATCGCGCGCACACCGGTCGAGGCCGCGCCGTATATCCTGTTGATCGAAGCGATTTCGCTTTCGGCCTGCAAAAACGTGCCGCCGAGTTTCGGAAAATATTCCGCGGCGGATTCGGCAATCTCACTCGCCGGTGTGATCGGATAACCGAAGTAGGCGCGACATCCCGCGAGCAGCGCCGCTTTCACCACGGCTTCGTTCCCTTTGATGAGTTGCATGCTTGTTCCTTGCAGCTTGTAGCTGGTTGCTGGTAGCTTGTATGAAATTTCAAATCTTGACTGTAAAAAGTGTAGACTTAAAAAACGCTTGCAAAGCTCGTTGCAGAACATTACATTATTCCAAACTGGAGATTATGATGGCGACAATTGCGATCAACATTTCTAAAAATCTTCACGATAAGCTTGGCGAAGAGGGAACGCATGAATTCGTTTCCGTTCTCAATCAGATCAACACGGCACAAGTTGAAGAAATGGAGCGCCTGAATGACCGCACCTATGAAAGATTTCAGCGCGAGCTGGCGCATGATCGTGAACTGCTCGCCGGCCTGATCGAACGAAACACGGAACGGTTGAGCAGCGAAATAAAACAACTCGACGAACGGTTGAGCAGTGAAATAAAACAACTCGACAAACGGCTCAGCGGTGAATTAAAACATACCGACGAACGATTCAGCGGTGAATTAAAACATACCGAAGAGCGACTCCGTGGTGACTTGGTGCGGGTCGAAGAACGACTCCGTGGTGAAGCCGACAAAAAAAACGCCGAGTTGCGCGCTGAACTTATCAAATGGATGTTCATCTTCTGGTCAACCTCGATTATCACCATTGTCGCCGGTTACTTGCTCAAATAGTCTTTTCGCACTGCCGCTTAGCAAGGAAACTGCTGATTATGAACAAAATCAAGAATCTTGAATCTGAGCATCTACAAGTGGATGATCCGTCCCGAAACGGAATTAATCAGCCCATTCCGAGCATGGATGAAATATTTGCCAAGCACACAGCTTATCTTCTCAGATGGATGTTCTTTTTTTGGGTAACCACGATGATTACCATTCTCGCCGGTTATTTCATAGAATAGCCCGCTCACACCGCTCCTTCCGCAACGGTTATTTTTGACTCCACTCTTTTGTACACCGTAATTGCCGCCGGTTCCGGACAGACATAAAAACACACGCCGCAGCCGGTGCATTCAATGCCCTTGTATTCCGCGGGATGATAGCCCATGCGGTTGAGCGCCTCGGAAATTTTCAGCACGGTGGGCGGACACACCTCGACGCAGAGGCCGCAGCCTTTGCATTCTTCCGCATCGATCACGATCATCCCGCGGCTTCGATTTTCTTTTTGCACTTGTGCCATTGCCGTGTTCTCACGTTGATTCGTACCCGTAGAAAAGCGCATTATTCCGCTAATCAGAAAGTCAAATGATATGCCAGATTGCACATTAAATTTTGCAAAAAAAGAGAGTGTGCTAAGTTTTTGGATTTTAGAGAATATCGCCGCCAACGCAGTGTTTCATGCGCGGCTATAAACGACGGCGAAATTTGCAAGAATGGGAAAAAATGAAGTTGATTTCTCACACTTGAGAATAATCGGTAAGATTGAAATTTTTTAGGAATTGACTAATCAAGCGAATGGCGAGTACAAGGGGAAAAATAAAATCCCCGCGGATTGAAGAACCCCGCTGATACAGCTTTTCATCCGGGGGCTTCTTCAATCCGCGGGGAGACAATGCTTGCTCAGTTTGAATAGATTTTTTTTTCAGGACATCAATGATACGGCGGGAAAACGCGGGGCAACATTTTCTCGTCGACCGTTTCCGAGTTGGACTCGCTTAAAGAGGTGTCGTTGATTAAAACCCACAGCGTATAAATTCCAAGCGCCGTGCCGAGCGGAATAATGAAGAGGTTCAGAAAGCCGAGCGCCATCGCCGACATGCGCGCCCATAAGATTCGTTTGAGCAGCGCGACACCGGTGATGATCGCGGGAATCGCTTCGATGGCGAAGATCAGCCCGATCACCGAAACATATCCGTGCGCGCTGGAAAACATGCTCAGCTTGGCGGGCAGAATTAAACGGCCGGTTTTGACTTCGAACAGCAGGCCGGCCATCACGAGGCCGAGCAGTCCAAAGGCGAGATAAAGGACGCCTAAAATTTTGAGATGATTTTTCATGGGAATCACCTCCTTAATTTTTTAAAAAGTGCGATTGTGCAAAAAGCAGAAATTTTTACACCACAAAGGACACAAAGTTCACCATGCGCACAAAATTTTATATTGCGCTTGGTGTCCTTTGTGCCTCTTTGTGGTGCAGTTTGGTTTCGCCTTGTCCGGGTTGAGTACGACAAATTCTACCAACTGTAACCCCAATCGAGCCGACTGGGCTACAGCCATTTTCTTTCGCGCGCGAATTTCATCAGCTCATCGCGAAATTTCGGATGCGCAATTTTGATTAAGGCGCGGCAGCGTTCTTGAATGGTTTTGCCGTGCAGATAAACGACGCCGTATTCGGTCACGACATAGTGCAAGTCGCCGCGCGAGGTGACGACGCCGGCGCCTTCTTTTAAATGCGGCGCGATGCGGCTGAGTGAGTCGTTTTGGGCGGTCGAAGGCAGCGCGATGATCGGCTTGCCGCCTTTGCTCCGCGCCGCGCCGCGAATGAAATCGACCTGGCCGCCGATGCCGCTGTAGAAATTGTAGCCGATGGAATCCGCGCAAACCTGGCCGGTGAGATCGACCTCGAGCGCGGAATTGATCGCGACCTGCTTCTCGTTGCGGCTAATGATGAACGGATCGTTCGTGTAGCGGCTCGGGTGAAATTCAAAGATCGGATTGTTGTTGATGAAATCATAAAGCCGGCGCGTACCGAGGACGAACCCAACGATCACTTTACCGGGATGCAAAGTTTTTTTCTCGTTGTTGATCACGCCTTTTTCAATCAACTCGACGACGCCGTCGCTGACCATTTCGGTGTGAATGCCGAGATCTTTTTTGCTCTCCAAATAATACAGCACGGCGTCGGGAATTTCGCCGATGCCGAGCTGCAGCGTCGAGCCGTCTTCAATCAAATCCGCGATGTTGCTGCCGATCTTTTTGGCGATGTCGGAAATCTGTCCCTGCGGGTGCTCGAGAATATCGTCTTCGACTTCGACGAGATGATCGATCTTGCTGAGGTGAATGAACGAGTCGCCGAGACTGCGCGGCATTTCCGGCTTGACGTAATCCGCGTTGCCCGCAGTGAGCAGATGAATGACTTTGACGTCGCGCAACTGCGGGCCACGCCGAACCATCGCGCGCACCAGTTGTTCCGGTTCGGCGCAGCCGGGATGAATATAAACCGTGTTGCCGTCGTGAATATGTTGCACGGCTTCATCTGCGCTGCAACGTTTCTGCCGATAACTTTCAAGCCATGACATCGATTTCATCCGAGTAACTCCTCAATCTGAACGGTCGGCCAACCCAGCAGCCTGCCGATTTCCGGCTGCGTGCATTGGCCTTGAAAAAGATAGATGCCGCGTCGCACCGCGGCTTCCGTTTTGAATGCCGTCGTTCCGCTTTCAACGACGAGTTGCACAAAAGGCAAAATAACGTTATTGAGCGCATGTGAGGCGGTGCGCGCTGTCATCGCCGGAATGTTCGGCACGGCGTAATGAATCACGCCGTTTTGCGTGAAAATCGGATTGGAATACGTGGTTGGGCGGCTGGTTTCGACGCATCCGCCCTGATCGATTGAGATGTCCAAAATCACGCTGCCCTGGCGCATGCGCCGTACTTGCGTTGCGGTGACGACGTGCGGCGACTGCTGGCCGCGAATCATCACCGCGCCGACCAAAACATCGGCGGTGTCGACGTAACGATCGATATTGTACGGCGTCGTCTTCGATCAAATTGTAGCCGATGGCAGTGCATTGCTTTTCCATTAATCGCGACATCAGCTTGGCGTTGATCACGTCGAAATTGAAGAAACTGAAAATTGTTTTGCCCGCGCTGATGCTTTCCGCTTCCGGCAAAGACGGCGGCATGACTTTCACGACGAGATCGGCGCGTTCAAAAACTTCGGCGGGATTAAAGGCCAGCTTCGCGCCGGCTTCGTCGTAAGCTTCGTTGGTGAAATCGCAGCCGAGACCGGCGTCGGCCTGCACGATCACCTCGCATTAAATTTTACTTTGCGTTACTTCAAAAAGCATACTCGCAAATAAAAAAGCCGCTTGTCGCGTTACAAACGGCTGTAAAAGAAGAAAATAAGTTTGAAAAATTTTCTTGAAATTGCGCGGATTCGCTTCAACTTTTTCTTAGAGGCAATAAAATTTCCTGAAAAATTCTTGTTTTTGAGAAAGGTGCCGGGCGCATGGAGCAAAGCGCAGAGGGCATAGCGGCCTCATTTAGCCCGGTTGGTTTAGAGACAAAAAAAGGAGCTGCAACACACGTCTAACCATGTGAGTACAGCTCCTAACTCAGGGTCGGGGCGAGAGGATTTGAACCTCCGACCCCTTGACCCCCAGTCAAGTGCGCTAACCGGACTGCGCTACGCCCCGACGTGGTTCATCATACCACAAAACAATTTAAGCACAAATGCCGTTTTTTGCAAGACATTTATCAAGAAACTTCTTGCGATTTCGCCCCTGGCGTTTTACATTGTAAACCGGATAATTCGATCAACCTTTTTATTTTTTTTGAAAGGACTTTGCCATGCCGGCCATGCCCGCGTTCGATATCGTCAGCAAAGTCGAAATGCAGGAAATCGACAATGCGATCAACAACACGAAAAAAGAGCTGCAGGGACGTTACGATTTTCGCGGCTCCAAAACCGCCATCGAGTTGAACAAGAAAGAAAATTTGATTACGCTGCACACCGAGGACGAGATGAAAGTGCGCGCCCTGCGCGAAATGCTGTCGAATCATCTGGCCAAGCGCAAAATCGATCCGCGCGCGCTGGAGTTTGGCGAGGTGCAGCCCGCGCTCGGCAGCACGATCAAAGTCGAGGTCAAAATCAATCAGGGCGTCTCCGCGGAGATGGCGCGCGAGATCGTGAAAATGATCAAAGACGCCAAGCTCAAAGTGCAGGCCGCGATTCAAGACGACCAAGTGCGGGTCAGCGGCAAGCAGATCGACGACCTGCAGGCCGTCATCAAAATGCTGCGCGACAGCGCGATCAAAATTCCGCTGCAGTTTGTGAATATGAAGAGCTGAGGGCGGAGGGCAAAGCGCAGAGGGCATAGCGCGGAGCGTTGGACGCCTCCATCGCGCGCTCTGCGCTATGCCCTCAGCGCCATGCGCTCTGCTCATAAAAACGCATAGCTCAAGCCAATCGCCAGCGTTTGTTTCGCCTGAATCTTGCCGCTGCGGCGCGGGGCTAACGGCAGGTTCTGTTCTTTGAGCAATTGCACGTTGAAATTCACCGTCAAATATTTGCTCACTTTCGCGGCGAGGGTATTGTCGGAACGCATGATGATGATGTCAAAATTTTTGAAGGCGTCAAAGAGTTCCACTTTGCCGGTGAACAGCAGATTGGATTGCATTTGCCACGCCACTTCGGTGACCGACTCCAAACCGCCCTCGACTTTGGTTCTCTCAACGACGGTCTTCGTCGCCGGATCATCCGCGTATGCGTTGAAGTCCGAAGTAATCACCTCGCGCAACGCCGCGCCGAGGCGCGTTTTAATCTGCGGAATGGGTTGATAGCCGAGGCCGACGCTTTGCGTGAGATAGCCGGGATCAAGAAATTTTGAAACCTGCACAAACTTTCCGGTTTTGGGATCCTTCGCCGCATAATCAAAACCGTTCGCAAACTGCGTCTTCAGCGTCGCCGCGACATACGGGTTGACGTAAGCTCCCACCTTGAAAATTAAATTGCTCTCCATATCGATTTTATCATCGGTTTTGCGGACGCCCTGGCTGCCGAGTTTCGTTTGGCCGAACGCAAATTTATATGAAGTCGTCCAGTTGGTTTTCGGCTGTTCGTCCGTGGATTTGCCGTTCAGCGACATCGCATAAGCCAGCGCATTCTCGCCGCCCTGCGACCAACTATCATTAAATGACACCTGCGTAAGATTCAAGCCGCCGACCAGATTGTGCGTCCACGGCTTTTTGACTTTTGCCGTATCGGCCGGTTGGGCGTTGGCATTCAAGGCCGTTAAACAAAACAGGGTAACAAACAACTTTCGCATAAAGGTTTCCTTATAAAAGTGTTTTCATAAAAAATTGACCGGTCGCTTAAAGCATCTGTGCACCACAAAGTTGTGGTATGACAGCGACCGGTCAATGCGTTTTCTAAAAGTGTTTCGATAAATTGACCGATCGCTTAAATCGTCTGTTCATCGCAAAGTTGTGGTATGACAGCGACCGGTCAATGGTTTCCTAAAGTGTTTCGATAAATTGACCGGTCGCTTAAATCGTCTGTTCACCGCAAACTGCGGTATCACAGCGACCGGTCAATGCGTTTCAATTAATACGCAATGGCGCGCGGCAATTTTTTCGCCTGCTTCACCCAGTTGCTCACCTGGGTCTGATTGGGCAGTTTGCGCACCAGTTTTTTTTCCTCATTCGCCGCGACGAGATGTTTGTGCAAATTCTCCGCGTTGCGCTGCGCCAACTCGACAACGGTGTCGACGCCGGCGGTTTCCAGCAATTCCGCGTATTGCCCGCCGATGCCTTTGATGCGCGACAGATCGGCATGATTGACCCAGCGCAGAATGAACGGTTCGCCGATTCCCGACTGCGCGGCGAGTTCTTTGCGGCCCTGCGGCGTCGCGCCTTTTTCCAGCAGCGCTTGCACCGACTTGATGCCGAGGTCCTGTAGTTTCTGCGCGTAAGCCTCGCCGACGCCTTCGCTCTTTAATAAGCTCATCATCTTTGCCTCGCCTCCATAACCTGCATGCTTCGCCGACTCGTAGGACAGGCAGCCTTGCCTGTCAATCCATTTCTGATTTTACACGGCGGTGAATCATGCAGACTAAAACTTTACGGCCAGCCCGTTGAATTTTTTAGAAAGCAACCGGAATGCAGCGCTTCAGCCATGCTGAAGCATGGCACTCCCTGTGGACAGAAAAAAGGCTCGGCAAAAAATCTTGCCGAGCCCGAAATCTTCCTGAGATCAGAGCTCGAATCAACTGCGTTCGAACGCCGATCAGGTTGTCGCTTTCGCGGGGATTTTTAGCTTTTGTCCGACCTGAATCTTGTCGGGGTCTTTCAAAATATCTTTGTTGAGATTGAAAATCTCCATGTAGCGTTTGGCGTCGCCGAAATGGCCTTTGGCAATTTTCGACAGCGAATCACCGGCCTTCACCGTGTAAATGCCGTGGATATCCGTCTTCTCGACTTTGAGGTCGGCGGCGATTTCATTTTCCCAGCCGGGGTACGATTTGATTTTGTCCCACAACCGGTCCTTGTCATATTGATACAGCGCCGTGCCTTTGATGTGCAGCTTGCCGCCTTCTTCCTTCACGTCGCCGTTTTTGACCTGCAGCTTGAGGCCGAGATCGAGCAGATCCTTGTACTTGTCTTTTAACATCTCCTGACTCCTTTCGGTTAAAAAATGATAAAAAATGTGGCTTTTTTAATATAATCGTGTA
>Ga0247727_10016810_pt1 | contig 11743 bp, 11 predicted proteins | sample WisWelCaveWW1625_FD_202498 | JGI IMG/M metagenome (GOLD analysis project Ga0247727, IMG submission 202498) | Biofilm microbial communities from Wishing Well Cave, Virginia, United States - WW16-25 | ecosystem: Environmental > Aquatic > Deep subsurface > Groundwater > Cave microbial mat | place... | reverse complement strand
GCGCGGCTCGGGGTTCACCTGCACGGGCTCGCGGGCGACCTGCTCGCAGCGGACGGCACGGACCGCGGGATCCTCGCGAGCGAGATCGCGGACAAGCTGCCGGCCGCCATCCGCAGCCTCCTATCCTGAGTGACAGTTTGTCCGCCGGGCCACGGGGACGACACGTCAGTGTCCCGGCGCCCACGCGGTCCCCCGAAAAGCGCCGTGATTCCGTGCTGGCATTCGAGTTGCTCTGCATCCGGTCCGTGGAAGGGAGGCACAGCATGGACGGGACCGGACGGACGGCATTCGAGGCGGAGGCGCTGCCCCAGGCGGACGCTCTGTACGGCACTGCGGTGAGGCTCACCGGATCGCGGGCGGACGCCGACGATCTCGTTCAGGAGGCGATGGTCCGTGCGTACCTGAACTGGGACAAGTTCGCGTCGGGGACGAACTGCCGGGCGTGGCTCACGCGGATCCTCGTCAACGCCTTCATCAACGGCCATCGTCGCCGCGCGCGGGAGAAGCGCCTGCTCGACTGCACGACCGATCCGACGCGCGAGGAGGCGCTCTTCACGACCGAGCAGCGGCGGGGCCGACTCTCCGACGGAGGGATCGTGCCCGAGGGGCTGGACGACGATCTGCACGCAGCACTCGACGCACTTCCCCGTGACTTCCGCGCCGTGGTCGTGCTCGTCGACATCGAGGAGCAGAGCTACCAGGAGGCGGCGCGTGCGCTCGGGTGCCCCGTCGGGACGATCATGTCGAGGTTGCACCGGGCGCGCGCGCGCCTGCGCCGCCAGCTCGCTCCCTCGGAAAGAGCGGGCCTCACCCTGGCGGCCACGAGCGCCGCGTAGTAGACACGCCCGTCTTGTACGAGATCGCCGACGAGGTCGAGATCGCCGCGGCGCACCGCCTGCGCGACATGGAAGGGGAAGGCGAACGCCTTCACGGCCACACCTGGCGGATCCGAGCGCACCTGCGTGCGGCCCGGCTCGATGCGCGCGGGCTGGTGATCGACTTCGCGGACCTGCGCGCGGCGCTCGTCGAGATCACGCGCCCGTTCGAGAGTCGGTTCCTCAACGAAGTGCCGCCCTTCGACCTCGAGCTCAACCCGACGGCGGAGAACCTCGCCCGCTTCTTCGCCGAGACCCTCGAGCGGCGCATCGGCGACGATCGAGTCCGCGTGCACCGGGTCGAGGTCTGGGAAACGCCGACCTGCGTGGCGAGCTACGAAGCTCGCTGAGGGAGCTTCTCCTTCGGCGAGGGTCAGCGAGCGTCCAGCAACCGGACCTCTCCCTGCGGGATGCGGTTCTCGGTCCCCACGGCGTTTGCGTCGCTGAAGCCGGCCTTGTTCGTCCCGTCCGGGAGCACGAGGAGGTAGCGGGCGTTCGGGCGCAGGGTGAGGCCGTCGGGAGCGTACAGGTGGAACTCGGTCCAGCTGTCGGGCTCGCCGATTGGAGCGAGGGCGCGCTCGCAGCTCGCCGCGACCGAGGCGTCGGGTTCGCTCGCGGCGCAGGTGCGAAGGGCAGCTTCCCCCTCGGGTCGTGCGCGCAAGGCGCTCGCCGCGGCCGCCCGAACGACGGGGGAGGCGTCAAGCCGCAGTGCGAGGAAGAGGGCGTCCAGAGAACCGCAAGGGGCTGCCAGGCGAGCGGCGGCTCCGAGGGCGGCGGCGCGGATCAGCGGGTCGGTGTGGCTCGTCGCGCCGCAGATCGCGGCTTGTTCGGCCGCGTCGCCGCCGAGCCGACCGATGGAAGTCGCCGCGTTGGCGGCAACGCCCCAGCCGCGGTCCGTGAGCAGGGCGGCCAGCCGAGGACCGTCCGCGCGCTCGCCCACTCTGCCGAGCGACCACGCGGCAGCGGCGCGAACGCGGGCATCGGGGTCCGCGAGCGCCGACCGGAGCGCGCCCTGCGCGCGTGGATCCGCGAAGCTTCCGAGCGTGTCTGCCGCCTTCACGCGCCATGCGACGATCCCGGAAGCCATGAGCTGCAGGGCCGGGTCCACGCCTTCGGGTGCCGCCGCACGGCCGAGCGCGTCCAGGGCGCGCAGCGCGAGAGTCTGGTCGCGCCCGCCTGCGATCGACGCGACGATCCGGGCCGTGCGGCCGTCGGAGACGGCACGCAGCGTCAGTCCGGCGGCGAAGAGGGCAGCAGCCCGGTCGGCGGGGCGATCCGCTTGAAGCAGCGCTCGCAGCGCCGGCAGCGATTCGCGCGCGCCGATTCCGCCGATGGCGGCCGCCGCGCGCATGCGGGTCTGGGCCGAACGATCCTCCATGGCGGCGAAGAGAGCGGGCAGCGCGACCGGGTCCTGGATGCGACCGAGCGCCGAGATCGCCTCCTCGCGAAGGGGGCCGGGCCCTTCCCTGGCGATCTCGGAAAGCCGCAGGGACGCGCGGCGGGAAGCGAGCGTCCCGAGGAGGCGCACTGCCCAGACGCGGACGTCCGACGACGGATCGGCGAGGAGGGCGAGGATCGGCTCCGCCGCGCGCCCGTCGCGCGCTGCCGGGACGCGAGCGAAGAGGCGCGAGAGACAGGAGGTCGCCGCCAGCCGGATCGCCGGGTCCCGATCCCCGAGACGCTCGAGCACCGGCAGCAGGGCCCGCTCGTCTCCGGCGAGGGAGAGAGCCTCGAGGACGCGATCGGCGGGCACCGCGCCGGATCGGAGGACGGAAACGAGCACATCGGTCGCGCGCGGATCGCCGATTCGCCCCAGTGCGTCGATGGCCGCAGGGGCCGCGGAGGTCTGGGCGCGGGCCACGAGCGCCGCAACGGCTGGATGCCCGATGCGCACGAGCGCGTCGCTTGCCTCCCGGACGACGTCGCCTCGGTCGAGCAAGGGATCGAGCGCCGCCACGGCCGCCTCTCCGCCCAGGGCGCCGAGCGCGACAGTCGCCCGCCGCCGGACCTGCGGGTCGGGGTCCGAGGTGAGCGCCGCGATGGGCCTCACGGAGTCGGGCGCGCCGAGCCCGGCGAGGGCCGCGGCGGCTGCGGCGCGGATGTCCGCGGAAGGGTCACGCAGCACCGCAAGGAGTGCGGGAGAAGCCCGCGGATCTCCGAGTGATCCGAGTGCCGCGATCACGCGGGTCCGTACCTCCGCGTCGGTGTCCGCTGCGTGCCCCACGAGGGGCAGGACGGCCCGGGCGTCTCCGATGCGCGCGAGCAGATCGGCGACCGCAGCCCGGACGCCCGGATCCGGATCGTCGAGCCGCCCGAGAATGGGCACGAGGATGTCCGCACTTCCCAGGGAGGCCAGCGCGCCGACGGCGGCCCGGCGCACGGAGGCCTCGCCGTCCCCGAGGGCGCGCGTGAGCGGCCCGGCACTGCGCGCGTCTCCGATGCGGCCGAGGGCGTCTGCGCCGGCGGCGCGCAGGGCCGGATCTGCGTCCGAGAGCCACTCGACGAGTGTGCTCGCCGCTTCGGGTATCCGCGCGCGGCCGATTGCCCGCGCGGCGGCGACGCGGACCGCGACGTCCGCATCGGCGAGGGCTTCGAGCAGGTGAGGCTTCGCGTCGGCCACGGGATACGTGGCGAGGACGGCGACCGCCTCGCGCCGCACCGTCGGATCGTCGCTCTGCAGCGCCGAAGCGGCCTCGAGGGTCCGGCCGGGCCAGTCGAACGCGAGGAGGAGCGAGGCGAGGAGCAGGACCGCGGAACTTCTGATACGGCGATGCGTCAACAGGTTCGATGCTAGCACGCGGTCTGCATGCTACCGTTCGATCGGTGACGCGGGCGACGGCTGCGGTCCGTTCCATGCTCCTCGCCCTGGCGGTTCTTTCGTCGCCGAGCGTCGCCGGAGGTGACGCGCCTCCGGGCTTTCTGGGAATCGTCGTCGACCTCGATCCCGCGGGACGTGTGGTGGCCGGGGAGGTGATGCAGGGCTCGCCGGCGGACCTCGCCGGGATCCGTCCCGGGGACCTGGTCCTCGCAGTGTCCGGGGCGGCCGTGCGGACGCCGAACGACCTCGTCGTGGTCGTCATGGCTGCGGGCGCGGGCGCTACCCTGCGGATGGAGCTCGAGCGCGCCGGGCAGCGCCAGACCGTTTCCGTGACGCTCGCGGAGCGTCCGACGGGCCCGCCCTCGCCCGGCGAGCTCGAAGGGCAACGCGCCCCGCCGATCGAGGCGCGCGCGATCTCTCCCCGGGAGGGGCCGATCCCGACCGCGGGCCGCGTGGTGGTGCTCGACTTCTGGGCGACCTGGTGCGTGCCGTGCCACATGGTCATGCCGCGCCTCGCCGAATGGCACCGCCGCTTCTGCCCGCGGGGTCTGACCGTGCTCGGCGTCTCCTCCGAGCGCCGGGCGGAGGTCGAGACGTTCGTCCGCCGCCGGCGCATTCCGTACACGATCGGAATCGACGAGGGAAGCCGGACTGCCACGCGGTTCGGCATCGGCGCCTTGCCCACGATGGTGATTCTCGATCGCGCGGGCAACGTTCGTCGCGTCAACGTCGGCGCGGACCCGATGGAACTGGATCGGACGGAGGCGCTCCTCGAGACGCTCCTCGCCGAGCCGGCGCCGTAGTAGCCTTCCGGCCCCCCCCCATGCGAACGACGCGCCGCGTGTACCTCGAGACGTTCGGCTGCCAGATGAACGTCCACGACTCGGAGCGGATCCTCGAGGTGCTGCGCCCGGAAGGGTTCGAACCGACCGCCGACCCCGGCGCCGCCGACCTCGTTGTCTTCAACAGCTGTACGGTGCGCGAGAAGGCGGAGCAGAAGCTGCGCTCCGACATCGGTCGGCTGCGGCGTGTGAAGGAGGATCGGGGATTGCCCGTCATCGCCGTGGGCGGGTGCGTGGCGACGCAGGAAGGGAAGAACCTGCTGCGGGATTTCCCGTTCGTCGACATCGTGTTCGGGCCCGACAACATCCCGGCGCTTCCCGGTCTGCTGCGCCGGATCGACGAAGGGTTCCCCCCGACCGCGGCGACCGAGTTCGACCTCGCGGCGCCGCACTTCCTTCCGATCCGGCGAGAGCCCGGCGATAGGAACCCGACCGCGTTCGTGACGACGATGAAGGGCTGTGACGAACGTTGCACGTTCTGCATCGTGCCGCTGGTCCGCGGTCCGGAGCGCTATCGACCCGTGGCCGAGGTCCTCTCGGAGGTCCGCCGTCTCGTCGACGAGGGCGTCCGCGAGGTCACCTTGCTCGGCCAGACCGTCAACTCCTTCCGCGACGGTGATGTCGATTTCGCGGCGCTCGTACGGATGCTCGCTGGGATCGACGGCCTTTCCCGCCTGCGCTACACGAGCCCGCACCCCAGGCACATGACCGATGCCCTGATAGACGCGCACTCCGCGGGGGGTGCCCTCTGCGAGCACGTGCACCTGCCCGTCCAGTCGGGGAGCGACCGGATCCTGCGGCGCATGAAGCGGCGGTACGTTCGAACGACGTATGTCGAGCGCATCGCCCGGATCCGCGATTGGGTGACGGACGTCGCCATCACGACGGACTTCATCGTGGGCTTCCCCGGCGAGACGGACGCCGACTTCGAGGACACGCTGTCCCTCGTGGAGGAGTGCCGCTTCGACGGAGCGTTCACTTTCGCGTATTCGCCGCGTCCCGGGACCCCGGCGACCCGGTTCCCCGAGGGCGACGAGGTCCCCGAGGACGAGCGGTTGCGCCGCCTTCGGATCCTCCAGGAGACCGTCGATCGCGTGGCAACCCCCGCCCGCGCGGCCCGCGTCGGGCGCGTGGAGGAAGTCCTCGTGGAAGGTCCGAGCCGGACCCGGCGCGAATTGACGGGGCGAACGCGCCAGAACCGGATCGTGAACTTCGAGGCTCCGTCCGCCCTCGTCGGGACCCTGGTTCCCGTCACGATCGCGTCCGCCCGAGCGCATTCGCTCGAGGGTCGATGGCCATCTCACGCCGCCCCCCCGACCAGCGGTACAATGCGCGCTCTGGAGGCCTAGACGATGGCGCTCGTCGAGATGCGGATCGCGCTCATCACGACGGACCCGCAACTCGGGACGCACGTCGTCATCCTCGAGCCACGCGAGGGGACGGGCCGAGCCGTCCCGATCTGGATCGGGCAGCCGGAGGCGCTCGCCATCGTCGCAGCCGTGCAGTCGATCCGCATGGCCAGGCCGATGACTCACGATCTGTTCAAGGCGGCGCTGGACGACCTCGGGGCCAAGGTCGAGGCCGTGGACGTCGTCGCCCTCCGCGACGGTACCTACTACGCTGCGGTGCGGCTCTCGACACCTGCGGGACCGAAGACCCTGGACGCGCGGCCCTCCGATGCGCTGGCGCTCGCCGTCCGCGCCGGCGCTCCGATCCGGGTCGAGGAGGAGGTCATCGCGGCCGCCGCGAGCGCGACGATGACGCTGAAGTCCTCGGAGGACGCGTCCCCCCTGGTGGTCGCCGGAGACGTCACCGACGACCTGCTCGCCTCGCTCACCGAGGACGCGTTTCCGAAGTGGAAGATGTGACACCAGCGCGCAGGCGGCGCGTGGCAGGGGGACTCGCCGTGATCTGGGCCGGCGCGATCTGGGCGGCCTCGTCCGTTTCGAACCCAACTCTGCCCACCATCGGGAGCTTGCCGGTCGACAAGATCGCCCACGCGGCGATCTTCGGAATCCTGGCCTGGCTGCTCCTCGTCGCCTTCGGGGCGTTCGGGACGCCGGGGCGCTCCGCCTGGACGGTCCGGATGGTGGCCGTTCTGGTCGCCGCGGCCTACGGGGTCATCGACGAGGTGCACCAGTCGTTCGTGCCCGGCCGCATGCCCTCGGTCGGAGATGTCCTCGCCGACGGCCTCGGAGCGCTCCTCGCCGTCCTGCTATCCTCGACGCGCCATGGGCCCCATCCTGCTCCCCGCGAGGGGAAAGTCGCCGAAGATCCCCCGGTCGGTGTACGTCGCACCGGGGGCGGCGGTGATCGGTGACGTCGAGGTCGGCGAGGAGTCCAGCATCTGGTTCGGCGCCGTGGTCCGGGGGGACTGCTGGCACATCCGGATCGGGGCGCGGACGAGTATCCAGGACAACAGCGTCCTGCACGTGACGCACGACACCTGGCCGACGATCGTCGGAAGCGACGTGACCGTGGGGCACGCGTGCGTCCTGCACGGCTGCCGGATCGCGGACCGCGTGCTCGTCGGGATGGGTTCGTGCGTCATCGACGACGCGGAGATCGGTTCGGACGTGATCCTGGGCGCCGGATCGCTCGTGACGATGGGGGCGCGCATCCCCTCGGGCGTCCTCGCGCTCGGCCGGCCCGCGAAGCCGGTCCGCGACTTGCGGCCCGACGAGCTGGAGCGCATCCGCGAGAGCGCGCGGCTCTACGTGGGATACAGGGCCGAGTACCTGGGCGGGTAGAAGAACAACAGGAGACAGGCAACAGGCAACAGGCAATGAGAAGCGTTGCCCTGTGCCCGCGCTCTGCTTCTACCGGCGCCGCCTCGACGGTATCTCTCCGTCCAGTTCGAGCGCGACTGCATCGACGGCGGTGTTCACCATCGATTCGCCGTCGAGCCGTTCGATCACCATGTCTCCGTCCGTACTGGCGGGCTCCGCGGCGCCCTGCGGATGAAGCGGAGGGACGTCGACGGTCTCACCGCGGTACAGACGGCGCAGGATGGCCGTGACGGCCGAGTAGCGGGCGATGTGGGGGCGGATGGGGCCGCCGACGGCGAATTCGATGTCGCGCTGGGACGCGAGGACCTCGGGATCGGCGATCGCGACCCCGATCGGGCCGCGGGTCGAGGCCTCCGCGGAGAATGCGACGACGTCCAGTTTCTCCGCGAGCGCCTGCGGGATCCGGCGGAACACCCGGGGAGAGACGTCGATCGTGGCCAGGTCGATCGTCGGCAGCCCGTGGATCTCCGCGAGCGCATGGCAGATCGCGGACTCCGTGACGAAACGATGGGCGAGGATCGCCGCCGAGATCCGGCAGGCCCACCGCTGGGCGTGCCCGAGGACGACCTCGGCCTGCTCCGCGCCGAGCAGTCCCCGCTCGAGGAGATGGCGCAATAGCGGCACCTTCTGCGCCCTGGACGAATCGACCACGACCGGCGGCCGCACCTGCAATTGCGGCGGCGGAGGGAGTTTTGCAGGAGCCGGCGGCCACAGGGGAAGTTCCCCCGCGGGCGGCTCGAGCGACCGCGGAGACTCGACGATGCCGGTTCCCTGTTCGGGTTCCCCGAGATCGAGCTCGATCTCGGGAGCGTCCTCTGCCCAGGCTCTTTGCAAGTTCGGCAGCGACGTGAAGGTGCTCGGCACGGACGCGGAGGGCGTCGCGGTCGACGTGAGCCCCTCGTCCCCGGCGATGCGCTGCTCGCGGCGCCGCAGCTCCTGGGCGCACCTTTCGCGCAGGAAGGCGGCGAGGCGGCCGCTGGACCCGACGAGGCCGACGCCGGCGAGGTATGCCTGCAGCTCGTCCGCGAACGCCGCGGCCGATGGGTAGCGATCCTTCGGGCTCGCGGCGAGAGCGCTTCTCAGGATTGTTCCGAGCGCCTCCCCGTTCGGCGCGTGGTCGACGGGCGGCTCCGGGTGCGCTGCCTGCTGCGCGAGGATCAGCGTCTGAACGTCGTCGGGCGCGGAATAGAGCCGCTTGGCGGCCAGCATCTCCCACAGCACGAGCCCGACGCTGAAGACGTCGGAGCGCCGGTCGACCCTCAGGCCCCGCGCCTGCTCGGGAGACATGTACGCGAACTTCCCCTTGAGCGTCCCCGCCGCAGTCATGTGGTCGCTTGCGACGAGCGCGATCCCGAAGTCGCACACCTTCACCTCGCCCTCGCGCGAGACCAGGATGTTCGAGGGCGACACGTCGCGGTGCACGACGCCGATGGACTGTCCGTCGGGTGCGGTCAGCCGGTGCGCGAAGTCGAGCCCCCGCAGCATGTCGATCGCGATGAAGCACGCGACCTCGACCGGCATCGGGTCGTTGCGCTGCCGAAGGCCCTTGAGGATCGGACGCAGGTCGACTCCCGACACGTACTCCATCGCGAGGTAGAGGTGCCCCTCGGCGTCGCCGAAGTCGAAGACCGGGACGACGTTGGCGTGGACGAGGCGAGCCGACAGACGCGCCTCTTTGATGAACATCCGCGTGAAGGCGGGGTCGCTCGACAGGTGCGCGTGCATGCGCTTGATGACGAGCTGCCGCTCGAAGCCGTGGGCGCCGAGGGAGTGGGCGAGGAAGATCTCCGCCATCCCACCGCGGCCCAGCGGGGCCACCAGTGTGTAGCGGCCGAACGGGCAGGGGAGCGATACCGCCACCGGGCTAGCTCAAGCCTACCGCGATTCGACCGGTCTGCCGTCCAGGTCGTTCATGCAGTCGCCGATCGGGCCGTCGAGTCCGCCGGGGGAGACGGGGTCGCCCGTGATCCAGCGTCCGAGGCGGTCCCAGCGGATCCCGCCCGGCCCTCCGTTGGACCACCAGACGAAGAGCGCGCGCCCCTTGATGTACGACAGGGGGACGGCGCCCCAGAAGCGGCTGTCGTGGGAGTTGTCCCGGTTGTCGCCCATGACGAACACCCTGTCGCGGCCGACTCGCCACGGCCCGTGCTCCTCGTCGGGCTGCGCCCGCGCGTACGCCGTCAGGTAGGTGAACTCGCCGGATCGCTCGACGTACAGGTCCGCGGGCTCCCGCTCGACTCGTCGGTCGGGCCCTTCCACGTCGACCAGCTCGTAGGGCCCTACGCGGCAATGCGCCACCGGGCGCCGGTTCACGTACAGCTGCGTCCCCCGCAGCATGATCTCGTCTCCCTCGATTCCGACGATCCGCTTGATGAAGTCCTTGCTGCGGTCGCCCGGATACACGAAGACGACCACTTCGCCGCGGCGCGGCTCCCGGATGTGCTGGCCGAACTTCGTGACGGTGAAGGGGAGCTGCAGGCCGTAGATGAACTTGTTGACGAAGATGTGATCACCGACTTCGAGCGTCGGAATCATCGACCCGGACGGGATCTTGAAGGCCTCGACGACGAAGGCCCGCAGGAAGAGCGCGACGAGGACGGCCACGCCGATCGATTCGGCGTACTCGCGCATGGTGCTCTTGCGCGCGAAGGCGAGATGTTCCTCGACCTTGAGGTCGAGCCGCCGGAAGGTCTTTACGATCGCGTCGCGCGCGTCGGGGCCCTTGCGGCGTTCGCGCAGGGAGCTGCGCAGTGCGCCCAGGGTGTCCTCGAGGTCCACGCGCGCCTCGTCTTCGAGACGATGTCCGTACTTGCGGATGAGGCGAGTGGCTTCCTTCGCCAGGTGCTTCGCTTCGCGGACGATGCGCCGGAAGTTCGCGTCCCGCAGGCGCTCGGAGGGCAGCGTTCCTTCCTGCATCCGTTCGCGGAATCCGAGCGCGACGATCTCGAACGCCGCGAAGGCCAGGAGGAAGTGCCAGGGGGCCGCCCCGTCGATGTACCCGAGGTCGTCGAGCAGCATCACGATCAGCACCGAGGCGAGGGCGGGAAGCCCCACGAACCAGAAGAGGTGCAGATACCGGCTCGGCGCCTGACGAGGATCGCTGGGACGGGAGGGCGGCGAGGAGGACAAAGCTGGGAGAGAGTCTACTGAGCGATGTGAAGGCGAGCAAGCCAGGGAGGGCGAAGGGAGAAGCAACAGGAGACAGGCAACAGGCAACAGGCAATGAGAAACGGGACCGACCCCCGTGTCTGGGTTCTCGTTGCCCGTTGCCCGTCGGCGGTTGCCGGTTGCAAGTCTCCTGTTGCTGCTAGAACCGCCCGAACAGATTCACCCCGAACCGCCACCCCGACATCGACAGCTCACCGAGATGCGCGCCTTCGCGCGGGATCGCGTCGGCGGCGACGTCCTCGTCTTCGGGTAGTGGACGGTCCGCGTCGAGGCGGTAGGTAGTCTGGAACCGGTAGCCGACCTCGAGACCGACCCCGAGTCCTGCGGACGACGGTTGCGGCGCCGGCTGGCCGGGCGCGAGGGCGGGCGGCGCGATCGCGGAGAACGGCAGGACGAGGTCCACGCCGGCGGCGGGCAGGGCCCGGAGGGCGTAGTCCGACGACTCGAGGTCGCCCGCGTCGTACCAGACGAAGGCCGGCCCCCCCCGGACGGAAAGGTAGGGCTGGATCCAGCTGAAGCGCGCCCATCGCAGCCTGGCGCCCGCGGTGAACGCGTGCTCGAGGAGGCTGGTCGAGATCCCGTCGGCGACGTTCGCCTGCGACTCGGTCATCGACCAGGCCAGGGTCGCGTCGAGCCGCAGGGGTTCGCGGCGCAGGAGCGTCACCGCGGCCCCGACGCCCAGTTCGGGCAAGGTGTCTCCGACGTCGGCGACCGCGCGGTACGCGGACTCGCCGTCGTGCGTCCACACGCTTCCGATCTCCAGCCCGACACCGTGCGCGCGAGCGGCCGTCGGCACGAGCAGCAGGGTCCCCACGCAGAACAGCCAAAGGACGTTCCGGGTCGCCTTCATCGTCGTCCTCCGTCGCGGTCGAGCAATCCGTCGAGCAAGAACCCTTCGAGGATCCGCGCCCCGCCGCGCGACGGGTCTCGGGCGTCCACCAGTGTGACGAGTCCCACGTCCGACGAGTGTGTGACGACGAGGATCTCGGGCCCCGGCACGAGCAAGATGCCCGTCGGAACGTCGTCGAGGCGAAGATCCTCGGGATGCCGGTCCGCGACCCGCAGCACGGACAGCTTCGCTTCGAACTCGGCGGCCACGAACCCGAGCGAACCGTCGGTCGAGAACACGGTCCGGTCCAGGGGTGCGGTCGCCGTGAGCGGAGCGACCGACCGATCGGACAGCCGCAGGATCGACAGCGAATGGAAGTCGTCCGCATGGAAGACCGCTGCGGACGTCCCGTCCGGCAACGG
>Ga0247727_10016809_pt1 | contig 11745 bp, 8 predicted proteins | sample WisWelCaveWW1625_FD_202498 | JGI IMG/M metagenome (GOLD analysis project Ga0247727, IMG submission 202498) | Biofilm microbial communities from Wishing Well Cave, Virginia, United States - WW16-25 | ecosystem: Environmental > Aquatic > Deep subsurface > Groundwater > Cave microbial mat | place... | reverse complement strand
AAGATGCGTGGTGGAAAAGCAATCCGGTGATCACGCAATTTTTGCGCAAAGACAAGCCGGTGGAATTTGGCCCGACCACGACGCCGAGCACGGCCGCCAATTCCGGCGCGCAAACCGGCATCGTCATCACCAATTTTTCTGAAATTCAACCGCTGATGACATTTTCGGTGCGCAACGCTTTTCATGTTCCGAATTTTCCGCAATACGCCGGCGCGAAGCCCAATACACTTCCGCCGCTGTTGGCCGATCTCACCGGCGACGGCAAGCTCGATATCGTCGTCGCCACTTCTGCCGGAGAAATTTTCGCGTGGCAGCTCGATGGCCGCAAAATCATCGACAATCTTGACGCCGCAACAATTACGCAGCCGAATGGAATATCCGAAAGTGTTCCGAAAGCGACGTTCGCAATTTTGCCGGACTCGCTTTTGGCGCCGCCCGTGTTGGTGGATTTGAATGGCGACAAACGCGCCGAAGTTCTTGCTGCCGGCAAAGACGGCAAACTCCGCGCGTGGCTGGCGAGCGACGCGAACCTCGATGGCCGCGCCGATCTGCTGTGGCAATTCGATCTCGGCGCGCCGTGCCGCGCCAATATTGCAGTGCGTTCTGACAGTGGGCTGATTATTTGCGGGACGGAAAATAAATTACTCGGTTTTACCTTTAATGGCACGCGACGATGGGAAACGTCTTTTTCTTTTCCCGTGCGCGGAATAAGTCTTTGGCAGCCGAATTTGAGCGTCGTCGTTACGCCCGCGGCTAACGGATTGACTTATGTGGATAATCGAGGGCGTTTGATTGCTTTCGATGTTTCTCACACGCCGAATGTGAATGTCCCCATCAGCAATTTGTTTGAAGCCGTTGCGGTTGCGAATCTCGATAACAACGCCGACATTGAGATTGTTGCACGCGATGGCACTGGAAGACTTTACATCCATCGCGTGATTGGCTTGCCCACCACCATTACTTTACCCGGGCAGGAAAAAGCCGGGGTAGCTATCGGCGATATCAATCAAGACGGCCGCAAAGAAATCGTGTTGGTTTCAAAGAACCAGCTTCTCGCCTACAATTTCAACGGCGCGCAGACGGAAAATTTTCCGCTGCGAATCAACGCCGCGGCAAATGCAAAAACAACATATCCCATCACCCCGATCATCGCTGATGCCGACGGCGATAGCACGCAGGACGTGATCGTGCCCGGCGTTGACGGCAATGTTTACGCGTATCGCCGCGACGGCAAACTCATTTCCGGTTTTCCATTGGCGATGAGCGGCACCGGCCTCGGCAGTCTCGCGGCTGCAGATATGGACGGCGACGGCAAACTCGAACTGGTTGGTGTTTCTGGAAATGGCTACATGCACGTTTGGCGTTTGCCCGCGAGCAGCAACAAAGCCGACTGGCCGATGTATCACCACGACGCCGCGCAGACGAGCTTGAATCGCGCGAAAGAATCGCCCGTGGTCGTGGCGGATAAATTGATGCCGGCAAAGGCGGTTTATAATTATCCCAACCCAACCGAAGGCAACGCCACCACGATTCGTTATCGTTTGAATGAAGACGCAACCGTGCGCGTTTCCATTTACGATGCCGCCGGAGATTTGGTGAGAGAATTGTCCGGCCCCGGTGTGGGGCAAGCCGACAACGAGATTCAATGGAATCTGCAAAACGTGCAAAGCGGCGTCTATCTCGCGCGGGTTGAAGCGAAAGGACAAAGTGAAACTTCGGTGGCGATCATTAAGATTGCTGTGGTAAAATAATTCGTTCGTAGTTACGCCTTTAGGCGTTCACGTTTGGTCATTAAAAATATTTTTAGTTTTTAAGCTCTACGCCTGAAGGCGTTACTACAAACATGCCCGGCGACAAACTAAAAAACTCCGTAAAATAATTAATTAAGGATGCGAAGATCTGATGGGAAAGAGATACGAACGCACCGCCACAAACGTTTACCCCAAATCATTACTGGAGCTTTTATGAAGTGGTCAAAATTTTTGTTCTTCGTGTCGTTCGCCGCAACCGCTTTGCCATTTTTCGCACACGCACAATTGCTCAAAGGCTATGGCCTCAAAGTTGGCGCCAACTGGAGCACGGCCAATATTACATTCACCGAACAGGCAAGTCCGCCGAACTGGAAAAGCGGAACGATCGGGCGCCCCGGCTTTAACGCCGCCATCTTTGTTGAAGGGCTGAAATTTTCAGCGTTTTCTTTTATAACCCAGGCAGAATATGCGCAGCGCGGTTTTGACGAAAAACGGGCGGTATTTGTTGAAACAGAAGTGCCTGGCGTTGGAAGAATTTACGCCGCCATGGGCGGCCTCTATGCCACGACAATATTGAACTACGTTTCCATTCCGTTGTTAGTTAAATGGCAAAGTCCCATTAAAACGATGAAGCCTTATTTGCTTTTCGGCCCCAAACTGGACTTTTTGGTCGATCGCAAAGTCGGCCATTTTAATAAAACACCCGAAATGCGTTTTCTCGAATCTGAAGAGGGCTATGCCGAGCGCTTCGATAATCGAAGCGTAGGAGGAACGGTGGGGCTGGGAATGGCGACCAATGCTATTTTGTCGCTGCCGCTCTCGGTTGAAGCGCGTTACAATTTTGACTTTGGCCGCTCGTTAAATGAAAAATTTGTCCGCGCTCGAAGCAACGCTCTGGATGTGTGGCTCGGCATTAATCTTTGAGTCGAGTATCGTCGTAGCCGCTCGCAGACAGCAAGTTTTTGATAAACTAAACTCCGTTCCATGAAATCAACCGTCGCGCCGCCATTGCCATTTAACCTTTATTCGGAGAAAATTGCAATGCGTTTCCAACTCCGCCAACGCCGCCGCGACCCTGTTGTACAAAGTGTTTTGATTCTCGCTTTGACCTTGTTGCTATCTCAACCCGGATGGCCGCAGAGTTCTGGCGCCCAATTTCTATTGCTTTCACCAAGCGCGGTGGCCAACGGCTTTGGCACCGGCCTGGTTGCCGCCAGCACGGAAGCGTCGGCAGTTTATTACAATCCCGCTGCACTGTCCCGGCTCGGTCAAATCGCGCTGGAAGGGAATACGTTCAAACTGCTGCCGGAATTTAAAAACGATGTGCGTTACTCTCATCTCGCCGGCGCCGTGAGAAGCGGCGCCAGGGGCAATTTTTGGCTCGGGGCGGCTTACACGCGTTTGAGCCTGGGCGAGCAGATCATCACCGGCGAAGAGAGTCCGATGGCTATCGGCAAATTCGAGCCGTATGAATCGGCATTCACGTTGGCCGCCGCAGTGAAACTGGGGCAACACGCGCGCCTGGGAACCGCTTTCAAGCTTGTTCGCGTCAACCTCGCGCCACCGAACAATGGAAGAGATGGTGACGCCTCTGCTTGGGCTGTTGATTTCGGATTTTTGTATGACGGCTTCCTGCGGTCGGCGCATGTTTCCAGAGCCATCTTGAATCAACCGCTGCCGTGGCAGAAATGGGCGAACAATAAATTGCCGCCCGGATTTTCGTTGGGCGTAGCGCTGGCCAATATCGGCACGAAATTAAAATTTATCGATGCGACGCAGACCGACCCGTTGCCGCAGAACCTGCGTGTGGGATTGGCGTGGAATCTGATCGACACGGACGTGTTGGGACTGGTCGCCACCGGCGAGTTCAACAAGATTCTTCTCAAATCCAGGAGCACGGGTTCAGCCGACGGCGTGATCAATTCCGTTTTCACCTCGTGGAGTGATCAAAGCCTCCGCGACGAATTCAGCGAGGCCATTTATACCGGCGGCGTGGAAGCGAGTTTTTTGCAATTAGCAGCCATTCGCTGCGGACGGCACTGGGATGGCAGTCAAACGTTCGGCTTTAACACTTTTGGTTATTCTATCGGGCCGCCGGCCGTGCGGTTTTCGGTCGCGCGCTTTTCACCGTTTAAATCGTCATTCTTCGAGGCCTGGCGCATTTATTCGGTTTCACTCGGAGTGAGTCAATTGCCTTTCTAAGCAGAAGCGTAGCGCCGGCTTCCAACAAGGCCGGAGGCCGACGCTACAAAATCTTCGCAGTCGTTAGAGTTTTTTCGGAGCAATACAATTCGGAGCAATACAATAATGAAGTGCCTTCTACGCAACAATAAAATCTTTCTGCTGTTCACGGCGTTTTTGTTCGCCGGCGCCGCCCGTGCCCAGTTTGAGCCGGAGTTCACCCATCCGGAGCTTAAATGGCGCACGATCGAAACGCCGCATTTCTTCGTGCATTTTCACAACGGCGCGGAGCACACGGCGAAATTGACCGCGAAGATTGCGGAAGACGTTTACACGCCGATCACCGCGCTTTACGGCTACGTGCCGGACGGCAAGATTCATTTTGTCATTAAAGATTACGACGATCTCTCCAACGGCGCGGCGTATTATCTCGACAACAAGGTGGAAATCTGGGCGAGCGCGCTGGACTTCGAATTGCGCGGCACGCACAACTGGCTGCGCAATGTGATCACGCACGAATTTACCCACATGATCTCGCTCGGCGCTTCGCGCAAAATCTCGCGGCACATTCCGGCGTTTTATTTGCAAAGCATCGGCTACGAAAAAGAGAAGCGCGAAGACGTTCTGCTCGGCTATCCCAACCGCATCATCTCATATCCCCTGCCCTTTACCACCGTGCCGCCGTGGTTCGCCGAAGGCGTGGCGCAATATCAACTGCCGGAATTGCAATATGATTTGTGGGATTCGCACCGCGACATGATGTTGCGCACCGCCGTGGTCGAAGGCAAAATGCTCACGTATTCCGAAATGAATTCCTTCGGCAAAAACAGCATCGGCAGCGAACGGGTTTACAATCAGGGTTATTCCTTTTCCGGCTACCTCGTCGAGCATTACGGCCTCGAAGCGCTGAAGAAAATCGCCAACAACATGCGCAGCCCGTTGCGCTTTTCATTCGACAGCGCCATTGACAAAGCCACCGGCCAAAGCGGTTCCGAGTTATACCGCGAATGGAAAAAATATCTCGAAGAAAAATATGCGGCGCAGTTGCGCGATATTCAAGCGCATAAAGTCGAAGGCGAGTTGCTGCAGCCGAACGGCACGGCGAATTTTTTTCCGCGTTGGTCGCCGGATGGCAAAGCCATCGGCTTTCTCACCAACGAAGGCGCGGATTATCTCGGACAGACGGCGTTGGTCATTCGCGACCAGTCTACCGGCAAAATAAAAGCGATCAAAGGCGGCGCGCATTATGCCTTCTCTTGGTCGCCGGATGGAAAGCAAATCGTTTACTCGCGCAAATCCGAGCACAATCCCGGCCACTCATCTTTTTACGATCTTTTTCTTTATGATTTGAAATCCGGCAAGGAGAAACGGTTGACCGCCGCGGCGCGGGCGCAGAGCCCGAGCTGGTCGCCGGACGGCAAGTCCATCGCCTGCGTGGTGAACGGCGACGGCACGCAAAATCTCGCGGTGTACGATCTCGCGACGAAGCAGCTGAAAATGCTCACGACGTATAAAAATCAAGAGCAGGTTTATACGCCGCAATGGGCGCCGGACGGCAGCAGGATTTTATTTTCATATTCGCTGCGCCGCGGCCGCGAGCTTTATTTTTATGATTTGACGGCCAATGAAATGACGCCGGTTTTTGCCGGCGCTGCCGCCACCGGTGATCATCCCACCGATCGTCGCGACGCCGTGTTCAGCGCCGACGGCAAAAAAATTTATTTCAGTTGGGACGAAAGCGGGATTTTTAATATTTACGAGTTCGATCTCGCGAGCCAGCAAACCGCGCCCTTGACGAACGTCATCGGCGGCGCCTTCATGCCCTCGGTCAATCAAAACGGCGAGCTGGTGTTCAGCACGTTCGTGGCCGAAGGCTATAAAATCGCGCTTTTGAAAAATCCGCAGCCGTTGCCGGCCGAACAGACGCGCTATCTCACTTACCAAGACGACGCCGTGAAACTCGCCTCGCGCAACGGCAACGGCAATCTCGCCAATCTCGACGTCAGCGGCATCAAACACACGGCTTATGACGACAGCAAAATTCCCGATTATCAAACCAAGCCGTATAGCGGCCATTACACCGCGGTGGCATTTTTGCCGCGTGTGGCGTTTGATTATGGCACCACGAAGCTCGGCGGCTATTTTTATTCCAGTGAGATGTTGGACAAATTCAACTTCATTGGCGGCGCCGCGGCAAATCGCATGAAGGATTATGACGCCTTTTTGCTGGTTGATTACAAAAAATTCGGCCCGAATTTGTTTCTCGAAGTCTACAATCAGGTTTTTCACACGACGCTTTACGATCCGACGATCACCGAAGTCGATTTCGGACGATTCGATTATCGTTACAATCTCTTGCAAGCGGAGGTTGGCATTCGTGCAAGTCGCAATGCGCAAAATCACTCCAAACTGAGCTTCATTTATAATCGTTATGATGCCAAAGCCGGCTTCAAAGTAGGCGGCATCAAGGGGAGTCAAGGGACGACTTATTATATCGGCAAGATCATTTCGTTTGAGCATTTATATCGGCAAGCTCGCCGGGCCGTCGATGGCGAGATCAATCCGCGCTCCGGTCGCGAGGTGCATTTTCGCTATGATCGTGAATACAACGACTTTATCAAAGGGGTGAAGGTATCGGATTACAATACCTTTGTCGAGGTTTACGAGCCGCACAACCTGCACCGTTTTGAGTTAAATTGGACCGAGCACATCGGCCTGCGCGGTCGAACCGGCTTGACGCTGTACGGCCGTGGCGGTTTGCTGACGCCGGATGGCGACGACTTTTTTTACTTTTTTGCCGGAGGTTTGCCCGGAGTTCGCGGCTATCCTTTTTACAGCATGGAAGGCCGTTACTTGGCGCACGGTCGCGTCACGTATCGTTTCCCACTTTTCCGCCACATGGATTTTTCGCTGGTGCATCTTTATTTTGACAAGATGTATCTCGGCGTGTCGTATGATTACGGCGGCGCGTTCAAAAAAACCGCCGGCATGCGCCGCAATCTGCACGACAGCATTAATTTGCAACTGCGGATGAGTTTGTCGTCGTTTTATGTTTTTCCAGCGGAAATTTTCTTTAACGCCGCGTATGGCTTAGACAAATTTAAAGTTCGCGATCATATCAACGGTCGCGAAGTCATCTATACCTACGGCCAGGAATGGCGCTATTATTTCGGCCTGTCGTTCGGATTTTTGGATGAGTGAGGTTCTCGATGAAAGCGAAATTATTTTTCGCTATTTTTTTAATATATTTGCCGCTCACGACGCTACGGGCGCAACCACCGAATTTTTCGCGCACCGCCTTGAGCCACAATCAAGACGCGCCTCTGACGTTATCGAATTATCCTGCGCTTCACTTTACGGATTCACTGAACACGACGCCGGCGAAACCGGGGCAACGTTCGGTCGGAAAAGCGATGCTATTCTCTGCGGTCATTCCCGGCGCCGGCCAATTTTATAACAAATCCTTTTTGAAGGGTTTGGCTTTTGTCGGCGTCGAAATCGGCGCGTGGGCGGTGAACGCGATTTACACGCAGCGCGGCAACGAGCAAGAAGACGTTTTCGAGCGCTATGCCGACGCGCATTGGAGCGAAGAGGAGTATTGGGATTTTATCTTCGTCTCATGTCAACGCGATCCGCACAGCGCGGCGTACAACTGCCGCCGCAACGATTTGCCGTCTTTGCGGCGCTGGGAGCGCGATCATTTCAGCCATTTTTTGCCGGAAGAAAAAAACCAGACTTATTATGAAAACATCGGCAAATACGACCAGTTCAATTTCGGCTGGGATGACACCAACAGCGAGCTCGGCCGCGATTCCGCAAACCGGGAGGCGTACTCGAAAATGCGCAAGAAAGCCAACGATCAATTTCGGCGGGCCACATACGGCGCGTCCGTGATTTTAATCAACCACGTGTTGAGCATGATCGAGGCGGCTTATTCGACGTATCGTTTCAATCAAGCGCCGGCGAAAGCGACGATGGGCCTGGAGATGCAAAGATATGGCGAGGAGCTGGTGCCGGCGTTGAGTGTGAAGATGAGCTGGTAGCTGGTTGCTTGAGGCTGGTCCCCGGAAAGAACAAAAGCATTGAAAAATTTTAAAGTTTAATTTACCCCATGAAAATATATCCTTTCGCATTCCTTTTTATAATTACATTGTCGCTCGCGGCTTTTGCTCAGGATAATTTTCATCCGCGCGCCGGTTCAAATTTTTCTAAATCGGCGATTCATGTATTGCCAGCGTCAATGCGGCACGACTCGCTTCCGCAATCCGGCGAAGTGAAAGCGCCGGCGATTGGCGGCGCGTTTATGCGGTCGCTGCTCTTCCCGGGATGGGGGCAGTGGCGGGGCGGCGCGAAGACCGCGGCGCGGAATTTTTTGGTCGCCGAAGTTTTGCTCTGGAGCGGTTTTGCGGCGTTCGAAGTTTACGGCGGCTGGCAGAAAAACGATTACAAGCTTTTTTCAGCGAACCATGCCGGCGCGCAAATCTCCGGCAAAGACGATCAGTTTTTTGTCGAGATGGGAAATTTTATCAGCGTCGAGGAATACAATCAAAATCGCTTGCGCCGCCGTGACGTGGAAGGGCTGTATGATCCGGCGACGCATTTCTGGCGCTGGGACACCGACGCCAACCGGCAAAAATTTTTCAACCTGCGCAAACGCAGCGATAAAGCCTACGCCCGCGCCGAGCTGGTCGCCGCCGGCGTGATTGCAAATCATATTGTCAGCGGCATTCACGCGGCCTGGGTGGCGCACAAAAAGTCATCGCAAAAAGAGAAGGAACGAGGGGAGCTTCGCGTACCACAATTTGGCGTCGTGGCCTCGCCGGAGGAGATCCGCGTGGTGGCGAGATTGGAGTTTTAATTTTTCTCCTAGCGGAAATATTGCGACTTGCACGATGGAGATTACTCACGGCACTGTCCAATCCTCGATGGTCAAGCCGGGAACGTGCCGGAAATGCCGAACGTTGGCCGTCACAAGAACGCCGTCGAAGGCTAAAACAATCGCCGCAAGTTGTGTAGCCATTATCGTTTGCGGCGTTTATACCTGATTCGGTTGCGCTCCCTCTTGATTTCTTTTTCAACCTCATCAAAAATGGGGTCATTCTCGAATATCCCGATCATGGCATCCCATGGATTCTTGCGTGTTACGTCATTCTCCGTGACCTCGATTTGAACGATTTTCGCATGCTTTAGTAGTTTGGCAATAGCCGCACCAATCTTGGCAATGGCTTCATCTTCTGTTGTTGCTTGGCTTCGATAGCCTGGCAATGTTGGCACCGAGGCGATAAAGCCTCCGTTGCGGCGCGGTTGAATAACGACCGTATATTGCATATTGAGTTTCCAGTTTGAATACTCTAATTGACTTTTTAAAGCACTTGGTCAATATAAAAATTGATTGCTGTTGTGCAAGAGAAAAATCGTCCTGTCGTCTCTTGTTTTATTTCTGGGGATTCAATCCGAAAAACTTCTTGACTTTTTCTCATCTTTGTATTTGATTATCGCGCTGGGATCAGACCTTCGAGGCGGAATTTCGATCCTCCGCTATCCGGCGTTGAATTGACGACGGCTTTGGCTGCGAGCATTTGATAAAAAGACGATGACAAACTCTGTGTTGTTTATTGATAAAGGGTGAATTTTTGCAATTCACTAATTCCGGCTCGGCAACCGACCGGTCACTCGAAGTGACCGGTCGGTAATAACGATCGCTCCAGCTAGTTCACCACCGCCTGGCCCCAGATAATCACATATGTATTTTGTGTGCCTGCGACTAATGCAAAGACTATCAGAGGCAGAAGGAGAAGTTCCATAGATCATCTTCCTTTCTGGCAATTTTGCCTGGTTAGGTTAATGATACCTCAAACTATATCAAAGGCCGCCGAGATCGTTGTATTGATACTCGACAACCGAATTGCTTGTGGTTGTGGTACCACCGCTTGAAGTAGTACCACTATTCGCAAGGTATAATCCACACAGCAAGAGAATTATGACAACCGCTTGCATAACGCGCCTTCCTTTCTGGGCATTTTACCCGGTTAAGCTGTTTAAAGAATTTTAAATCACGTTAATTTAGAAAATTAAATTTTAAAATGCAAACTGATAATTTACTAACATAAAAATGCTTAAAAAGTATTGCGAATAGTGCGCCGAACGGCATCCACCTATCGATAGTGTAGCGTAACTCACGGAGGTTCAACATGCTATCGCGAAAATTTTTTTTTGGGATAACGCTGATCTTGATTTGTGGCTCGGGTTTTCTCTATGCGCAAATACCGGATCGCCTGAAAGAACCTTATTGGGATTTGGTCAAACTCAACAACTCCAGCCAATACCCGCCAGCGATCCTGCAAGGAAAAACTTTGGTATCGCAATCGCCGGATTTTCCGCATGCCTACGAGCAGTTGGCTTTTGCTTTTGAAAAAGCTGCACGGGTTGAGCAAGGGCTAGCATATTTCGATTCACTGCGACAGCAGAATCCGGATAACCCCTACGTCTATTACGTCATCGCCATACTGGAAAAGAGTCGAAAAAATTTTGCGCAGGTGGCTGGCAATCTCAAAACATGCATTGAACTCAATTCCCGATACGCACCGGCCTATAAGCAGTTGGCTAATCATTATGCCGAGCGAAAGGACCTGCAAACTCCAGATAACTATTTTCGCGCTCTTTTGCAAGAAGATTCCTTGAACGCCGCTGCTTATTACGGACTTGGCTGTATCTACAATCTCAAAAAGGAATGGGCAAAAGGCGCCAAGGCTTTTGCCAAAAGCTTGGAAATCAATCCGGAATTTGCTGACGCTTACTACCTCAAAGGGCTGATGTACGTCTTTCAAATAAATTACGAAAGGGCTTTGGAGATATGGGATAAGGGGAAGGAGGTGGCAGCAAGATTGAACGAGATTCAACTTCAAGCCGCGATGACCGGCAATGTCGGCAATGCCTGCCATGACATGGGGCAATGGCAAAAAGCCATTCTCTATCGCGAAGAAGCTTCAAAGCTGGCGCGCTTAATAGGAGACAAAGGGCAAGAAGCAAAGCAAACGACCAACCTCAGTAATTCTTACGTGGCGCTGGGACAATATAATAAAGCATTGGACGGCTATCGGAAGGCCATGGTGATTGCCAGGGAAATCGACGACAAGCTTTTCCAGGAAACTCTGCTAACCAACTTGAGTGCAGTCCACATGCACAAGGGCGAATTTAAAACCTGCGTTGAGTATGGCACCCAGGCCTTGAAGATGGCTGAAGCCCGCGGCGACAGCGCAAAGGTTTCCGTGCATACTTGGAACATCGGTACCGGCCATGCCAACCTGGCCAATTATCGCTTGGCGCTGCAATATTACGAGCGTTCCCTCGCGATCAAAAGGGCGCTTGGCGACAAACGTCGCATCGGCGATATGCTCGGCAACATGGGAGATGTTTACAGAGCAATGGGCGACATCGCTCGAGCGATCGAGGTCTACATGCAAGCCTTGCAGCTCGGCCAGGAAATACCTTATAAGCCCCTCGAAGCGACTGCCCTTGGATTACTGGGCTCGCTTTATCTTGATTTAAGTGACTATTCGAAGGCGAATGATTATTTTGAGCAGGCATTGGCTCTCGCCGAAGAAACCGGCGATCTTAATGCAAAGGGAGCATACCTCGGTGACCTCGGCACCGTTTATATGAAGTGGGGTAACCTCTCCAAAGCTTCGGAAAAATTCAAAGAAGCTCTCGCGATTCATGAAAAAATCGGCAACCAATTGGCGATGATTCAACATTATATCAGCATCGCCGGCATTTATGAGAAGCGTGGCGATTACCTCGAGGCATTGGACTA
>Ga0247727_10016808_pt1 | contig 11745 bp, 4 predicted proteins | sample WisWelCaveWW1625_FD_202498 | JGI IMG/M metagenome (GOLD analysis project Ga0247727, IMG submission 202498) | Biofilm microbial communities from Wishing Well Cave, Virginia, United States - WW16-25 | ecosystem: Environmental > Aquatic > Deep subsurface > Groundwater > Cave microbial mat | place... | reverse complement strand
AGTCTACATCTTTCCTTTTCTTCTTCAAGAAAAGCGCGAACGTGTGACAATACATCTGCACCTTTGGGGAGTGGCTGATACCTGCCTCCAAAAACACCTGATACCAAGCCATCAAGCCAATCATGCGCTTGCACCCTCTCAGGATCGCAGATAGCTAGCGTCTTACAGATTTCGTTGAACCATGCGATATGGAAATAATGTATTATTTGTTCCTGCATTCCACGACTCAATCTTTTCGGAAGCCACGGAAATGCTTCAACAAAGTTTCGGCAGTTTATATAGAACCCAACGAACTCATCTGCCCCCGGTACGCCTGAGGGTTCACCGACAACCTTGTCCATAAAAGCCGTTAGACGCCTAAACGTCATTGTTTTGCCGCAACCTCTTGCGCCTGTCAATACTACAGTATTCTTGCTGAGCAGTTCTTGCGCAGCGAGGAGTTTTGGTACGAATAGATTTCTCCATTCGTCAACTCTGAACCCCAGTGTCTCAGCTGCAAGGTAATCACCGGGCTCCTTCAAGTCTTGGCCTTTCGGGACAGCTGATTCGCGCTCGGCTGTAGAGCGCAACATGCTGAATTCGTTTAGAAGCGAATCTGGTTTGCCCACGTAGTTCCCCTGCGTGGGATCGACCTCCAAGACCTTTTTCGAAAGGAAACCCTCGATCTTTTCACGCATAACCTTGTCTCGTGGGTTCAAGTCGGAAGGGTTTAGTCGATTAATCAGGTTGGACATGACTGAGAAGAACTGTCTATAATCGTCCTTAGGCAGCAGGTCAATGTGAGAACCTCCATACCCAAAATCCGAAATCCATACGATTCTTGGACTGCCAAGCAGACGGGGATCTGGATTAGAGATCAATACGTTCCCTTCGTGTAGATCACCATGTTGTATCTCAACAGCTCTGCATGCGTGGAGCACTTTCAAAACCGTCTCAGCAATGTTCTCGATAAAAGCAAGATCTAATGGCCAAGGAGAACTCTTGAGGTACTGTCGCAAGCTCATACCATCCACAAAATTCCAAAAAACCCAAACAAACGGTCGACTATTGGAATCCAAGCACGAGCCGTGGGCATAGTACTGGACAACATTTGGGACCATTCTTAGGCGCATTACCTTATGCAGTTCCCTCTCCCAACCAATTTTTAGCTTTGATTGCGGAATTACTTTGCACGCCAGGGTGTCTGACGGGTCTGAGCGAACGGCGCGGTAGACGCTTCCGATCTTCCCTTCACCGATCTTTTCGGTCAGATAATAGCCCTGCATCGGCTGAACCCCGATGTATGGATCCGGATTAGTCAGGCTGACAGGCATTAATGTGAGTTAGTTGTTTCTCAACACTAGGATGGTTTCTGTGAGGCTGCCGCAATAGTCGCGTCTTACGCGTCGCTCGTTTGGGATCTCCTCTTTGTATTGCCATTCAAGTGAGTAAGTACCTATTTCGCGTGTCGCAATTTGACATACTACTTCTGGCAGAGTCCGTCGATAGTATCTTGAGTACGCGTCCCCCAGGACAAGAACACAACGTCCTTGAGGTTTCAAGATGCAGTTCCAGTTAAGGAGGCATGACTTAATCAGCCTGAGGAAGTGAGTTTCAGATGGAGACACATTATTATCCAACGACCACCAGTCGCTTTCTCCTATTAGCCATAGTCTCAACCTATTGTCTCTTCCATAATCCAACTGGCGCATATAGGGAGGACTCGTAACTATTGCATCAACTTGCTGATTCAAGACTAGCGTGGCTGCGTTCCTTTTGTAGCACGTTCTCTCCAAAGTAGGGTCGAGTTCTGGGACCCTTTTTAACGTTCGTCTTATCTTTTTCTCAAGACGGTCTTTGACCGAACGATACTGATAAAGCTCCGGATACTGCTGACGCGGAAATCGTTTCTCACGCAAATAGGGCACGGTGTGGCTACTTGGAAACGATAGGAATCCCGGACGCTGATGGTGAAGAATACCGAGCAAGTTTGAGAGAAGAAAATGGGACCTTTTTGACCGAAAATGGTTGGCCATACTTATTGTCTCTCGCAACGTATCATTGTGAAAGAACGATCTGACCCAACGCGGTACCTTTCTAAGATCAATGATTGGAGACCCAGTCCTAATGCATGTTTCGGCATGATCGACCTTTGCAAGCGCATCTTCGAGTAAGAGAATTGGGAAAAGTTTAGCTTTCATTAGAACATACGCATAGGGACTCAAGTCATTCGCTATCACACCCCTTCCAAGTCGCCATCCCTCCAATGCTATTGTCCCCGACCCAGCAAACGGATCGAGGATTCTTTCCCCTCGTTTTGTGAACTTCGATATCAAACTTCCGGCCATCGAGGACTTGATTTTGCCAATGTACGGAGAAATCTGGTGAAGGGAGCATTCATGCATCATCGAACTCCCACTCCAGTCTGCCGCAAAGTCGGAAGTAGTGTCTCGCATGTTGAGCTCGTAGTAATTATTCAGAGTCGTGGGTGTAGCTTCTTTGTGGCTCGTTTATGGGCGATATGAACCAGGTGTCTGCAAAATATAGAGCCCAAAAGAACCCGCAGTAGGCTTCTTAAGGTCTTTATCCTGCGGGTGAGTCAGCCATTCCGAGGAATGAAATTGTTCGGAAGGAGATCAATAGCCATGTTTTGTCATCAAATAGTTCTCACACACCGATCTCCCCCATAATCCTCTGAAAATGTAGGGGAAAAGCAAAATAGAAGCAACGTGTGATTGCGTCCTGCAGATCATGGCTCTTGCTCTTACTCTCGTCGTCACATAACGCTGCCTCGCGTTGTTATCGCAAATTGCGGACGAATCCATCCCCTCCTAAATTCACCCACCGATCGTTCGATCCTTTATGTCCTCATGCCGCATGGTGAACGCGGCCTTGCGTCTTAAAGAACAAACCGCTATACTCCTTCGTGTCCCGCCTCTATTCACCTTCCTTCAAATCAAATCATGATTCCCTTCAAGCATTTCACTGCTCTCGCTGCAGTGTCGGTTCTCTTTTTATCGCCCGCCTCCGGACAGATCAACAGTTTCCCGTATTTCGAAAACTTTGATGCGATTAGTCCGCCGGCTTTGCCGGAGGGCTGGAGCTCGTCACAGAATCGAACAGCAGGAACGAACGATTTTACTTCGACATCAAGCTCATCCTACTCGGCTCCGAACGCCCTGCTTTCAACAAACGCAACGATCGAACAGATCCTTGGTTCTCCCATCTTCAATTTGTTGGAAGAAATTCCGGATTCCATCCTTTTCTTTTCAAGACGATCGTCCACCCACCTGGCACCCGTTGTGCTTGAAGCTTCGCTCGACAGCGGGGTTACCTTTCCTCTGCACATTGGCGACACGCTTTTCAATCTCGGAACGACATCCTACGTTCGTTCAGCATTTCCTCTTTCCGATACGTTGTCAACTTCAGTCAGTGTCGCGTTCCGATGGCGCGTTATACCGGGATCATCCGGAACTACCGGTACGTTCCGCATCGATGACCTTTCTGTTACGACCAGAACACTGGACGATTTGTCACTCACCATCCTCGATTTCTCTCCTCAATTTCCGGTAGCGAATGACACAATCTGGGCTGAGGTAATGATCTCCAATGCCGGACTAAGAACAGCACCAGGGTTCGCCGTTGAAATCTTCCTGGATATGAACGGCGATTCCACCGGTCAGGGCACTGAACTGATTGCAACGTTGACAAGTGCGACATCGATCGAGCCCGGAGACTCATCCGAGGTTGTTATTGATATGGGCTCATTTGCGCAAGGCAGCAGCACTATCATTGCAACGGTCAATTATGATCCCGACCGGAATCTCTCCAACAATACTTCTCTTAAGACGCTTGTCGTCGGATATCCCCCATTCTCTATAGTCATTAATGAAATCATGTATGCACCGATTGGCTCCGAGCCGGAGTGGATCGAGCTCTTCAATACGACCGGAGATTCCATCGATCTCACTTCTTGGGAAATCGCCGATGAGAATGCAGGGAGCAGTGTGTCCTTTACAGACACAAGCTTTTTGATCGCCCAAACAGACTACGTTATCATAACCGATGATTCTGCGGCGCTCTTTGATGTCCACCCGGAAATCCCGGTCCACGTGTTTCATGTTCCGACAATGCCGGCGTTCAACAATTCAGGCGACGCTGTTGTCCTGTACGATGAGCGCGGGGCAGCAATGGACAGTCTGACGTACGATCCTGACTGGGGAGGAAACTCCGATGGAACGTCGCTGGAACGGATCGACCCACTGATAAGCTCAATCCTCCAATCAAACTGGAAGGGATCACTACATCCCGACGGAAGCACACCGGGACACAAGAACAGTGTCACGCAAAAGGATGATGATCTCTGTCTTTCCAATATCTTCTTCGAGCCTCTAGCACCGGTTGCAGGGGATTCTCTTTCCGTTATTGCGCGGGTGGTCAACTCTGGAAGAAATGCCGCTGCGACGTTTTCTGTTGAGTTCTACCTGGACCTCGACTCCGACTCGATTCCGGGATTGTTCGAGTTGTTGCATTCAGTCTCGGTCTCCGGCCCTCTCCTTTCGGGGGACTCTATCGATATCTCGATTATGACCAACGCTCCTGAGAAAGCCAGTAGTCTATTGATCGGGAAAATATCCTACGACATTGACGAAGACACAACGAACAACGTACTGTTCAGAACCCTGCTTGTCGGATTTAACCCGGGGAGCGTTCGCATCAACGAGATCATGTATGCACCGCTATCGGGTGTTCCTGAGTGGATTGAGCTGATCAATACGAGCGAAGATACGATCGACATAACAAATTGGGAAATTGGAAACCGTCTTGCCACCAACCGGTACAGTTTCGCGGACACAAGCCCAAGCCAACTAATTGTAATCACAAAGGATACCGCCCTTCTTCGGCAGGCATATGAGTGGCTTACCGCGAGGGACATTCTCCAGGTCTCGGATCTTCCAACCTTTCTTTGGAATAACGACGGGGACGCCGTTGTGCTGCTGGATAACAGGGGGATTCGGATGGATAGCCTCTCGTACGCCGCAACCTGGGGCGGGACCGAAGGGACTTCGCTGGAACGGATCGATCCGTTGGGTCCTGCCCAGGACTCGTCAAACTGGAGTTCTTCGGTTGATTCCCTGGGTGCAACACCGGCAAGACCGAACTCAGTCGTCGCGCTTGACCATGACCTGAAGCTTGTCAATCTTGGCTCTACTCATGCAGCCCCAAACTCGCCTGTCATGATTTCTCTTGTGATCAAGAACGTCGGGAAGCAACGATCGGGAACATGCAGCGTCACTCTCTACAATGATGTGAATCGTGACTCGGTCGCAACACCTGATGAGGAAGTTAGCTTTTTGGCAATCAGCCAGTCGCTCTCGTTCGGGGAAACTCTTGCTGTCGTTCTCACTTGGCAGGAGCCTCCTTCCGGAACGCACCTCGTCATTGCTGAGCTCGAATATGATGCCGACTTGCGAACCTCAAACAATACCACGTTCGGAACGGTCAGTGTTGGGTTCGTGTTGAGCACGTTGGTTATCAACGAGATCATGTACGAGCCTTTTCCGGATAATGCGGAATACGTCGAGATCTACAATCCTGGAGGATCTGACGTCGAAATCACGGGCTGGAAGCTCACCGACCTTCCAGGGGAAGACGGAACAGCAAATGAGTTTGCTCTCGCTCTCACTCCGAAGACCTTGCAGGCCGGAGAATTTTTCATCATCGCTTCAGACTCATCCCTCTTTTCCTTGTTTCCCGAATTGAAGGTAACGGAGTCACGCTTGATAACCATTACAGATGGCAGCCTCAGTCTCAACAATGATGGAGACCGTTTGGTTCTCGAAGATCCTACGGAAAGAGCGATCGACAGTTTGGAGTACGCTCCTTCATGGCATCATCCGGGTGTGACCGACCATGTGGGCAGATCGCTGGAAAAAATTAACCCAACACTCCGCTCGTCCGATCCTCGAAGCTGGAACACCTGCACAAGGCCAACGGGCGGGACGCCGGGCGAGCAGAATAGCATTTACTCGGGCAGTCTGCCGACTGGCTCGAAACTGTCCTTCACCCCAAATCCCTTTTCGCCTGATAACGATGGGCACCAGGACTTCACGATCATTCATTACGAAATTCCAATCGATGTCTCAACCATTTCCATACGAGTGTATGATATCAGAGGACGTTTAATACGACAACTTGCGACTCATGAAGCGGCCGGAGCTCGAGGAGATATTGTGTGGGATGGACGGGATGATGAAAACCAGAAAGCGCGGATCGGAATGTACATCGTTTATTTGGAGGCTCTCGATATCAAGGGTGGGGTTCTTGAGACAGCCAAGGGGGTTGTGGTCCTCGCGGCGCGACTCTAGAAATCAGACGGCACTCCGAGCCAGAATAGCTGAGCAGGCAACATCGAACAGGGAACTGAGCAACCCCTCTCTTCTCAGATGGTACTCAGAAGGAGCGGGGTGACTCGACAAAGGGATCGTAGCGCGACTCAGATCTCTCGACCGCCGACCCCTCCCTTTCCCTCCCCTCTACGAGGCCGTTCTACGAATCTACGATTCGTCGAATCGTAGATAGGCCTTACTAAGGGGAGGGGAGGGTGGGGTAAGGGTCACTTCACACACCCGCCTACGCCAAGGCTACGGCGGGTTATTTTACGAACATCATTTTCTCGGACGTCACGACGTCGCCGGTGGACAACCTGTAAATGTAGATTCCACTTGCCACCTGGTTTCCGACATCGTTCCTTCCGTTCCAAACCGCGCTCTTGGTCCCTGCCGCCTGGAACTCGTTGACGAGCGTTGCCACTTCCTCACCGAGGGTGTTGTAGATCTTCAGCGTCACCCAGCCGTCAGCTGACAGCTGATAGCTGATAGACGTTGTCGGATTGAACGGATTCGGATAGTTCCCCAGGAGTTTTGTTGCCGCAGGGATCTCAGGACGTGCTTCCGCTGCCCATCGTGCATCGTCGGCTTCCCACTCTGCATCTGCCTTTCCAAGCGTCGGGCACGTGACCACTATGGGATCAAAGCACTCGGCCGGATCAATCACTGAAACGGTGTGGTCTCCCGATCCTAACCCTCCAACAGAAATGCTTGCCCGAGACGAAGTACCATTGTCTCCGATCACTGCCGGATAGACGGTTTCGTCAATCTGGAAGAGCACGGTCTCGCCGGAGTGTTCAATATTCATCGAGAGAGTTGCCCGGGCCTGAACCACCCCCGCGTTAGTGCAGCGGGTGAGGAAGGCCGAGAAATCGTCACAGACCTCTGGTGCGATCTCATAGTTGTCATGATACATTTCGTTGGTGCTCAGGTACCCGTAAAGATCGCTTGCTTCAACCTGGAGTGAGCCACCGGTGCCATCTATCCCCAGACTCCATTGCCAGGTATGAACGGTATCTCCATCGAGAATGAACCTTCCGAGGTCATTGTCAAGATCGCAAATGACGACAGACGGGATCCAGGCGCCTTGAGTGTAGGAAAAAGTTGTAGCACCGTAACCAGCCGCATCAACGCTTCCACTACCGTCCGCGTTGAAGAATACCTGCATTGCCCACTCCCAGCCCGCAGCGAATCCGGCCATAGTGTTAAAGTACCCCGACTTGCCGGCGGGAACATACATCTGCCATGATATTTTCCACGCCCCGCTGGTAAGCACGCCAAATGATTTTATCAGGTCGTTGTTTTGAACTATGACAACAGACTTGCTGCCGGTGTAAGCCTGGGCTGAAGACACATAGGGATCTTCAGTCGTTCCGGACCCGCCGCTCCAGGTTTGCCAGTCGACCGGGTTCTGAACGACCAGTTGAGTGCCCGGAGTATACGATTCGAAACTTTCGAAGAAGTTAATGAAACTGGCCGTCGGCCCAGGCAAAGATTCGTCCAAACCCGGCCCCTGTTTTGCGATGTTTTTCTGAGCGACACCTCCAGCCGCTGTCCCCGCCACAATAACTATCGCACAAAACAGGAAAGAGATGAAAATGTTCTTTCTCATAGATACCTCCCTGGTGAATGAGTGGAAAGAACCATGCTTGGTGCATGGATTGATTTAGCGAGCTGACTCTCGACTTGAACTACAGAGGAAATGTGTGCGCGGTGGAAGAGTCTGCACGTCTGAACGAGTGCAAACGTTGTTCTACACCACTTTACCGCTTCATGAGGTAGCCGACTGCAGTATCCATGTGAAGAGATGAGGGCATTGCGCAGAAGAGGGCTCTGAACTCTCAGGTCTTGACATGTGAACCGCAATAAGCCTCAGGTCAACTGGTCTCGACCTCTGTTGCTTTCGACGAGTGAAGTTAACTGTATCTGATAACAATGTCAACCGAAAGTCATGACAAACATCTCAATGAAGGATAGTGGATCACAATCAGTTTTCACGAAATGTGATGAAAAACAAGCATGGAACGAAGGAAGGATCAAGACTCCCTCATGCTTGTCAGGATCAAGCCCCTGGCCGCCGAGAGGGGTGGCTCGGTCCAAGTGAACAGCCAACATCGGAAAAGGAATGCCCAACTGTCGAGGCTTGCGGATCCTCATGATCCGTTCTCCCTCTTCCCTTCTCCCATCTCCTTATCTCATCCATTCATAGTTCGTTGTTGGATGTTGAATGTTGGATGTTCACCGTCCTACCACAAGATTCGAGTGAGCACCCAACTATGAACAAGGAACGTTCAACAGCCAACGTCCGTGTCGGATCCCGATCCGACCTACGGCCCATTCTCCGTTCTTGCACATATTGTTTCCTGAGTCCTTGAGCACTATTGTTGTCTCACCGACTCAGGGTGATGTTGGTTTTGTCGCGCGTTGTTGAGGGCTTCGCTCTCAACCTTTGTTATTCGACCCCTTTGGGGTCGATGCATAGCCTTCCCCTATTTTTCATTCTCCGCTTTCCCTTCTCTCATCGCTCATCAGTCGGCGGACAGGCGAACCGACCTGCAGTCCGTATTCCGTGATCCTGTCTGCGTTCTCCATGTTCCATCTCCGTGTTCCCTTCTCCATTCTCCCTTCTCCATTTCTTCTTATTTTATCACCACCATCTTCTTCACCTTGGTGAAGCTCATCGGCGCATCTGTCGCACGTGCTTCGATCCGGTAGAAATACACGCCGCTCGAAAGGTTCGACGCATCAAACTCTACCATCTTGTATCCTGCGTCCTGTAGCTCATCAACCAATGTTGCCACTTCCTGTCCGAGCAAGTTATACACCCTTAGCGTCACGTAACTGACTGTTGGCAGCTGATAGCTGATGGCTGTTATTGGGTTGAACGGGTTGGGATAATTCTGCGCAAGGCTGTACTCCTTCGGTATGCCATAGCCACCTTGTTCCCTCACATCAACCGTATTGGCCACAAGTAACGTGTCGTCGATTGTGCCATTGTTGCCGAGATCGACATAAATGGTCACTGGCTGGCTAAGGTCGGTCCAGTCGGGAACAATCTCGTGCGAGGAACCGGCGGCAAGCGTGATACTTGGATGTTCAAATCGTGGGTTTGCAACTGCAGTTGCCAATTCCAAGTCGAGATCATAGGTCTTCTGAATACCGGCATTTACCATCTGAAAATGATCTGTGTTTACGACAGCGAAGTGCATGGAGTCATTATTCGCAAACGTGCATTGGAGAATGTCAAACACCTTCTCGGAATTCGCTTCAGCTTGGATTGACCTCACGTTCACCGTTTTCGTTACCATATCCGGGTTGTGCATTGCAAGACCCCCGTCGTAGCATAGCTCGTCAGTTTCGAGCAAATCAGCGTCCGAGCGGGTGTAGTTGAATGCGATGGAATCAGCAAACAGAGTGAAATGTGTGAGTGAGTCCGTGAAACCGGACATTGCGACCGCGTACGCTTGGTTGGGAACGTAATAGCCAATTGGTGGATCGAATACGCTTGTAATCGGAATCATGGGGATGCCATTTGTGTTGTTGAAGACCGCGGTCCCGTCAAAGCCAATTGTGTTTCCGTCTTGATCTGTAAGAACAATCTCCGCATCGGGTGTGTTGTAAACCTCAACGTACTGCGAGCCTGCAGCCACAGGAATGTCTCTCTGTTTCAAAGGCGCTCCTAGGAGCGTTGGGTGTTGCAAGTAGGTCACAACGGGATCCATAAGATAGAACCCGTCTGAACCACCCCAACCGCCATAGCTCCACGTGTTTTGAGATGAGTCGATCGTGATCACCCTTGTAGTGTCGCCGGGAAAGTTATTGTCGTAGACATAAAGAAAAAATCTCTGACCAAACAAGCGCTGCAGCTTGTATGGGTTCACCGCATGTGCTTCACTGACCGTATCCGGGCTGATGTAGAGGTATCCATCGCTTCTTGTTTCGGAGAGAAACATGTCCTTGATGTCCTGGAGAGTTTCCCGGGGAGTCTTGTCATCCTGGGCCGCAGCATATGAAAGGTGCTCCCTACCCTGCCAGGAGCCCCACATTTGATTGATGACCTTTCTCCGAGCGTCGTTGACTATCAGGTCATACAGTCTCTCAAACTCTCCGATAGAAGGGAAGGTGTCGAGAAGCGCCTCCTGCCATCCAAACGCGAGAAAGCTGGTCACCGCGAACCCCGCGCAGGAGCCCTCGAAATCATCCTTTGTAACAAACCACTTCAGAACTGCAATCGGACTGTAGATGCCAAGAGAAGGGTTCAGGTAACATTGTGAAAGACCAAAGAGGTCCACAAAGAGAGGCCAGTCGATAAAATCTTTTGAGCTGGCGCCCAGGGCGAACGAATTGGGGTATCCTTGACCCGTGTTAGGATCCAATCCATTCTGATAATCAAACTGTTCCCACCATAAGAGTGGCCACATATTCTCTTCTCTGTTGGCAAAGCCCCATCCATGATCGTCGGCTCTGAAGCGTTCATAGTTGCTATCTGGCCCGATCCGTGTGAGCTCATATCCCTTAATCTTGAAGACCTCGCCTACTGCATCAATACTCGGGTCTGAAGCATCCTCAATGCTGATGGCACACTTTCGTGAGAGAATGGTGTCGGGGATGTCCCAGACGTAGTATCCTTCATCGGCAGGATGGCTCTGGACAATGTTTGCAAAATTTCCACCACCGTTCTCAAAGTCCACACTTAAAGAGATGGTGACAAAATCAATGCTGCTTGCCCCCTCCCACCGGATCGTATCCTGTTCACCGGCAATCCAGACCTCGCCAGCTACCGGACTGGTGATGGTGAAGGGTGTGAGCAGGAACGCGCGAGTCTGACCGTTATGAACTCCAAGTCCCACGATTTCACCATTATCATTAATGGTAACTGCAGTAATAAGTGTCCAACCAGAACTGGAGTCAATCAAACTGTTCAGATCAGTCATAAAGCCGTTCTGCCAGCGGATGGCATGCGTCTCGTTACCTGACGTGGTGGCCGAACCGACTACCTGGGATGAATCATTGATTCCATTCGCGAAAGAATGTATGCCACCAATTGTGCCAAGGTCACTCATCACACCGTTCTCCCAGAGGAAGGCATGTGTAGTATTTTCACCATCCTGGATGTTACTACTGCCAACCACTTGGCCTGCAGTATTGATTCCATAGGCATGGGAGAGGGAGAGTATCCCACCAAGCGTTCCGAGGTCAGTCATCACACTGTCCCAGAGAAAGGCATGAGAGCTGACAGCCGGGGTGGCAGAGTACCCAACCACTTTGCCTGCAGTATTGATTCCAGTGGCGACTGAGCTGGTCCCGCCAAGCGTACGAAGGTCGGTCATCACCTCGTTCTGCCAGAGGAAGGCATGAGAGGTGGTGTTGTCTGGGA
>Ga0247727_10016807_pt1 | contig 11745 bp, 12 predicted proteins | sample WisWelCaveWW1625_FD_202498 | JGI IMG/M metagenome (GOLD analysis project Ga0247727, IMG submission 202498) | Biofilm microbial communities from Wishing Well Cave, Virginia, United States - WW16-25 | ecosystem: Environmental > Aquatic > Deep subsurface > Groundwater > Cave microbial mat | place... | reverse complement strand
ATCGCATGGTCTCGACGCTTGGCGATCTGTTCGAGTCCATTGACGAAGATCCGCAACTCTACATGGAACGAGCCAAGAGCTATCTTCCGGTATGGATGGCGGCATGATTTCCGTCATCGTTCCAGCTTACAACGAAGAGCACGCGCTGCCGGCGACGTTACGCAGTCTGTTCGCGCAGCCGGGTGACTATGAAGTACTCGTGGTGGATGGCGGGAGCACGGACCGGACCTGCGAGACCGTGCAAGCGGAGCCACGCGCGCGATTGTTGACCGCACCCAAGGGTCGGGCGATGCAGATGAATGCTGGCGCAAGAGAGGCGAGTGGGGAGTGGCTGCTCTTCCTGCACGCCGACACGTTTCTGCCGGACGGCGCGCTCGTTCGACTCAATCGGATGGAAGGCGATGTGAACGTTCAGGCCGGTGGGTTTCTCCATCAATTTTCTGGCCGCGACTGGCGGCTGCGGCTGATCTCGTTTCTGGACAACTTTCGCTGTGTCCGCAGCCGGATCATCTACGGCGATCAGGCCATGTTCGTACGGCGGGCGCTGTTCGAACAGCTCGGCGGGTTTCCGAATCAGCCGATTCTGGAGGACGTGGCTTTTTGCGAGAGATTGATTCGTGTGACGGAACCGGTCCTGCTCAGGCCGCCGGTCGTGACCGATTCGCGCAAATTCGTGAAGATGGGCATCTGGAGAAGTTTTGCGCGGGTGCTCCTGATCATCCTCCACGCGCAGTTCCGACTGCCGGTCCTCCCGCGCGTGTTTTTTCAGGATGTGCGCTGACGACGCACTGCGAGAAGCAGAGACCTACCTTAATTTCCCCTGATTGGGGCCGACGCTACTGGGGGGGATCTGATGGTTCCCTGGTGTCGGATTGCCATGTCCGGGCTGGAGGTCCCGTTGGCCAAGATGAAGACCGTTGTCACGGTGGACATCCGAGGGATCAATGGGAATGGGCTTAAAACGAGGTGGTGGAGGTGGTGGAGGCGGTGGCGGAGATGGCGAGGGCGGTGGAGGGGGCGCTGCTCCGGAGACCACGGCCGGGACTGACACATTCGGAACTATCGTCGATGTCGGTATGAGCGGGGTTCCGGAACCAGGCGCTGTTCCCGACCCCGGCTGGCCACCTGGCGTCTGGGATGGCTGAGCGACGGGAGCGGTGCCGCCAGATGCCTGAGCCGTGTGCGAGGGATTCTCTTTGGCGTCATCCTTGATATCGGTTCCCTGCACGGCGTTGGCAACTTGCACGGACGCATTGCTGCCGGTCGTCGGTAGGGGCGGGGACGGTGGCCCTCCGCCCGGAGGCGTCAGGGAGTAGGTTCCAGGAACCACGCTGACCGTATGTCCGCCAGACTGAAAATCCACGTCGCCGTGGTTGCCGATGTTGGCGATACCGCTCGCCCCGTCCACGTGCCAGACCACGAAATAGGTGCCTCGCGCTGCCGCGACGGCCGTCGGGGTGTGGATCTCGAATTTCGACCCCGATCCGGCAAAGACCCTTCCAACCAGCGCGCGCACCTTGCCTTGAACGAGATTGACGACCACGCTGCGCACACTGCGGGCGGGATCGTACAAGTGCTCAGTTATTTCGACGCGGCTGTGCTCGCCGACTGTGAGGATACTGTCGTCGTTCAGGAGAGCCTTGGTGCGGGATTCCTTGGCGGTCTCGATGGTATCGCGAAACAGGACAGTGTCCTGGAGTTTGACCGACGTGGCGGCGCCTGCTGAGGGACGAGTGACGGTAATGCGGCCTTCCACGGCGGTAAAGATGCCGATGTCTTCCTGGGCGGACGCCTGGAGGGGCACTTGTTCTGCGACCGCCGTCGCTGCCAGGCAGAAGGAACTCGCAAGGATTGCGACGATCGGGAACAACTGACGGGGGGATCGGGTCACGGCTTTCATAGAAGTTCCAACGAAAGATGACCGCGGTTGTGTCAAACAGTGTACCGCGAGCCCCGTTCGTTGTCGAGGGCGGAATGGCATGATTCGTCGTGCTTGCGTGTCCCCAGGCTCGTAGCGTCGGTCTCAGCGGCGACCGCCCCGGCCGCCGCGCCACCCACCGCCAAAGCTACGCCCGGAATAGCCTCGGTACTGATGCCAGCCAGATCCTCGCGAGGTCCGACCATAGGGTCGTCCGTAGGAGTAGGGGGAGATCCCTGCAGGACCGGACCAGTAAGGGCCATAGGGGGCGCACCATGCGGATGGGAGCGTACCCCAGATGACTGCATCCCGTGCTGTCGTGGAGCAGTAGGCGTTGAGGCTGGCGGGCTGGGCCGCGCCCGAGTCGTAGGCCAACGGATCGTCCATTGCAACAGCCGTAGCCGTAGATTGGCATCCGATGGTGGTCAGGCCAAGCGCGGTTACGAGCGTAAGCTGGAGCGTGGCAGACTGGAAGGTCATAGTACCCTCCCTTGTTGTTCGCACGGGGGCGCGGTCGCTGCGGACCGGCGCCCCCGGCGGCGGCGAGTTACGCCGCTGGAGTTTCGAGGCCCAACTCGGGAAACGAGTAGAGCGGAGCCGCGTGTGCCGCCGACTGGGCCATGTGGATCGGCAGAACCGACGAGAGCCCGACCGTGCGGTGCCGAATAATGACAGGGTCAACGACATTCCCGCAGCACACGCACCGCCAGCCGCGGAAACTGATGTGCTGTGGGTCTCCCCGCAGGTCTTCGAATCGTTCCTGTACCATCAACCCGTGACATCGCAGACAATCCATGGTCGGTCTCCTTCCGCCATCAAGCCTGGTGCAATGGGATCAACGCGTCATGGTGTTCTGTGGTTCTCCAGCGTCCATGCGTTATGTGTACCGTAAAGACGCAGATACGCGGTAGGGCGTAGGGGGAAGAGGCAAGGAGTTTTACGGCCCTAGTGAGTTAGGGCCGATCGGTTCTGGTGCAGAGAAACTCAGCGCTTGGTTTTATCGGCAGACTGCTTGGCGTAGAGGGCGGCGGCCTGGGCGCGGCGGGTAATCTGGAGCTTCTGGTAGATATTGGAGAGGTAATTTTTGACCGTTTTGGGGCTCAACCCCATGTCGCCGGCGATTTCCTTGTTGGTTTTGCCTTCGGCTACCAGGGCCACGACCCGCTGTTCCTGTGGGGACAGGGGTTCGCGGCCAGGATCCGGAGGAGCAGTGCTGCGGGTTTTGACCCACGAGAGCACCCGTTTTGTGGCAGCCGGATCCAGGATGGATTCGCCGGCAGCCACTCTTTTGATCGAGTCCACGAGCGTGTCCACGCCGATTTCCTTGATCAGATAGCCATGCGCCCCGGCCAGCACGGCCGCCAGGACCGTATCGTCGTCTGCAAAGGACGTCAGGAACAGGACGCGGGTTTGCGGCCATTGCTCCAGAATATCGCTGCAGGCCTGGACGCCGTCTTTGCCCGGAAGACGGATATCCATCAGGATCACGTCCGGCTTCACGCGCCTGGTCTCCGCGATCGCGGCGTCCGCCGTCCCGGCTTCGCCGACCACCTTGATCTGGGGATCGCGGGCCAGCACCATCTTGAGTCCCTCGCGGACAACCGCGTGGTCGTCCACCAGCAGGACGGCAATCGGTTTGCCTGTCGTCATGATCCGGAACTCCTTTGCGGCAGAGGAAGCGCCAGTGCGATGCGGACCCCCAGGCCAGGCTGCGAGACGATCTGCAGGTCCGCCCCGATAGCCTTGGCGCGTGCGCCGATATTGGCCAGGCCGTGACTGGCTTGTTGCATGGCCGCAGGATCGAACCCGACGCCGTCGTCACGGATTTCGATCCGGAGGGCGCCGTTCTGTCGTTGAGCGGTCACCACTCCCTCATGGGCCCGGGAATGTTGCAGGCAATTGCTCAATGCCTCGCGGACGATCAGTAGAATAGACTCTGCCTGCTCGTGTGACAGGTGTGCAGCCAGGCGTGGCTCCATATCCATCCGAAGTTGCGGACCCGTGCCGATCGTCATGCTCTGGACCAGCGCAGGAAGGGCCGTATCGAACGACGGCTGTTCCTCGTGGGCCGGCTGAGGGCCCGCGATATAACTTCGAACATGCTTCATGGTGATTTTGAGCTGCTCCAGGGCCTGGGGAATGCGTCCAACCGCCTCCGCGGGATCTGCCGGCTGCGCCACCCGGTTGGCTTCCAGATGCAACCCGACGGCATACAGGGATTGCAGAACGTCGTCATGCAGATCGCGGTTGAGCTGTTCGCGCTCTACGAAAGCCTGCGAAAGATCGCGGGTCCGGTCTTCGACGCGCGCTTCGAGCTCCCGGTTCAGTTGGTGCAACTGTTCGTGGGTGCGCCGGTAGTTGTGGACCAACAGGGCGGTCGCTAAGAACAGGATGATTGCGATCGAGCGATTAAAGAGAAGGATGTAAAAATCAAACGTGGGCGGAGACAGATAGGAGCCTAGTATCGTTAAGCCTGTGCAGAGAGTGGTCATCCACCAGAGCGTGCGTTCATGGGACGACCAGATTGTCAGCAGAATGCAGAGGACGTACAGGTACTGGGGCGGCATTTCCTGCGGGGTGTAGACATCGATGGCCAGGACTGCCGCGGCAATCGCCCAAGCGATCGGGAGTACGGGGACCTTGCGCGGTTTGTGAACGGGCTCGGGGTTCATCCGGCCTCGCGGTCAGGAAATTTCTTTCACTATTACACCTTCCGGCTCCGACTGCAAGCGGGCCGGCCCGGTTTTGCGGGCGGCCGGTGCCCTGATAGAATGCGCCATGCCTCGATCAGTGCCATGCGACACGCAAAAGCCGGCGCAGCCGATGCCGGCGAACGTCCGGGAACTGATGATCCGGTATCTGCCGGCACGCAGCCACATTGTCCTGGAAGCAGCCGGCCGGTTGGCGGATGAGTTGGGGGTGCCGGTCTGTGTCGTGGGTGGCATCGTCCGCGATCTGCTGCTCGGTGTGAGTACCTTCGATCTCGATCTGGTCGTCGAGGGCGACGGCATTGACTTTGCCCGGGCGTTCGCCCGCGACACCGGCGGACAGGTGGCGGTGCACGACCGGTTCGGCACGGCGACGGTGACACTGGAAGAAGGCCCAAGAGTCGATATTGCCACCGCAAGGAAAGAGTCGTATGCGCAGCCGGCTGCGCTGCCGCTGGTTGTGCCGGCGTCGATCCAGGACGATCTGCTCCGTCGCGACTTCACGATCAATGCGCTCGCGGTTCGACTCAATGCGCAGCGATTCGGCGAGATGGTGGATGCCTGTAACGGACAAGACGATATTGCCGCGCAGCGCATCCGAATTCTACACAGCCGAAGTTTCCTGGACGACCCTACGCGGATTTTCAGGGCCATTCGGTTCGAGCAGCGCCTTGGATTCCGGATGGACCGGCCTACGCTCGCGTGCTTGCGCGACGCGATCGCAACGGGCGCGATCGAGCACCTTTCAGCCCATCGACTATCCGAAGAACTGAAGCGGGTGCTCTCTGAACGGCATTCCCGGCGTGCGATCGCCCGGATGGGCGAACTGGGCGTTCTCCGCACGATTCATCCGAAGCTCGCGTGGTCCAAAAAGCTTGAAGGGATGTTGAAGGGGATCGAGAAGGCGGTCGCGTGGCATGAACGGAGTTTGCCAAAACAAAAGTTGGAAGTCTGGTTGGTGTACGTGATGGCACTCTTGGAGAGACTTCCGCCCAAATCGGTGGCGGACATTCTGAAGCGGCTGGCGCTTCCGAAGCAGGAGGCGGAGGCGATTCGAACTGGCCATGCCCATGCCAGGGTGGTTCTCCGCCGTCTGGCGAAACGACCGGCGCCGAAGCCGAGCGACATCTATCGCGCCCTCGCCGGTTTTGCCGGGGAAACAGTCCTGTTTCTGCTGGCGTCGGCCGAGTCTGAATCCGTGAAGCGCCTGATCAAGGCGTATGTGACCATCTACCGGCAGGTCAAACCGTCTCTCACCGGCGCCAGTTTGAAGTCACTCGGTCTCAAACCGGGACCGCAATTCAAAAAGATTCTTGGCCGCTTGCTGGACGCCCGCCTGAACGGTGACGTGCACAGCGATATGGAGGAACGGGAGCTGGCCAGAAAGCTCGCACGCGTGTAGCCGCGCACCGCTCGAGGCGCTCGTTATTCGCTGGCGCTGAACGGGATGCTCGTGCTTGAGACTTCACCCGGCAGCAGGAAGGTGAGCGCCGTCGGTGCATTCGCCTCCTGATGGGCGACGGCAAACAGGACACAGGCCTGCGGGATTGGATCGGGCGGAAACGCCAGCAGCGCTGGAAATTCAATCAGCGGGCTGGCCACGCGCGAGGCCGCCAGCTTCAGCCGAAAGGCCATGAGCACATCTTTCACGCGACGTTCGTGTTCTTCCTCCGGCACGTTCCTGGTGGCGGTGATGCCGATCTCCCAGAGGGGCCTGGAAAAGCTGACCGGCAACCGCAGCCCCATCTGGTGCGCGATGGGCGTGACGTCGATCAACGCGCCGGCCTGAACGGCTTCCTCTCGTGAGAGAGTGTGGGGTTGCGGAGGTGTGGCCGGAAGTTCCGGTGCCTGTCCGGTCTGTTCCGAAGAAGGCGCAGGGGGTGACGGTGACGCGCCTGCTTCCAGTTCGCTTGCTCCCGCTTCGGGGTGTTCCGACTGTTCTGTTTGCGGTGGTGCCGGTTCCGGCAGCCCCCGCGCGTTCAAGATGCCCTCGTAGACGGCGCGGGCAGCTTTGGACCAGGACGGGTCGAACGGGTACCCGGCAAAGGCCGCATTCGCGGCCCTGCGCTCGTCGTAGGTGAGGATGCGTGGAGTCTGGTCCGGCTGCATGTCTCTCAGATAGGCTCGGAAATCGCGAAGTCAAGGAGCGCGGGAACGTTGCATCCCGGCTGCTCTCGCGGTAGGATGCGCCGCCAATGAAGGGTGTGCGATGGCTGATCCGAACAAGGGTCTCTTCGATCATCAGTACGGGCGGTTCGTGGCCGACCGCGACGGGGCGGAGGGCTACGATTTCCAACACCAGACTGCTGGCAACGTCCCTCCGCCACCGGTGACCTTTGTGCAAAAGCTTCGCTGGTGGACCTGGGACCGCTGGAAACGGCGGAAGAAGATTCGCGAAGAACGCGATCGTCGTCTGCAGCAGATCATTCAGTTACAATCTCCCAAAAATCCGCCTTCCCGTTAGCGGGAAGGCGTGCCCGTTCTCATTCCTTGATAAGCCCGCGCAGGCGGAAGTTGAATTCGTTGTTCAGAATCTGGTTCCAGCTGACTTTTTTTGCCAGGGTCGCTCGCGTGCCGTCTTCCGGGCTGACGACCTTGCCGTAGGTATAGAACCAATTGATGATGGGGTCGCCGGTAAATCTGAGAATAATCCAGTGCCGGCGGTTTTCCTTCACGATCGTCTTGCTGCCTTCGAACGAAAACGGCACCCACTCATAGCGGTTGGCCGGTGTACGGATCGCCGCAGACAGAACCGGGCGGCTCTTGGTGAGGAGCGTGCCGGGGCCGTCGCTGTCTTCGTACAATTCAATCCAGAGTTGTCCGCCCTCACCTCCGAATCGATGTAACGCCAGCGATAAATCAGTGAGCAGCATCGGTTGATCTATCTCGAATGCCTGGGCGTACAGCGTGTCGCCCGTCACGTATTCGGCGGTTTCCACCATATAGTTTTGTTCCAGCGAATACTGTCCCTTGCCGGATGTTTTCACCGGTTCGAAGAGCCGAATCTCGCGCGGGAATTCCAGATTGCCGAATGCGATCGGGAATGTGAACGATTCCGGCTTGAGCGGTTGGGCGAGCGGCGCCGGCTTGGGAGCCGGAGTCGGCGGCGGTGGAGTTGGTGCAGCAACAGGTGGCGCGGGCGCGGCCGGAACAGGAGGAAGCGGCGTTGCGGGAGCAGGCGACGGCTTCGGTGCCGGCACAGGAACCACGGTGGGGGCGGCCGTCGGAACCGCAATCAGTGCGACCGCGTAGATCAGGTTTCTCGGCATACTTTCGGATTTCTGTGCTTTCACGATGTCCTTATCCTGTGTGAAGTCGGTTTCGACGTGCACGTCCAGGATTTTCGGCCGGGCCGATCCCCGCGTGGCCCACAGGATCAGACCGTCCGTATGCACGGCTTTGTTATCCGGTCCGACTTCGATCCGAATGAAGCGTGTCGAGACGAACTGGTGATAGGCCTGGCTGTCGTACATCAGCCAGCCCTGGTCCGGATAATAGACCTCCAGCCACGCGTGCCGCCCTTCGCCCCATTTGGCGGTCCAGCGCCGCTTGCCGTTATCCTCGTCCACTTCCCAACTTTTCCCGAGCGTGCGGCCCCGGACAAGGCGGGCCGGAATGCCGGCTGCGCGCAGCAGCGCCATGGTGAGATGGGAATAGTTCTGGCAGTTGCCTTTGCCTTCGCGTTTCGTCGTGAGGGCATCGTATCCGGCCGGCTCGAGCGTGTAGTGCAGGTGATCCACGATCCAATGCATGATGCGTGTGACCGCTTCACCCTCGGTTTTCGCGTCTTTGACCAGGTCCGAGGAGAGATCCTTGATGCTCTGATCCTCGGACTGCACCTGTTCAGACGGTTTCAGATAGCGTGCGACGTCTGCAGGCAGCGCGCCGGTCTGCATGGGGTAGGAAGCCGTGGATGTCACCGGCACGAACTCGACGGAGGCCTTGACGTCGTATTCACTCACGATCTTGATTTCTCCTCTCGGCGCTTTCCATTTCAACTCCAGAATACGGTTGCCATAGGCATCCGTGCGCTCCTGCGTCGATGTCGTTGGCGGCGTGGTGGTATGCCGGTAGTTGGAGATGGTCTGCTTGGAGGTTTTACTCGCGGCTGACGGCGGGGGCACCAGATGATAGGTGAAATCCTCAATGCCGCCCTGATCGGATGGAGCGCCGATCACTGCGGTATCTTTGACATGAAACGACGACGTGAGGGCGCCATCCAGGACCAGCGTGCGGGCTTGCGAGGAAGAATGGGCAAAACAAGCGAGCCACGTCACGACAAACAGGATGCGTCGCATGTGGCGGGCCTGGAGTATAACCATGTGCGCTTATAGGCCGCACGCCGGGGACTGTCAAGAATGCCCTGTGTTAAGATGGCCGCTATGGCTGACGTGAAATCATTCAAACTCGAAGCGCCGTTCGAGCCCTGTGGTGACCAGGGACAGGCCATCGGGAAACTCACGGCCGGAGTGCACGCCGGCAAGAAACACCAGGTCCTGCTCGGTGTGACCGGCTCCGGCAAAACCTTTACGATGGCGAACCTGATCGAGCGGGTGCAGAAGCCGACGCTGGTGCTTGTCCATAATAAGACGCTCGCCGGGCAACTCTATCAGGAATTCCGTCAGTTTTTTCCGCACAACGCGGTCGAGTATTTCATCAGCTACTACGACTACTACCAGCCGGAAGCCTATCTGCCCTCGACCGACACCTATATTGCCAAGGATTCGTCGATCAACGATGCCATCGACCAGATGCGGCACTCGGCCACACGCTCGCTGCTGGAGCGGAACGACGTGATCATTGTCTCGTCCGTCTCCTGCATCTACGGCCTGGGCTCGCCGGAGATCTACCATGACATGCTGCTGTATCTGGAAGAGGGCAAGGACATCCGGCGCGAACAGATTTTAGAGAAGCTGGTGGAGATTCAATATGAACGCAACGACGTGGATTTTCATCGCGGGACGTTTCGGGCCCGCGGTGACGTGATTGAAATCTTTCCCGCCTCGTCCGAGGCCCATTCGGTGCGGATCGAGCTCTTCGGCGATACGGTGGATGCGATCCATGAGATCGACCCGCTGACAGGGAAATCGCTCCAGCGGTTGCCCAAAGTGCCGATCTATCCCAACACGCACTATTTGATCGCCCCGAATCGCTATGAGCGGGCGCTCAACGGGATTGAGCAGGAGCTGGACGAACGGATCACCAACTTCAAACGGACCAGTCAATTGGTGGAGGCGCAAAGGATCGAGCAGCGGACGCGTTTCGATCTGGAAATGATCCGGGCCATGGGCTACTGTCACGGGATCGAGAACTATTCCCGCCATCTGAGCGGACGCGCGCCGGGTGAGCCGCCGCCGACGCTGATAGACTACTTTCCCAAGGACTTTCTGCTGATCGTCGATGAGTCGCATGCGACCGTGCCGCAAGTCGGCGGCATGTACGAGGGCGACTATTCCCGCAAGAAAACGCTGGTGGAATATGGGTTCCGCTTGCCTTCGGCGGTGGATAACCGCCCGCTGAAGTTCAAGGAGTTCGAACAGTGCCTCAACCAAGTGGTCTACGTCTCGGCGACGCCGGGACCCTATGAATTGGAGAAAGGGCACGGCGAGGTGGTGGAACAGATCATTCGCCCGACCGGCTTGATGGACCCGGCGATCGAGGTGAGGCCTGCGAAGGGCCAGGTGGATGACCTGCTGGGCGAAGTCCGTGCCGAAGCGGAACGGGGCCACCGCGTGCTTGTCACCACGCTCACCAAGCGCATGGCGGAGGACTTGACCGAGTACTATCACGATCTAGGTGTGAAGGTGCGCTATCTCCACTCAGACATTAAAACGCTGGAGCGGGCCGAGATCATTTGCGATCTCCGGAGGGGCGTGTTCGATGTACTGGTGGGGATCAATCTTTTGCGGGAGGGGCTGGATCTGCCGGAAGTCAGCCTTGTGGCAATCCTCGATGCGGACAAGGAAGGCTATCTGCGTTCGCATCGGTCGCTCATCCAAACCGCTGGCCGTGCGGCAAGAAACATCGCAGGACGTGTCGTTTTCTACGGCGACACGGTGACCAATTCCATGCGTCAGGCGGTGGATGAAACGGCGCGCCGGCGGCGCATTCAACAGACGTATAATGAGGCGCATGGCATCACGCCTGAAAGCATCAGAAAGCATATCCCCGCACTGGAATACAAAATGGCCCAGGCCGACTATCTGGATGTTCCGATGGCGGCCGAGCCGGTCGAAGAGTATGCGCGATCCGGGAGCCTTGCGCAGGCGATTCAGCGACTTGAAATAGAAATGAAAGCGGCGGCCAAGAATCTGGAGTTCGAGCGGGCGGCCGGCTTGCGCGACCGCATCCGTGCGTTAAAGAAAAAGGATTTGGAACTGAAAGAGGTCGGGTAATGCGCTCAGACTTGTTTGTAGAGGTAGACGCCCAGAAACATCCCCAGAAATGTCAGAAGATTCATCTTGAGCGTAAAGCCGATAGTGACTGTGAGTAGAATGAGATTCACGACGAAGGGGGGCTCAATACCGGGGGTCAGTGCCGTCGTGAAAATTCGTTGAATTGTTCCTTCCTGCGGGGCCATCACTCGCAGGATTTCCCCGAGAATACCCCCGAGGAGCCCTCCAATGAGGACAAACAGCAGCAACATCCAAGGGGATTTTCTCATAAGTAGTCCAGACTATTCGTAACCTGGGACCCTGCATACGACTGCGCGGCACCATAGCGAAAACCTCCTTCCGAAGTCAAGAAAAGCTGAAAGCGGGCGTGGTACATGAAAAGTCTGCCCCTCTGTGCCATAGAGTTCTGTTCGGTAACGTTCAGAATCTACAAATGAGGTAATTACCGCTTGACAAGTTTTGGCTTACCTCATATAATTCGGTGTTTCTAAAAATAAATCTATTGCCGCCCTGAGTCAGCCACCCGGTTTCTGGGTGCCAGAAGACCGGTTTGCTGTGTTCGGGGTGGTCTGTTTTTCTTTCGAATTTGTTATGTAGTCGGGTGCTGGTGTCGGCGGGCAGGTACCCAAGTGGCCAACGGGGGCAGACTGTAAATCTGCTGGCTTATGTCTTCCAAGGTTCGAATCCTTGCCTGCCCACCAAACCGTGCTTGCGCGCACCGGCG
>Ga0247727_10016806_pt1 | contig 11745 bp, 17 predicted proteins | sample WisWelCaveWW1625_FD_202498 | JGI IMG/M metagenome (GOLD analysis project Ga0247727, IMG submission 202498) | Biofilm microbial communities from Wishing Well Cave, Virginia, United States - WW16-25 | ecosystem: Environmental > Aquatic > Deep subsurface > Groundwater > Cave microbial mat | place... | reverse complement strand
GAGCTTGTCGCTGGACCGCCAGCCGAATGCTATTGAAAACTATCGCAAGAAGGGGTGGGCGATGCCATGGCACCATGCCTTTATCACCGATGGCTGGCAAAGCCAGCTCGTGGAGGCGTTTAGCGTTCACATGACTGGCATTCCCAGTCCGTTTTTGATATCGCCCGAAGGGAAAATCCTCGCCAGCCACGATGCTTTGCGCGGGGGATATCTGGAACGCACGCTGGCAAAGTATCTGGGAACGAACTAATCGCAGGGGCGCAGAGCGCAAAGAGCAGAGCGCAAGGAGACTTAGCGAATGGAAAGAATAGTTAAATTTAGATTTCAGGATTTGGAAATTTGGAGGATGGCAATAGAAATTGCGGACGAGTTGTTTGACATTGCAGATGAATTGGAACAAAAACATCTTTACCGATTTGCTGAACAACTTCGGGCATCCGGAATGAGCATGTCCAACAACATTGCAGAAGGATCCGGCTCAAGTTCTGACAGTGAATTTTGCCGATTCCTTGAGTTTGCAAAAAAATCTACTTTTGAAAATGCCAACATACTTATACTACTTCACAGAAGAAAATTGATAAGCGCAGAGAAACAGAATTCTCTCTTAGAGAAACTTGACCATTTATGCCGTAAAATTAGCACTTTTAAAAGAACCCTGAAAAAATAACCGCCACGCTGCTTATGCGCCATGCTCTCTGCGCCATGCGCTTTGCGCTATGCCCTAATCACCTGTTCGTCGGAGGTTCTTATGCTGAGGAACTACCTCAAAATCGCCATCCGAAAGTTGTTGAAATACAAAGCCTACACTTTCATCAACATTCTCGGATTGGCCATCGGGATGGCTTGCTGCATTTTAATTCTGCTTTATATTCAGGATGAGCTCAGTTACGACGGCTTCCACGAAAACGCCGATCGCATTTTTCGAGTAAGCCGCCAGTGGTTCAACCCCGACGGCACCTCGAGTTTGCACCTCGGCCACGTGGCGCCGCCGATTGCGCCGCTGTTGAAAAACGACTTCCCCGACATTATCCTCGCCGCGCGTCTCATTGGCGGCGGCACTACGCTGGTTCGGTACGAAGCTCGCTATTTCGAAGAGGCGAGATTTTACTTTGCCGATCCCGAAATTTTTGACGTGTTCACCCTGCCATTTGTTAAAGGCGACCCCAAAACCGCGCTGCTTGATCCCAACAGCGTGGTCATAACCGAAGAAATGGCTACGAAATATTTTGGAAACGTCGATCCGATCAACCAGGTCATCAACATCGATGGGGAAACCGATCTTAAAGTCACCGGCGTAATGAAGAACATCCCGCGCAATTCGCATTTTCATGTCGATTTTCTGGGCGCGATGAAATTGCTTGAGCAATTTTTTGGAGCGGATGTGTTTCAATACAACTGGGGCAGCAACAATTACGCGACTTACTTGTTGCTGCCGAAAGATTACGACCGCCAGCAATTGGAAGCGCAATTCCCGGCGTTTCTCGATCGCCATTTGACGGCTGCGTATCAACGCGAGACCGGGCAGCCGCCCCCGCAGCAGCCCAGCCAGGGAAATAGATTACACCTCTGGCCTCTGACCGATATTCATTTATACTCGCATCTCGATTCGGAAATTGAACCCAACGGCGACATCAAAAACGTGTATATTTTTTCGTCGGTGGCGTTTTTTATTTTGCTGATTGCCTGCATCAATTTCATGAATCTCGCCACCGCGCGTTCCGCCAATCGCGCCCGCGAAGTCGGCTTGCGCAAAGTGGTCGGCGCGGACCGCTTGCGTTTGGTGAACCAGTTTCTGGGCGAGTCGATTGTGCTGGCTTTTATTTCTTTATTGGTAGCAATTCTATTCGTGGAAATCAGCTTGCCGACTTTCAACGGCTTTGTTGGCAAAGAACTGGGTTTGAGCGCGAGCCGAAATTTAGCAGCATCGCTGGCATTAGCTGGAATTGCAGTTTTGGTTGGGATATTGGCCGGGAGTTACCCGGCGTTTTTCCTGTCGCGATTTCAGCCCGCAGTGGTGCTGAAAGGCAAATCGAACAGCCAAGCCGGACACGCGGCGTTGCGCAAAGGATTGGTCGTATTTCAGTTTGCCATTTCGATTATTTTGATCATCAGCGTCGGGGTGGTCAACAGTCAGCTCGAGTTTTGCCGCACCAAAAATCTTGGCCTCAACAAAGAACATGTGATCATCCTGCCGTCCAGCGAGCAGATGATTCAGAAATTTTCCGATTTCAAAAATCGCCTGCGGCAGCATCCCAATATCATCGGCGTGACCGCATCGAAGCGGGTGCCATCGGCGCGGCTGCTGGATTCTTCCGGGGCGCGCATGAGCGACGGCGCGAACAGCGAACCCATCCATTTTCGCATCGCCAACGTGCGCGTGGATCACGATTTCATTCCGACCTACGGCATGGAGATCATGGCCGGACGAAATTTTTCTACCGAATTTCCAACCGACTCCACGCAAGCGTTTATTTTGAACGAAACCGCCGTGAAGCAACTTGGCTGGCGCTCGCCGCAGGATGCTATCGGCAAACCGTTTGGCTACGGCAACCGTGACGGAAGAATCATTGGCGTGGTGAAAGATTTTCACTACGAGTCGCTGCACGTCCCCATCGCGCCGGTGGTTATGTACATCGTGCCGCCAAGTTTCAACAGCATTTCCGTGCGCATTCGCCCCGAGCAAACGCAGGATATGGCCAGCACCTTGAGTTTTCTGGAAAAGGTCTGGCAGGAATATCGCCCCAATTTTCCGTTTACCTATTCATTTCTGGATGACCGCTATGAGCAGCTTTATCAATCCGAGCACAAACTGGGGCAAATGTTCAGCGCGTTCTCCGCGTTGGCTGTTTTCATCGGATGTTTGGGGTTGTTCGGGCTGGCTTCGTACACCGCCGAACAGCGCACGAAGGAAATCGGCATTCGCAAGGTGCTGGGCGCATCGGTAAGCAGCGTGGTCCTGTTGCTCACCAAAGACTTCACGAAACTGGTTGGGGTATCGACCCCGCTCTCCTGGTTTATCGCCTATTACGCTATGAATACCTGGCTGGAAGGTTTTGCGTATCGCATCGACCTTCCTTCTCAGTTCCTGACGTTTCTGGTAGCGGCAACGCTGGCGCTGATTATCGCCGTGGTTACCGTCAGCGTTCAGGCCGTGAAAGCCGCGCTGGCGAATCCGGTGAATTCACTGCGTTATGAGTAGTTTTATACTAGAAACCGACTTTCTCCAAGAAAGTCGGTTTCTCTACTACATCATCGCTGCAAACCGTTAGGCCGTTTTGGCTTCTTTATACAACAGGGCGGCCACGGCGCCAAAAATCATCCAGCCGATGAGGCTGATGCCACCCCAGCACCAACTCAGAAAATAGGGGAAGCCGTTGATGACCAGCGGGCTATAAAACTGCCCGAAGAACGACACGAGCCCGATGAAAAACCCGAACATCACCCCACCTTTGACTCCAGCGCCCCATGCCCCGCGGGTTTTGCCAAACAGCAGCGCCCCGGCGACGCCGATGGAAATGGACACCACGAAGAACCAAATCGGATTTGTGTCCATGGCAAAAATGGTGTACTCGGTGTAAGTTTGGCTCATGATGACGCCATGCATCAAACCGCTGTACAGATTAACAACGATACCGCCCACCACACCCGCGATAACGGCTTTAGTCCAGTTCATTACTCCCTCCTTTTTGGTTGATGAAATGGATTTTTAGAAACAATTTTAATGTATGAACTGATACCAATATTGTCAATGCCATTATAATCAAAAACATTATAATCAAAAACCTTCCAGGTATTGGAACTCGAGAGAGTTTGGCCCGGCAAGGTTTTTCTTGACAAACTTGATTTTATTCAAGATATTTTTGGTACGCATACAGTGGGGGAGCAATGAGCATGTGTTCAAACGTGAGGAGGAGGTATGCTGCAAATAGACGATGCCTATACCAAACGCACGTTGGTGCCCGCCCTCGAACGAGTTCATGAGGAAGTTACCCAAACCCTCAAGTCGCTTACGTTGGATGAATTATTCATGCGGCCGAAGCCGGCCTGGTCGCCGGCCGACACGCTGCGGCACCTGATTAAATCGGTGAACCCGATTTTAATCGTCCTGCGGCTTCCGAAGCTATTGCTGGCGCTGCTGTTTGGAACTTCAAAAAAACCATCGCGGAAATATGCTGAGATCCGCAACGCTTACTTGCGTGAGCTGGCCAATGGCCTGCAAGCGGGACGCTACGCGCCCACGCTTGATGAGCCCCCGATTACCGTGTACGAGGCCCAGAAAGTTAGAAAAAAGATCATCAAAAAATGGGTCAAGCTGGGGAAAGCTCTGGCGGCGGCGTTGCGAGGCTGGAGCGATGGCGATTTGGATCGCTACCGTCTCCCCCATCCCGCGCTGGGAAAACTGAGCATGCGCGAGATGCTGTTCTTTACGATGTATCACAATCTGCATCATGTCAATACGGTTCGGAAGCGACTGCATCATTAACCATCCAGATTACAAATTATCACAGTGCAGCGGAGCCCCGACAATGGCACATTACAAAATTAAACCGCAAAGTTCGCTGAGGCGCCGCAAAGAAACGCAAAGGAAAGTATTGAAGTTTTATTCATTTCTTAGCGGTCTCTGCGCCAGCTTTGAGTTCTTTGCGGTTAATTGATTGCTAAAAAAATCTGTGTAAATCAGTGGTAAAAAATTTGTGGTTCAATGGCTAAAATAAAACGCTTTCGAAGTTCAGCAGATGTAGAGATACTGGTGGGCCAGGACGACGAAAGCAACGATTATTTGACGTTTGAAATCGGCCATCCCAACGACATCTGGATGCACGTGAGCGGCGCGTCGGGCAGCCACGTAATTCTTCGCTGCGGCGAAGCGGGTATCGAACCCGATCGCGAGAGCCTGCGCGAGGCAGCGGCGCTGGCGGCCTGGTTTTCCAAAATGCGCAATGCCAGCAAGGCGGCCGTGTCGCACTGCCGGGTTAAACAGGTGCGCAAACCCCGCCGTGCCAAAGCCGGCTCGGTATCGATTACCGGGGCGAAGAAATTGGCGGTGCGTCCCGTGTTGCTGGAGGAGATTCTGTAACCAACTTCATTTCAACTTCATAGAGAAAAAAATATGAAATCAGCTAACGCGTCTCGTGTTTTTAAAGTCGCGGTGGTTCAGCACCCGCCGGTATTTTTGAATCTTCCGGAAAGTTTAAGCAAGGCCCGCGAGCTAATCGAAGAGGCCGCCGGCCAGGGCGCGAACGTCGTGGCGTTTCCCGAAACCTGGCTGCCGGGATATCCGGTTTGGCTGGACTACGCGCCCAACGCCGCGCTGTGGGATTACCCGCCGGCCAAAGCGTTGTACCGTGTGCTTGTTGAAAACTCTATCATCATTCCGAGCAAACCTCTCCAGCACTTGCTGACGGCCGCTGGCAAGACCGGAACGTATGTCATCATGGGCGCTCACGAGTTGTTTGGCGGCACGGTGTACAATACCATGATTTTCATCGATAAAAACGGACGGGATTTCCAACTGCACCGCAAGCTCATGCCGACCTACAGCGAGCGCATGATCTGGGGACAAGGCGACGGCAGCACGCTTTCGGTGTTAGAAACGGAGTACAGGAATATCGGTGGCCTGATCTGCTGGGAACACTGGATGCCGCTGGCGCGCGCGGCCATGCACGCCAAACAAGAGACGCTGCACATTGCCCAGTGGCCGACGGTGAAAGAACAGAACCATCTGGCCAGCCGCCACTATGCGTTCGAGGGGCAGTGCTTTGTCGCGGCGGCCGGATGCGTGTTGAGCAAAGGGGAAATCATCACGGGGTTTAAATCGTTGGGCGGCGATGAAAATCCAGCCCTGGAACTGCTGGAGAGTATTCCCGGAGAAAAAGACGATTTGATCTTGCGCGGCGGCAGCGCAGTCATTGCGCCGAATTCGAATTATCTTGTTGGACCAATTTATGATGAGCGCTGCATTCTCTACACCGAAATTGACCCGGGGGTGATCGCCGAAGGCCGTCTCTTTCTCGACACCGATGGCCATTACGCCCGCCCGGATGTGTTTCACCTCGAAGTAAACGAACAGCCGCAGACCAATGTGACGTTTAAAAAATCGTAGGGGCAGGTTTCAAACCGTTAGGCACTTTCTTACTGTTTGGCGAAACCCTAGAAGCGACCTCTGTATTTCCTCCGGCGACACGTCCTTCTATGGATCGTGCCGGAAAGCATAGCGAAGCTAACAATGCCTTGAGCTGACAGAGGGCACTGATTTTTCGATAGCGATAAATTGTAATTCTTCAATTATTCTTGGGTTCTAATCGAGCTGTTCTGTCCGCCTTGGAACACATCTCCTGATAGAATAGAGGATACAATTCGGGTAGCCCTGTCAATTCGAGTGATATCTTCTTGATTGGTGTCCCATGATAAGTGTCTGGTTCATTTGGAAATTCATGCCAGCAATATTGGTTGAAGAAAGCACACTTTTTCCCGAGCCCCTCTGCTTTAACAGTCTTCGTAAAAGCTTCTGAAGCCCCCGTCAGCACAAACCAGTTCTTTGTAAATTTCGCAAACAGTTCGTGACGCCAACTATCTGGGCGGTAAAGTTGTAGTAAAGCTCCGTACGAGATTACGACTCGGATGCCTAAATTACCGATTCGTCTATCTATATCATTCAAGAAGCTTGCTATACAATAGATATGACCACAGAAAGTCGGCCACAAGTCTTCAATTTTTGCTTCCGGCACCAACTCTTTTACAACAAATACTGAGTCGCCAGCGAAACAAACACGATAGTCCGCACCTCCTGGGAAGAACGCTAGTACCTCCGCAAAGCCTTGTTGCAGATTCATTGACTCGCTCGATTGCTTCGTCCGGATTGATTTCAGCAAGCGATTCGAAAGCGTAGAGATCAATAGAAGCACAAAAGGCTTTAAAGCCTGCTCTCATTCTTCGCGCTAGTAATAGCAAATCTTCCTTATTGTCAAGCGTCGCTTCGGACATTAAACTTATCGAAAAGGATTTATGATACGAAGGCTGTTTTCGATCAACTGGTCGTGCTGCAGGTCTTCTGAATATAAAGTATGACAATTATTCAGTAAAGCCGCTGCAATTACAGAACTATCCCAATAAGAATATTGATATTGCTTATTTAGCTCGATCGTTTTTAAAACATTTATGGTCTCTATTTCCATAATCGGAAAGGTAGTAATCATCTCAATGATTATTGCCTCTGCTTCGTCTTTGGTTCGGTAATTCTTTTTTGTCAGGGCAGTGTAAAGTTCACCCAATACTTGTGTACTCGCGATAATCGTATCGAAATTTTCCTCAACCAGTTTTTTGATTTTTTGGTATTTTTTTGGTGGGTCTTTAGAATACAAATAAACCCAGAGATTGGTATCAATCAAAATTTTATCGTTCATGTAGTTCTTCTCGGTCAAATTCATAGTCTTTGGGTAATTCAAAGGCGTGTTTTTCTATAAAATCAAAAAATCTTTCTTTTTTGGCTTTATTCGATTCTCGTTCAAAGAGGATAACTTTAAATTTCTTCCCTTCTTTTTCGATTCCCAATCTTTCATCAAGAATAAGAATACCATTTTTATAGGTGGCATTTAGTAATACTTGCATGATCATTTCCTTTCAATTATTCTTTATTATTTTCAAATTCTACTCTGCAAATTTAAAATATCTAAAAAACTTTGGAGTTTCAACAGTTTTTTTTTACTGAAGTGATCGGCAGACAGAATTGTGACTTACGCCGGCACCGCCCGCATCCAGCGCATGGGAAACGCTGGCACGCCCGGGGAGAAAATTTTAAAGGGCTTCACCTGCGTGATTTGGTAGCCGTTTTCCTGCAGCAGCGCCTCGGTCGGGCGGTTGAGGTTGCACCCCTGTCCATTGAGACTACGCCACAGCGGATTCACCAAATCCATCATAACCCCGCTCAATTTTCGCGTGCTGCGCACGTGCTCAATCAGCCGGACTTCGCCGCCGGGTTTCAGCACGCGTCGGGTTTCGCTTAATACTTTGGGCACCGATGTCACGCTGCACAACACCAATCCAAATATCACGTAATCGAATCGGCGATCGGAGAAAGGCAAATCCAGGCCGTCGCCGACCAGTAACGAAACCCGTGCTGGAGATTTGGCCGCGCGTTCGATGGCCAACTCCAAAAATTCCGGTACCAGCTCGACGGCAAAAAGACGGACGCCGTTCGGATAGTGATTAAACATCAGCCCGGTGCCACAGCCGATCTCCAGTACCTCCCCGCGAAGGTCTTCCACCAGCGTCGTGCGCCAAGCCGCCATGCCGCGTTCGTTGGCGCGCAGCATGAGAGTATCATAAAATTCCGGATGAGGAAGCTTTAGAGAGAGCGAAAACGTTTGCGGGGCGTGCGCCAGAAAATGCAGAACCTCTTTCAGCATGGCGCTAATTTAGTTTTGCCCACGCGCTGTCCAGAGCATTCTCGATTTCGTTGCTGATGCCGTCCAGGCTGGCTTTGATTTCATCCCAGTTGTCAGAGTTTTGCAGCAGTTCCAGTTTTCTCTCCGCCAGCGCAATTTTGGCATCCAGCAGGTCGAGCTGGCGATAGAATTCAATCTGATTTTGCTCCGTCACTCTATCGGCCCGGGATTCCAGGTCAGCAACTTTGATCTGCCATGCCTTTAACCGGGCGGCGAAGTCCCTGGCAAAAACGAGTTTCGCGTCCATGAAGCAAAATATAAATAATCTTCTCTGAAATGCAAAAGGAATTCATTTGCCACAGAGACACAGAGCGCACAGAGCAAAAAATCTCTTCGTTTTTTTAAAAAAACTCTCTGTGACTCCGGCTAAAATTTGGGTTTGCCAATGTAATTGATCATCGTAGCGATCGCCGCCGGATCCCGAAGAATTCCGAGATGGCCAAGCCCGGTGGTTTGGACGAGCCGGCTGCCGGGCCAGCATTGGGAGAGCGCCAGCGCTTCGCCGGGCTGAACGACCTCGTCCTGTTTGTCGTGCAGAATTAACGCCGGGAGTTTGAGGGTCGGTACGAGATGAATCAAGGATAAATCACCGATGTGTCGCTTCATGCGATGATTGATGCTGAGCACGATGCGGTTGATGGTTTGGCGGGAGATATTGAGTCGATGTGCGAACTGCCGCATGTAGTAATCCATGGAAGCGGCGGCGCTGCACACGACGAGTTTCTGAGTTTTCGCCCCTTCTTTGATGGCGAGCACGGCCGCGGTGGCGCCCAGCGAGTGGCCGATGACCGCATAAAAACCGTTCAGCTTCGACGCCAGATCTTTCACGATGGCCGCTATTTCCAGCACGTCGGTTTGCTCGCCGGGCGACTCGCCGTGCGCCAGCGCGTCGAAGGTCACGACCTGGAAGCCGGCTGCCACCAGCGGTTTGACCAACGTCGTCATCTGCGCCGCGCTGCCGCCCCAGCCGTGCACCAGCAAAACGAGGGGGCCTTTGCCCCAACTGTAGAGAGTGTAATGCCCGGCGGTTCCGCCGAACGAAATGTTTTTTTTGCTCGCGGCTTCGAGAAGTAATTTTTCAGCCGTCGCGGGTTGATAGCGCGGTGGGGTGAACCATAATTCTACGCCGTTTTTCGCCGCAGATTTTGGAGACACTTTTTCCAGCAATAGCCATTTGGCTCGACTGATTTTTTGCATGTAATTTTAAACTGGGTTGATAATTTGATTACTGTTAATTCCAATCGGTCAGGTTTGCAGAAAAATAAATTAAAAAGTGAAACGGGAAAACGAGTTTAAACCCCGATAGTTGACTTTTAAAATTATTTTTTTTATTTTTAAGATAATCTTATAACTAATTGGAGGAGCAAAATGAACCCGTTAAAAGTATTTGCAGTTGTTGCTTTGTTCGCCAGTGCCACTTTGATGTTTTTATGTAAAACGGCATCCGCGCAAGACCCGGTTAAAGCTTCGCCGACTACGCACAAAATGGTGCTGGAGAATGAGCGAGTTCGTGTGATTGAGGCTCGAATTAAGCCCGGCGAGAAAGCGGCCATGCATTCGCATCCGGCTCACGTTGTCTACGTGATAACCACTTCCAAAATAAAGTTCACCTACCCGGACGGCAAGACCGAAGAATTGGAACCTCCAGCCGGCGCAACCCTCTGGTTTGAGCCGGTCACCCACGCCGCGGAGAACGTCGGGACGTCGGAGCTACGGGTTCTGGCCATCGAGCTGAAAGAACCGCCGAAGATGGAAAAGAAATAGCGGTTTTTGTTTATGCGGGTTGCCGCTCATCCACGCGATGCGGTACAGCCGGTCGACGTTGTTAAGAAAGCGGTCGTAGCTAAGCTCGTACTGCACGTATAAAAGGATAAGAATCGCGCAGGTCAAGCCAATGGCCAAGCCGGCGATGTTGATCAACGAATAAGATTTCTGCTTGATCAGATTGCGCAGGGCGATTTTCATGTAATTCTTAAGCATGGTCTCTCCTCAATGCTAATGCAAAGCGCAGAGAGCATAGCGCATAGCGTCGGACGCAAAGTGTGCGAACAATTATCTTCTTAGAGTTTTTTTAAAATTACTGGTTTTTCTGCAGAGATGATCCAGCTGTGCATTCAACTTTTCTTCATTTATCAGCGTTCTTCGGTGAAGAATAATGAGAATGTTAGCATTTTCAAATGTGGACTTCTTCGCAATTTCCAGATACCTTGCAAACTCTACATCAGAGCTTGCTCCGGAACCTTCTGCAATATTGTTTGACATGCTCATTCCGGATGCCCGAAGCTGTTCGGCAAATCGATAAAGCCGTTTTTGTTCCAGCTCATCAGCGATGTCAAACAACTCATCTGCAATTTCGATTGCCATCTTCCAAATTTCCAAATCCTGAAATCTAAACTTAAACATACTCCCAATCCTCCCTTCATCAAATCAGATTTTGCTTTTCGCCATGCGCTATGCTCTCTGCGCTATGCGCTAAACGTGAAACTGCTCTTTAATATTCTCCGTCACCACGTGCCCGTCAAACAGATGGATGACGCGATGGCTGTACTCCGCGTAAGCTGGCGAGTGGGTAACCATCACGATGGAGGTGCCGGCTTCATTTAATTCGTTGAGCAGGTTCATCACTTCATCGCCGTGGGCGGAATCGAGGTTGCCGGTCGGTTCGTCCGCCAGAATCAGCTTGGGTTTGGCAATAACTGCCCGCGCCACCGCGACGCGCTGCTGCTGACCACCCGAAAGCTGCTGCGGAAAATGGTTTTTGCGATGCATAATTTGCATCTGCTCCAGCACTTCTTCGACCCGTTTTTTTCGTTCCGCGGTCGAGTATCCCAGGTACAACAGCGGCAGCTCGATGTTTTCGTACACCGTCAGCTCGTCAATCAAATTAAAACTTTGGAAGACGAAGCCAATGTTTTGTTTGCGCAAATTGGCACGCTGGCGCTCGGAGTGACTGGATACTTCCTGGTCGAGGAAATAATATTCGCCGTCGCTGGGATTATCCAACAGACCCAACACGTTCAACAACGTGGACTTGCCGCACCCCGACGGCCCCATAATGGCCACAAACTCGCCCGGCTGAATTTCAACATTGACGTTATTCAACGCCGTGGTTTCGACTTCTTCGGTGGTGTACATTTTCTTTAGGTTGACAGTTCGGATCATTGGTTTTTCTCCTTAAGCTATCAGCGGTCAGCTATCAGCTTTCAGCTTTTGAATAAAAGATGTAAGCATTCGCTTAACCTCGGTTACATTATTTGTTAATACTCCAAATTCGGAATTGTTCAAATATTCAAGATCACAA
>Ga0247727_10016805_pt1 | contig 11746 bp, 10 predicted proteins | sample WisWelCaveWW1625_FD_202498 | JGI IMG/M metagenome (GOLD analysis project Ga0247727, IMG submission 202498) | Biofilm microbial communities from Wishing Well Cave, Virginia, United States - WW16-25 | ecosystem: Environmental > Aquatic > Deep subsurface > Groundwater > Cave microbial mat | place... | reverse complement strand
GGTACATCGAGCCCGGGAGGGCCTCCGATCGCCCGAAGCGAAGCGGCCAAACGGCCAGATCCGTCGCCGCAGCAGAAAGCTGGTGAGAAATGCGGGCTAGAGGTGCACGGGGTTCACCCCCGTATTCCGGCTGTATTCGGGGGTATTCCTGCTGACGGGGAATTGATTCGTTGCGGCAATTTCCTTAGAATGAAAGCAGTCCTGACCAACAATCAGCCAACTGAGTACCTGCTAGACGGTTTTGGGGGGAGGTACGTGTGTCGGTGAAGTGCAAATGCTGCGGCAAGGCCGCGTCGAAGTATGTGATGAACAACAAGCTCGTTTGCTTACACTGCGACGAGCTGCTCATCGACCTCGAGATCGAGCTCGAGGAAGAAAAGTCGGCGAGCCAAACGGGGGCTCGCCGTGGAAGCGGGGTGGCGCTCAGTCCCGCGGCTCCGAAGAAACTGGTTCCGCGCTGAGCGGATTGCTTCGCCCCCTGGGGGGCTCGCAATGAAAACCTAGGCGCCCCTTCGGGGCGGCTAGGTTTTCAGGTCCCGTGTTCCCAGCCGCTGAGGTATTTTTCCTGCGCCGCTGTGAGCACGTCGATCCGGATCCCCATGGCTTCGAGCTTGAGCCGGGCAATTTCCCGGTCAATCGCCACGGGTACCGTGTAGACCTTCTTTTCGAGGGTCCGGTGGTTTTTTACCAGGTACTCGGCTGCGAGGGCCTGGTTCGCGAAGCTCATGTCCATCACGCTCGACGGATGCCCCTCGGCGGAAGCCAGGTTGATGAGTCGGCCATCGCCCAGGACGTACACGCAGCGCCCACCCGGCAGACTGAACTCCTCGACGAAGTCTCTGATGATCCGCCGGCCCTTGGTGTGTTGAGCCAGGGTTTCCAGATCCAACTCCACGTTGAAGTGTCCCGAGTTGCAGACGATCGCCCCATCTTTCATCTTCGAGAAGTGTTCCCACCGGATGACTGATGTGTTCCCGGTCACCGTGCAGAAGGTATCGCCGATGGGGGCGGCCTGCTCCATGGTCATGACCTGAAAGCCATCCATGCTCGCCTCGAGCGCGCGCACCGGATCGATCTCGGTCACCACTACCAGGGCGCCTAGCCCCTTGGCGCGCATCGCGACGCCCTTGCCGCACCAGCCATAGCCCGCGACCACGAAGACCGAGCCCGCAAGCAGCCGGTTGGTGGCGCGGATGATTCCGTCCACGGTGCTTTGTCCCGTGCCGTAACGGTTGTCGAAAAGGTGCTTGGTATCCGCGTCGTTCACCGCGATGACGGGGTACTTGAGGGCTCCCTCGGCCGCCATGCTGCGCAGTCGGATGACCCCCGTCGTGGTTTCCTCTGTACCGCCCAGGATCTTGGGAAGCAGGGCGGGAAACTCTTTGTGGGCCGTCGAAACAACATCCGCGCCGTCGTCCATCGTGACGTTGGGCCCGAACTCGAGCGCGCTGCGGATGTGCGAGTAGTAAACCTTGTGATCCTCGCCCTTGATGGCGAAGACGGGGATGTCGTAGTCCTTCACGATCGCGGCCGCCACGTCGTCTTGAGTGCTGAGCGGGTTGGAAGCACACAGGCAGACCTCGGCCCCGCCCGCCTTGAGAACCCGCATCAGATTGCCGGTTTCTGTGGTCACGTGAAGGCAGGCCGCCAGGCGGATTCCCTGGAGGGGCTTTTCCTTCGCGAAGCGCTTTTCGACGAGGCCCAGAACCGGCATTGTTTTCCAGGCCCATTCCATCCGCAGCGTTCCCTTGGGAGCGAGGTGGATGTCTTTTACGTCGTTCGGCATTTTGCGCTTCTCCTGTTTCGAAGGTCTATTTCGCGAGCGTTTTGAGGTCATCCACCCGGTCCAGTTTTTCCCAGGTGAAGCCTTTGGAAGATGTCCGGCCAAAGTGGCCGTAGGCGGCCGTTTCCTCGTAGATGGGCCGCAAGAGGTCGAGGGCCTTGGTGATATCGGCGGGCTTCAGACCGAAAAGTTCCCGGACGGCGCTCGAGAGCTTCTCCGGTGACTGATTGCCCGTGCCGTAATCCTCGATCATCAACGACACCGGTTCCGCCACGCCGATCGCGTAGGCGATCTGCACGAGGCAGCGTTTGGCTAAGCCTGCGGCCACGAGGTTCTTCGCGATATACCGCGCCATGTACGACGCCGAGCGATCCACCTTGGAAGGGTCTTTTCCGGAGAACGCCCCGCCGCCGTGGGCCCCGTGGCCTCCATAGGTGTCGACGATGATCTTGCGGCCCGTGAGGCCCGAGTCGCCCATCGGACCGCCAACAACGAACCGGCCGGTGGGATTGACGTAAATCTTGGTCTTGGCGTCGAGAAGGCGGGCCGGGATCACCTTGTGGATGACTTCCTCGAGTACCGCGGTTTTCAACTCCTCGTACGAAACGTCGGGGCTGTGCTGGGTAGAGACCACCACTGCTTCCACGCGCTTGACCAAGCCGTTCTCGTACTGGACGGTCACCTGCGACTTGCCGTCAGGGCGCAGAAACCCCAACACGCCTTCCTTGCGGCACTCGGCCAGTCGCTTGGTGAGGCGGTGGGCGAAGGCCAGCGTGGACGGCATGTACTCGGGGGTCTCGTCGCAGGCGTAGCCGAACATCAGGCCTTGGTCGCCCGCGCCCTGCTCCTTGAAGAGGCCTTGCCCCTCCGTCACGCCCTGCGAGATGTCGGGGGATTGCCGGCCGACCGCCGTCAGTACGGCGCAGGTCTTGTGATCGAAGCCCATGTCATCTGCAGTGAAGCCGATGCGCTTTACGGTATTGCGTGCGATCTCGGTGATGTCGACCAGCGCGGTCGTGGTGATCTCGCCGGTGACGAATACGAGCCCCGTGGTCAATACGGCCTCGCAAGCAACGCGCCCGCGCGGGTCTTGCGCCAGGATCGCGTCGAGTACCGCGTCGGAAATTTGATCGGCCATCTTGTCCGGGTGGCCTTCGGTAACGGATTCCGACGTAAAGAAGCAGTTTTTGAGGTTCATCGCGTCTCTAGCTCCCGAACGGGGTAAAAATGGGATGGTTTGACACTATGCGATACCTGTGTTCCGCGTGCGGCCTATGTTTCGCGGCGTGCGGCGAGATTGTCAAACCTAAGGATGGGGTGGCTAGCGGCGCTTGGCGCCGGCTCTGGCGAGGCCTTCGTCGTCGAAGCCTTCCTCCTGGGCCTTCTTCTTCCGGCGGACGAGGAGCAGCGCCAGCAACAGGGCGCTGATGGCCGCCCCGAATACGAGGAAGAGGACGTTTTGTTGAAGGAACCGGGCAATGTCGAGCGCGGCCCCGTTGCTCTTCTTTTTCTTGCGGGGCGTCGGAGTATCCTGCGGCGTGGGCTCCGCCTGTGAGATGTCGGAGGACGGAGGCGAGTCCGTCCGGGCTATCTGATCCTCGGGCTGCCCCACGGGAGTCGGGGGGGGCTCTTCGGCATTGACCGGGGGCGAGGCCTGGGGCGGGGGCTCGTTCGCCGCTTGCTGCGGCTGTGTTTCCCGCGCTGCCGGGGGGGGCGCACCGGCACCCGCTCCGGCGGCCAGATTGCCTCCGGTCAGGGTCATGTAGAGGTTGAGCTTCTGGCCAACCTCGATTGCGTCCGGCGACGATATGCCGTTGAGGACCGCGATCTCGATCCAGCTGTGGCGATCCCCGAGCTGACGCGTTGCAATACGAGAAAGCCAGTCACCCTTCTTGACGGTGTACGCCTGGGGGGTCAGGGCGGCCTCTTCATAGTAGGACTTCATCTGGCCGTCCTGGGGCTGGACGGCCGACTCATACAGGAGGACTTTGCCGGGCCGCAGGCGCCCGTTCCAAGCCGAAATCAGCTTGGCCTTGGCGCCTGAGCTATAAAGGAGCGACGAAACCGAGCTGGGGGTATCGCCCTTGCGGGAAAAATAGAAGCGGTTGAGCAATGCCCCCTTTTTTTGAACGGGCTCGGTCGGAATCTCCGGGATCCGCGAGATTCCAGCGGGCCCAAGCGGGGCGTTTCCGCTCTCCACCTGTCCGTCCGCCGGCGGAAGCTCCGCGGGGGGAACGTCGGCCAAGGGCGCTTGTTCGGCGGGCAACTCGCCCGAAGCATCGGAGGGAGGGGGCTCATTCAGCTCGGCGAGACCGCCCTCGCCGGCGGCCGTCGGCTGGTTTTCCTGAACCTCTCCGAGTTCGCCTTCCTCGGCGCTTCCCCCCGTGCTCGCGCACGAGTTGATGACCGTGGAGCTGGAAAAGGCCACGGCTGCCACGAAAAGCAGGATGATATCGAACCGGACGTTAGCGCGTTTCCGCTTCATGATAGCCATTGGGGCCATAGCCCCTCAGTGCTCTTTTCGGTGCCTGCCTCGTTCAAACTGAGAAGAATTTTCGGGGTGATGACTGATCGTGTCAGTCACGACGGGATTCCCATCGCCTGCGCGGTTGGGTTATTAACAAGGATTCGGGGGAAGTTTGTCAGGCTCGGAATTGCGCATCCTCCCGCTCGGCGGGCTAGGCGAGATCGGAATGAACTGCCTCGTTCTCGAGTGGGACGGGGAGCTTTGCCTCATCGACTGCGGGGTGCAGTTCCCCGACGCCTCCTACGCCGGGGTCGATATCCTGGTTCCCGATTTCCAGTACGTGCTCTCGCGCCTGGAGAGGCTGCGGGGAATCATCGTCACGCACGGGCACGACGATCACATCGGGGCGATCCCTTTCATGGCCCGCCACGCCGACCTGGATGTTTATAGTACGCCGTTTCCCCGCGGGCTCATTCAACAGCGGCTGCAGGAGACGGTGGGGGCGAGGGAGGTGACGTTTCACGAGGTCGCCCCGCACAAGCCTTTCCGCGTGGGACCCTTCACCTTCGAGCCGATTCCGGTTCGCCATTCCATCATCGAGAGCCTTGCCTACGCCATCACCACGCCGGCGGGGGTAATCGTCCATACCGGCGACTTCAAGCACGACGCCAACGAGATTGGGGGCGAGACGTTCGGCATGGAGGCCTTCGAGGCCCTGGGCCGCAAGGGGGTGACGCTCCTGCTCTCCGACAGTACCAACGCGGAGAGGGTGGGACACACGCTTTCGGAGACGGACATCGCCCGATCGTTCGAGGGAATCTTCGCCACGCAGTCGGGCCGCCTCTTCATCGCCCTGTTTGCGTCGAATATTCGCCGGATCGAGAATCTGCTGCGGCTCGCTCATCTGTTCGGCAAGAAAGTGGCCTTCGCAGGCCGGAGCATGCATTCCTACACGCGCCTGGCGCACGAGCAGGGATCAATACGCCTGCCGCCGGATACGCTCGTCCTTCTCGAGGATACCCGGAATTACCCGGACGCCCAGGTCTTGGTTCTGCTCACGGGAAGCCAGGCCGAGCCGCGGTCGGTGCTGACCCGCGTGGCCGAGGGGATTCACAAGGATATTGAGCTCCGGCGCGGCGACAAGGTGCTCATGTCCAGCCGGTTCATTCCCGGCAACGAGCGCGCGATCACCCGGATGATCGACCACCTGTACCGGCAGGGCGCCGAGGTGATCTACGAAAGCATTTCGCAGATCCACGTCTCCGGGCACGGATTTCAGGACGAGCTGCTGATGATGTTGCGGGCGGTACGCCCCAAGTATTTCATTCCCATCCATGGCGAGTACCGCCACCTCGCCAAGCATGCAGCGCTGGCCCGAGAGACGGGCGTGGCTCCCGAGAATGTCTTCATCGTCGAGAACGGTCAGTCTGTCTCGCTCGAGGGGCAGAGCATGCGCGTTACCGAGCGGCTCGACCTGCAGAAGGGCGTCGTGGTGGACGGCTTCTTGATGCAGGGCCCGTCCACGCTGTTCACTCACCGGCTCAATCTGGCAAAGACGGGAATCGTGTTCGTGGCCCTGGTGCGCGACAAGCGAACACGGGAGCTGCTCGGAGCCCCGAGGGTGCACTCCTACGGCCTGATGCTGCGTGGCGGCAAAGATGCTGTCGAAGTTCTGAACGGGGCGTCCGACATGCTCGCCGAGGTCTACCCGGAGGTTCGGGGCAAAGCCGATCTCGAAGACATCCTCAGGCTCGAGGTGCGGCGCTTCATTCGCAAGCACGCGAGCCATAAGCCCGTGGTAGTGCCCGTGATCCTGGACGTTTAATGTCCTCCCGCGGGGGCGCTAACCTCGGTCGGGCCTTTGGCCGAAGAGGCCCAAGAGCCATGTTTGGTAAGCCGCCCACGCAGTTCTTCGAAGTGAGGCTGTCCTCGGTGGTGCCCTCGGTGCCCCTCGAGTACGACCTCTACATTCAGATAAACGGGAAGGCCGTGCTCTTTCGCAGGCGGGGCGACACGCTCACGGCGGATCGGATGAAGGTGCTGGTGAATAACGGGGGCGACCGTTTCACGGTGCCCGAGGATCAGCGCGCTCTTTACCTGGGCTCGCTCCGGCACGTCATCAAGGACCCCGGTTCGACCGTGAACGAGGTGGCACGCTTCATCAAGGAGTCGGCCTACCTGCACGTGCACGATCTCTTTCACAGGCCGGTGCTCAACGAGGCGATGAGCGATGTGCGCACCCTCGTCGAGGACATGGTGGATCTGGTCAGCGCCAACGTCGAGGCCGTGTCCTCGCTCATGCGGCTGTCGTCGCACGACTACTATACCTACAACCACTGCGTGAATGTTTCGGTGTACGCCATCGCCCTCGCGAAAAAGATCTACGGCGACGACCGCGATAAGCTCATTGCCGCGGGCCTCGGGGGAATGCTCCACGATTTGGGCAAACGCGACGTGGGCTGGCAGATCATCAACAAGGCCGGCCCGCTCACCCCCGAAGAGTGGCAGGAGATCAAGAAGCACCCGGTTTATGGGAGGGAAGCGCTCGCCGGCCTGTCTTTCGTCAGCGAGCCCACGCGGCTCATCGTTTACGAACACCACGAAAACTTCGACGGCACGGGTTATCCGAACAGCCGCCGCGGCGACGAGATTTCTCCGCTCGCCCGGCTCGTGGCGATCGCCGATGTCTTCGATGCGCTGACGACAGACCGCTCCTACCACCGGGCCATGCCGTCGCAGCAGGCCATCGAGACGATGTTCAGGATGCAGCCGGGCAAATTCGACCCCGAGGTGTTTCAACGGTTCAACAGGCATTTCGAACGAAAGCCCCACGCGATTTTGTCGGCAGACTTCGATCCGTGCACGCCGAACCTCGTTAAGAAGAAAGCCGCTTAACCCTACCGGCTCAAGCCAAAAGCCGGCGAGGTGAATGCGGCGCCCCCGTCTACGATTAGAGTCTGCCCGACCATCCACCGCGCCTGGTCCGATGCCAGAAAAGCGATCACCGCCGCCACGTCGGCGGGATCCGCGACCTGTCCGGAAGGTGCCAGCCTCGCCGATGCCTTGATGGCCTGCTCGAACCCGGGGCCCAGGTACGTGCGGGTCGAATCGGTGGGGATGAAGCCCGGATTCACGGCGTTCACCCGTATGCCCTTCGGGGCGAGCTCGTGGGCCAGGTAGCGGGTCAGCATTTCTAGGGCGGCCTTGGCCGCGGCGAGCACGCCGTGGCGGGGCACGGCCTGCAGCGTATCAATCCCGCTCACGGCGATCACGGCGCTTCCCGGCTTCATCAGTGGGAGCAGGCCCTGCACGTTGCGGACGAACGAGAAGACGGAGATGTCGAAGGTCTTCTGCAGGTGATGGGCTTTGACCTCCAGCAGGGGTTTGAATGCTGTCGCGGCCGCGTTGTGGACGTAGACAGACACCGTCTCGGTCAGCACTCGCACTCCGGCGGCGAGCTTTTCGGGGGCGTCCGCCTCGGTGAAGTCGATCCGAAGCGTCTCGCACTCGGCGGGGCCGCGGCGCAACTCGTCGGCCGCCTTGCGGGCCCCTTCTTCATCGGAGCGGTAGGTCAGCACGAGCCGCGTTCCCGGGGCCGCGAGCGTTCGGGCGGTGGCAAGGCCCAGGCCTTTGGTTCCTCCGGTGATGACGACGGTGCGGGTCATTGGGGCTCTTCTCCCTCACCCGGCTGAAAGTCCGTGACCAACAAGACTGGTCAGGCCGGGAGTGCTTTGGGCGGACACGGGCTCGAACCGTGGACCTACGGCTTGTAAGGCCGTCGCTCTAACCAGCTGAGCTATCCGCCCTCTGGAAAAACGGCCCACCATAACCCGATTTGGGGCTCCCAGTCATGCGCGCGCCGATGGTACCCTGGAGGTAAGCTTCCCCCCGTCCCGGATCCCTGGGATCCAGGCGCCACACCCCAGATTTCAACACCCTGGCGATGCGCGACAAGAACGACATCGGAATCATCGGCCTGGGCCGCATGGGCCGCTGCCTCGTCCAGGGGCTGGCGGAGGCGGGCGTGCCGCCCGAGCGTATTCGGTTTACGACCCGCCACGACGACACCGCCGCCGCCGCGGCCCGCGAAATGAAAGTCGACCGGGCCGCTTCCAATGCGGAGCTGGTTCGCGGTTGCCAGACGATCGTGCTGGCGGTGAAGCCCCAGAACCTCGGTGAGGTTCTCTCGGAGATCGGCGGGGCCGTTCCGGCCGGCCATACGATCGTCTCGATTGTCGCGAGCGTCTCGACCGCGCAGCTCGAAGCGGGCTTCCGCAAGGGCGCCGCCGTCATCCGGGCAATGCCGAACACCCCGGCTTTCGTGCGTGCGGGCGTCACGGCGGCGTGCTTGGGGAAGGCGGCCGGTGAACGGGACTGGAAGCGGGCTGAGACTCTTTTCAGTCCGGTGGGGACGCTCCTTCGGGTGGATGAGAAGCATATGAACGCGGTGACAGGCCTTTCGGGCTGCGGGCCCGCTTACGTCTACGTCATCCTCGAGTCGTTGATGGATGCCGGAATCAAGGTGGGGCTTCCCCGCGACCTGGCCAAGCAGCTCGCCGCGCGGACCGTGCTCGGGGCGGCCAAGATGCTTTTGGAAACCGGGATGCACCCGGCGGCGTTGAAGGACGAGGTTACGACGCCGGCGGGGTGCACGATCGACGGCCTGATGGAGCTCGAGGAGGGCAAGCTTCGGGTTACCCTGATAAAGGCAGTGGTTCAGGCGACCCGTCGGGCGAAGTCCCTGGCGAAAACAGCCTTTCCGAAGAAGAAACCCTGAAATGACAGCGGTTTGAAGCAAACCTGTTCTGTGGTAGGCACAGGTAGCCCGAGAAGGGGTAATCTCATGCAGCAGAAGACAGCCAGATTTCAGCTCGGCGATGTGGTGTGCGACCTCCCCGTCGTGGAGGGGAGCGAGGGCGAGTTGGCTGTCGATATCTCCAGCCTGCGCGCCCAGACGGGCTTCATCACGCTCGATAGCGGCTATATGAACACCGGTGCCTGCACGAGCGCGATCACCTTTCTGGACGGCGAAAAGGGCGTGCTTCGGTACCGCGGCTATCCGATCGAGCAGCTCGCCGAGCAATCCAGCTTCGTCGAGGTCAGCTATCTTCTCATCTACGGCCGGCTGCCCAGCGCGCAGGAGCTGGAGAGCTTCCGGTTCTTCCTCACGCGGCACACGATGCTGCACGAGGACATGAAGCGCTTCTACGACGGGTTCCCGCGCGACGCGCACCCGATGGCGATTCTCTCGTCGGCGGTGAGCACGCTTTCGACTTTTTACCAGAACATCGCCACGGTCGAAAAAGGGATGGAGCTTTCCATCTACCGGCTGCTCGCGAAGCTGCCTACGATCGCGGCCTTCTCGTACAAGAAGTCGATCGGGCAGCCCTTCGCCTATCCCCAGAATCACCTGGATTACTGCTCGAACTTCCTCCACATGATGTTCGCCGTTCCGGCCGAGGAATACCGCGTCGATCCCGAGGTTGCCAGGGCGCTCGATCTGCTGCTGATCCTTCACGCCGATCACGAGCAGAACTGCAGCACCTCGACCGTTCGTCTGGTGGGGAGCAGCCGGGCAAGTCTCTACGCCGCCGTTTCCGCCGGCATCTCCGCGCTTTGGGGCCCGCTGCATGGGGGAGCGAATCAGGAAGTGGTCGAGATGCTCGAGCACATCCGCGACGAAGGGGGTGGGGACGTTCGGGGCTACGTCGAGAAGGTGAAGAACAAGAGCGACGGCGTGCGCCTCATGGGTTTCGGCCACCGGGTTTACAAGAACTTCGATCCGCGCGCCAAGATCATCAAGCGCGCCTGCGACAATATTCTCGAAAAGCTCGGGATCCATGATCCGATGCTCGAGATCGCCAAGCGCCTGGAGGAAGTGGCGCTGGCCGATGACTACTTCGTCTCGCGCAAGCTCTACCCGAACGTCGACTTCTACAGCGGCATCATCTACCGCGCGTTGGGCATCCCGACGAATATGTTCACCGTGCTTTTCGCGATCGGGCGGCTTCCCGGCTGGATCGCGCAGTGGAAAGAGATGATCGAGTCGAACTCGAAGATCGGCCGGCCCCGGCAGATCTACACCGGCGAGCGCGAGAGGCCGTACGTCCCGCCCTCGCAGCGTCGGTAGCTCTTGATCGATTAGTCCCTGGACTAAAGCTCGAAGAGCAGCGTCCCCACCATGGAGTTTTGGTTCAGCTTCGTGGATTGGATTCCACCGCCCGAGGGGAAGACGAAGTCCGCCGTTCGCCGGACATACTGCATCCCTCCCAGGAACCTGGGAGCGAAGCGGTAGAGCACGCCCGCCTGGAATCGATCCGAGCGCGCCGTTCCGGCGTCGATCCGACCCGACCCGGACTGCGCGGTTCCGGAGATCGAAAAACCCAGAGTGAAATCGGTCCAGACGACCCACCGATCGAAGGGCTCCCATTCCATGCCAAAGAGCAGGTAGGGGTTGGAGAGCCGGATCGTCTCGTTGGTGACGCTTCCCGCGTTGTCGAGCCGAGTGGTCATGGTGAGGACGCCGTAACCCACTCCGGCTTTGGGGGTGAAGCGGTTGCCCGGAACCCCGAACGGGATCTGCCCCTTCAGCGCGCCCGTCAGGCTGGTGATCTGCCTCTCCCGCGTGCCGCCCGAGGCATCCAGGCGGGAGGCGGCCAGAGCGTACTGGGCGTCGCCCTCGACTCCAAGATAGGAAAAAGCCCGTAAATCGATTGTGGCGGAGCCCGACGGCGCCGCGAATCCGGCCACCGTGGAAGGTGCGCCTGCGATCATTTCACCGCCGGACAGGAACGATAACCCGGCTGTCAGGCCCAGTCTTGCCTCGAACAGCGGGGGATCTTCGTCGTACGCCACCCGCACCCGAAGCGCGCTTCGGGGGATCTCGCGGGTCGCGATCTTGCGATCCTTGCGGGCAAGGGCGGCGGTGCGGCCGCGCGCTGGCCCTTGGGCGCTCGCCGTCGCCGAGAGAACCGCAACGATCATGATGAGCAGATTCCTCAATCGCCTCTCGCTTCCCGTAGACAATCGGTGGTCACCCCTCCGGATGTGCAAACGGGGTGCCTGCGCACGCAGCGCGGAGGCTGCGGCGGAAGTGTCGAATTTCTGGACAGGTGCCGAGACCGTATTCACCGCGTGGCTCGTTCTCTCTTGTTTGTTGGAGGGCGAGGCGAGGCGGGAAAAGAGGGCATCAGGGAAAGGCTCAGGGCCCAAGGCCTAGGGTTCAGGGGAGAGTAGGCGGTAGACGCTGGCCGCGACTCGGTCGAGTTGTTGCGCTTGGTCGGCGCTGAACGTGCCTTGTTCCAGTCGCAGGATGGCTTGGCATTCGCGGATGCTGCCGAAGGCGATTTGGAAGAAGCGGTTTCTGTCGGGGCGGGTTGCTCGTCCCCAGCCCTCGTGGAGGTTCAGAGCGATGCTGCTTGCCGCCCGGTCGAACTGTTTTTTCAAGTGAGCGTGTAAACGGCACGAGCGGGTATCGCGGGAGGAGTCCTTCCCGG
>Ga0247727_10016804_pt1 | contig 11746 bp, 14 predicted proteins | sample WisWelCaveWW1625_FD_202498 | JGI IMG/M metagenome (GOLD analysis project Ga0247727, IMG submission 202498) | Biofilm microbial communities from Wishing Well Cave, Virginia, United States - WW16-25 | ecosystem: Environmental > Aquatic > Deep subsurface > Groundwater > Cave microbial mat | place... | reverse complement strand
CAGGTGAGCGGCCACATGGCGGATCTCGTGCAATGGCTGCTGGCGAAAGATCCGAATGATCGTCCGCATCACGCCGCGGAAGTCAATAAATGCCTGAACGCTTTGCGTCGCGGCCGGAGCGCGCCGCAACCAACGTCTCCATCCGCCGAAGGCACGGCGGCGAAAGCAAAAAATTTCGCGCCGGAAGGGATGGTGTTCAAGGACCAGGTTGTTCCGCCGCAACGCGAAGCCGGGAAATCGGCCGCGCGGCAAAAAACCAAACCCCGGAGCCGGCGTTATCTGGGCGCAACTGCTTTTCTGGTGTTTATGATTTCGGTGGCGCTGGCCGTTTGGAAAGTGCCGGAGCTCGCCGGCGCGCGACGGTACGTTGTCATGGGATGGAATGATTTGGCTTTACGCGTGAAAAATTTTTCTTTTTTAGAAAAAACGACGAAAGAAGATCCACCGTCTCCGCCATCTTTGCGCAAAGCCATACCGGCGCCGTCCCGTCCAGCCCAGTCGGAAAAAACCGCATCGCTGCCGACGATAGCCGGCGTTTCCGTCCAGCCGCCCTTAAGCGCGCCGATTGAAGCGCCGCCCAAATCCGAAGCGCGCGGCGCAATCAACCCGGCCGTGAAGAATATCGATTCGCGCTCGCGCGCAACGACCAATAAAGGAATTGAAGCGCGGCGCAGCAACGCCGAACGCCGCGAGTTAAAAAAAACAAACAACGCTCCAGCGGAAAATAGTTCGCGCCTCATACCGCCGTTGACGCGCGTTGTCAATAAACCGCCGACGCCCAAAATTTTGCCGCCACCCGTCGACATGGTTTTGATCGCGGGCGCGGAATTTAAACGCGGCGATCTCTTTGGCGACGGCAATTTGAATGAAAAACCGGCGCATCTGGTGCGGGTTGGCGATTTTTGGATCGGCGCGCACGAGGTGACCAATCGCGAATATCTGTTGTTTGTCAAAGCCACGGGCGGAAATTTTTCGGAATGGATGGATCCGAACAGCAAGTATCATTATCAAACCGGCTCCGATCCGTTTTATAAAAAACTCGGCCCGGCGCTTTATAATCTCGATCATCCGGTGGTCGGCGTTTCGTGGCAGGATGCGATCATGTATTGCGCGTGGTTGTCGCTCAAAGGTCCGTACAAATATCGTTTACCCACCGAAGCGGAATGGGAGCTGGCGGCGCGCGGCGGCAACAATAAGATCAAATACAGTTGGGGCGACGGCGCGCCGTTGCCGGCGCGCGGCGGCAACGTCGGTGATGAAGCGCTGAAAAAAGTTTTTCCGGATTGGCCGGTGATCTGGCGCGCTTACAATGATAATTACGCGTTCACCGCGCCGGGGGGAAAGTTTGGCGCCAATAAGCTCGGCATCTTTGACATGACCGGCAACATTGCGGAATGGTGCAGCGATTGGTATGAGGGCAATTATTATCAAAAGCAAATCTGGGATCGTCCAAGCGGGCCGGCGCAGGGAACCGAGAAGGTGATTCGCGGCGGTTCATGGAACGACACGCCGGCGAAACTGCGCATCGCGCATCGCCGCAGCGCCCCGCCAACATTTCGCAGCAACAATCTGGGTTTTCGCGTGGTGGCGGCGATGCCGTGAAGCCGTGGAGTGCGAAGCTTCAGCTTCGCAATGCTAATGCCTGTGAAAGGCTACACACTTGAATCAAATCAACATATCCAGCAGATTTTAAAAGCCGGCGTTGTTATGCAAATGCCGGCTTTTATTTTTGAAATGCCCGCCGTTAAAAATGGGGTTGACTTTACTGCAGAAATGTTTTAGCTTATTAACGAATCAAAACGAGGACGAATATGGCCAAAGCCCGCAAGAAATATATCGAGCAGTGGTGGCGCAAATATGAAGTCATGAATGCGATGGAAGCCGAGCTCGAGGAAAAGTTCCCAACTCCGCCGGAGGTGTTTTATTCCATGATGAACTCAGTATACCGCAACTGGTTAAAATCCGGCAAGACCTCGGCCATCATCGAAGCAGACCTTGCCCACCATATTTCCATGCAAAAAGTTTTCAAAAAGTGGCGAGAGGTTTATGACAAAGGAGTTTGAGGAAACGTTAAAAGATATTGACCGGCGATGCAGTAAGCATGGGGTTCCATACACCATTATCGGCGGCATGTCAACGATCATTCATGGGTACATGCGAACAACCGGCGACATCGATATTTCCATCATCGCCGAAATTGACACGCTGGAGAAAATTCTGGAGCTGTTTGCCGATGACTATGTTTCCATGAAAGCCAACCCGCTGGCTTTTTTTCAACGTTGTCTTTTTGTCCCGTTGAAACATCGGGTCACCCAAATGCGTGTCGATGTCGCTGCCGCCTTGAGCAGCTTTGAACGGTTAGCCATTAAAAGAAGCAAGCGGTTGTCCTACGCCAATATTGAACTCAACGTTTGCACGATCGAGGACCTTATTATCATGAAACTCGTCGCGGCTCGCCCGAAAGACATTGGCGATCTTCAGGTGCTTGTTCCCAAAAACCGGCAAAAACTAGATGTGCGTTATTTGCGCGCTCGCGCGAAAGAATTTATCGACGTCGAGCGCAGCGATGTGCCGGAAAAATTGGAAGAATTTCTTGGAACCGCGAAAACACGAAAATCACGGAGGAGGAAATGAGCGAACCGGAACGCAAAGAACAAACGCAGAACGACATGCAGGCGCATCCGGGGCGGCTGGTGGCTTATTATGCCCTGCTCTTTTTCTTTATCATTCAAACCAGCCTGTTGTTGCGCGAACTGGGCGCCAATTATGATCTGCAGCAATTCGTAAAAATCAAAACCATTATCGACGAGGCCTTTACATTTTCAATGGGCTTTGACGATCTGGTTTATACGTTTTTTTCGTTGCTGCTCGCGTTTTTTTTTACGCTGCCGATTGCGTGGGTTTACACTCTGACCAAAGACGATGAAGCCTTCGATTCTTCGCTCGCGCAAACCGTCGTTGTGCTCGCGATGGTGGTCACCGGCGTGATGGTGGTGATCAGCGATCAAACCGCGCGCGCTTTTGCATTGGCCGGCGTCGTCGCGGCGGTGCGTTTTCGCAACACGTTGCCGGACACCAAAGACGCGGTTTATGTTTTTATCGCCGTCGCCATCGGCATGGGCTGCGGTACCCGCGTCTATCACATCGCCGTGTGGCTGTCGGTGATCATGAGCCTGACGATGTATTTTCTGTGGAAATTTAAATTCGGCGCGGCGTTGCGCACCACCGCCCAAGCGCTGGGCAAAAAAGACGTGCAGAAAATTTACGCGCAAACTTCCGGCGAGGCGCTGCAGCACCTCGAGCGCGAGCTGGAACAGCAGGTCAGACTCATGCAATGGGCGCAAATGCGCAGTGATGAAGAGAAAGGCAAAAAAAAACCCAACGCCGCGCTGATCATCGAATCCAGCGACGCCTACACGGCCATCGAGCAGGTCGATAAAGTGTTGGATACGTATGGCGGCAAATGGCAGCTCGCGAATATTTCCTCGGAAACACCGGGCCGCAGCACGCTGGAATATGTCGGGCGCCTGCCGAAGGAATCAACGCCGGCGACACTCATCGATGCGATTCAGCAAAACCACTCGGCGGTCATTCTCGAAGTCTCGTTTCGCTCGCTCAAAGGGTTGAAGAGTCCCGTCAGTTTGGATAAAAAGTCGAATCAAGCCGAAGAGAGCGATTGAGAACGGCTGGCTGGTTAGCCAGTTTACCGGTTTGTCTGTTCGGCGCAATCTTTGTACAGAAGAAACGAGGAAACAATGGAAGCCATCAACAAACTCTCATCGCTGCCAGAGCGCTTCAATATTCCGCTCAATGTCGGCCTGGCCGGCGGCGATCTGCCAACGCGTTATTTCGCGGCGACCGTCGTGCTGTTGCTCACCATTGCCGCGGCCCCGCCAGTGCAATTGACTTATGGCGCCGTGAAAATTTTTAGTTTGCTCGCGAGCATGAGCGGCACGATCCTGCTTATGGCCGGCCTGGTATTTTCACAAAGAACGCATTACGCCGGCGTCATGTTGATTTCGACATCTTTGCTGATGCTGTGGCTGGCCTCTTTGGCGTCGGAACCAGGGACGTCGACATGGTGGGCCTGGCTCGCCGTGTTAATCGGCCTGATCGTGCTCGGTCTGATGGCGCAGAATCTTTTCACCAAACGCTGCGGTATCAACAAGCTGTTTGGCATTCAGAGTTGCAGCCGATGAGCTCGGCGAGGCCACATTAGATTTCATGCCATCAGAAAGCACCTTCTAAATGCGGCGCGAACGGCGCTTGGAACGACGACGCGTTTCGACGGCCCGCAATGCCGTACGAGCGAGTCGAGGTTGGATCATTTCAATCGCCGGGGCCAATGGCACGGCGAAGGCGAGATGAAGGCCGGCCGCCGCCACCGTCAATTTCGGCTCGAACGATTCGACGTTCGGCTTAAATTCATAGGCGAGACGGTTTTTGCCAACGGCGATTTCAAAAACCGTGGGCCGATTGATTTGCGCCAGCGCTTTTTCCAGCGGCGCTTGCAAATCGATTTGCAGCGCTTCGAGCAATTTTTTTAACAAAAACTTATTCAACAGATGTTTGACTAATTGCTCAAGGGGCGCGGGCACATTCGGTAAATCCCACTGCGTGATTTGAGGCGCCGTGATCAGCAATTTCATATCCTGAACAGTTAAACCGCTGGTGATTTCGATTTTGGATTTGCCCAGGCGCAGATCAGGAAAGTTGTTCACGGCAATTCGTCCGGTCACGCGCAAACTGATTTTGAGGCGGTCGTTTCCGCCATGAGCGATGACAATCTGCTCGGCACAGAGCGGATCAGTGTCATGTGGTTTGTAACTGAGTGGGCCCAATTTTCCGGCTTCGATCGGAATGATAATTTTATTCGGGATCGGCAAGCTGGCATAGGCAAGGTCAGCATCGATGGTGATTTTAATTTTCGCCATTTTTTTTACTCCGTTTAGTTTCTCCAAATTATTGCAGTTGGGCTATATAGAGAAAGACACGAAAAACGCAGAAAAACTCGCACTTTTTTTCTTGACTTTTCCCGCCATCACGAGTACATTTAAATCATGAACCAACGCGGTGGCGCAACATTTATGTTGCGCTTTACATTTTATTGCATTATGGACGACAGAAAATAGCACGGAAGCGATCAACGCCAACGACACTCGCGAAAGGCAAAGCTCTGCATGCCAATCACTCATCTGAGCGGACTGCAACTCAAGCGCGCCGTTATCTCCGGCGCGCAGCGCGTGATTCAGATGCAGGAGCAACTGAATAACATCAACGTTTTTCCGGTGGCCGATTCGGATACCGGCACCAACATGGCGCTCACCATGCGCAGTGTCGCGGAAGGCGCGCTGCTGTGCAAGGAAATCTCGGTTGACGGCATGAGCCGGGCGGTTGCGGAATCGGCGCTGATGGGCGCGCGCGGCAACTCCGGCGCGATTCTGGCGCAGTTCTTTCAGGGGCTGGCCGAAGGTTTTCACGGGCGCGTCCGCGCGACGCTGGAAGATTTTGCGCAGGCCGTGCAGCGCGCCGCCGTCAACGCGGCCGAGGCGATTGCCGAGCCCAAGGAAGGCACGATTCTCACGGTGATTCGCGACTGGGCGCAGGCGATTCACTCGACCTGGCAAAAAAATTCTGACTTTCGCACCGTGATGGCGGATTCGCTGCGAGCGGCGACCCAATCACTGCAAGAAACACCGCGCAAATTGAAAGTGCTCGCCAAAGCCGGCGTCGTCGATGCCGGCGCGCAGGGTTTCGTCCATCTGCTCGAAGGCGTTTTCAGTTTTGCGCAATCCGGCAAAATTGATCGCATCGCGCGCGCCGGATTGACCTTCGGCAACACAAAAGCCAAAGTGGAAGAAGCGCCGGAAGACATCACCTTTCAGTTTTGCACCGAAGCGCTGATCATCGGTGAAAAAATCGATCGCCATAGTTTGAAGGAAAAACTTCGCCCGCTGGGCAATTCGATGATCGTCGCCGGCTCGAGCGAGCGGGTGAAAATTCATATTCACACCAACGAGCCGGAGCAGGTGTTTGCGATAGCGCAAAATTACGGCGAACTGGCGCACACCAAAAAAGAAGATATGCGCCGGCAGCATTCACGCGCGCATCACGATCCCGAGGCGCAGACCATCGCGCTGATTACCGATTCCGCCTGCGATTTGCCGCCGGATGAATTTATCCGCCGCAACATTCGCGTCGTGCCGGTGGTGGTGATCTTTGGCGAGGAAAGCTACATCGATAAAGTCACGATGACGGCGCGTGATTTTTATCGACTGTTGGAAACGTCGCCGCATCATCCCAAAACCTCGCAGCCGGCACCGGCGGATTTTCAAGACGTTTTTCAACAGGCCGGAGCGAATCACAAACAGGCGTTGGCGATTACGCTCACCGGCGCGTTGAGCGGCACATTTCAATCGGCGCAGCGCGCGGCAAACGCCGTCAAAGCGCAAATCGACGTTCACGCGGTCGACTCCAAAAACGTATGCATTGGACAGGCATTGATCTTGCGTGAAGCGGCTGAAGCGATTGAGTCCGGCGTTGATAATATTGAAGAGTTGAAAAACCGCGTGGCATGGGCGATTCAAAACGTTCGGCTGTTTGTCAGTTTCGAGACCATGGAATATCTCGTGCGCGGCGGACGCGTTTCGCGCTTTCGCGGGGCGATCGCCCGGCTCTTAAAATTGAAACCGATCTTATCGTTTGACGCCGAGGGCAAAGTCAAAGTGGTCGCCAAGACGTTCGGCGGCGATCACGCGCGGCGGAAGCTGGCGGCCATCGTCAAACGCGAAGCAACCGGCAAGCGTAAACTGCGTTTTCTTGTTGCCCATGCCAACAATCCCGACGGCGCGCGCCATCATGCCGAATGGATTCGGAAATATTTCGAATTGCCGGAGATCGAGATCGTCAGCGTCTCGCCCGCGCTGGGCGCGCACGCCGGTCCGGGCGCGGTCGCGGTGGCGTTTCTGGGAGAGTGAGAACGGCAAAGAGCAAACGGCAAGAAGAAAAAGCAAATGACAAAAAAAGTTTAGATTTTTATATGTCGACGTTAATTGCAGTCCTTTTACTCGGCTATTTAGTCGGCTCTTTCCCCACCGCGATTCTTGTGAGCAAGCTGCTGCGCGGCCGGGATTTTGATATTCGCAACGAAGGCAGCGGCAATGCCGGCGGCACGAATGTGTTTCGCGTTTTGGGATGGAAGCCGGGCCTGTTCGTGACGCTCGTCGATATTTTCAAAGGCGTCGTGGCGACGCAATGGGTTTCGCAATGGCAACCGTTCGGCACGGCGTACATCGATTCCACGGTGATGCCGATTCTCGCCGGGCTGGCCGCGGTGTGCGGCCACATCTGGACGGTGTTTGGCAACTTTCGCGGCGGCAAAGGTGTCGGCACCGCGGGCGGCATGATCGTCGCCTTGTATCCGATCGCGGCAATCGTCTGTTTGGCCATTTTTGCCGCGGTGGTTTATTTCACGCGCTATGTGTCCGTCGGCTCGATGATCGCGGCGCTCAGCCTGCCGGTGGTGTTGTGGGCGATGCAGGAACTGTTTAATAATGAAGTGCCGGACGCGTTGTTTCAATTCAGCCTGCTCGTCGGCGCGCTGATCGTTTTCACGCATCGCAAAAACGTTCGCCGTTTGATCGAAGGCACGGAAAACCGTTTTGGCAAGCCGCGCGAGGCAACGTAACGCAGACAGCCTTGTCTGCAGCAAAACGTAACTGGCATCTCAATTTTTCGTTAAAAGCAATTTGCAACGAAAAGGGAATCGCAACGAAAAGAATTTAGAACGACAATATGCTCGGACACGGTGAGATTCAGGCGTTGATTACTTTGCTCGGCGATGACGACGCACACGTGCATAACATGGCGCGCGAAAGACTGTTACAAATCGGCGAGCCAGCGACGGCTTTTTTGCGCGCGGCCGGCAGCATGGATGGCGACGGCAAAGTTCGCATCGCCGCGCGACATGTGCTGACGCAAATGCAGCAGGAAGAGGTGACCGGATCTTTTTATTTGTTCAGCCTGCTTGACGACGATCAGATCGATCTCGAACAGGCGGTTTTTCTGCCGGCGCGGCTCGCTTATCCCGATCTTGATATCGCGCGTTATCAACGGCAACTGGATCAACTGGCGCAGACGATCGCGCCCCGCCTCGCCGGGCTGCATCATCATCGCGACAAAGCCCGCGTGCTGCGCGTGATGAATCAGGTGCTCTTTGCGGAAGAGGGTTTTTCCGGCAATATCAAAGATTATTACGACCCGAAAAACTCGTTTCTCAATTGCGTGCTGGAGCGCCGCATCGGCATTCCCATCACGCTGTCGGTGATTTATCTGCTCATCGGCCGCCGGCTGCATCTGCCGATTCGCGGGATCAACATGCCGGTGCATTTTATTTGCCAGTATCATTCGCCGCCGGAGTCGTTTTATTTCGATCCGTTCAATCAGGGCCAGGTGTTGACGCGCATGGATTGTGCGAAGCTGTTGCAGCAAGCCCGTCACCCGTTTCACGAAAGCCTGTTGGCGCCGGCCCGAACGCGCGACATCATCGCACGGATGATTCGCAATTTGCTCGTAATTTATCACCACCATGACAATCACGGCCAGATCGAACGGCTGGGCCGGATTCTCAGCATGTTTGAAAATACGTAAAGGAAGAACATGAATCAATGCGCAAACTGCGGCACGGAATTGCCGAAGGGAGCAAAGTTTTGTTCGAATTGTGGGACTAAAACCGTTGCAGAACGCGCGGCGAGCTACTGCCGTGAATGCGGCGCCGAACTAAAACCCGGTTCAAAGTTTTGTCACGCTTGTGGCCAAACCACCGGCGGGGTTAACGCAGTCGCGACCGCGAGTATCAATGATCACCTCGACGCCCCTGAAACTCCGGCGGCCGCTGCCCCGCGTTCGTGGAATGCGATTCTCCTTCCCCTCATCGGCATGCCGGTTCTCATTGGCATTCTTTTTTTGTTGACCTATAAGCAAAAAAATCCGCAGCCGATGAGCCAGAGTCAGATGAGCAGCGCCGCGCCAACCGAGGGCGACGGCCAAGGCATGGACATGGCGGCGATGGAAAACGTTCGCAAACAAATCGACAAATATAAAAGTGATTTAACGGCCAACCCGCAAGACACCACGGCGTTGCTCGCGCTGGGCGGCATGTACGAGATCGCCGGCCGCTTCGAAGAAGCTGCGGACTATTTTAAGCGTTATCTGGAAGTCGTTCCGGCGAACGCCCCAGTGCGCATGAGCCTCGCCGGCGCGTATTATAACAATGCGCAACGCCCGCAGGCTCTGAACGAATTGCAGCAGGTTTTGAAGTATCAGCCCAATTATGATTACGCCATGTTCAACCTCGGCGTGATTTACCTCGCCGAGGGCAAAAAAGACGAAGCCATCAAATGGTGGCACAAAGTGATGGAGGCCAATCCCAACGGCGAGCTGGCGCAAAAAGCGCGCGAGCAAATTCAGGCGGCGGGAGGGAATTAAATTTTGCACGAGTTGAGGTGAATTATGAAAGTGAAAACCTTAGCGCAAAAGCTTGATCATTTCGAGGCTGATGCGATCTGGCTTGATCAAAACTATGACAAATTCAAAGAACAATATCCGGATCAATTTGTGGCCGTTTACGGCAAAACCATCATTGATCATAGCAAGAACATTGACACTTTGATGAGACGCCTTCGGGGAAAATATGGCAAAAAAACTGGAGATATTGTTGTGCGTTTCGTTTCCACGGAAGAGGTGATACTTGTCGTATGAGAATTCTGGGAAGTTTTGGACAACTTGGCGCTCCTTACGTAAAAGCCAGGGTTATTTGCAAGCGACTTGGAATCGACGAGACATTAATTTTTCTTGTCGATCTTGGAGCTTCGGTTACGATTATTAGCCCTCTTGATGCTAAATTTCTCGGTATCCCTTATAATCGAATCACAAGGGTTCGTCGAGGCGTGAGCGGTGTGGGTGGACGAGCCAAGACTTACTTGATGTCGGATACGCAACTTATTTTTAAAAGTGAAACGGGAAATTATAAAGCCGGCCTCAATCATCTTTTTGTTCTTAAACCAGGTTCACGAACGTTGAGCACGGATGAAAAACTAATCCCCAGCCTTTTGGGCCGCGACTTTCTAAATCAAATGGCTTTGCTGGTAGATAACCGCCACGAGCTTGTTTTAATCACCGATGAAGTTTTGACCGTTTAATTTCACCCATCCAAGGAGGAAAGAGAATTATGCCCACGGTTTTTTTTGAAGCGGAAAATCGCAAAGTGGAAGTTCCGGCCGGAACGACGTTGCGCAAAGCCGCGCAGCAGGCCGGCGTCAGCGTTTATGGCGGCGTGAATCGAATCGTGAATTGTCGCGGCTTCGGCTTGTGCGGCACGGACAAAGTCACGGTGAAACCCGCCGAATGCGTGAGCGGCCTGTCGTTTTTTGAAAAACTGCAGGTCGGTGAGAAGGCGAAAGAACGTCTGGCCTGCCAGGTTAAAATTCAAGGTGATGTCACGGTCAACACGTTGCCGGCGATGGAATACGGGCAGGTGATGACGGAGAATTTCAAATTTCTCGCCTTAGCGGCGCCTTTTGGCATTTTAACTTTGGGCGCCATCGTTTATATGGTTTTTGAAATGATCGGCAAGCCGCTGTTTTAAGGCAAAGCGCAAAAGGCAAAAAGCAACTGGCAACGAGTAACAAGCGACTAGAACCCATGTCTCGTTTTGAGCGACATATTTTTATTTGCACGAACGTCAGGCCTCCGGATAATCCGAAAGGTTGTTGCGCGGGAAAAAATTCGGAGGCTATTGCCGCAAAATTCAAAGAGGAACTCCACCGGCGCGGCTTGAAAGGAAGGATTCGCGCGAACAAAGCCGGTTGTCTGGATCAATGCGAGCTCGGCGCTTCCATCGTGGTTTATCCCGACGGCGTCTGGTATGGGCGCGTTACGCTCGACGATGTCAACGAGATTATTGAAAGCCATTTGATTGGCGGCAAGCCGGTGGAGCGGCTGCGCGTGCCGTATGTAATTCAGTCGTCCACGACTGGGGAGCGTCTTCACGAAAAATAATTTTTGTTTTTGATGAGTCGTTTGGAGCTTATTTTATGAGCCTCACCGCTGCTTTTCATTCGTCGCCCGACGCCGATATTCCTGCCCGCCGTTTTGAAAACGAATGGCCGCCGCAGGGAAAGTGGACGTACGAAGATTATTGCCGCCTGCCGGAAGACGGCTGGATTTACGAAATCATCGAGGGAGAACTGTATATGTCACCAGCGCCAAAAACCATTCATCAAAAATGCGGCGGCAGATTGTTCGCCGCTTTTTTCAATTTTGCGCAACAGCATGATCTGGGTGAGCCCTATTATTCCCCAATTGACGTTATACTGCCGGGGCTGACAAACCCGGTTCAGCCGGATGTAATTTTCATCGTGAAAGAACGTTTGGATATCGTCAAAGAAGAACGCGTCGAGGGCGCGCCGGATATTATTGTTGAAGTTTTATCGCCGTGGAATTGGTTTGCCGATCGGCGCAAAAAATTTGAGATTTACGCCAAAGCCGGTGTGCGTGAATATTGGCTCATCGACCCCAAAGCGCGAACCATCGAGCTTTTTACGTTGCAAGGCGGAACGCATGTTTTAATCGGCAAATACGGCGTCGGCGAAAGCGTGCGTTCGGAAGTGTTGCCGGGCTTTGCGGTGAAAGGCGAAGATATTTGCCCGGCGTAAGCGCACACTTTTTCTCTCCAAACTGCTAAGTC
>Ga0247727_10016803_pt1 | contig 11747 bp, 7 predicted proteins | sample WisWelCaveWW1625_FD_202498 | JGI IMG/M metagenome (GOLD analysis project Ga0247727, IMG submission 202498) | Biofilm microbial communities from Wishing Well Cave, Virginia, United States - WW16-25 | ecosystem: Environmental > Aquatic > Deep subsurface > Groundwater > Cave microbial mat | place... | reverse complement strand
TCACCAAATTTTTGAATCATGAGGTCAAAAACTTTCGGAATAGGCAGATTCTGTGAAAATGCTTCTTCTACAGTCTTCTTGCGTTTTTCTGCATCGGAGCCTTGGCAGCCCTGATCAGCAAGGGTTAAAGTAGGATCATTCGGACATGAAAGGGCAGAGAACACCATCGCAGACGGATTAAAATCTGATGGCGTGTCTCCCGACTGAAAATCTTGAGTTCCCCCCATCGGTGGATGATTATGTCCCGGAATGTTTGGAGAACCCATGGGTTGCGATAAAAAAGGCATGAAAGGACGTGAAGTATTTTGAATAACGATGACCAAAAGTAACACTGCAACGATGGCAAGAAGAGTATTTCCTACTCCTTGGCTGGACCATGGCGACATCAAAAGCCTCCTTTTCTTTGTTTTTCATTTTGTAATCTAGAAATGAAATCTTGTCTAAATAAAGAAACAGGAATTCCATGATAACTCAAAAGAAGCTCATGAAACTGCGATAAGCTAAAAGTTTTTTCCGTCACCTTCCTTGCTTCATCTTTTAAAGTAAGGATGTCTCTTTTGCCTAAGTGATAGGTGATCGCCTGCAACGGAAATTTCGAATATCGGTAGATCTCTCTCTCGCTTGTAACCTTTCCAGCTAAAGTCTTTTCGTTAAAATAGTCGACTGCCTCATTAAATGCCATTTTGCGAGTATGGATTCCAATATCCACAACAATTCGTACGTTTCTCCATTGAGTATCTTTTAACTGAAATAATTTTTCTTCTGGGGTCAAAAAGCCCTGTTCAGCCATGAGATGTTCTGCGTAGTGAGCCCATCCTTCAACGCCTAAGCTAAACATCACGTCAGGAGTTTTTTGTCTTACGAGATAAGATAAATCTTTTCTTCCATCTTGAATAAATTGCCGAGCTGATGCACCTAACTGGAGATCATGTCCTGGCACAGCTTCATGGACCACAAGATTCTTTGCTGCCCACTTTGAGTGATTGAGTTGCAACAATTCTGGTTTTCCCAAGGGTTGTTTTGCATTTCCTGTGGGAGTAACCCAGAATTGGGCGGGAACACCATCCAAAAAAGGAGGAATAGGGATCATGGCAGCAACGCTCAAGACATTTCTATATGCAGCAGGAGTTTCTAGAATTCGAATGTCGTAATTTCCGGGTAACTGAAATAGGCGATGCTTTTGAACGAATTCAACACAACTTTTCACAGTATTTCGATACATTTCGACCATTTCAGAGTCAGACTTGGGGGCTTGTTTCTGAAGCTCCGCAAGGAGTTTTGAATAATCGTTGGAGCCTTTGCTTTGGTTATACCAGATTTCCTTTGCCAACTTTTGCATCTCTTGATGGGTCTCTTCCACTTTTTTCTTTCCATAATTTAAAAGAGATTCGGGGGTTTCATCGATAAACAGCAAATTCTTGAGCCTCCAAACATACTCCTCTTCTCCTATTGCATATGAATCGTCCGTAGAAAGAGGAAGAACAGTTGCTCTTAAATAGCTTGAATATTCTTGAAGGGCTTTACGGATTTCAATTGCTGCTTTTTCGATCTCGTTTTTAAACTGTTTTGCCTTTTCCTTCGGGAGCAGCCGCACTAGAAAAGATTGGACATCTTTTTCAAAATATCCCGAAACTTCATCGATAAGTTCAATCCCTTCATCCAGAACTTCTCTACGATAGAAAGGAAACTTTCCTGTGAAGCCAATGGTTAAATTCTTCTGGCGTTGTAAAATGACAGAAGGAATTTTCTGCATACGCGTAAGAATGGCTTCCCAAGACTCTTGATCCTTGGGTTCTCTCATCAAAATACTGTGAACAACGTCCACCAAATCCGAGATATCAGCGCTGGTTCGCCAATCCATGGGGTGAGGTTTTTCAAGTTCCCGTAAGTTCCACAGGGCACTCTTGTACATGATTTCAACATCTATCCGATCGTTGGAAGGCAAAGATTTGTTTCTGAATTCTTCTAGATTTGCGATCAGTTCTGCATAAAATTTTCTTTCCTCTTCCCTCAGTTGATCGTCTTCTATTCTTAATTGAGGGTCATACTCTCTTAAGCCCCAAAAGGATGCGGATACAGGTTCAAATTGAAGGGGTTTTTCAAAGAAGAGTTTTTTTAAATCATTCAGATTTTTTCCAAAACTGTTTGGCATGTTCATCATGACTCCCAAAAATAAGAAAATCCAATGGTGAATGAGAAAGTGTTTCAATCTTGTTGATCCTATCAGCAGCCCATCAAAGGTGTTATTTTCTCAAACTACCGTTTTGGAGGGACTTTAGTAACTGTCTGTATTTACAATTACAGTAGTGATGATGGCAAAAATGGAAGTGTAAGATTATTCTATCTTTCCCAAATGGATGTCCGTCCCTTGTAATATATCCGATTCTTGAATTGGCGGTGTGGTAATAAGCACCTTTCCTTTTTGGGTCTCAATTTGGTAAACGCCATCAAATTGAACTCCGCCATGGCTGACCATAGAATAAGGAGTAGTCCATTCGACAAAACCGTTGGCACCCTTCTGTGCAGCTTGACGATAATGGTTGGGTCCGTCTCGTGTAAGAATTTGGGCCACAAGAAATAGGTCCTTGCGGGTGGCTTGGGCTCTGATGACCGCCCCCTTCACTCTTTCATATATTTTCATCGCTGGCATTTTTGGATGATCTGGGGAGGCAAAAGGGCTTACAAAAATGAGTCTCCAATGACTTGGAGAGTTTCCTAATTCGTTTTGTCCACCCAAGAAAGAAAACCGGGCAATGAATAAATCATTGAAATTAGGCAAAACTTCAAATACAGGTTTTCCACTCTCGGATATTCCATCTTTAAGATAGATTGAAGGATCTTTCCCGATCATTTTGAACCATCTTAAAACCCGCCCGGTAGGGGCCTCTATAAGCAAATAACGGACTGGAGTCAATTTGATGAATTCGTCTAATCTGTTTGTTCCCGATGATAAAAACAGCTTCATGATTTCTATGGAAGAGCTGGGTTGAAATGGATGGGTCACGACAGGGGCGTTGGTTTCATGTAGGATCCAATGACCATATTCCCATGGTGCCAGAACAGCACTTTCACTTTTGGGTAGGGTGAGGCGTTTTCTTTCCTCGCGGATGAATCTGGATGCTCCCATGGCAGAGCGGAAAAAGGGATGAACATTTTCAAAAGCAGTCCACCCAAGCTTCGGTCGGCCGGGGAGAAAAATAAGTAGAGTGAGGAGTGTTACCGAAGTTCTCCGCCAAATGGGATGAGTGAAAAATTTGTTGGTAAGATCAAAAATGGCCGCAGCAGAACCTATAGCAATGATGGGACTTGCTAAGGGGAAAAAGCGAGCTTGCTTAAAACAAAGTGCAAGAGGAATGAGAGCGAACCCTACGAGCCACCAGCGGTTTTTATTTAAGCCTTGAAGTGTAAACCAGACCCAAGCCAAAATCAAAAGCAGAATGCCCCATGATCCCCACTCTTTGATCGGGAGGAGAAATGGAGAGATTGTTTCTGTAGTGATCGCTATAATTCCTTGTGAAGCTTGAAGGGCGTTAAACGCGCTTTTAGTTTGTGAAACCAAGCGCCCCCCATTTTTAAAAAAAAGAAACCCGACAACACAAATCAAATAGAAGAAAAGAAGAACAAAATAATGTCTTCTTTCTTTAAACTTCTTAACAAAAATTGCTTGTAAACTTTCGCAAAGAAAAGCCAAGAAAGCGTAGATCAAGGGAGTCCACCATGAAAATCCCAAAAGGGAAATGTATCCGGTCTTGAACCGATCCGATAAAGCTAGGGGAATCAGGCTGATCAAGCTACTGAATAGAAATACTGGAGATCGCCAATTTGTATAGTCTGAGTTTCGATCGATCAAGAATGAGAGGGCAACACAAGGAGACAAGATCCATGCTTGAGGCCAAAAACTGGGGCTCAAAGCTAGGCTCAACCCTAATAATAGCCAGGATCTTTTGCTTTTTCGTGATCGACAAAGTGCCACAAATAGAAGACTAAGGGATGTAAAGAGAGCTTCTAGAAAATGATGATCGATTCTTCCGATGCCACTTGAGTAAATATGGCTTCCAAGAGTAGTGAGTAAAAATCCTGCTGTCAGAGAAACGCAATGACCTCCAATAAAGAATGCCGTAAGCCCGGTTAACCAAAGGGTTGGAAGGGACAAGAAGGGAATGGAGATAGAAGAATAGATTTCAATGGAACTTTTGTCTTTGATTCCAAATAATTTAAGAGGAATAGCTATAGTATAATCAAGCCCGCTTCCCCAAGGGACGTCAAAACCATCTGGAAAGCTTAAGTCAGGATCATGTAAAGGATAAACCCAATTCTCGTTAACAATTTGGGCAATTCGATGGAGTCGATAATACGGATCTGTATCGTTCACTACTACCCCATGATCTGTTAAAACCCCTGGAGTATTTTGGAAACGAAGTGCGAGGTATAAAAGACTTAGCAAGAGCCAAGACAATCTCACAAAACTTATTTTAGAAAATGAAGCTGCGATCATGTCTTTATAAAAGAAGGATAGTCTAAGCATTATTGCTATCTACTTAAATGTTATAAAATCTTAATGAGAAGAAACTGAAATGAAAAAAGATTCTTATCGTATTCCTGTTCTTTCTGAGACTAATGCTCTCTCTTTTAAGGTGGAAGAAAAACGAGAGAAGGGAGAGAATTTTATAGATCTTACCGTCTCTAATCCAACGAAAGTTGGTCTATCCTATCCGATAGAAGAAATTACAAAAATAGTTGGATACGCAAAGTTTTTTCCCTATGAACCTTCGCCCAAAGGTCTATTTGAAGCCAGGAAGAGAGTTGTGGATATCATTTCCGATGGTGGAAAGAAGCTCAATCCGGATCAAATATGGCTTACTGCAAGCACAAGTGAGGCATATAGCTTCTTATTTAAGCTCTTGGCCGATCCTTTAGATGAGATCTTGGTTCCAACCCCCAGCTATCCGCTTCTTGAACACTTGCTCTCTATGGAAGGAATTCAAGCTGTCAAATATCCATTACAGTATGTTGACGGCTGGTGGATTGACCTAAATTCTCTGGAGTCGAAAATGACTCAACATACAAAAGCGATCGTGGTCGTAAATCCGAACAATCCAACAGGCAACTTTCTTAAACCTGAACAAATAGAGGGTTTGCTTTCAATGTCTTCCCAAAGAGAAATTGCCTTGATTTCTGATGAAGTCTTCTTGGCTTATTCAATCGAAGACAAAGTGAGACCTGCATCTTTGATTGAGTTGAGCAGTTCTTATTTAACATTTGTGTTGGGAGGGCTTTCCAAACAATATGGATTGCCTCAAATCAAGCTTTCTTGGATTTATGTGGATGGCCATCAAGAGCTCCTTAAAAAAGTAGGAAAGCGTTTGGATTGGATTTCCGATCTCTATCTGTCTGTCAATACTGTTTCACAAACTATTCTCCCTTCGCTGATAGACGTGACTTCCCCAATGACAGCTTTGATTCGGCAGCGAGTAGCCCAAAATTATCAGTGGCTTAAAAAAGAGCTCTTATCCAGCGATCAAGCGAGAGTTTTAGTTACCGAAGGAGGTTGGTCTCAAATTCTCCAATTGGTTGGCCAGATTGACGATGATCTTTTTTGCAACTCTTTGCTTCAAGATGAGAATGTTCTTGTCTATCCGGGTTATTATTTTGACATATCTCTCTCTGGCTCTCTGGTCGTGAGTTTGCTTGTGGAACCAAGCCATTTTCAAGAAGGGATTCGCAGCCTATTGCGTCATCATCGAAAGGTTTGACCCTTAAAACTTGAAGAGATAGTTTGATCCACTTCCTAAGGAGGTTCAGATGGAGAATTTTGATTTACATACTCCGGTTATGATGTTTTTACGCTGGATTCATTATTTGGCTGGAATCATATGGATTGGGCTTTTATATTTCTTCAATTTCATCAATGTTAGTTTTGCCAAGACTTTAGATGCAGAATCTAAAAAGAAAGTGGTGCCTGAGCTTATGCCAAGAGCTTTGTGGTGGTTTAGATGGGGGGCCATGGTGACTTGGCTTTCTGGGATTTTATTTGTCATATGGAAAAACTGGATTGCATCTCCAAGTGCAGGTTTCATGGGTGAAGGTGGCTTGATGACTTCCTCATGGGGAAAATGGATCTCTTTGGGAGCTCTGTTTGGAACAGTGATGTGGTTTAATGTCTGGTTTGTCATTTGGCCAAACCAGCGAAAAATTATTAAGGCTATCAAGGGAGGTGAGGCTCCAGATGCCAAATGGGCCAGCCAGGCTTCGTTCAGATCTAAAATGAACACTTGGTTGTCTGTCCCGTTATTGTTTTCTATGGGAGCTGCTAGTCATTTTCCATATGTTGCTTGGTATACCCAGCTGATTGTGGTTGGGGTGGGGTTTCTAGTTGCCCATCACTTGATTAAAATTGGTACAAAAGTAAGTACGGAAGTTTAGGGCTGTTGGGCTGATTGAAACTCAAAGGTGATAGTCTTTGCTTCATCCGAAGAAATCGTCACCTTTTGAGTCTTTGTCCCGAGCTTTTCATGCCAAGCCTCTAAGGTATAAATTCCTTGAGGAAGCCTTGATATCTTAAAGCTTCCATCTGATTTTGTAACATCAAAGAATGGATGACTTAATACCCCCACGTAGGCTCTCATCCAGCCATGAACATCGCATTTGATGGTTACCATCACTTCTGGTGCGATAAATGTTTTTGTAAACTCCATGCCAATCGTGGGTTGGCCTATGTTAAAGTTTGGGGAGTTCTTAGCTTGCGAGTGAACATTATGGAGCATTGGATCGCCATTATGCACTCTTAATGGTTGTCCCACCTGAACACCGAGCACGCGGGGGATGTATGCGCACTTTTCCTGCTTTATGAGGACTGGTTCAGAAGGAGGGGGGTACTGACCTTCTCGTAATCCCCCCTTGACGTACACAAAGACATTTTCAATCTTTTCACTCTGAATTCGAAAAGATTTATGTCTGTCACCGATCACTCCTACATTGCATTCAGCAAAAGATCTTGCAGGATTATTTGGTTCTTGCGGTACCTTGCCTGAAAAAGTGACCATGCCTGATAGGATGGTATTCCCAAAGGTTTTTTGAGAAATTGCACTTACATCAGGTGTTTTTTGTTCAATGCTTGGCAAGGTCTTTTCAGCTGTATTTTTGTTTTGAGTACAACCAAGAAAAGTAAAGTTAAGAATTAAAAAAATAAAAAAGTATCTTTGCATAAATATTACCTTTTAAAAATAAAATGAAGAAAAGTCTATGGCGTTTTGGTCGGACTGGGAACGACTAAAGAAACATCAGACGGATTCAACTCCAAAAGAGCAGCAATTAATTTTCCTGGAAACTGCTTCATCATGTCGGGAGTAACTTCAATTTCTCGTTTGTCCTGTAGGAAAAGTATATATTTATTGATAGGGGGATCGTACTTGACGAACTGAATTTCCGCCAAGGAATAAGGGGCACCGTTTTTAGCAGACATTTCAATTTTTTTGTCTTCTAGTTTCAAGTTTTGGATAAACTTGATCTTCACTGCGTCCTCTACAGTCCGTCTCAACGTCTGTTGAGGCGGGGGGGTAGGCTTGAACCCTCGTTTGGAAATAAGAATGGAGATTGGCAAAAATATTCCTAAGATCACAAACCACCGCATTTCCGAAGAAATTGAGAGATGAGTTAGTGCACCCCCACGTCGCCGTTGACCTTTCATGCGGATCGTATTAACGATATTTTCTAATCGACTAGCGACATTTGGCTCGAGCGGATCCATTCGGACTACAGCTGCCTCCTGAGCTGTAATTCGAACCACAGTTCCTTTAATGAGAAGGTTGAGCGGTCCTTTATATCGCGATGCAATTTTTTTTGAGAGTTTTAGATCAATCGCTACTTTCTGCCCTTGTTTACAACCATGCACCTTTTCTAAAATGACGTTTCCTTTGCGAAGCTCTTTCATATAGCGATTGAGGAAGTCTGAATCCGATTGAAAGGAAATCTCAATAAGGGCAGTTTCATGAGGCGCCTCGCTTTCTTCCTCTCTATCTAAAAATTCGTAAATCCATCCTTGTTGAGTTTTATCAATACCAAGGAAGCGAACAAGATATCCTTCCTCACTTGTATCAATTACTTGACCCATGGATTGAAGGGATACGGTTTTGCCTTTATTTAAGGCGAGATTAATGATGATTTTAAGTTGGTCACTTCTATGTAGCGTAGTTGTTGAGGAAAGAATAGATCCTTCAGACCCTAGTGCGTGTAACGTCCCTGGAGTGTAGACTTCACCGAAGACAAAGTGAGCTGACAAGGGTTTTTCTAAAATCGTAAGTTTTCGCCTAAAAATCTCTATGAGTTCGAGAGAAGTAATTTTTACGATCAGTTCAAGCCATTTTTTTTCGTCACCTGAATCTTCCCATATGATCTCACAACCAAATCCCGCTTCGCTAATGTGTTCGATTTCTCCTTTAACTTCCATTTCCAAGTTATGACCTGGAATATTCGAAACAACCTTGAATTTTATAGGTTCCCGTAGCGAGCCTGTACAAGCTCCTCGTATGAAGATGCCTTTAACACTTACATCTGCAATTTCTGCTCTGGACTCATCAGAGAAGAGTGCCTCTAATATGTGGTTCTGAAGAGGTATTCGGGGATAATCCCGAAGGTCCTCTTTGGCAGGGATATTAGCCACAGGCTCTGGAATGGGAAAAGGTTGAGAAGTAGAAGATTTCTCAGGTAGTAAGAGCGGTTCTGAGAAAGACATGACACCTAGACCCAGAAGCTGCTGACGAAATTGCGAAAAATCTTTCTGGAGTTCTTTGAGAGCTGGTTCTGGCAACATGAATAAAACACAATCGGTCACTGCTATAGCTTCCCGAAATTCTCCAGCATCAAAAAAAGGATCAATCTTTCCAAATAATTGGCCCTTTTGAAATTCCATTTTTTCAACTAAATCATGATTCACAAGCCTTTCGATAACCATGGTGCCTTTTACAATGAGTTGGATGAAGGCAATCCCTTTTGTTTCAGAGGAAATTCTTTCCTGGGAATTTAATAAAAGAGACTTACCAAGCTGTATAGCGCAATGCAATATATGAGTGGGAATGGAAAAGAACAAAAGACTATTACGCAGAGCATTTTCGACTTCTGGTACCGGCTCGCATGGTTTCAGGCGCTCTACAATTGACTCTAACACATGACTCTAACACACCATCAATCTAGCAATAATTCATTGAGGTTATGATAGTATTATAAAGATAGCTACTACTATTTACTTAAAGGTATCATAATATTTATCTATGATACTTATGTGGGATATTCATCTGGCAAGTGAGTTAATCTTTAAATAATGGATCCTAAGGAACGAATTCCAAAGTCTTGTGTAAAAGAAACTAACGGCTTTTCAATGGTTGAAATTCTGGTTGCTGTGGTGCTTATTGGCATTCTAAGTACTGTAGGAGGAGTCTACATCTTGGGTAGCATAGCGAGGCAAAATCTAATTTCTACAACAGAAGGTGTGGCAAATCTTTTACAGCGTGGAAGATCAGAAGCTGCCTCAAGATCAGACACGTGGGTTGGAGTCAAGTTTACGAATTCCGAAGCATTCTCGTTTATTGACAGTGATGAAGATGGAATTTTTGATTCTGGTGAAATCAAGCTCATGACATATACATTTAAGGACAATGTAAGAATTGTAAATGGGTGTGGTAACAACGCAATTGATGCAAGTGCCAGACCTTACATCTATTTTGATGGCCAAGGGTTTTGTGGAACGCTAGCATCCCTGGGAAATTTCACTGAAAAAGAATGGCAAGTTTTTCTTTACAACTCAAGGGTTGAGACTGCGCAACAAGCGCGAGAAGTCGAAGCTTTGGTAAATGGTCTTATAGAGGTCATAAAACCAGGGCAGTCAGGGAATGTTTCTACAAATCCGATGCAAGCCAACAAGAGCGGCTCTCTTTGCGCCTCACCCTAATTTTTTTTGAAAAATGGGGACACGTACGAAATACGTACGTGTCCCCATTTTTCAAAATCTTATGCTTTCAACTCGAATTCAATCTCGCCTAGCACGTTTTCTCTTTGTTCAAGGCACATTTCTCCTTGTTGGAGTAACTTTGATTATCTTGGGGGGGAGTGCCTTTTTACGATTCTCACTTCGTCAAGTATGGAAAAAACGCTTTTCGTCTGAGGCCCGTATTCTTTATTTTGCCCTTTCAAATTCTATTGAAGATCGAGTAGCTCTTCTTGATGAAATCACCAGAGATCCAGTTATCCATAGGTTCTCGTTGTATGAAGACAAGAAGATTCTAGATGACTTTTTGAAACGTTATCGAAGGTTATTTTTAGATCTTCGATATTTGCCTGACTACAAGGAATCTAAGGTAACTAGAGTGCTTCTTAAGTTAGATCCTCTTTTGAAAAACGCCGTATCCAAACCAAATCGTATTTTCATTGGAGAAGTCCCTGGAAAACAACCAGCTGAAAAACTTATACGATTTTTGACCTGCCTTAACAAAACTCAAGGGACTCAGTTTGGATGTTTAGAAGCAACAGTAAGACTAAGCCTTAGAAAATACGTAGAAAAACCTTTTATCTTGAGTACCTTTCGTGTGGATTTGTACGATCGGCTTCATTCTTCTATATCAGTAGAAATCTTCCCTTATCATTCGACAGAACTGAGACAAGTCCTGCCTAAAGAAGTAATGCCAGCATCAGAACAGGAAAGTTTGATCACAAAAGTTAGAACAAATTTGGGTTCTAACTGGGTGTTATCTCAGAGCTTTCCTCTATCAAAAAGCCCATGGGATGTACTCATTTATGCACCTCTTGAGAGTTTTGAACGAGAGACCAAGCCTTTGGAGCAGCTCTTTTTAGTGCTCATGATTCTAATTGCATCTATTATACTATTGGCAAACTTAGCTTATTTTCGGCAAAAGGTGTTGTTGCCAACCAAGGATATTGCAATGTACATCTCAAAGATTTCAGCCGAACTCGGGAGAGAATTACCAAAGTATAAAACTCCTGATCGGTCAGAGCTTGGCATCATTCAAAGTCTATTTGAACAGCTCTACAAAAATGTTCTCGTCTATAAGAAATCTGAGAAATATTATCAAGATACTCTTGAAAAAGAAGTTGAAAGGAAGACAGATGAACTCAGCCAAAGGAATTTGCTTTTAGAGAGGTTGGGCAAGGAGAGAGAAAAAGCTCACGAACAATTGATTCAAGCTGAGAAACTAGCAGTAACCTCTCGTTTGATGGCAGGTGTAGCTCATGAGATTCGTAATCCCTTAACGTCCATGGCGTTGGCTGTTGACAACCTTTTAGAGAAACATGAAAACGATCGCTCAAAAGGAAATATAAAGTATTTGGGGATCCTTCGAGGTGATATTTCTAGGCTTTCCGATATTCTGGATCGCTTTTTAATGATTACTCGCCCTTCCGAAAATAAAAAGAATTCCAAAGTTTCGATGAATGAGGTCGTGGGCCAAACTGTAAGGCTTATGGAGCCAGAGTGTAAAAAGAATGACATTTCTCTGACCTGTAACCTTTCTGAAGAAATCCCAGGAAACAAATTCATAGCTGACGATCTTTTAAGCTGCATGGTTAACCTTTTAAAAAACAGTATTGAAGCGATTGTAGCTCACGGGAGAATTGAAATATCCTTATATGCCAATGGAAACCAAGCGATGCTTTGCATTGAAGACTCTGGCCCAGGAATTCCGGAAGATATGCGGGAGAAAATTTTTGAAATTTTCTTTACTACAAAATCTTCAGGATCA